>Ga0210399_10000689_pt1 | contig 26618 bp, 19 predicted proteins | sample IncBWC14MmetaG_FD_150865 | JGI IMG/M metagenome (GOLD analysis project Ga0210399, IMG submission 150865) | Forest soil microbial communities from Barre Woods Harvard Forest LTER site, Petersham, Massachusetts, United States - Inc-BW-C-14-M | ecosystem: Environmental > Terrestrial > Soil >... | reverse complement strand
GACGCACTGCGGCAACGGCTGGCGTCGTACGTGCGCGAGGTTGGAAACGAGTTGGGGCTGACCGCGCCATCGAAAGATAAGCGGTCGCAGGTTGCTGGAGGGGGTAGAAGGGTCGAGGTGATTTCATGAAGGGCACAGGGACAATTAGAGAACTGCAGTGCCCCAAGGCGAGGCGTTTGTTCTCGCCGTATCTGGATGGAGCAGTAACGGGCGCGGAGATGCTCGCGCTGCAGGAACATTTGTCGGGTTGCGGGACCTGTCATCACGAATATCAGGCGTTGCGGCGGACTCAGCAGCTGATGGTGAGCGTAGGACGTCCAAAGGTTCCGGCGGATCTGGGCCTGAAGCTGCGTCTGGCGATTTCGCGGGAAACGGCCGAGGCGAAGCGGGGACAGTTTGAGGGCCTGATGGTGCGGATGGAGAATGCGTTGCAGGCGTTCATGGTTCCGGCCACGGCGGGGTTTCTAAGCGCACTGATTATTTTCGGAATCGCGATGGTGTATTTCGTGGCGCCGTCCGCGCTGCGCGCGGATAACGATGTGCCGTTGGTGATGGTCAATACCGCGCCCGAGTTGCAGCAGAGCGCGTTCGGCATGACCCTGGACACGATCGACGCAGATTCGCTGGTGATTGAAGCTTACGTGGACGCGAACGGACGGGTGCAGGATTACCGGATTCTGTCGGACACGGAAAAGTCGAAAGAAGTGTTGCCGCAAGTAAAGCGGATGCTGATTTTCACGACGTTCCGTCCGGCGCTGTCGATGGGGCGTCCGACCGCGAGCCGGGCAGTGTTGTCGTTTTCAAAGATCAGTGTGCGCGGCTAGGGCTCCGGCTCTCGACCTTAACACCAACAGCCCCACTTCTCGCAAAGGACGGGAGAAATGGGGCACCCGCTTTGAAACTCACCGATCACAGACTGGTTTCGTACGACGGATAGCCGGAAGCTGCCGGGCCATTCTCTTCGACCACGTTGCCTGCGTCCATGTTCTCTGTTCCTGGCTGCCGCGCGATTGCAGTCGTGTGACAGGTCGAGCTGACCACTTCGAACGTCTTCACGTAGGGAATCCCGTCCAGGAGCTCCTCGAGAACCTGCAACACCTGCGGATAACCACTTAAGCTGTAGAGTTGGGCGTTTCCTTCCTGATCCCAGAAGCTGATGGTGGCAACTTCGCTGCCGTCGGGCGCGGCGAGGGTGATCAGATCCAGAAAGCCTTCCTGCTGGCGCAGCCAGGGCAGAATTTCGCCCTCCATCAGAGTGCTGAATCGCGGGAGCGAGTTCGGTAGCAACCGTACAGAAACCTTGCGAGCAAACATGTCAACCTCCGCCGCATGGGAACTCTTACGTGCCTCGGCAGCTCCCACGCGACCTTGCCTTACTTTGGTAGTGCGTTTCGGCAGGCCAGCGTTACACTGCGGGAAGGTGGAGCTCTACGGGATTGAAGTGGATGGTAATTTTGCCACCGTTCCTGAGCCACGAGGGGAGCAGTTGCCCCGTTCTCCTGCTCCCCTGCGTTGAGCCCTCGCTGCGTGTGGCGGCGAACGCGGCTAGCATCGCATCAGCGCAAGCGTTGACTTGCCCCGTTGCGTCGTCAATACAACGAAGTTTCAAATCCCAGCCGCACCATCGTGAGTTTGATCTCGTCGGCGTGTTGTTGAGCCAGGGTCATGACAGCCGGCAACGCCTCCAGAGCCGCAGCATACATTTCTCCAAAGATGGGAACCAGCTTGACTGCCCGGGTAATCAACGTGAGCATGACCGCGGCTTCTTCCGACATGCCTTCTTTGTTTTCCAGATAGAGGTTGTAGACTTCAGTCCCCTCATTCGCCAGGTCCACTCCCTTCATTACCTTGCCAATCCCCTTGGTGAAGGCCTCGGCGCAGTTCTGGCACTTATCGACGATCCGAACGAATGCTTCGAGCTTGCCCTTATAGTTTTGCGCCTCCAGCGCGTCCAGCGCCCTGCCCGAAAGCCACAGGATCTTTTCCGCATTCTCGGACCCTTTTTTGATTTTCTCCAAAATTTCCGCGACCGTTCGCGTCTCTTGCTTCGTCAGGTCCCTGCCTTTCTCCTGGTATTTCAGCAGTTCTTCCATTTGACCTGAAACTTTGGAGCAGGCTTCCATGGCATCCTTGTTGATCTCCTCGAATTTCTCGAGGAAGCTCACAGCCGCCGTTGGATATAAGGACGTGTCGCTCTTTTTGACCAGAGTCCCGTGATAACCCCAGGTATCTTCGGCGCTCCATGCGTTGTACTTCTCCAGATGCTTGAACGCGTCATAAAGACTGGTCACACCGAACATCCAATATCCAGCGTTGGCGCAGGTGTGCATCTCCTTCTCCAGTTCTTTGCTGCGAGTGGGATGCTTTCTCGCGTTCGTGATTGCGTTGGTGTAGAGGTCGAAGGCGGAGTTGAGGAAGTCGACTCTGACCTTGCGGAGACCTCCATTCTTGTTCCAGCAGTTTACGGGGGTGTCGTCCACATCGTCTCCGAGGTGTACTTCCGGGTTTCCATACCAATAATCGTGAAAGCTTTTGCGAATCCGTCCTGGCATTTGAGTTTCTCCAATCGGCTTTTAGCGCCGGCGCTGATTTGTAACCACGAGTGCACCTTGCTCCTGCTGCCTCGTTTTCGTCGTTAAGCCTGCCTGAATAAGTGGTGAAGAAACTCTGAAGGCGCCTATGTCTTTGGTAGATCTGACATTAGCAAGTCGCAGGAGTGGACGGTTAAGCGCCGTTTTTGGCTTCAGTTTGCAATCGGGTGGGGCCCAGCGTAGAATCGACCGCCAATCTTGGTCCTGGTTTCGCTGACCCTTCCCCATGCAAGATCGGCCTTTCGAAGCATAAGATCCATCACCAGTGGGGATTTCGTCGCATCGGAGCGACCGAAAATCCTGCGAGATTCTGAAGACGTGTATGTCGAAGCAGCCCAAGCGCTTTTACGAATGCGGGCCATTCGTCCTGGACCCTCTGAATCACGTTCTGTCGCGCGGTGGATCTCCGCTGCCGCTGCCCCCGAAAGCCTTTGACACGCTCATGGTGCTGGTGGAGCACGGGGGCGATCTGGTTGAAAAGGAACAGCTTCTGAAGGCGGTTTGGCCCGACACCTTCGTCGAGGAAAACAATCTGACGCAGTACATCTCGCTGCTGCGAAGGGTCTTGGGGGACAATTCGGATCAACGGCAATACATTGAGACCGTGCCCAAGCTGGGGTACCGGTTCGTGGCTCCGGTGCGGGAAGTGGAATCAGAACAGAGCGAGGCCATGGAGGCACGCGAGGTAGCAAGTCCAGCCAAGAAGAGCGAACCTACCGCTCCCGCCCCAGCAGCAGAAAGACCAGCCTCGCTCGCCACCGCCTCGCCTCGTTTTTCTCTCTTTCGCATGCCGTCCACGATCTTCCTTTTGGGGATTGCCGTGCTCGGGCTCGCCGCCTTCGGACTGCTTGCGGTGCGAATGTTCCGCAGGCCACAGGTCCAGTCACCATCGGTCGCGGTGGAAGTGCGGCGCGCGGTGGCCGTGCTGGGGTTCAAGAACCTGGCGGGGAATCCCGAGGCGGACTGGCTTTCCACTGCATTGGTGGAAATGCTGAATACCGAACTGTCAGCCGGAGAGCGGCTGCGAGCGGTGTCAGGCGAAGACATTGCACGCGCGAAGAAGGATCTGAAGATCGTCGACAACAACATTTTGTCCAAAACCAGCCTGGCGCAGGTGCGCAAGAGCCTCGGAGCCGACGTCACGGTCTCGGGGTCCTACCTGGAAATGGGCTCGGGATCGGATGGACAGATCCGCCTCGACATTCAGATTCAGGATACGGCCGCCGGCGACACCATTGGGTCGATTGCCGAAGTGGGTACGGTTTCCGACCTGTTTCAACTGATCAGCCGGAGTGGGAGGCAATTGCGCGCAAAACTGGGAGCGTCAGAGGCTTCGACTCTGGAGGAAGGGGAAATCCGCGCCGCGCTTCCCTCCACTCCGGAAGCAGCCCGTTTTTATTCGCAGGGATTATCGAGGTTGCGGGAGTTCGACGCACCGGCGGCCCAGATCCTATTCAGCAAAGCGTTGGCGATCGATCCGAATTATGCCTTGGGGCATTCGGCCCTGGCCGCGGCGTGGTCGGCCCTCGGGTATGACGAGAAGGCCAGGGTGGAAGCCAAGCGCGCCTTCGACCTATCGGGAAATCTTTCCCGCGAAGAACGTCTTCTGATCGGAGGGCGCTACCATCAGATGAGCCGGGAGTGGGACAAAGCGGTCGAAACCTATCAGCTCCTGTTCAGCTTCTTCCCTGACAATCTCGAATACGGACTTCGGTTCATGGACGCGCAGACTTCCGCCGGCCGGGGAAAGGATGCGCAAGCCACGGCGGCGAAGTTGCGGAGATTGCCGCCTCCGTTCAGTGAAGATCCGCAGATCGATCTGGCGGAAGCGGACGCGGCCGCATCGCTAGGAAACTTCAAAGAGGAATTGCAGAGCGCCGAGATTGCCGCCACCAAGGGAGAAGCGCTCGGAGAGCAGCTCCTGGTGGCGCGAGCGCTGCTACAACAGGCACGGGCGTCCCACGCTCTCGGTCAACCAGACAAGGCCATCAGCGCTCTCACCAAGGCAAAAGAGTTGTTCCGGGTTGCGGGAGACCGGCAGGGCGGAGCTTTGACGTTGCTGGTCACGGCCGGCGTACTCAAAGGCGTGGGGGATTACTCGAAAGCCCGCGAGACTGCCAACGAAGCTCTGCACGACTTCGAACAGATCGGCGACAAAAGAGGCGTGGCCCAGTCGCTGAATGCGGTGGCAACCATTCATTACGAGCAGGGTGAGTTGCCGCAGGCAAAGGAGGTGTTCGAACAATATCTGCAAACCGAGCGCGAGGTGGGATCAAAGATCAACATCGCTGGCGCTCTGGGAAATATCGCGAACGTGCTCGAAGTGCAAGGTGATTTGGCGGAAGCGCAGAGGCTAACGCAGGAGTCGATTCAGGTCTTTACCGAGGTCGGGGACCAGAAGGCCCTGGGAATCGCGCTGGGCAACCTGGCGAACCTGCTGGTCGAGGAAGGCGACCTGCAACAGGCCAGGAAGACCTACGAAGACGCACTCAAGATCAAGCGAGAGATCGGCTACCAACGCGGCGTGGCCTACGACGTGGAGGGACTCGGCAAAATCTACGAATCAGCAGGCGACCTGGGGAATGCCCGCAAGAACGCAGAAGAAGCGCTCGCGATTCGAAATGCGATTGGCGAAAAACACAATGCCGCGACCAGTGAGCTGGACCTGGCGGAGCTGGCCTTGGATGAAGGCAAGCCACCAGACGCGGAGGCCTTGGCGAACCGGGCGATCGAACTGTTTAAGAGTGAGAAGTCAACGGTTGACGAGGCATATGGGCAGGCGATTCTGGCTCGCTGCCTGCTGGCTGAGGGAAAGGTCGCCGACGCGCAGAATGCGGTGAACCGTGCGTTGTCGCTTTCACGCGGCAGCGCCAGCCGGCCGCTCCGTTTTGAAATCGCGATCGCTTCCGGGTATATGAAGCTTGCGCAGGGCAAGAGCAGCAATCCGGGCGCAGCGTCGGAGGTGGCGAAACTGCTGCAGGCTGCGGTCGACGAGGCACACCGGTGTGGCTATGCAGGATACGAGTTCAGACTTCGGCTCGTTCTGGGCGAAATCGAAATGAAGTACGGTAGCCCGGCAGCCGGGTCGTCCGAGTTGCAACGGCTCGTGCAGGAGGCGAAGGCCAAAGGCTTCGACCTGGTGGCGCACAAGGCCAGCGAGAGACTAGGCGCGTCGCAGGCTATGTCGCAGGCTAAGAGCTGACTTAGTTACGGTTTCGGACCCGGCTGAGTTGCGCTTGTACCTCACCACATCTCCCTAACTCTCCGCGAAAATGAACCAGGCCGATCATCCAGAAGTGGACGGGCACGCCTTACCCTGCCAACTCATCCGCCGGGCGGATCTCGTCACAAATATCGGTAAACAGATCACAAAAGACAAAACATAGTTGACAGAGTATGTTATGGTTCATTGCCTACCGCTGGGGCGGACATTTTTGCTGGCGAGATCTCATTCCAGTCAGGTAAGGCCAAGAAGGCGGACGTTCGATTGCCGCATTCACAGGTGCCCCCTGGGCGCAGTCCCCATGATTGTGCCGAATTTTGATTCTATGACCCTACAGGTCTCCCAGTTCCAAAAGGAGAAACAAGTATGAAATCAGGCGTGCGAAACATTAAGACTTACGGGCTTGTCTTTGCTCTGGTTAGCCTTCTCGGGCTAAGCGCGGGATTGGCATTTGGCCAAGCCATCGATGGCAGCGTGGTAGGTGCAATTGTCGATTCGCAGGGCGCGTCGGTAGTAGGCGCCCAAGTCACGGCAACGAATATCGCCACCGGGGTGGCAGCGACTGGCAACACCAACAGCTCCGGCGAATACCGGTTCGACCACCTAACGGTCGGCACGTACAAGATCACGGCGAAGATGAAGGGGTTCAAGGCCATCAGTGAGCAGGTGGAAGTCGAACTGAACAGGACTTCGACCCGCAACCTGACATTGATCCCTGGCGCGGCCAGCGAGACCGTAGAAGTGTCGGGCGTGGCTCCGACCCTGGACACGACCACTTCGCAAATTCAGGCGACTTACGATCCCAAGGAACTCCAGGATCTGCCGACCGCATCGATCGGGCTAGGCGTGCTGAATCTCTCTCTGCTGCAGGCTGGCGTAGCCAGTACAGGGAATCTGGGAGTGGGCACCGGGCCTTCGGTAGGTGGACAGCGCCCACGCAACAACAGCTTTGACGTTGAGGGTGTCGACAACAACGACAAGGGCGTGACTGGCCCGCTCATTTACGTTCCCAATGACGCCGTGGCCAACCTGAGCATTCTGCAAAACAATTTCAGCCCCGAGCTGGGGCATTCGTCCGGCGCCCAGTTCAACACCGTAATCATCAGCGGTACCAATACGTGGCACGGCCGGGCGTATGAGTACTTCCAGAACCGCAACCTGAACGCCATCGATCAGGCGATCGTGAACTCGACACCTTCGGGACAGACGCCGAAGAATCCGCGTTACGATAACAATCGCTACGGCGGCCAGGTCGGAGGTCCGATTTTCAAGAATAAGCTGTTCTTTTTTGTGAACTACGAGCGGCAAGGAATCGGGCAGGCGGCCGTACCGGCATCCCCTCCACTGGCACCAACTGCGGCGGGCTACACTGCTCTCCTGGGCATGTCGGGTGTGAATACGACGACGATTAGCGCCTTGCAGAAGTACGCACAGGCAGCGACTGCGTGCACTCTGGCGCAGACGACGGGCAGTTCTCCGATTTGCCCCGCTGCGGGCGGAGTCATGGTCAACGGAGTGGACTTCGGCGGCGCCAGCGGTCTGATTGGTCCCCTCAACATCATTGCGCCGAATTACCAGAACTACAAGGTTCTGGTCACTTCGATGGACTACGATATTAGCTCGAAGGACCAGATCCGCGGCCGCTACATCTACAACAAGAGTGCCCTGATCGACACGGGCGCTGAGCTGCCTGTGTTTTACGGGCTGATTGTTCAGCCTTATCATCTCGTATCGCTCTCCGAATATCACACGTTCTCCCCATCGTTGGGGAATGAGTTCCGTTTCGGCTTCAACCGCACCGGCAACAATTACCCGGTTCCGGCCGCCAAGTTCGCCAACCTTGACGCGTTTCCGAACATTCAGATTGACGAGTTGAACACGTTGAATGTTGGGCCGGATCCTAACGCTCCGCAGTATGCGGTGCAGAATCTTTACCAGGCGACGGACAACGTGAGCTGGACCAAAGGAAATCACTCGCTCAAGTTTGGCGGGGAATTCCGGAAGTCGATCTCACCGCAGAAGTTTATTCAGCGGTCTCGTGGCGACTACGAGTACGTAAATTTACAGTCTTTCGCCAACGACGTGGTTCCCGATTTTGCCGAGCGCAGTTTCGGCGCAACCGGCTACTCCGGTGACCTGAAGGCTATTTATTGGTTCGTCAACGACATCTGGAAGATCCGGCCGAACCTGAGCTTGAACGTCGGACTGCGGTACGAATACACCGGTACGCCCTACGGGTGGACGCAGCAAGCGTTGAACAGCGTCGCCAGTGACCCCGGGCTGCTGGTCATCCAGTCGCCACAGGCGCCCAAGAAAGACTTCATGCCTCGAGTGGGGTTCGCGTACTCACCAGGTAACAGCGGCAACACCTCCATCCGCGGTGGCTTCTTTATGGGCTACGATGTTCTCTACGACAACATCGGAACCTTGTCGCGGCCGCCGGAATTGGGCAATACCACCGTTGACTGCCCCGATCCGACCAACCCGACTTGCACGGCGCCGTTCCTTGCCAACGGCGGAATACCGCCGCAGACTGCCTCCATTGGCTCACTGCCTCAAGCTGAAGCACGGGCGCTGACGTCCAGTTACCTTCCAGCGAACGTCAGGTATCCCTACACCGAATCGTGGAGCCTTGGCGTGCAGCACTTGTTCGCCAGAAACTATACTGCCGAAATTCGTTATGTTGGGACGCGTGGCGTTGATCTCAACGTTCAGAACCGGCTCAATGTCATCGACGTGGCGACAGCGACCCGGAGCTTGCCGACGTATCTGGCGTTCCCCGGCCAAGGGACGCTCGATGCCTTGCCGAACACTCTGGCCGCGCTTCAAAGCATTTCGCACATCGATCCGGCGTACAGTGCCGTTGGATTCACCAATCCAGTGGTGGGTTACATGCCGTGGGGTGCTTCCACTTATCACGGACTGCAGACCCAATTGAACCGCCGCTTCAGCAACGGCCTGATGGTGCAAGCGGCTTACACCTGGAGCCACAACATCGACAATTCGACGGCGGATTTTCACTCGACCGACGTCACCCCCCGCCGCCCGCAGGACTTTCGAAATCTCCCAGGGGAGCGGGGCAACTCGGCACTCGACCACCGGCACCGGTTCAGCGTGGCTGCCATTTATGACATTCCGTTCTTCAGCCATAGTTCGAGCTGGTTCATGAAGAACCTGCTGGGCAATTACGAGATCGCGCCCACCTGGATCTACGAAACCGGGGAATGGGCCACGGTGCAGAGTGGCGTCGACTCGAACCTGAACGGGGATAACGCGGGCGACCGTGCCATCATCAACCCAGCCGGCACAGCTGGGGTGGGAAGCGATGTTACGCCGCTCACGAATACCGCTGGAGACGTGGTTGCCTACCAAGCAAACACTCCCACGGCGCGATGGATCGTTGCGGGCACGGGTGCGGGCGCAAACAATCCGGCCAGCACGCCTGGCTTGGCCATTTCAGGCCGCAACATGCTGCAATTGAATCCGATCAACAACTGGGACCTGACTCTGGCCAAACACTTGAAGTTTGGAGAACGGTACCAGGTCGATTTCATGGCCGGATTGCTGAATGCCTTTAACCACCCGCAATTTGTTCCAGGCAGCCCCAACCAGGCCAATGACATCAGCATCCTGGGAAGGGATTTCCTGATCCCGAATTCAACTACCTTCACGCAGTGGAAGAGTGTTTTCCCCAGCAACGCGCGCACGATGCAGCTGGGTATGAAGTTCATCTTCTAACTCTGCCGGGAGATTGAAATTGGATTCAACCTCAAGGAGGCTCACAAGAGCCTCCTTTTTTGATGGACATTTTTTTTGACAGACATTGCCTCGTCCCAAGTTCGCTCCCGCAGACCTAACGTTCTTTCCCTTCGACCGTCCATAGCTCTGCTGTGAATGGATCGCCCAAAATATTTGGGTTCTGAGGTGCAGCAATGACGTTGCGCGTCGCCTCCCTGGGGATAGCCCTTATACTGAGTGCGCGGTGCGCTGCCATGCCGGCATGCCCTCGGAGTGAGGCTGCGGATCAAACCACCAAGACCAGCCCGGAGTTGGTGCGACTTCTACGGGGTGCGGCAATTGGCGATCGTGATGCGCAATTCCAGGCCGGCCTGAGGTACGAGAGCGGCTGCGGCGTGGCACAGGATTACTCTCAGGCGGTCCATTGGTACCGGAAGGCGGCTGATAATGGACACGCTGGGGCGCAGAGCAGTTTGGCCGGGCTGTATCTGGCAGGCCTGGGTGTAAAGCAGAGTGATACTGAAGCGATGAAGTGGTATCTGCGCGCCGCCATGGAGGGTTACGGCCCCGCACAAAACAACATCGGATACTTGTATCAGACGGGAAGAGCAGGAAACAGCGCGGACGTCCGTACGAACCAGGATGAATCGTTAAAATGGTACCGCAAGGCGGCGCAATCCGGATCGGCTGCGGGCGAACTCAACCTGGGCCTGGCGTACTTCAACGGAACCGGCGTTGAGCAGGATCTGGCAGAGGCGATGAAGTGGTTTGTGAAAGCTGCGGCACACGGCTCTGCCGCAGCCTGCGATCAACTGGGCCGGGTCTACGAGCATGGCTGGGGCGCTCGGCAGGACTATGGGGCCGCCGACAAGTGGTACCGCACGGCCATCGAGCGAGGGTACGCCGGGGCCAGGCAGGATCTCGACGCGCTGAATGAAGTTGCGCAACAATCGGCCGAGGACGCTGGCCACGGGCAATCCCTGTCCGTAACGCCACACACGTTCCCTCGGCAATCGGGTTTGACGGGAGAAGGGAAAGAGATGGTCTCAGAGACCCCCCCCATCTGAAATCGTGTTGGACTGGGACTCGGATCAAATCATCTCTGCCTCGGCCTCAGATCAACTCATCATGATTGACGTTCTCGCCGAACCTCCAAACCTCAAACTCGTGCGCGTCCGGGTCGTGCGTCCCTTTTGTTGTCGATGGAGCGCGGGGGCGCTGAGTGGAGATGTGTGGATTTTGCGTTGGGGCGGAACTCCGAAGCCCGACGCCAACGTTACGTACGTATGTAACGCAAGGTCTCCTCTCCCTGTTACGAAAACCGGAACTACATGGCCCTGCGCTCCATCTTTAGCAAACATAAACGCAAACCAGTCGGCACCTTGCAAATTTGCGTTCGAATTCCGCAAACGGTGGGCTGGCACTCACGGTAGAGGCATAAGGTCCAACACTGCGCTGTTCCGATTTCGTAACAGGATTGAGCTTTCAAGTCCGTACAGACTGTTCTTCTATATTTTCTCTGCCATCTGTGCGGTGAGATTGCTCGGGAGAGGGGCCGCGCTTCTTTATCTCGCCTGGTACTTCCTCTGCCTATTGAGTGTGAGTGTGGGCCCTATACGGCCCGCGCAGGGTTTATCTACGTTTGTTCGACTGGAGGGAAAATCCGTGGCCCGACACTTTGGCTTGTCCGCTCGCTCGTTCTTGCTTTTCCGCCGCACTGTTCTTGCCCTCCTTCTGCCTAATATTTTCGCATTGCTCACGGTTCACGCCGTTGCTCAGGTTCCGGGCATCTCGATAGGGCAGACTTTCAACGGTGAGACGGCTACCCCGATTCCTGGAGGTCATGATTACATTCATCTCCTCTCAGAGACCGTGAACCAGTCCAACGGGTCCTTGGCTTTCAACATCCAATTGCCCGTGCCCAAGAGCCGCGGCATAAGCCTTCCCTACACGGTCATGTACAATTCCGCCGGTCTCTACCATCTAGGGCAGGACTATACTGGAACCCTGACTTTCGTCCCGACAGACCTCAAAGCGAGCAGTCTCCCGTGGGTGAGTTGGTCGGAGTCAAGTTATGCCCCCGTCCAAATTACGTGTCCTCCTGGCTGCAATCCGCCGATATTTTCCCAATGCAACGTAGCGAACGGCTTCGTTTTCAACGACCCATCGGGCACTAGCCATAACCTCGCGATAGGAGTTGGGGCAACATCTGCAAATGTCGGTGAACCGAATGGTGCCGAGCCCTGCCCTGTAACAGGGCCGGGTGAAGTCGTTCCCACCGGGTCGGGGGCTGGAGATGGGAAAGTGTGGGCGCAGTTTACATCGTCGGGCGCGTCGGGCCTGTCGGTCACCGCCGTGCAGCATTGGAGCGTCAACGCAGGGAGTAATGCAAACGTAAACGGACCTGTCGGGCCTTTCACGGTCACGGACGAGGCTGGCACAACCTATTTTTTCGGGGGCAACGGCACGTACGATCAGGCCAATCAAGTCAACTGGGCGTATCCCAATACGAATCGAAGATCGGAACGGCAACACGATCACGTTGGTTAACGGAGTTTTCACAGATACTCTTGGCCGACCCATGTGGCAATCGGTTTCTGGTGGTGTCAATATCGGCGGCCTCGTTTACCCGCCCCCGACATGTGTAGGCTCGTGCAGCGGAAGTAACCCGGTGAATTACCAAGTGCCGTCTCACTTAGGCTGGAACGGGATGTCGTATTTACCTGGAGACACCTCCGTCCTCTGTCCCACTTCAACGGCCAATATGAGCGTGAGTGCGAGTTCGCCGAGTGGGATTGGTTCGTTTGCCCTGCCCACAAGTACCTCAAGCAACCCGCAACAATACAACTTCTACTATGGCGGAAACACCAACGGCGGCACGGCGAACACCTATGGCCTGCTGAATGAGGTCGTCTACCCAGACGGTGGTTGGGTCAAGTACACGTGGCAGATGAGTAATTCGCCATCGGTCTTGATTTCGGGCAGTAGTCCTTACTCGGAGATGGGCGCTTTTGAGGGACAGGGTCAAAGTAGCCCTGGCGTTTTTACTGGGAACCCATATCCTTCGGCCTGCCTGATTTATTACTCCACGCCTGTGCTGGCGAGCCGCGTGGTCAGCTACGACGGAGTTAATACTGCGCAGACTCAGACCTTTTCGTATTCGACCATTTGGGGCAGCGGCGGGCAGAACGGCTACGATTGGACCACCAAACAGACTCAGGTCATCACCACGGACAATGTCACCGGCGCAAGCTATCTCACCGTCTACAACTACGGCCCGACGGTTCCTCCGAGTGGAACAACTCCCTTCAGCGTCGGCGGCGTTGCGGCCGAAATTCCTGTCGAGACCTCCGTTCTCTATTATTCCGGAACCAATACCAGCAGCCCCTTGCTGCGGACGGTGACCAAGAGTTGGTTTGATATGTTTCATCTGGCGGAGGAGGACACCACCGAAAATGGGCTGACCTCGAAGACGGTCAGCTCGTATCAGGCCCCCAGCCCCACATCGCCTTTTACGCTCCTCACTGGGAAATCCGAATACGACTTCGGCGCGAGTACGCCAACCCAAACGATGGCGATTAACTATCAGACTTTTACTTCGAACACGATCTCTTATCAGTCAAACTCCGTAATCGTACCTGTTCCTTCACAACCAAGCAGCGTGATCGTCAAGAACTCGGCTGGAACCACACTCGCTGAGACCGATTATGGCTACGATTCATACGGTTCGGGCCTCGCGTCCGTAACAGCTGTGCAGCATGATGGCACCAACTACGGAGCGGGGATGACGAATCGAGGCAATCTAACCTCGATGACGAAGAAGTGCTTCAACTGTACGAATGCAACCACGACCTACATGTACGATCTTACGGGTCAACCGGCATCGATGACGGACCCAAGACTCAACGTAACCACGTACTCCTTCACAGACAGTCCCTCTGGAGGCAACGCGGCGGGCAACTCAAACGCTTATCTTACGAGTGTCGTTTACCCAAAGACGGGCAGCACCGTTCACCAAGAGAGCTTTCAGTACAACTACGTCTTTGGAGATCTCACTCAGTCTACCGACGAGAATAGCCAGATCAGCACGTATGCATACGTAGATCCCTTCGACCGGCTCACCAAATCCTCTTTCCCAGACGGCGGGATAACCAATGTCAGCTACACAGACTCGCCTACTTCGCCAAGCGTAGCAACCTGTCAACTTATTACTGGCAGCGCAGGTGCCGCGTGCAGCGCGACAAGTCCTCCCACTGGGTGGAAGGTCGGCAATTCCTTGATGGACGGAACCTTTCACACCAAACAGACACAACTGGTGTCTGACCCAGATGGCGAAGATTTCGTGGATATTGCCTACGACGGTCTGGGGCGCAAGCGGACGGTCAGCAATCCACACCGCGCTTCGTCCGCGTCCACAGACGGGACCGCATCTACAACTTACGATCCGCTGGGCCGCCCAACCCTGGTCACCGAGCAAGACGGTTCCACCGTCCAGACGCAATATGACCAGACCTGCAATATGAATACGAATACGCTTGGTACCACGGTCATCGATGAGGCAGGCCACAAGCGCACTTCATGCACCGACGGGTTGGGGCGTTTGGTTGAGGTGGACGAACCCGGAGTCGCAGGACCGGGCACCCCCGGCCAAGGTACGGTGTCTGTGAATACCGGTACTCTGCAATGCACATCGGACGGTCACGGCGGGTACTATCCCGACACCGGCACCCTTTCGGTCACCGTGAACGGAGTTCCAGAGAGTGCTAGCTATGGCGGCACGTGCAACGGTACTACCCAGACCCTGACGCCGACCGCAGATCAGATGGCCACTCTTCTGGCATCTGAGTTAACCGGCTCTTCGGCTGGCGTGACGGCATCAGACGTTGGAAACGCCACCATTCAGATCACTGCCACTACGACCGGAAGCACTACAAATTACCCGCTATCAGTAACCCCCACCAGCGGGCCCGTCTGGCTAAGCTCTTCCGGCTCGACCCTGACTGGCGGCACCGGTAACTCGGCATCTACCGTTTTTGTCACGCTGTACAACTACGACGCGCTCGGCAATCTGCTTTGCGTCGAGCAGCACGGAGGTGTGGCGACTTCCTATGGCTGCTCTTCCCCTCCAAGCGACGATATCAACAGTCAATGGCGCATTCGCCGTTTCTCTTACGATTCGCTATCGCGTTTGCTGACGTCAGAGAATCCCGAGACCGGGGGTCTGGCGGGACAAATCACCTACACCTACGACGCCAACAGCAACCTTGTCTCCAAGATGACGCTTTCTCCCAACCAGCTGCCGACCGGCATCAAAACGGTCACAACTAACTATACGTATGATGCCCTCAATCGTCTGACCAGCAAGAGCTATACGGACACCTTCGCCAGCAACCCTGCTACCCCTCCTGTGCAATACGGTTACGACGGAGTTGCCCTGGCGGGCTGCGCGAAAGCTCCACCGTCGTTGACGGACAGCTATCCCATTGGCCGTCGCACGTCGATGTGTGACGGCTCGTCATCCGTTCCCGGCTCAGGGTCAACCTCCTGGAGTCACGACCAAATGGGCCGTGTGCTCGTCGACAAACGCTACATTGGCAGTGTCGCGGCCAAGTGGGTGACTTACGTCTACAACCTGGACGGTTCAACGAACAAAGTTACGGCTCCGGACTTCAAGACTGTTACCTACACGGTGGGTGGCGCGGGACGCCCGCTGAGCGCGTTGGACGGCAGCGGTGACAACTATGTCAAGAGCGCGACCTACGCCCCGCCGGGAGAGCTCCAGAGCCTGACTGACGGCGGAGTGATCTACCGAGCGTTCAGCTACAACTCCCGACTGCAGCCCCTGCAAGTCTTCTATGGGACGAACACTCCCCCCCCGCTGACCGGTTCGACCTGCCCGAGCACAGTCGGCAACATCATGCACCGGGTCTACGCCTTCAACTTCGGCAGCAGCGACAACGGCAATGTCGTGTCCATCGCAAATTGCCGCGACACAACCCGCACCCAGAGCTTCACCTACGACGTGCTGAACCGGATTGCCAGCGCCCAATCCAGCGGAACGCAATGGGGCGAGACGTTTACAATTGACCCCTGGGGCAATCTCACGAACGAGACCGGGATCAGCGGCAAGACCTACTCGGAAGGGCTCAATGCCGCTCCGGCAACGAACCAGAACCAGCTTCCCGGTTTCGGCTACGATCCGGTCGGGAACATGACCAAGAACGGTGGAACGACCTACATTTACGATGACGAGAATCGCCTGATCTGGACCACCGGGGGCTACCGTTACCTCTACGACGGCGATGGCAATCGCGTCGAGAAATGCGTGGCGGGAAGCGCGACCACGCCCTGCCCGACCAGCGGTACCAATGGCACGCTTTACTGGATGGGCACTGGCACTGCCGCGCTGAACGAAAGCGACCTCTCGGGGAATATCTTGGAACAGTACGTGTTCTTCGGCGGTCAGAGGGTTGCGCGGCGGGATGTGTCCACCAACACCGTCCACTACTATTTCTCGGACCATCTGGGCACTCACACCGTTGTGGAGAATGCGACGGGAACAGGCTGTGAGCAGGATATCGACTATTATCCCTACGGCGGTCAGGAGAGCGACTATTGCCCGAACGTGGCCCAGCACTACAAGTTCAACGGCAAAGAACGCGATGCGGAGAGCGGGCTAGACAATTTTGGGGCGAGATTTGATGCCTCCAGTCTAGCCAGGTTTATGACACCGGACTGGGCGGAGAAGCCTACGGCCGTGCCCTACGCCCATTTCGGCAACCCGCAGAGCCTCAACCTCTACAGCTATGTCGAGAACAATCCAACGACGCTCGGTGATCCTGATGGGCATGTTCCGTTTGGATGGTCTGGCGGACCAAGTTGCCCGTTTGCGACCGCCGAGCAGTGTCAAGCGAACATGCAAGAACAGGGGAAACAGGCTTTTATGGCTAACGCGCAGAAGGTGGCGCAAAATAAGCCCCAATATGATCCAAAGAAAAGTGGCCCTGAAGATCCCACAAACCCAGGTCATCCGTTATCGCAGAACTCGGTCGTAAAGAAAGCCTCTGACGAGGCCTTCATGAAAACGACCAACGGCCAGGCGCGCAGCGGGCTGGCTGAGGCGGGCTTTGCCATCGATTACAAAGATGGAAAGATATCCATCGTAAACAAGGTGGACTCGGTCAATAGCGACAAGAAGGCCAACGAACTCCAAATAACAACCGACGAGAACACGAAAGCGATCTTGCATACGCATGGGAACAGTGTGCTACCGACGCCTTCTCCGGGAGACCTGAAATCGCCAGTTCCGAACTTCGTAAGATCGCAAAGGGACCTGTACGTCACGGTTCCTGGCACAACCACGTACATCGAGTTGCAATGAGCTGAGGAGTGCCCGATGATTTATCGAATAGTCGTAACATGTGCGTTGTTCTCTTGCATCCTTTTCGCTGCGACAGCGAGTGCTCAGCCTGGGGATCGCAACTTGGATATGAAGGCCCGCGTTCTCGACATTCTTTTTCCGCTGGACCTTGGACCAACGCCCTATTTTTCGAAGATGGTTCTGCGTTTCAGTGACTCCGACACGCAGCTTGTCGTGGTCGTTTATCCAGGCGGGAAAGGCGAGCTGATCCGTTACAGCTTGGCGGGTGTGAAGAGTGGCGATCTGTCGCAGCTGATCTCCAAGATGGTTGCCGAAAACCCCAAGGTGACAGATCGGGAAATCGCGGCCAAGCTGAAGGTAGACGTAAGCCGCTCACCCGTTGAGCATGAAGCGTTGAACCGTGCCCTTGATGAATTAAAGGCCATTCGGATATCGCCGGTTCTGAAGAGCCGGGTGGCTGTCGATGAGTACTCCGAGTACGAATTTTGGTACGACACTTGGCAGGAAACGGTTCACTACGTGATTACCAGCCCGTTTGGGAACGATCCGCAGGATCAGTTGGGGAGATGGATGACGAAGTTTAGAGATAACGTCCCCAACTTGTTAAAGGCTAGCTTGGGGCCAAATCCCGAGAAGCCAGGTCGCGCGGAAAAATGATCGTGAGGAGCATCCTCGTGTTCGCGATCAGCACGACTCTGTTGTTGTCGGATTGCTTCTCTCAAACGAAGAGCGCGACGCAGGAAGAGCCGGTTTTCCGTGCTCCCGTCAAAGTGAAACTGCACGTCGATAACGACCGCTTCTACGAGGGGACCTTCGATCACGTTCCTTATGTTGCGGACAATGACGTGTATCTCTTTGCTGGGGAAGCCTTCGGCATCGATGTCACCGTCACTGAGGGCGAAATATCGCACATAGCCTACGAGCGGAACTGGGCCAAAGCCGACGTGGAGTTGAGGTTCACACAGGAGAAATCGCAAAACGGTTGGATGATGATGCTGGTGATTCGGAGCAAGCTGAAGCGCCGGTTGTACCTCGATGCTGTAATGACCCTTCCCGGAAGGCGCAAAAGCCTAAACCAAAGGTCAAGCCGGGCCTCGTGGCGACTTCACATGTGGTCCTGAAGAATCTCAAAATCAAGAAGGACGGCACCACTCTAACCACCGCTAATTTTGGAGTGGGTCACCTCGATGCCAACGGCAAAGTGACCGTCGCTAAGGGCGACGAAAAGCACACCCTGACCTTCACGGAGACCTACGAGCCAGGGCACGCGGATCCAGAAACCAAAATCGACGACAAGGGTGCTCAGCGGACCGTGGTTGGAAGCGGCACGTAGATGGATAATATGTACGCGAATCCGGGACACGACCTTGTGTTGGATAAGAGATTCAAGATTGATGATGTATCGGTCCCAGTGTACGACATCGACACCGGAAAAGGGGGAGACTACATCCGACAAGTCAATGAAAACACCACCACCACTCTTAGCTACGAGACTGACAAGCCAAACTGAACTGAAGTACGGAAGAAAATTGAATCGACGGGCCCCAACGAGGAGAAATTGCATGTCCACTCAAAAGAGCAATGCCATCTTTGCGATGACAGCATTCGTGATTTCGTTGATCTTCTGCCCCTTTTCTTCATTGTCGGCGCAGAGGCTTTGTTGTGAAGGGGACGTTTGGCTAAGATGGACTGAAGATCACCGTGAGGACTATGTAAAGGGATACATTCTGGGACGTGCGGCGGGCTACTCTGACGCATGTTATAGGATGGCGAAGTATTGGCCTGCACCAATAACATTGGGCGATAAGAAGAATCCCCTCAGCAAATGCCTTAAGGAAGTGCCTGACTTTTCACGAGGCCCTGAATATTTTGCTCAACAGGTGACGGATTTCTACACGAAATATCCGGAAAATCGTATTCTGTTGACTACGGAAGTCTTGGAAGCGCTAGGAGATGGAAAATCCATTCAGGACCTCCACCAACATCCGCCCTTCCCGGCCGATACCCCTACTGGCAAAAGTGCTTCGGGACACTGACGTAGCAGTAGTTGGCGCAAAAGCCGTTAACCGCGAAACAGATTCAGAAACAGTTCTACAAACAGCACGGAAAAGCGCTCAATGGACTGACCTCGCTTCCGGCAACCGAAGCCGTGGGTGCCCCGTCCTTGCGTTGTTTGCAAGGGCGGGTCCCGATGCTGCCCGTACTAGGTGTTCCGCCGCTCGGCTTACTTGTGAAACACAACCTCCGCCGTCGTAGGAGGAAATTCCGGCGGGTAAGTCTCAAGCACCATATCAAGCTTGCCACGCCGGTTGAGGTCTCCCACACGCATGTCGAATGCCCCCGGCCCGGAAACGAAGTAGGAAAGGGTAAATTGCCCGCCGGGCTGATTGAAGAACATAGCCACTTCATTGGTCGGGTATACCGTGACGGCGAGGTCGAGGCGGCCGTCCCCGTTAAAGTCTCCGACCCCGAACGCTCCCGCCTGCGCCTCGTCCCCGAGGCAAAGCAGCGTAGCCTGATAGAAAGTGCCGTCGCCATTGCTGTACCAGATTTGAAAGATGGTGCTGCCATCGCTGAGAACAAGGTCATCCTTCCCGTCGCCGTTGAAGTCGCCCACCCCCATGGAAAACTCCTGGGGAACATTCGTCGCTACGCTCTGGAAGGTTCTATTCCCGGTGTTCAGAAGGACGGAATTTCCACTGAGAATGTCCAACCGGCCATCTCCATTGAAATCGCCGACGACAAAATTCGCACCGATGGCCAAGGGAACGGAGGTGAACTGGTACGACCCGTTTCCATACAAGATTTGATTGACCGTAACGATGTCAGGATGGCCGTCGCCGTCCATGTCTACAACGCGGATTGGTCCCGAATTGGCAATTGTTGGGATGGTGATCGGAGAAGAAGAGAAGCCTCCAGCGCCGTTGTTGGGCCAAATGAATATGCTATTGCCAGAGTTGCCGATCAGATCGACCACGCCTTTGCCTGTCAGGTCTTCCAGGGCAAAGCTGGTCGGGTCCGTATTCTCGCCAAGCGCGAACGAACTGTTGCCCTGATTCAGGTAGACCGTCCCCGGAAGAAAAAGGTTATCTAGCGGATCAGCGACACCCCCAACCAAGATGTCCGGCAATCCGTCGCCATCGATATCTCCCAATGAGATTTCGCCCCATGCTTGGGGATGCAAAGTGAGAGGAGACGGGAAGTTGCGATCCGTTCGCCCCAGCGCGACGGCCACAAAATAGGAGCGAATCGGAGACAACAATATCCGGCAGGCCGTCACCGTTGATGTCACCCAGGCCGATGGAGTCACCTCCGGGGCCGACGACCGTCAGTGGTGTGAAATTGCCGTGGCCATCCCCGAACAGATAGAAAATCCCCTCGCCAGCCAGGTCAGGAAAGCCATCGTGGTCAAAATCGCCCGTCACAAAGTCATAAGTGTTTGGGACGGAGATACTGGCGACCTGCGTAAACGATCCATCGCCGTTACCGCGAAACGAATATAAAGTGTTCGTCGTGCCCTGTACTTGCTGTATGACTAAGTCTGGAATCCCATCCAAATTGAAGTCGATGACCGTGGGCACGCCATTCATCCCGGCGAGTCCCGCCGCCACTTGGTCTGTGAATTTGCCTCCGCCTTGGTTCAGCATCAGGTGAAACGTATTGGTTCCCGTGGAGTTGTTAAACACTGGGTAAAGAAGATCAGGCTTGCCATCGTGGTTGAAGTCTCCCAGCGCAAAGTAACGAAACATAGGCTTGGCTAGGGTTACAGGCGGAGCAAAATTGCCTCCTCCAGTGTTTCTTAACCAGACGATGAAGCTTTGAACGTAGAGAACCAAGTCCGGCTTGCCGTCGCCATCAATATCCGTAACGCCGATGACACTGGGAGAAGGTCCGTTGACCGTTTGCTGGGAAGTTGCTGGTTGGAAGTTTCCATGACCGTCGCCGAGTAAGATTGATGCGGTGCTGGTTTGGGAGTTGTCGCTGCTGATCGAGATCAAGTCAGCCTTGCCGTCCCCGTTCATATCCGCGACAGCGACCGCATAAGCCTGCACGACGGACAAGTACTGAGGCGGAGACAGAGAGCCGTCAGCATTGCCATCGAGGATAGCAATTTCGTTGTCAATCCAAATCGGCACTAGAACGTCCGCGAAGCCATCCCCATTTATGTCCGCAACCACGACGGACGGAGGACCAGTTTCGTTCCCCACAAGATAGGCGGGAAGCGCATTCATGACGGTCGGGACCGGTTGCGGCGCGTACACGGTGAAGGGGGAAGCGTTGGAAGTTCCTGTATTCGTCTGAACCGTGACCTGATGCTTCCCCAGGGTCGTGCTGACACTGTCGCTGAGGGTCACGAGCAGCGTGCCGGAATTTACGAAATTCGTGTACACCGCTGGTTGTCCGTCGATGAAAACCTGCGGTCCGGCGCTGAAATTGGCACCTATAACAGTAAAGGAGTTCAGCAGAACGCCCAGCGTTATGCTCGCGGGCGCGACGGTGGTTATAGTCGGTGCGGGAGGAGGTGGCGGAGGTGGCGGAGGGCCGCCTGACGAACTACCACCCCCGCACCCAGCAAGCACCGACGCCAGCGCGACGGTCAGAAGAGTAGAGAAGGTTCGAGTCTTCATGTACTTGACTTATTAATCAAGAACACAACCAATCGATACCGGCCAAGCAGACAGCGTAGACAGGCATTTTACTTGATGGAAACACAAAAATAGGAAAAAACGCGGTTCGATACGCCGATTCGGTAGCGATGCGGTTTGACTACAGCTGGTTCAAGCCATTAGGTTGAGGTAACTTTTGGGAGTTAGGCGCGATCCATTTGCGATCCGTTAGTTGGTTTATCAATGCTTTTCGTATACTTCGGTGCCATCCGTGGTCCTGCATGTTGTTGAATTTACGGTTTCAGGCGGGTTCGAATCCCTCCCTCTCCGCCGAGTGCCAGGCGCTTCGTAAGCGCTCTTCTCCCTCTACCGAAACTCCCACCAGTTTCGCCAGCGCCTGCCAGTGCCGCGGATGCGGACGGCGGCGACCTCTGCGGATATCGGACGCGTAGACGAGCGACACGCCTATCGACGAAGCGATTTTCGAGAGACTGGAATTCCTTAGCAGTGGCTGAACTTCTTTTATATAAAAGTCGTCCGTGAGCCAGTCCGGCTGGCTCGATGGATTCCAATTCCACCGCGCCGCCTGTTGGCGGCGTTGCGTTTCGGAGACTCTCGCTCTGGATTCCGGAGACTTCGAGGCTATGCGTCCCTGACGGGCAACCTCTACCAACCTTTCCCTTGAGATTTCGAGCGCGCAGGTGCCGCAGCGAGTGCTGGCATTTGCAACGGGCTTTCCGCACCCGGCGCAAATGTTTTGTTGGCGTGGCACCCTTCTACGCGGTGATTGAGCCGGAGCACATTTCGCCTCCCGTTTGTTGTTCTGAGTCAACCTAGTCGCAATCGGGGCATCCGGGTTTCGTATCGTTGACCAGAACGCACGAGCCACCCACTCCGCGACGGGAGCTACAGCTCGACGCCAAATTGGCAACGTTTCCGAGAGCCGCACGGCGAACGATCCCATTAGTCGGCAGTTGCCGTCACGCTCCTCGAAAAACCATTCCCGTTTCAGCGGTTGCCGGGTGACCCAATCAAGCAAATAAGCATCGATTTGAGCCCGTATCGGCTCCATCAGATCACATGCCAGACTGTCGCGAGCTGGAGTATCGACGTGCAAAACCCCGAGGCCCGGATCGAGTCCGAGGCTTGCAGCGGCGAGACGCGATTCGCTTTCAAGCAGGGCATAGAGGTAATTGAGAATTGCATTCGGTGGATTTGCCGCGAGCCTGGGCGATCCCGTGAGCGGCGAGACACGCGCTCCGAAGCTGCGCCAGTGCTCTGGGACGCGACGTAACTGATTCTTCGGAAAATTGATGGGCAGTGTGCTCCACGCTGACCAGTATGCTCGGGCAGCCTGTGACTCGATCAATCGAATGGTCGTGATGCTGTCACCGGTGGGCACTTCTGCCCTGAACAGAGCGATTACGTCCGCAGTGGTTGAATCGAGCAGCTTGCCGCGCGCAACCTGTTCCTGTCCGGCGAGTTTTTGGCTGATCAGTTCCCGCGTGATCCGCAATGCTGCCCCGGATGAATGCGCGAGGGCCTGAGCACGGCGGAGCTTGGCATCTGAAGGACGAACCGGGCCTGTGACAGCAAGCACTTTGCCATCCCGTTCAAGCATGGTGAAGGCCGCGTCCTGATCGGCCAGCCAGCGCAGCGCCGCCAGCGAAACCATGCCGTCTGACCCAATAACGACCAACCTTTTCAGGCCGTGTCCCACGCGCGGGAGGCGTGCGAAGCGGCGATCCCTGCCGATGCCGTGCTCGAGAAGAAGGTGACCACGATCCACTCGGACCTGGATGCCGTACCCGAAAATGGTCACGACACCGTGACGCGGCACAATCAATTCAGCGTCGGAATTGTGGGATTGCGGGACTTGGCGTACGTTTTCTGTAGCTGCCATTGGATCATACCTCCGATGGTGGTTAGGGCTTGTCGGCTGCTGGTAACAGTCGGCAGGCCCGATGTGTTTATGCGAACGCGCTGCTCAAGTCTGGCTGAATCCGAATCTCTGCCCCACACTTCGGGCAAGCATGGTTGACGGAGTGGCCTTTGCGGCCACAAGAACAAACGATATAGAACTCGTACCGAATGATGTGGTGAGCACGTTTTCTTCGTGCCCGTTCTTCAACGCAGATGTCGCGGGAACGCCGTGGGCTAACGTTGGATATTCCGGCGATTGAATCAGCTATGAAGTTTGCGCGCGCCTTCCTTCGCTTCGGAAAGCGCTTTTCCTTCAGAACGCCAAGGATGGCTGCAGCCCACGGCACAAACTCCCGGTCGTAAGGACGTGCATTCTCCAGCGCCTTGATTATCTCTTCTGGACTTTGAGCCTCGGAGAGCGACGGCCAAACCGAATCCCAAACTTGCTCCAATATCCACCGATAGTTGTCCGCTCGCCCCAGAACCGTGGTCGGCGCGATTTGCCGATGTGGTCCCCGAGGTTTTGACGAATTGCTGTCAAGGCCTTTTTTTGCTTCCATTCGCATACTTTCCGTCTAGCCACAATGGGCGGTAACTCCGCCACTTCCGACTCCTATTGTACGTGAAAATTGCTCATCTGCGCATTAAATGTGCGGCCAGATTCCTGCTTGATGTTTGGCTATCTAGATGTAGCAGATAGGCTTACACAGAACTCCGTGCAATAATGTCGCTGTTTTTAATGTGCGTGTAGAAGTGGGTTTACGCATATTGGGAGGTTCAACGAAATGAGTCGGCGACATCCTACTAGTTCCCGAAAGAGAAAGTCTTCGAGGCGAAAAGGAGAACCACGCATACAACGCTATTCAAGCTTAACCGCCCACGAGAAAGCCACGTACGACCGGACGACCAACCTTGTCACCGACCTGCGTCGTGGCGAGGGTTCGTACACGGAATTACTGCGGAAGCACCACCTTGGTTCGCGTACGGCCCGCAAATATGCAGGTCGGGATCTTCTTGGCGGAACTCGCGGCAAGCCAATGCGCGCGAGCAAAGCTGACAAGCGTGTCCGTAACCTCATGTTCCCGCAATCTTCTGGTGACGTGCACATCCGCACTCGCAGTTCCAAGGACGCGACGAAGCTGTCCGACTATTTCAACGACCGCGACAAGCTCCTGCGCGGCAAGCTAGGTGTTGCCGAATTCGAAGCCAAATGGCGCGGAGTGCGTATTGCGGGTGAGGAAGTTTTCGCCGATCCGCCGGCAATTCTTGAAATGGCGGATGCTGACGTTCTGAAAATGGAGCATTTGTACGCGAGCATGGGACCAGAGAGATGATCGGGCGCACGGCCAAGACTGTTCTTCGCCACTCACGGCAACTGGTACGTCCGTCGAGGAAGGTCTGTCCCTTCTGCTTTCAGGCCGAGCACATCGGCGGACGTAACCATATCCCTCACGTGACTGTCGATGTGTGCCAGGCTCATCACGCTCTGTTAACGGAGGAGCGTTTCGCTGCTGGTGCCGACATGAAGAAGCAGCGCCGCTCGATCACAACCGTCGAGATGGCCCTCCGCGCGCTCGCAGTTACGGGACGTGCCATCGCAAGGGCGGTGGAGAAGCTTTGTGAGGCTCTGGAATTCTGCGCTGAGATGCTGAAAAGAGCGCGGCGTAAGTGAAGCCGTTCGTGATTCACCATGACCGATAGACTTGATATCTATTTTCGCGCACATACGATCCCGGCTACTGCACAGAAGGAATACCGCTCGAAGCAACGCGCGAGTCAGCCGAAGGGTGCGCTCATATTCCGCTGCGCGACCACAGGCGATGAGAAGAAAGACCTTCTTTTCGGTGCTTACATCTGTGCTGAACTGAAAAATGAGGAATATGTCGCAAAGGAAATTGGTCTGTTCTACCGCGAAGGTCATCCGGAGGAATTCCGGGCTTTGACGCGCTTTGTGAAGGACAGCGCCCATGAGCTTGGAAGCGTGGAAGCGTTCCGACGCGGCGTTTTCTTGAAGTACCTGAAAGCTAGAACGCTGATCGTTGCATACGATGCACCACGTGAGATCAGCCGGATTGCGATCAAGTGGAACAAATCCGCGAAAACAAGACGGGCCTTCTCGTTCTATTTCCGATTGTTCCGGGACAAGAAGACGGGCAAGATGCGCCCCAGCGGATACGAACCTGGGATTTCGATTGAAAGCATAGATGCCGCGAAGGCGATTTATCGCCCGATCAAGTACAAATTTCACGACAGCGATGCGGAGCAGGAAGAAGAAAACAAGAAGTTCTCGAACGTCCACATTCTCGACCTGAAAACGTTGACCTCCGTCCTCACCGGAGAGGTGCACTCATTCCTAACCACCTGTGACATCTTCGGATCCCCTGCCAGCAGGAGGCGCAGGTCCTATTCGCGCGTCACCAAGCCAGCAATTGAGGGCCTGCTAAGAGATGTGACTGCCGAACTGGAATTGCTGAATCGCCTCCAGCGGGAATTCGGGCAGCACCCAGTTGATCTACCACCCGACCGCTGCTACTCACCGGCCACTCTAGCTAAATCCTATCTTTCCGCAATGGGGATAAAACCACCCCAGGAAAAGTTCAGGATTCCGGACAGGATCAATGGGATCGCTGCACAAGCCTCTGCGGGCGGTCGGGCTGAATGCCTGATCCGGCGGACACCCGTGCCTGTCACATACGTCGATTTCCACGCGCAGTTCCCGTCGGTAAGCTATCTGCTAGGTTGTCACGAACTGTTGTGTGCCGAGAGTCTGGAGTTTCCCGTCTTCACCGCCGGAGCACGTCAGATCGTGGAACGCGTGGAACTTGAAGATTGTTTTCGCCCGGCATTCTGGAGGCAGCTTCGCTGGTTCGCCCTAGTGGAACCTGACGACGATGTCGTTCCGATGCGCGCGAAGTTTGGCCAGCGAGTGGATTCCGACCCGACTATGGCTTGGAATTATCTCACTTCGAAACAGCCAATTTGGATGACGGGACCGGACGTAATCGCGGCAAAACTGATGACGGGTAAACCGCTCAAGATTTTGAAAGCCATCAAGGTTGTTCCCCACGGAGTCCGACCTGGACTCAAGGTAGTGAAACTGCACTCCCAGATGAAAGTAGATCCTCGTCGTAACGATCTGGCCGTGAAGTTGGTTG
>Ga0210399_10000685_pt1 | contig 26697 bp, 20 predicted proteins | sample IncBWC14MmetaG_FD_150865 | JGI IMG/M metagenome (GOLD analysis project Ga0210399, IMG submission 150865) | Forest soil microbial communities from Barre Woods Harvard Forest LTER site, Petersham, Massachusetts, United States - Inc-BW-C-14-M | ecosystem: Environmental > Terrestrial > Soil >... | reverse complement strand
ACTGGTTGGGCCGCATGGTCACACGCCAGCTCGATCATCTTCTCGCCCAGGGCGTCGAAGTCGCCGCACCTCTCCTCGCCGCCGCGATGGCCGCCGGCCTCATCCGCTCACAGGATCCAGAGCGTCTGGCCCACTGGCTGCTTCGTATCGCTCTGGCCGCCTTGGTCGCTCCTCCTCCGGGCGACCTCCGATCCGCGCTCGACGATCTCCTGGTTCCGGTGCTCGAACGGTGACGTCCCTTGCTGTCGCCGATACCGGCCCCATCACACGCCTGGGCCCGGATGGCAAGGTCCCCGAGGAGCTGCACGACTTGCTCACGCCCGCGACGGTCTCGCTCGCCGGCGCCAACATCATCATGCAGCTGGCGCAGCTCCCCGTCGGGCGCGGTGTCGCCGAGAGCAAGGTCGACAGCGGGAACCTCTACAAGCACCCGATCAAGCGGGGCCGCACGACCTTCGGCTACGTGATGGTCGCCGTCTTCGGCAGCGACGAAGAACGCGCCGCCCTTGCCGCCGCGGTGACCGAGGTGCACCGCCAGGTCCGCTCGGCCCCGGGCGCTGCCGTGCGGTACACCGCGCTCGATCCGCAACTGCAGCTGTGGGTCGCCGCGTGCATCTACCGCGGCATCGAGGACGGCTACGCCCTCGTGCACGGGCCGCCGCGCCCCGAGCTGCTCGATCTCATCTACCGGCACGGCGCCCGCCTGGCCACCATGCTCCAAGTGCCGGCCGCCATGTGGCCGCCCGACCGTGCCGCCTTCGAGGCCTACTGGGCCGAGGCGGAAGCCGGCATCGAGATGGACGAGGTCACCCGCGACTATCTCTACGACTTCGCGTCGCTCGGATTCCTGCCCTGGCCCGTGCCAAAAGCTTTTGGGTGGTTCCATCGCGCCATTACCGCCGGATTCCTCCCGGCGGCCTTCCGTCGGGAGCTCGGCCTGGCGTGGGGCCCCCGCGAGCAGCGCGCCTTCGCGTTCAACCGCGGCTTCCTCCGCCTCGCCAACGCGATCACGCCGCGGCCCCTGCGGGCGCTTCCCTTCGACCTCTATCTATGGGACATGCGCCGGCGCATTCGCAACGGCCGCAACATCCTCTGACGTCCTTCTCGGCGGCCGGTCGCACCGACCGCCGCGACTCGTTCAGCCCTTGAGAAAGGTCGCTCCGAAAGCCTCGACCCACTCCTGCGGCCCGGGCGCCGGCGACCAGGCCGGCCCGACGAAGACCCAGTCCACGCCCAGTTGTTCGAGCTCGCCGATCCGATGCTTGACCCTCTCGGCGTCGCGGTCGAAGTCGTTGAGCCTCGGACCCGAGAAGCCCATGATCAGCTCGAGCTCCTCGTACCGCTCGCCGGCGAACTCCTTGAGCACTCCGAGGCGCTCCTGAAGTTGTTCGGTCGTCGTGACCGGAGGAGTCCTTGCCGTCTTCGCAACCGAGGCCGGAGCCGTCATCGGCATCCACCCGGCCGCGTAGGTAGCAGCGCGCCGCAGAGCAGCGTCGGAGTTGCCGCCCATCCAGATCGGGACCGAGCGGTTGCGCGGGGCCGGTAACGCTTGGATGTCGCGGGCGGAGAAGTGCCGTCCCTCGAACGTGAACGGCTCGCCCTTCCAGTGCAGCTGCATCACCTGGAGCGCCTCTTCGAAGAGGGCGTTGCGCTCCTTGAAGTCGACGCCCAATGCGAAGTACTCGGACTTGAGATACCCGGCACCCGCGCCCAGGTAGAAGCGACCCTCCGACATCCGGTTGAGCGTGGCCGCCGACTTGGCCAGGAGCAGTGGGTTCCGGTAGGGGATCACGCTGATGTTGGTGACGAGCGCGAGGTTCGTCGTGACGGCGGCGGCCGCCGCGAGGGCGACGAAAGGGTCGAGGCTCTGGTGCCCGCCCGTCTCGAGCCAGCGGCTGCTCGGTGCCGGGTGTTCGGTCAGCGCGATCCCGTGCCAGCCCGCTTTTTCGGCGGCTATCGCGAGGTCGGTCATCGCGCCGGCATCGAGCAGGTCGATGCCACTCCCGCTGGCCTCGGGGTACTGAAGGATGAAGCGCACCGTTCCCTCCCATGAATCGCTGGCGCCGTCGACGTGTGGCCGCTGCACCCTAGCGAGGCTGGAACGCAAAGGCTCATAAGGTCTACCCACCCTGAGAGAGCGGAGGCTCGATGGATCGACTCAATGGCAAGGTGGCGATCGTCACCGGTGGTGGTGGCGGCATCGGTGGCGCCACGGCGCGCGCCCTCGCCCGCGAGGGTGCGTCGGTACTGGTCGTCGACGTCAACGAAGAGGCGGCCGCCGCTGTGGCGGGAGGGATCCGGGACGCCGGCGGGGTCGCCGAGAACTTCAGAGCCGACCTGTCCCAAGAGCAGGACGTCGAAGCCGTCATTGCCGAAGTCGTGAAGCGGTTCGGGCGTCTCGACGTACTGCACAACAACGCCGCACTGACCGATTCGGACTTCCTCAGCGCCGACACCGCTGTGACGGAGCTGTCACTCGAGGTCTGGGAGCGCACACTCGCGGTGAATCTCACCAGTCAGATGCTCATGTGCAAGCACGCCGTGCCGATCATGGCGGACCAGGGCGGTGGCTCCATCATCAACATGTCATCGGGCGCATCGCTCAAGGGAGACCGCACGAGGACCGCCTACGGGGTCTCGAAAGCGGGCGTCAACGCGCTCACCATGTACGTCGCGACGAGCCACGGGAAGAAGGGCATCCGGGCCAACACGATCCTGCCGGGGCTGGTGATCACCGACGCCGTGCGGGCGCACCTGAAGGAGGAGATGGTGGCCTCACTCAGCAAGGCGACGCTTACGCCGTCGGTCGGTCAACCCGAGGACATCGCCGACGTGGTGGTGTTCTTGGCCTCCGACGAGTCCCGCTACATCACCGGGCAGATGCTCGCCGTCGACGGCGGCATGTCGGCCCACGTCGGGCTCGGCGACGGGTAGCGATTCGCCCGCACGAGTCCGCTCCCGCGTCGTCCTCAGGAAGAAGGCCCGAGAACGTACGTGCCGCTGTCCGGGTGGTGGTACCAGCCGCTGGCGGCGTGTGTGCCGCCGTCGACGTGGATGGTCTGGCCGGTGATGTAGCTCGAGAGCTCGCTGGCCAGGAAGATCGCCGCGCCGGCCATCTCGTCCACGTGACCGGCACGGCCCATCGGGACGGTCAGGCCGAACCGCTCCTGTTGGCCGGCGGGGTCGGGGGCGATGGCGGCCAGGCCCTCGGTCCAGGTGATGTCGGGGGCCAGGGCGTTGACCCGGATGCCGTGGGTAGCCAGCTCGAGTGCCGCGGTCTTGGTGTAGTTGATGACGCCCGCCTTGGCGGCCGCGTAGGCGGCGTAGCCGGGGGCGGCCCGCACGCCCTCGATGGACGTCACGCTGATGATGCTGCCCTTGAGCTGGTGCTCCACCATGGCCCGGGCGACCCGCTGCGTGCAGAGGATCACGTGCTTGAGGTTCGAGCGGTACAGCGCGTCCCAGCCGTTCTCGGTCGTCTCGAGCAGCGGCGAGTTGAAGACGCCGCCTGCGTTGTTGACCAGGATGCTCACGGGGCCGAGCTCCGCCACGGTGCGCGCCAGCGCGGCGTCCACTTCGGCCGAATCTCGGACGTCGACCTGGAGGCCCAGGCCGCCGACCTCTTCCCCCGCCGCGGCGGCCGTGTCCGCGTGGCGCTCCCAGATGGCGACCTTGGCGCCGAAGTCCCGGAAGCCGTTGGCGATGCCGCGCCCGATGCCCGAACCGCCGCCGGTGACCACGGCGACGCGGTCGGTGAGGAGGATGGACGAGGGGTCGAGCGCCACGTAGGGACAGTACAGTGAACCTGACGTCGGCGTCAGGTACGAGGTCGAAGACAGAGCGATGCCCCGGGCGCGGCCCGGAGCGGTCAGGGGGTTTGTGTGCCGAGGATCGAGCCGATTCCGATGGACGAGCTGGCGCCGGAGCCGCGCCGCATCATCGAGGAGGGGGTGGCCGACGGGCTCTACGCCACGCCGATCCCGCTCCAGATCTTCGCCTACAAGACGCAGCAGATCTTGATGACGAACGCAGCGCGGACGACGTGGGGCCAGAAGTCGCTCCTCGGGGGTCGCATCCTCGAGCTGCTGCGCATCCGCAGCGCGCAGTTGGGCGAGTGCCAGCCGTGCATGCAGTCGCGCAAGCACGACTCCATCACAGAAGAGGACGTGGCCTGCCTCGTGTCGCCGGGCGGATCGGAGCTCAACGACCAGGAGCGGCTCGCCGTCGAGTTCCTCGACCTGCTCTCGGCCGACCACCATGCCATGGACGACGAGTTCTACCGCCGGCTCGGGGAGCACTTCACGGCGGCGCAGATCATCGAGCTCGGGTTCGCCTGCGCCAACTCGATGGGACTGCACCGCTTCATCCACACGTTGGACGTCTTCGGGCACTCTCCGCCGGTCATCCCCTACAGCGCGGAACAGGTGGACTCCGCCATCGAGGAGCCCGCTTTGCACGGCGCACCGTGAGCCAGACCGTCCTGGTGACCGGGGCCACGGGCCTGGCCGGCGCCAATATCTGCAAGCTCCTGGTCGAGCGCGGCGACTCCGTGCGCGCACTCGCCCGTCAGACCGCGGACACCGGGCCGCTCACCGAGCTCGGTGTCGAGGTGGTCACGGGCGACGTCACCGACCGCGACGCGGTGATGCGCGCGGCACGCGGTTCGGATGCTGCCATCCACTGCGCGGCGTTGCTCGGCGGAGCAAGCCAGAACTTGGCCGACTTCGAGGCGGTCAACGTCGGTGGCACCAAGAACGTGCTCGACGCCGCCGAGGCGGTGGACCTTCGACGCGTGGTGGCCGTGAGCACCGGCACATTCTTCGACACCACGACAGGCCTCGACCGTGAGGACGCGCCGGTAATGAAGAATCCGAGCCAAGATCCATACACCGTGACGAAGATGGCCGCCTTCCTGGACGCGATGGAACGCGCTGCCAACGGCCGGGACGTCGTCAGCACGCATCCAGGCGCCATCTTCGGCCCCTCGCCGGTGGCGAGCAACGCGCTCGGCATGACGAGTTTCAACCGGGTGCTGCTCTCGGCAGCGCGAGGGCGTATCGAGAGATACATCAAGTTCCCCGTCAGTTGGGTGTTCGCCGAGGACATCGCCCGCGGCTGTCTCCTCGCCTTGGACAAGGGCGTCGCGGGGGAGCGCTACATGCTCGACGGTCGACCCGAGGACGTGGTGAGCACCGCCGAGGCCTGCAATCGCATGTGCCGGGTTGCCGGGCTCGACCATCATGTCGTCGATGTTGAGGCGTCCGACGACCCCGAGCTGGCGAAGGTCTTCGGGCCAACCCTGGTCGCCATCGCGAAGAAGGCCGCACGGGGAGCCCCCGAGCGCAAAACCCTCGAAGACTCCAAGACTTACAAGCGCCTCGGCTACGGCCCGATCAGCCTCGACGAGGGCCTGGCCGCTACTTACGAATGGTTCCGGGCCCTCGGGAAGGTGAACGCCGCCTGAAGCGGCCCGGGGCGCCCGGCGTCCTCAGGCGTCGCGGCGCACCATCAACCACCCGCCGATCAGCAGCGCCGCGGCGGCGTAGGCGGACATCACGCCGAAACCGACCCAGGGACTGAACGTCGGACCGATGTCGAAGGAGCGACCGGTCGATGTCATCGCGTTGATGATGACGAACGGCATGAACTTCAGGACGGGGTGGCCGATTGAGGACGGCAATGCTTCGATGATGAGCGGCAAGACGAGAAACGCGCCCACATACGCGGTGATGGCGCCCGCGGTGTGCCGGACGATGGCCCCGATCCCCAGAGCGAACAACCCGAACACCGGAACGAGAAGCCCACCGCCGACAACGGCGCGCAAGACGCCCGGCTGGCTCAACGTCGCGTGCGGGGCCGGGCTCGAGAGGAGCACCTGACAAAGGAAGAAGGCGCCAAAGGAAAGGACCTCGCCGACGACCACGGCCAGGGCGCCGAAGACGACAGCCTTGGCGGTGAGCACGAGGGGACGATGGGGGATGGCGCTGAGCGTCGCTCGAATGGTCACCGTCCCGTACTCGGCGCTGATGACCAGAACCCCCAGCACACCGATGACCAGTTCGCTGAAGAGAAGGCCCCGCAGGCTGAGGCCGGTCGGGTCGAATGTGAGCTTGTCCGGAAGGGAAAAGGTGTTCCACTGGTGCGTGACCGTGATGCCGGCGATCACCGCAACGCCGAGCGTGATGAGCGTCATGGCGAAGATGCTCCAGCCGGTGGACCGGACCGAGCGCATCTTGATCCATTCCGAGGCGAGGACGCTCGGGACGCGGACGCGTCGACCTTCGACGGGAGGCAGCGCGGAATGGGTCGGGACGGCAACCGTCACATTTCCTCCAGGGGAGCAGAGCCGGTGGCGGGTACGGGCTCGTGCAGTGGGAATGACTCGGCGTGGAATTCGACGCTGTCTCGTGTGAGCTCCATGAACGCCTCTTCGAGCGAGGCCGACTGCGTGGCGAGCTCGTGCAGGAAGATGCCGTTGGTGCCGGCCAGGTCGCCGATGTCGGGAGCGGACAACGCAGAAACCGCCAGCGCACCGTCGGCCTCACGCCGGACCACGGCGCCCTTCGCGCGCAAGAGCTCCTCCAGACGGCCGATCTCGGGCGAGCGGACCCGGACGAACTGGCTCGAGCTCTCAGCGATGAACTCCGCCGTCGACCCGGCCGAGATGAGTCTGCCCTTGCCTATCACCACGAGCTGATCGGCGGTCAGCGCCATCTCGCTCATGAGGTGACTCGAGACGAACACGGTCCGGCCCTCGGATGCGAGACCCTTGAGAAGGTTGCGAACCCAGAGGATCCCCTCGGGGTCCAAGCCGTTCACCGGCTCGTCGAAGAGCACGACCTCGGGGTCGCCGAGCAGGGCGGCTGCGATCCCGAGGCGCTGGCCCATGCCGAGCGAGAACTTGCCGGCCCGCTTGCGCGCCACCTTCTCGAGCCCCACCAAATCGAGGACTTCGGACACGCGGGAGCTGGGGATGTCGTTCGACCGGGCGAGGTACCACAAGTGGTTGTACGCGCTCCGCCCGGGATGGATGGCGCGGGCCTCGAGGAGAGCGCCGACCTCGCGCAAAGGGAGGGGCAGGTCGTGGAAGTTCCGGCCGTTGACGGTCGCAGTGCCGGCGTCGGCCGCATCGAGGCCCATGATGATCCGCATCGTCGTGGACTTCCCCGAGCCGTTCGGGCCGAGGAACCCCGTCACCTGACCGGGTTTGACGTCGAAGGAGAGGTCGTCGACCGCCACGGTGTCCTTGAAGCGCTTGGTGACGCCCCGGACTTCGATCACGTGTGGTGCTCGGTGTTCACGCTGCTCCCATGCTCTTCGTGGGCCCTTGGCCATCGGGACCGATCACGAACGCGTCCCGTCCCGACCGGGTTCTTCCATCATGGCCTCCGACGGATGGTCCAGGAATCCGTCAAAGGTCGGAATCACCCCTGACTGCGTTCGGGGTATGCCCTAGGGGTTTTCCCCTGGTCGTCCGGAGCGCAAACGGCTCGAGGACTCGAAGACGTTCAAACGGCTGGGCCCAGAGCCCGATCAGCCTGAAGGTGGCAGCCGGCTGACCCGTTGAACCCCCCTGGCACAACGACGACCCGAGGACAGCCGTTCGGGATGCCGTTGTCTCGTACTGCCGCTCGTGTGACGTGCTGCCGACCGCACGTGCGACTAATCGATCGGCGAACTTCGGTGCGTCTTCACTTCCACTGGATGGCGTTGACCCCATACACCCGGGACCACTTTGAGGACTCGTGCCCGATTAGGTGGGTAGTGAGTGCGGCCCCTCGAAACTGCTCGGGTCGCCGCGAAGAGGATCGGGTGGCATCGGTACGCCGTTGTATATTTGCGTTTCATGGGCGGCGGGTTGAGTGCGGTCATGCCGGTCAAACTGACGGGTCGGCACTATGCCAACAACGTTGGGTATTGCGACACACTCTTTAGTTCTTTCCGCCACTTCGGGCTCAAGGACATCTTCTCAGAGTTCTTGATCATCGTGGTGCCTGATGAGGCGGAGAGCGTTCGGGACTACGCGAATGCGTGGAGCGATTTTCCAATACGGATCATTTCGGAGGAGGAGTTGCTTCCGGTCTTCCGGCGCTACAACCGACCCCATCAGGTTCGTCCTTGGCATCGTCAGCAGATGATCAAAATCGCCTGCTCGTCCGTGGTGGCGTCTGGCACATATCTCAGCCTCGACCCTGACGTCATCGCGGTAAAGGACATGACTGCCGACGAACTCGTGCCTCACGGACTCCCTCTGCTTGATCAGGAGTCCCGCTCGGAACACCCCGAGTGGTGGATCGAGAGCGCCCGGCTTCTCGAAGTGGAACCGAACCTGAGCGAGCCCGGCGTTCACGTGACTCCGATCCTGTTCCGCTCGGAGGTGTGGGCGAGATGCTTCGCCCGCTTGGAGGAGGTGTGGAAGAGACCCTGGGATGAGACTCTGATCACAACTCCTGAAACGTGGACGGAGGCGACTCTGTACTACCTGACCCTGGAGAATTACTTCGTACCGTCGGCTGTCCATCGCATTGGGAGCGAACGCCGACTGCATTCGACGGTGGAATTCTGGATGAAGGAGGATTTCGACCAGAAGGATGTGTCCGCGTTCTTCTCTCCGGACAACCCGGGACTGTTCGGGGTCCTTTCGAGCAGTGCAAAAGTCGATCCACACGACACCGCCACTCGTCTGGCTCCCTGGATTCCGGTGACGATCCAGCCGTACACAGCGGAAGAATCTCTGCGGGCGCGCGCCGAGGAGCTCTCCGAAAAGGTCGTCCGTTACCTTCGCCTTCACCTTCGCTTCAAGCGCTGACCCTCCTCCCCCTTGGGGCCAATGCTGGCGGGAGTTAGCACAGCCGAGCCTGTCGGCTTCGGGTTTGGAAACAGCGCCTGCATGACACGCAACGGATTCACAAGTTGTCGTCGCTGCACAAATGTTGAGGGACTGTTGGGTAGGTCATGTCCCTCGAACAGCATGTGGCTGCACGTGGGTTGCACCCTCCGAAACCACTTGGTTGAGGCTACGACGGCATGGCCTCGTCGTTTCTGTGGCGCTTCTTGCCGCGTTGTTCGAAGGGGATAGTCCAAAAGGACCTTGGACTGGTGCGGCGATTGCGTCACCATGGGACAGGTACACAGGGGCTTCAGCCCCGCGACATCGATAAGGGCAAACCTCCCGCGAGGGGGGGACGCAAAGCTACGGGACTCGCCGAGTCAGCCGGGCCGCCGAACACGCAGTGGGCGCAGCGCACTTCGCAGGCGGCTCGATCCTGGTGGGTCGAGGGGGAGAGATGCGCAGCAGGGGGGAACGGCGTCGAGCCATGCCGCTCGTCGCGGGTTTGGGTGCAGCGCTCATGTCGGTTACCGGCATGTTCGGCGCGAGCGTGCTCAACGGGAATCCAGCCGACGCGGTGACATCGTCCCCCACGGCTGAGTACAGCGGGGGCCAGATGATGGCCGCCGACCCCAATGGTGGCTACTGGACGGTCGACGCTGCTGGTGCTGTCACGCCGTATGGCGGGGCCCCGGATCTCGGCTCGCCCGCGCACTCGAACATCACACTGAGCCAGCCACTTGTCGGCATGGCCGCCATGCCCGACGGGAATGGCTACTGGCTCGTCGCCTCCGACGGCGGCATCTTCAGTTACGGCGACGCCACTTTCTACGGTTCGACCGGCGCCATCCACCTCAACAAGCCCATCGTCGGCATGGCAACGACGCCCGACGGTGGTGGCTACTGGCTCGTCGCCTCCGACGGCGGCATCTTCACTTACGGCGACGCACAGTTCTTCGGCTCGACCGGCGCCATCCACCTGAACCAGCCCATCGTCGGCATGGCCGCCACCGCTGACGGCGCCGGCTACTGGCTCGTCGCCTCCGACGGCGGCATCTTCAGCTACGGCGACGCGAGTTTCTACGGCTCGACAGGCGCCATTCGCCTGGACAAGCCGATCGTCGGCATGGCCGGCACGCCGGACGGCGGCGGCTATTGGCTGGTCGCCTCCGACGGCGGCCTCTTCAGCTACGGCGACGCGACGTTCGAGGGATCTACCGCAGGAACCGACACAAGCGCTCTCGGGATCGTGGTCGACCCGCCCGATTGGAGCTATGCCCTCGTGTCCACCGGCGGAACCGCGACCTTCTTCGGTCGGAGGCACCACCCGACGAGCAACACGTCGAACAGCGGTTCGACGACCACGACCTCGTCCACGACCGCCCCGGCTCCGACGACCACGACGACCGCCCCGGCTCCGACGACCACGACGACCACTCGTCCGCCGACCACCACCACCACGACGGTGCCGCCGACCACCACCACCACGACGGTGCCGCCGACCACCACCACCACGACCCAGCCCACGACGACGAGCGCTCTGGCGCAAGGCGTCTACATCGGCCCCGCGAACCCATCGGGCGTCAAGTCGTTCGCCAGCACGACCGGGACGTCACCGACGGTCGCGTCCGACTACCTCCCGACAAACGGCGGATGGACCGGCATGGACGGCTCCGGCGGGAGCTTGAACTGGTTGCTCGGGCCTTGGAAGGGGAGCGGTTACACCTTGTCGCTGGGAGTGCCGATGATCCCGGATAACTCCAGTGGGACAGCGCAGGGCACTCTCGCCCAGGGTGCGACAGGGGCTTACAACTCCTATTTCGTGACACTGGCACAGAACTTGGTCGCAGGAGGTGCCGCGAACGCGTATCTGCGTATCGGTTGGGAGTTCGACGGATCTTGGACGATCTGGGCGGCGACGACCGCCAGCGCTGAAGCCAGCTACGCCTCCTACTTCCAGCAGATTGTGACGGCGATGCGGTCCGTGTCGGGCGAAGCCTTCCGCTTCGTGTGGAATCCCGATGCAACGGCCTTCACCAACTCGGGGTACTCGGTACAAGCTGCCTACCCCGGAAATTCGTACGTCAACGTGATCGGGCTCGATTTGTACGACCAGACCTGGGTGACGCCGCAGACACCGGCCAACGCATGGTCTTCAACCGTGTTGCCGGCACTGACGGCGGCGCAGCAGTTCGCATCGTCGAACGGCAAGCCGCTTGCACTGGCGGAATGGGGCGTGGCCATCCGAAGCGACGGACACGGACTTGGCGACGACCCCTACTACATCAACCAGATGATCTCGTGGATGAAGACCTCGTCGCACAACGTGGCCTTCGAGTCGTACTTCGACTTCAACGACAGTGGGGCCAACTACGCGATCACGGGCGGATCGTTCCCGAACAGCTTGGCTGCGTTCGAGGCAGATCTGGGCTGACCGGCGTGATCGGCCGCCGGTTCGCGTCATCGGCGCGCGTTACCAGGTGAGTGTGTGCGCGATCTGATCGGTGAAGGTCGTGCCTCCGAAAGTCCACGAGACCGGAGGGATTCGGGTGCTCGGGACCACGGTGAGCGTGCCATGCGCCTCGGGTAGCTCGAATCTGTAGGTGACCGTCTGGGTCGACCCGGCTGGGATGTCGACAGAGTTGGCGACGAGCAGGGTGGGGCCCTCAGGGCCCGAGGTCACGACTGTGTGGGGTGACGATGTCGACAGGTGGCGTACGTAGCCCGGCAAGTTGACGGTGGCGATGCCGACGTATTCGCCATAGCTCGTGCCAAGGCCCGGGTATGGCCCCGCGATGAACTGCGACTGTCCTGGCGGCGTGTGGTTGGCGAACGTGAGGCTGAGTTCTCCGACCGTCTTCGGTCCGCTGGTCGTGAGCCGGAGCGACGACGTCATGGACAAGTACTGATCGAGCTTGTTCCCTCCCCGGTTGATCACAGTAGCCATGATCGAGCTCGACGTGAGATGACCCGCGATCCCGACGTCACGCCAGACGGCCTCTGTCCGGGGGTCGGCCGACCAGACCATCACATGGCGTCCCTGCGCGGCAGCCGAAAGGGCGTTCACGAGTGAGCGCAATTTGATCGGCCGGTCCTCGAAGGCGTGCAGAGCGGCGGACGCAAGCGACGACAGCTGGTCGACCCGGCCGGCCTCAGTGGCGTCGCTCTCGCCGATGTACTGGTCGTGGAGCAGGAACTGGTCCACGTTGTCGGCACTGACCACCATGCCCGTGTCGGTAGTGACCGGGCCGGTGACACCGAGGATCTCTTGGAGGCCCTGAACATCGAGAGCCATGACCCCGTCGACACTTTGGCCGGTGTTGGCCTTCCACATGCTGGCGGCCAGAGGCGCGGTGACGTCGAACTGCGGCGTGACTCCGAGGTTTCGCCAGTCGACGCCGGGAACCAGAAAGCCCCACCTCGCCTCGAGGTCGCCACCAACCGCGACGGCGCCGCGGGGCAACGTCAGAGAGTACGTAGGGACCATGCCTCCGAGCGTGAGTTCCCCGGTTCCGATGTTGACCGCCCCGGCTTCGAGGAAGGCCCCCGATCCTGCTCGCATCTCCGCGTTGTTCCCAGCCAGGAGCAGGTAAGTCTGCGGGCCCTGGAGGATGGCGGCAGCGGCGGTAGCGGCCGCCGTGGTGCGGGCCAGCGTTGTTCGGACCTGCGTCAAATCGTTGAGGAACGTCGCGCGTTCGTGCGCCACCGGACCGACCAGGCCCTGGTCGGGACCGAGGTCAATCCCAGCCAGGTCGTGATGGGTGACGGACGCGAGGGCCGCCAATTGTTGCAGCAATGCGATCCGGTCCGGACCAGCCGTGTGCGGCAGTCGTAGCAGCGACTGGGAACGACCCACGACACCCACGCCTACACGGGCGACCTGTTCGGCGCCCCCCGAGAGATCCTGTACCGAACGCAGCTGCCGTCCAGCGACGGGGACGACGTCGACCGGCCAGAACAGGGGGGAGGACAACAAGCTGTGCGCGGCGCCGAAGCTGTTGGCAGCAGCGCGCAGGTCGCCTTCCGGCGCACCGGTTAAGACTTCGTTCGCCGAGAGCCTGGCTCGGGCCGCTTGCACCTCGGCTTGGCCCTGGTGGATGTGGTTGTAGGCCAACACCGCCTCGACGATGACCGCGACTCCCCAGATCACCACTACCGCGACGACCGCGGCCACTATCTTTCGTCGCCTGCTGCGGTGGCGACGCGTCGGGGCGACGTCGCCGTCTTCGCGGCGTGCCTGGCGGCGTTCGACGCGCGATTGCCCAGCCAAGCCGTCGCTCACGGCGGGGAGCGTACTGCTGGGCCTTTGCGAGAAAGCGGCATCCGGCCGACCCTGTCGGGGTCGATATTGGCGGCTTGACCTCTCCTAACGAAAGTGTTGCGATGAGCGGCGGGGGATGCGCCGCTCATCGCAACACTCGTCCCGCCGGCGAGGTCCTTCCCAGGCTCGTCGATCCCGAGAGGAGATCGGGGCACGAATCGGCGTCGAACGTGTGTCGGCGGCGCTAGGCCACCCCATTTGTTGGGGGGGTTGACAGCCCGGTGGGCGAATATTTGTTCGTCCATTGCGCCATAGTCGCTGCGAGCCCTCTCGGAGACTGATATCCCTGGTTACGGAAGGTTTTCTGGAGGTTCTCGTCGTTCTCAACGGGACTTGCAATGGGATTTTGTTACCTTTGACCCTTCCCCAACATGGGTTTTCGCGCGAAGATGCAGGTGCGGTATTGGCGACTGTGCTGGCGACACAGATCATTCCGCATTCGGTGGAGTCGCTCGAAAGCGAGCGGGTCAGGTGGAGGATCAAACAATGAAGAGGATCAAGGTTCGGCGCTTGCTGGTTTCTGCAGCATGCGTACCAGCCATGGGTGTCGCGATTGCGCTGCCCCTGGGAGGCCTGTTCGCAGGGTCCGCAGCTGCGGATTCAACCTGCTACACGGGCTGCACAAGCGACGGAGGCACCGTGACCTCGTCGGGAAGCGTGGCGGCGCCTGCTGCGCCACAGACGTCCCCGAGCGGGATCGCCTTTACCGGAGCCGACATCGAAGAAATGGCTGTGATTGGCCTAGTGGCCACTGGCGTTGGCGTTGTGCTCGTGCGCAGCAGCCGCCGCCGGACCGCCTAATCCGCAGCGTCCTCACAAAGGACACGGCGGATGTCGTCGGTAACCATCAGCGGGGACGCACATCCCCGCGCTTGGACACACTCTGGATCTGATTCGGCCCATGCGCCGAGTGTGGCCCGACCCAGGTTCTTGACCGGGTTCGGTCAGGTATTGGCGGAGACGGACCTCCTGGTCCTGGCTCTCGCCGCCGTAATTTTCGTGCCTCGGACGCTTTATTGGTCCGCTGGCGCGTTCGCCCTCGGGGTGCTGGCGGTGTGCGCGTTGCGGGGCCAGTACACATGGCGGACCTCGCTCAGCGTCGGGAAGGATTTCGGCACGCTGGCAATCGGCGTCACCGTGCCTCTAATGACCATCGCGTTGCTCGATGGTTTCGGGCCAAAGATCCGCCCGATCGTGGTTCTCGCGGTCGCCTCGCTCTGCCTGCTCGTTGTCGGGAGGGCGTGTGCATACGCCGGTATCCGACGAGCCAGGAGTCGTGGGACCTTCGTTCAAAGGGTCCTTGTCATCGGGGCGGGCCAAGTGGCAGAACGCTTGGCGCGGATTCTTGAGGTGCATGCGGACTACGGGTTGCAACCGATCGGGTTCCTCGACGACGACCCAGGCGAGTCGCTCAGCCTCCCGGTGCTCGGGGGAATTGACGATCTCGACGACGTCCTGAGATTTCACCGCATTGACCGGATCGTGATCGCATTCGGCAACTATCGGAGCTCGGATCTCGTGCGCATAATCCGCCGCTGCGAGAACTCGTCCGTCGAAATGTATGTCGTCCCTCGCTTTTTCGAGCTGGGACTCCAAGGGGTGCCGCGGGACGCTGAAATGGTCTGGGGATTCCCTCTCGTGCGCTTGCGGCGGTCGACCGTGCGAACCGGGCCCCGTCGCGTCAAGCGGGTCTTCGACTCCTGTGTCGCAGGCGGCTTGTTGTTCGTGACCGCTCCGCTCTTCGGCGTGCTTGCTCTGGGCGTGAAGCTCAGCAGCCCCGGTCCGGTGTACTTCCGCCAGCGTCGCATCGGGATGAACGGACGAGAAGTGGAAATCCTGAAGTTCCGCTCGATGCAGCAAAATAACGAGTCGGACACGCAGTGGAGCGTCGATGACGACGCGCGGGTGACGAAGATCGGCCACTTCATGCGCAAGACCTCGCTCGACGAGTTGCCGCAACTCTGGAACGTGGTGCGCGGCGACATGTCCCTGGTAGGACCTCGTCCCGAGCGACCCCACTTCGTACAGAGGTTCTCGGAGGAAGTCTCCGGATACGAGGATCGGCACCGGGTTCCGGTAGGCCTCACAGGGCTGGCTCAGGTCCACGGGCTCAGAGGCGACACTTCCATCGAAGACCGGGCATGGCTCGACAACCAATACATCGAAAACTGGTCCGCGGTCGCGGACCTCGCGATCTTGGCGCGGACCGCGGGCGCCATGGTTAGGCAGGCCCGAGAGTAAGGTCAGTGATCCTCCATCCTCAAAGAGAGGGTTGAGTTCGCCGACAATAGAGGGGATGACGACGACCACGGGCGCTTACGTCGACGCCCCCCAACCGGAGCCATACGCGCGGTCTGAGGCAACCATGGACGCGCCGCAATGGCGTCTCGCGGACGTGGGGATTGGTGCCGAGGGGCGTCTGCCCCAGCGACAACGCCGGGGTCGACGTCACCGGGGAAACGCGGCGATGAGGCATCGGCACGTTCGGACACGAGCTGCGGTGGCCGCGCTGGTGTTGTCCGCTTCGGCCGGTCACGTCCTGTATCCGGCATGGCTGGCATGGCGCACCCGCGGCGGTCGCGGGCGAGTCGCTCCGGGCCGCGAACCGATGAGGGACGGGACGTGGCCAGACGTCACGGTGGTCGTGCCCGCCTACCGGGAAGCCGGAGTGATCGCAAGAAAAGTCGACGACGTCCGGACCAATGGTTACCAGGGCCGATTGGCCATCCTCGTCGTAGCCGATGGGGATCCGGAGACTGCAGCAGCGGCGGAGTCTTGTGGTGTCGGGGTGCTCAGCGGACCGGATCGGCTGGGAAAGTCACAGGCCCTCAACAGGGGCTTCGCGGCGTCCGATACTCACATCGTGATCATCAGCGACGCCAACAACCGGTTGACCCAAGGCGCGCTGTCGGCCCTCGTGCAGCACTTCGACGACCCCGAAGTGGGAGCTGTGGCCGGCGAGAAGCTCGAAGCCGACGATGGGCGGGGGGAGGGCCTTTACTGGAAGTTCGAGTCCTGGTTGAAGCGGCGGGAGGACCAGCTCGGCACGACGATCGGCCTGGTTGGTGAGCTCGCCGCGATACGGGCCGACTTGTGGCGGTCGATCCCAGAAGACGTCGCCATCGACGACTTGTGGACGGCCCTGGACATCGTCGAACGGGGCTACAGGGTGGCCTACGAGCCCACGGCACGGGCATTCGAGCCGCCGACGACTCTGGCACTGCAATGGGAGCGCCGAACGCGCACGATCGCGGGGGCACTGCACGTGATCGCACGAAGGGGTCGCCAGCTGCGGCCGTCGGCGGGCCTCGTCGCGGCGGAGCTCTGGGGGCATCGCCTCGTCCGCTACACCCTCAGCCCCGTCTCCCACGCTGCACTGCTCGTGTTGGCGGGTGCCAAAGTGCGATCGAGCGTCCTCGCTCGGGCCTTCTTACTCGCCCACTTGTGCGCCGGCGCGGGCCTGCTGGTGGAGGGGCGATCGGCTGGGTCTGTTGGCGAGACAGGGGTGGTCTCGTCCCGGCATCCGGCGATGAGGGCGGTCACCGCATCGGGACACGTCGTCTTTCTGCAAGCCGTGGCAATGGGTGGCTTGGTGCGATACCTCCGCGGTGATCGGCAGACCAAGTGGTCGACTCCCAGACGGTGAAGAGCCACGGCAACGCGATGGCGGGCGCGCCGACTACAGGAGCGCGAAATGTGCTCGTTTTCTCGACGTCGCGCATGGTCTGGGGCGCCGAGCGCGGCCTGCTCGGCCTTGCCCCGCTGCTCGGGCAGCTGGGGGTTGGCCTGACCTTGGCCTCGCCGCAGGGTGCTCTGTCCGAAGCCTGGTCGGCTGCGGGGTTTCCGCATGTCGAGTTCCCAGTCGCGGATCGACACGGACTGCGCGACGCCGACGGCGGACGTCCCAGCCCGAGGGTTGTCGCCAGGGAGGTGTCGGAGACGGTGGGGACGGCGAGGCGCCTTGCCCGCTTGGCCAAGGCCTTCGACATCATCCATTCGAACAGCCTGCCGGGCCATCTGGATTGCGCTCTTGCGGGCCGGATGGCTCGCCGACCTGTCGTGCTCGAGCTACACGACATCGTGCGTCCCGGGCTCGGCCGTCACGTGCAGCGCGCCGCCGTCCGGCTGGCCTCGTGCACGATCGCCGTCAGTCGCTCGGTCGGCGACTCAATCGGCGGACACCCACACAGCCTGCACGTCGTTCCGCAGGGAGTCGATCTTGAGCGGTTCCAGCCGGGTCCACCGGACGCGTCGTGGAGGGCTCGGTTGAGCAGCAACCCAGATGAGCCCGTCATCGGGGTGGTCGGCCGCGTTGATCCGGAGAAGGGCATTCGAACCGTGCTGCAAGCGATGACAATGCTCGACGGCCCCGCCCGGCGCAGCCATCTCGCCGTCGTAGGTGCCCCCGCGCGTGATGACGGTACTTATGAGGCTGAACTGCGGGCTGAGGCGGCGAGCATGCTGGGTGACCGTTGCCGTTTCGTGGGGCCGGTCGACGAGGTGCCCGCTGTGCTGCGTTCTCTCGACGTGCTGGTGAACGCGTCGGCGTCGGAACCATTCGGCCTCAGCGTCCTAGAAGCGCAAGCGTGTGGCGTACCGGTGATCGGCGGCGCGTCAGGCGGCATTCCCGAGTTCGTCACCGACGGCGAGACCGGATTGCTGGTGGCGCCCGGCCGACCCGACGCCTTGGCTGCCGGGCTCAGTCGGCTGCTCGGAACGCCCGGGCTCAGTGAGGACCTCACGGCGAGAGCGCTCGACTGCGTAGTCGCCTACCACACAATTGGAGCGCGGTCAGAAACAGTTGCGCGTTTGTATCGGTCGTTGACTCCGGCCCGAGCGCCCGCACGACGGTGAGGACGCTCATGTTGACCAAGTTCCTGCCGTTACCAGACAACAACGGTGGGCTGCAGCGTTCCCTTGCGATCGCCCGCCGTCTGGCCGCGTTGGGCGAGCTCACGCTGTTCGGGTACGACGACGGAAACGCGGATCACCAAGGTCTGCGTGACCTTGGGTTCGACGTGAAGTCCGTTCCGTGGCACGTAACGCCGGGAAATGTCCTCAGGGGCGTCGTCAGAACGCAAAGCTTCTCGGCTGCGCGGTTTTGGAGCGCGGCCGCAGCCGAGACCGTCCGCCGCGTTGCCGCCGACAAGTCATTTGATTTGCTGCAGGTCGAGTACCAACAAATGGTGCCCCTGGCCGCCGGCCTCCGGTCAAAGACGTCCGTGCTCGACCTCCACAACGTGGAGTCGGCCCTCGTCGACAGCTACGCTCACACGCGGCGAGGTTTCGCTGGGCCCGGGCTTCGTGCAGAGGCAGCCGCGCTCAGGAGGATGGAGCGCCGCACAATCGGACGATTCGATCACGTAGCCGTTGTCAGCGAGCAAGAACGGAAACGGCTGCCCAGCGGTGCCAACTCCGTATTGGTGTGCCCTAACGGCAGGGACCCCTCAGCGGTGTTGCCTCCGGCACCCAATCCGGTCGTGGCCTTCGTCGCCACGATGGGATGGGCCCCCAATGTCGACGCAGCTCTGTGGCTCGGACGCGAGATCTGGCCCTTGGTGCTGGCACGGGTGCCGAGCGCCCGACTCCTGCTTGTGGGCAGGGAGCCCGCCCCGTCGGTGCTGGCCCTGGCTGGTGGCAGCGTGCAGGTGACGGGGACGGTCCCCAATGTGACGCCGTACCTGGCCGAATCCCGGGTGGTGGTGGCGCCCTTACGGGCTGGCGGAGGAACCAGACTGAAGATCCTGGAGGCGCTGGATGTAGGTCGGCCGGTCGTCGCGACATCCGTCGGGTGTGAGGGTACGGAGGACCTCGTGGGACGAGGCGTGGTCGTTGCGGACACAAAGGAGGGTCTGGCCGAAGCGATCGCCGGTCTCCTTCTGGACCCGTCGCGCGCGTCGGCGCTCGGCCTGGCGGGACACGATGCGGTCTCGTCTGAGCACACATGGGACCGCGCCTTGGCACCGCTACTCCAGGCCGTCCAATCATGCTGAAGCTTTTCGTTGTTCTGATCCTGCTCGGCGTTGCGGCGGGGACCGTCGCTCTCTTCGTCCGTTGGGAAAAGGAGGGCAGGGAGCACCTGGTGCCTCTGTTGCTGTTGGGTCTGCTGGTCGTGGAGGCCACCATCTATGCCGATCAGATCACGCTGCCACGCAGCATCTTCCACCCCGGATCTGGCTCCACACAGCTTCGCTTACCGGAGATCTACATAACGCTTGCACTGCTTGCCCGCCTGATCGCGCGAGGCAAACCGACGCGGATCGGGCTTCCTGCCGGTCTCTGGCTGGTCTTCGGAGCATGGATGTTCGTCGGCGCGATAGAGGGAGTTCTGTATCACAACCGGCTGACTCAGAACCTGTACGAGGCCAAGGACATCCTCTATATCGTCGGGGCTTACGCGCTTGCGGCCGGAGTGCCTGTTCGGCGGTATATCGACAGCGGCGGACTGTTGCGACTTGGGAATCTCACAGTGGCGTGCATCACTGTTGTCGATCTCATGACGATCGCTCATATCAGCTTCAATACACGTATACCCGGGCTCCCGCTCCAGAACTTTGGCGCAGTCGGCTCGGAGACGGCGGCCATCGCTCTTGCGATCGTCACGATCTGTTTCTTCGTGCGGCTGGCGTCCGGGCCAGTGCGCACGTGGCACGTACTGGCTTTCGTGCCCGTCGTCGCCGGTGTTGCGTTGGCAAACCAACGCGCCGTCCTGGTGAACCTCGCGGTGGTGGTGGCGGTGTTGCTCGTCTTGCTGTTTGCTGGACCATGGCGCGGCGCGGTGCAGCGCTTCCGTGTCAGGGCCGGCCAGATCGTACTTGTCTCCCTCGCCGTGGTCGGCGTGGCTTTGGCCGTCCTCTTCGTGCCCGCGGCCGTCAATCAGCAACCCGTGCACATCCCGCTCAGCTCGCAGTTCGACCGTCTATTCAACAGCCAGGGCAAAGTCGAATCGGCCCAGGACCGTCTGAACCTGGCTTCATCTGCCGAACAACTCATCCCCCAGCATCTTTTCATCGGATTTGGGCTCGGGATGGAGTTCAACTACTACGAGACCGGCGTCCGCAGAGTGATACCCATCGCCTACGCACACAACATCGTGCTGGACCTGTGGCTCCGCCTTGGTCTGATCGGTCTCATCATGTTCGTCATGGCCATGGGCTACTCGCTCGTCGACGGTGTCAACGCATGGCGGCGACATCCCGATCCCATCGTGGCGGCGTTGGCACTAGGCATTGTCGTGGTGTTATGCGGACTCCTCGCCACGGCGTTCTTGGAGCCGTTCCTCGACGAGTACCGGTTCGCCACCTTGTTCGGTGTGACGCTGGGCATGCTGCGCACGAGCGTGACATCCATGAACTACATGTCCCGGAAACCGGCAGGGCAACCTGCGCTGGAGCGTGTCGCGTGAAAATCACGATGGGTGTCCATGCCATGTCCCGAGCGGGAGGGACGGAGATCAACGCGTTCCAGGTCGCACGTGGCTTGGTGCAGCGTGGACACACGCTAGATCTGGTGGCGGCGCGGGATGGCGAGTTGGAGCCGGAGTACCGCACCTTCTGCCGCAGCGTGGCTCGGCGTCCGATCTTCGATTTCGCCCGGGCCAGCGCACCGCGCGACCTGCTGCGCATGACACCAGCAATTGTGACCGCCGCGAGCAAGAGGCCGGACGTCGTCTACCCGAACCGCTTTGGCGAAATCGTCTGGGCGGCGGCAGCTGGCCGACTTTCGGGGGCACCGGTCGTGTGCCACCTCCACGAGTGCCGCCACTATCGGCCGGGGTCGTTCCCGAACAAGCACGTGCGGCGGTTCATCGCCGTGTCCGAGTTTCTTAGGCGCCAGTGGGTCGAACTGGGTCTCGACGCCGACCGGATCGACGTGGTCCACAACGGGGTCTCGGGTGACGACTATCCGATGGGTGGCCTCGAGGAGCGGGCCAGCAGCCGGGCCCGGCTGGGGCTCGACGAAGATGGGTTCGTCGCTCTCTATTACGGACGTCTCGACCCGGAGAAGGGCATTGACGTCCTCTTGGAGGGCTGGCGCAAGCTCGGCCTAGCGGGGGCCGAGGGCACGCTCCTGATCGTCGGGTCGCCGAGTGCCCACGACCCCAATGGCGCGGCGTACGCGACGGGATTGCGAGCCTCCGCCCCTCCGGGATGCGTCTGGCTACCCGCTCAGTCCGATGTGGTGGTCCTCTTGCACGCCGCCGACGTGGTGGTTGTCCCGTCCCTCTGGGACGAGCCGTGCGCGCGGGTGATCATCGAGACCCTGGCCACGGGCCGTCCGGCCTTGGTTTCGCGGACGGGGGGGAGCCCTGAGCTGCTCGATGGGGCATTCGAGCGCTTCCTAGTCGACCCAGGCGACGCGGGGATGCTCGCATCGGCCCTTGCGGGCCTCGTAGATTGGCGGGACCGCGAGCCTGCGCTCGCCGTTCTGTGCCGCGACCACGTGCGGGATCGCTTCTCCCTCGACCACCTGGTCGAGGGTGTGGAGCGCTCGCTAAGTGTGGCGGCCGGAAAAGGTTAGGAAGGAGGCACGGATGAGTCTGAGAGAGATCGTGCGTGCCGTACGCGCCCACTGGATCGTTGCGCTGCTCACATTGCTTGTGTTCCTGGTGGTCGGCCTCGCCTACGTCACATTGCCGGCAAAGCAGTACCAGGCCACCGTCGTCCTGGTGGCTCTGCCGCCCGCGAGTGCATCGGACCCGGGCGCGGATGTGGGCGCCATTCAGATCGAGATACCCCAGATCGTCGTCGAAGTGAACACCCCGGTTGTCCAGGACGTGGCAAAGACAAATGTGCCGGCCCGCTATCAGTCAGTGCCGGTGACGCTCTCGGCGACGGGCGATCCCGCTTCTAACACGGTCAGCATCAAAGCCAAGAGCACTGATCCTCGTGCCGCGCAGGCCTGGGCAAACGCAGCCGCGGCACGAGTCGTGAAGGTGACGAATCAAACCGATCACACCGTGCTCGTCCTGTCGCAACTCGGAACTGCCGCGCTGCCGACGACGCCGACGGGGTCACGCACGACAGTTGTCTTCGCGGCGTTTGCCCTCGGCCTCATCGCGGCGGTGTTCGCCGCCTTGGGGGCGGCGGCCGTAGGAAGACACGTCGCCGCAGAGGAGATCTGGGAACGGGTGGGCGTTGCTGTGGTCGGCGAGGTGCCAAAATTGACCCGCTCGGGGTCGGACCCTGCGTATGTATTCGAATCGGCCGGAGACCCGTATGGCCAGGAGGCCTTCCAACAGTTGCGAGCGTTTCTTCAGCTCATGTACGGAGAGATGCATCCAGTCATTGCGATCACGTCCTGCGACCCCCGCGATGGCAAGTCCACCGTTGCCGCTCATACGGCGTGGGCGTTGGCGAACCCAGGACACCTCGTTGCGGCCGTCGACGCCGACTTGCGGAAACCATCGCTCCACGAGATCTTTGCGCGTCCACTGTCGCCAGGTGTGAGCGACTTCGACGCAGCCAGCCTGAACGACCTGCTGGTTCCGACGGGCAATCCGTATCTTGAGTTCATTGCCAGCGGTCTGCCGACTCGTCACCCGGCCGACGTGGTGACGGCAGACGTCCCGCCGCTTCTCAATGCCCTCCAGGAGTCGAACCGGACTGTCGTTCTCGACTGCCCGCCCGTTATGGGCGTCGCCGAGACATCAATTCTCGCGACCAAGGCTGATGGAGTCCTCATCGTGGTCAACGCTCGCAATGTCAAGTTCGACCGACTGGTGCAAGGCATTACGCAGCTACGAGGATCGGGGGCGAATGTTGTCGGCATCGTGCTCAATCGCGTCCGCCGGCCGAAGGTCCTCTCCGATTACAGCTACATCCGACCGACCACCGTGCGCACTGACCAAGGCACCAAGCCCAAGAGCCGCCGCTTGACACGATCGGGCTAACACTTGCTACGCGAGCCCGAATTTGGCTCCGACGGAGCGTCCGAACTCCGCAGACCCAAGAAAGCGACCGAGAGGCGGAACGTCGCGACGAACTATCTCACTGCCGTGGTCACGGCACTGGTCGCGTTCGTCACGACGCCGATCCTCACGCACGAGCTCGGAATCGCACGCTACGGAGTCTGGGCCCTCATCGGCTCGCTCATTCCATTCCTCGAGCTCCTCGAACTGGGATTCGCCAGTGTCACCGTGGCCTTCGTCGGTCGGCACCTCGAGCTGGAAGAAGACGAGAAGGTCGCATCGACGATCAACACGTCCTTCCTGATTCTTTCGGTCCTCGGGGTGATCGCGTTCGCCGGCGTCGTGATGTTCACGATTTTCCTTCCCGACATCATCTCGACCATCCCGAAGAGCCTGATCGGTCAGGCGCGATTTCTCCTGTTGCTCTTGGCATTTGACATGGCGCTCTCCATCCCGATGGACACGTTCGGCGGAGCGCTCATGGGCCTCCAGCGATTCGACCTCGTGAACTACAGCACGATCGTCGTCATCGTGTCACAGGGCATCGCAATGGTCATCGTGCTGGCCCTTCACGGCGGCCTCGTCGCGCTCGGGCTCGTCACGGTTGCCATCAGCCTGATGGGTCAGGTGTCCCGCTTCGTCCTACTGCACCGACAACTGCCGGGGTTCCACCTCTCCTTGCGACAGTTCGACCGCGGCATCCTTCGGACATATACCAGGCTCTCTGGGTGGTATTCGCTCTCCCAGATCTCCTCTGCGGTGATCGAACTGTCGGACGTCCTCATCGTCGGTGCGGCCGCTGGTATTGAGGCGGCCGCCATCTACGCCGTCGCGCAGCGCTTAGGACTACTTCCGGTGCGCATCGTCCAACCGCGGATCTACCCGCTTTTAACGACGGCAGCCGAACTCAGCGCGAGGGACAATGAATCCGGCCTGCGAGATCGCACCGACAAGGTGGTGCGATACGTGCTGTATCTGAGCGTCCCGGTCGCAATCGCACTCGGCTTTCTCGCCGGACCTACGGTCGAGGCATGGGTGGGACCGCTCTACCGTAAGGCGGCGTCGGTCATCGGTCTCCTGTGCCTTGCCAGCGTCGTGCAGGTTTGGGCGCTTTCGCTCAGGACCACTTTGAGCGGTGCCCGTCGCCCTAGGCTGCCGGCGGTACTCTTAGGGCTTGAGGCCGCGCTCCACGTGGGACTCGGTATCGTCTTGGCCTCCCGGTACGGTCCTGTGGGTATGGCCTGGGCCGTGCTCATCGGCGTGGTGACAATGGAAGCGATCCTGCTGCTCCCGTTGGCCTACCGGAAGCTCGGCGACAGCTTCCGGAGAAGAGCGATTGGTTTCGTGCGCGCCTTGGGTGTTCCGGCGTTGTGCGCCGGGGTCCTGGGGTGGACTCTCGGGCGCGGAGGTGGCCCGCTGTTCGCCTTCACCGATGGGCACGGCCGGATCGCAGGTCTTGCCGTCGTTGGCGCGGCTGGTCTCCTGGTCCTCGCGGTCTTTTATGGTGTCCTCCTGGCTTCCATGCCCGCCGTCCAACGAAGGCCGCTTCTTGCTCGCTCCCGAGTGTGGCTGGGCCAGCTCAGGGCCCGAATACATGGGTAGTGCCTAGTTCAACAACCGAGAAATGGCTGATGTCGCTCAAGAAGTCCCGGGCCGTGGTCGACATACGACACTCATGGACCGGTTAGCAGCGCCGGTTAACTAAAATCGGGGCCTACGGACTACGGGACGATTGTCAGTGTGAGGAGCCGGCGCCGGCTCATTTATATCGGGCGCTGAAGCGTCCGACGAGGGGCAACATCAAGTGGACAGCAAATGACGACTGAAGTCGCTCGCTCGACCGGCGTGAAGTCCGTGGCACAGTGGCTCGGGTCATCCGACAGACCGCTCTTCTCTTGGTTGGACCTTCCCGACGACGACAACGTCGTCGGAGCCGCCGTCCTGTGCCCGTCGATGGGATTGGAAGCGGCTTACTCGGCGCGTGCGTTGCGTGACCTGGCGCATCGGTTGGCAGCCTCACGCTGGGCGGTGCTGCGGGTCGACTACGCGGGAATGGGGGACTCGTCTGGCAATTGGACCGACCCGGACCTGGTGGCCGAGTGGCGCCACGGCGTTCGAGCAGCTATTGAATGCGTCCGAACCTTGGAAGCGCCGCGGATCGCAGTAGTAGGACTCCGGATCGGCGCGACCCTGGCTGCTGCCGCGCTCACTGACGCGGCCGGAGTGGACGACCTCGTTCTGTGGGACCCGTGCGCAACGGGGAAATCCTTCCTTCGAGAACAGCGCGCGCTGTGGGCTTTCCGAAACGAACAGGCAATCCAATGGGGGACACTGCGCGACGGAGAGTCGTGGGGCTCTGGAAAGCCGAGTGACGACGGGTCGTTCGAGGCACCTGGAGCCATGTTCTCCGCCCAGACGGTCTCGGATTTGCAGTCCCTGGCCATCAGCCCGAACGACCCAGGACTGGCCTCACGGGAACTGGTGCTCACGCGAGAGGGAAGAAAACTCGACCGAACCCTCGAAGAGAAACGGGCAATGTCGCATGTCGAGTTCTCTGAGATCGAGGGGCAGGAGGTTCTGTTCGACGCCGACGCCATTACTCCGGAACCGACGTTGCGGCGGATCCTTGCGTGGCTCACCGAACCGACCGGACGAGTCGCCCGGGTCGAGACGCCGAAGCTCCCTGCCGAAGCGCTGCACCGAGCGGACGGCCGGCTAGCCGTGATCGAGCGACCGCTCGTCATCGGGTCTGCACGCCTCTTCGCAATGCTCAGCGAACCGGAGGACCACCCGGTCGACCGGTCGGCACCAACCGTGATCTTTTTCAACGTGGGCCGGATCAGCCACCACGGACCCGCGCGGCTCTGGGTCGACCTGGCCCGCTCGTGGTCGTCCGAGGGCCTACGATGCCTGCGGCTGGATCTGAGCGGGCTAGGCGACAGTCCGACTCGCCCTCAGCGGACGGAGAACGTCGAGTTCCCGGCAGATGGCCTCGACGATCTGCGCGACGTGCGCGGCGCCGTTGTTGGCGAGTTCGGCTCGGAGGTCGTTCTCGTGGGGCTGTGCTCCGGCGGTTACCACGCTATCGAGGGTGCGCTCGACGAACCGGTCGCTTCGATTTGTGTCATCAATCCGGCGCTCACGTTCTACCGATGGAGTCGACACCCGTACCGACGCTTCGAGCCAGACGAAGGAGAAGGATTCCAAGACCGGCAGGCCTGGGGCGCGACCCGTCCCTGGGTATCGCGGTTCATGGTGCGTCTTGCGCATTTTCAGGGCGCGGCGCGGAAAATCCCCGGAGCATGGTGGATATCGAAGCGACTCCTGGTCACGGCAAGTCCGGGCCGCCTGTTCGACCGCCTTTCGAAGTCTGGAATCCCGGTCCTGGTCATAGCCGGAAGCAACGAATCACGCCAACTGTGTCAGGGGGAGCAGCGCCGCTACCGCGTTCTGAGCCGCAAGGGTGGCTTCCGCATGGAGATCATCCCTAACCTTGAGCACACGCTCCTCGAACGGACGGGGCGAGACCGTGTGTCGGAATCTCTCCACGCCTGGGTGGTTGGCACAGTCGGCGACAGGAACGCCCCAATCCCTCCGCACGGGTTACGGCAGAAGTCAACCGGACATCTGCGCCAG
>Ga0210399_10000684_pt1 | contig 26809 bp, 18 predicted proteins | sample IncBWC14MmetaG_FD_150865 | JGI IMG/M metagenome (GOLD analysis project Ga0210399, IMG submission 150865) | Forest soil microbial communities from Barre Woods Harvard Forest LTER site, Petersham, Massachusetts, United States - Inc-BW-C-14-M | ecosystem: Environmental > Terrestrial > Soil >... | reverse complement strand
GCCCTCGCCACGGGAGTGGGCTTGTCCATGCGCCACAGCGCGACCGTGGACCGGGACCTGCTCTACGCCGCGGTGCCCGTCTACCATGAAGGAAAGGTGGTCGGCGTGTCGCGGGTGGCCCTGACCTTGGAAGCGGTCGACGACCAAGTGGGGGCCCTCCAGCGGGCGGTGGGGCTGGCCCTCCTCATGGCGTTTGGCATAACCGCCATTCTGTCCTTGGCCCTCTCTTCCTCCCTGGCCGGTCCCCTGCAGGAGGTCATGGACGCGGCCCGCCGGTTCGCGGCCGGCGATCTCTCGGCCCGCACTCGGGTGCGCCGTCACGACGAGCTAGGCGAGCTGGCCCAAATCCTCAATCGCTCTGCGGACCAACTCCAGGATCGCCTGTCTGAGATCGCCCGTGATCAGGCCCGACAGGACGCCATCCTTTCCGCGATGGAGGACGGGGTGCTGGTGGTGGACCATCGAGGCAACGTGATCCTGGCCAACAACGCGCTTCGTCGGGGGTTGGAGCTGCGCGAACCCGTTGGGCGGCACTATGTGGAGGTCGTGCGGCAGCGGGAGGTGGGCGAGATCCTGGAAGGAGTGCTGCGCACGGGTGCCCGCCGGGCGGTGGAGGTGGAGTTCCGCCACCCGCGACGCGTGTACGCCATGACCGGGGTCCCTTTCCCGGGAGCGGAAGGGACGCCCCACGGCGCCGTCCTCACCTTCCACGACGCCACCGAGCGCAGGCGTTTGGATCAGGTGCGCCGCGACTTCGTAGCCAACGCCTCTCACGAGCTGCGCACACCGTTAACCTCCATCCGCGGTTTCGTGGAGGCGCTGGAGGACGGGGCGGCCCTGGACCCGCCCACCTCCCAGCGCTTCTTGGGCAAGATCCGGACCCACGCCGACCGGATGGCCGCCCTCGTCGAGGACCTGCTCGAGCTCTCCCGGCTGGAGTCCGGGGAACGGCCCCCGCGCTGGGAGGAAGTGGCGCCCGCGGAAGTGGTGGAGGACGTGGTGGCCTCGTTCGCGAGCCTGGCCGGGCGCAAGGAACTCTCGCTCCGTCGCGTTGACCATTCCGCCCCCGTCATCATGACCGATGCCGATCGCCTCCGGCGCATCCTCGAGAACCTAGTGGAGAACGCGGTCAAGTACACACCCGAAGGGGGGGAAGTCGAGGTCACGAGCGCGCCCGGCCCCGACGGAAGCGCGGTTCTGGAGGTCCGCGATGACGGCCCCGGCATCGCGGCCGAGCATCTTCCCCGGATCTTCGAGCGCTTCTACCGGGTTGACAAAGCCCGCAGCCGCGAGCTGGGGGGGACCGGCCTCGGCCTAGCCATCGTGAAGCACCTCGCGGAAGGCATGGGAGCCACGGTGAGGGTGGAGAGCGCACCCGGCAAGGGCGCGCGTTTCACGGTCACCGTACCCTCCGGTGAGGAGCACACCGCGACCTGAGCCCGACCCCGCCCATCGACACTCCCCCGTGGTAGCATCCCGCCGCGTTTACCCGATCATCACCGTAGCTTCCAGAGTTCTCCGGGGCCAGGAGGGGTTGTGCCATGAAGGCTGACCAAGTGATCCGCTGGTTCATGCCCAAGGAGGAACGATTTCACGAACTCCTCGCCAAGGACACTCAGACCCTGCTGCGGGCGGCCCGTCTTTTCTCGGAGATCTCCAACGCAGCCAGTCTGGAGGAGCGCCGCGTCAAGACCGTCCAGCTCAAGGCTCTAGAGCACGAAGGCGACCAGACCACGCGCCAGATCTTTGAGGCCTTGAACTCCACGTTCATAACGCCCCTCGACCGCGAGGACATCCGCTCCCTGGCCAAAGATCTTGACGACATACTCGACTACTTGGAGAGCGTGGCCCAATACCTCGTGCTCTTCGAGCTGGAGGAGTCCCCGGAGGCCCTCCGCCAGTTCGCGGACATCATCGTAGGGATGACGGTCGAGATCGACCGGGCCACGACCATGGTCTGGGACCTAAACAACGAACGAAAAATCCATGAATCCATCGTGCGCATCTCGGAGCTTGAAAACCAGGGGGACGCCCTCTACGGAACAGTGATCGCGGACCTCTTTAAGACGGGCGGCCGGGACTCCATCAAGATCTTGAAATGGAAGGAGGTCTACGACGGGCTGGAGGAGGCCTGCGACGCCTGCAAGGACTACACACACGTCCTCGGCAACGTCGTCATTAAGAGCACCTGAACCAAGACTGGTCTCATGCTTCCCGAAACCTGGGTTCTCGTCTTCATCATCTTGGTCGCCCTTACCTTCGACTTCCTCAACGGCTTCCACGACGCTGCCAACTCCATCGCGACCGTGGTCTCGACCCGGGTCCTCTCCCCCCAGAGGGCCGTGCTGTGGGCGGCCTTCTTCAACTTCGTGGCCGCTTTCGTGCTCGGAACAGGGGTGGCCAAGACCATGGGCAAAGGAATGATCGACTTGAGCATCGTGACCGAGGAGGTGATCCTGGCCGGCCTACTGGGGGCTATCGCCTGGAACCTCATCACCTGGTACTACGGCCTTCCCGTCTCGTCGTCTCACGCGCTGATCGGCGGCTACGCGGGGGCGGCGGTGGCGAAGGCCGGATTCATCGCCATCCTGCCCGGGGGCTGGACGAAGACGCTCATATTCATCATCTTAGCGCCGCTCATCGGTATGTTCTTGGCCTTTCTTTTGATGGTCTCCATGACCTGGATCTTCCGGCGCTGGCGCCCTTTCCAGCTGGACCAGCTCTTCCGCCGGTTGCAGCTCGTTTCCGCCGGCCTTTACAGCCTCGGCCATGGGGGCAACGACGCCCAGAAGACCATGGGGATCGTCACTGGCCTGCTCGTGACCGCTGGGCGCTTGAAGACCTTCGAGGTCCCGCTGTGGGTCGTGCTCATCTCTCACGCCGCGATTGCCTTGGGGACGATGTTCGGGGGCTGGCGGATCGTGAAGACGATGGGGACCAGGATCACGAAGCTCCAGCCCTTCGGAGGGTTCTGCGCCGAGGCCTCGGGCGCCCTAACCCTCATGGGAGCAACCCTGAGCGGCATTCCGGTCTCCACGACCCACACCATCACGGGCGCGATCATTGGCGTTGGCGCCACCCGCCGGCTCTCGGCCGTGAAGTGGGGGGTCGCCCAGCGCATTGTCTGGGCCTGGGTTCTCACCATCCCCCTTTCCGCGGCCATGTCTGCGCTCTCCTACCGCGCTCTTCTTTTGTTCTGGTAGCCCCGCCGGTAATGGTGGGTTTATCCTTGGGAGCAATGGAGTTTGTGCAGTTCTACCTGGGCTGCCTGGCCCACGCCTCTTACTTGATCGGGTCGGAGGGCGAGGCGGCGGTGGTGGACCCGCGGCGTGATGTGGACGAGTACCTCGAGGAGGCGCGGGTGCGGCGCCTTGCCATCCGCTACGTGATCGAGACCCACCTGCACGCGGACTTCGTGAGCGGCCACCGCGAGCTGGCCGAGCGCACGGGGGCCGAGATCGTGTTCGGCGCCCGCGCGGGCGCCGGCCTCCCCCACCGCGCGGTCCGGGAGGGCGACGAGCTGCGGATCGGCACTCTGGTCCTGCGCTTCCTGGAAACGCCGGGGCACACCCCGGAGAGTATCTGCATCCTGGTAACGGACACCGGGGTCGCACCCGAGCCGCGGATGGTCCTCACCGGAGACACTCTTTTCATCGGGGACGTGGGCCGCCCCGACCTGGTGGGGGCCAAGGGCTTCGCTCCCGAGACCATGGCGGGCATGCTTTACGACTCGCTGCACGGGAAGATCTTGAAATTGCCCGACGCGGTCGAGGTCTATCCCGCCCACGGCGCGGGCTCGCTCTGCGGCCGCAATATGTCGAGCGAGAAATCGTCCACCATCGGCCAGGAGCGGCGCACGAACTATGCCCTCCAACCCATGTCAAGGGCCAACTTCATCAAGATGATGACCGCCGACCTACCCGAGGCCCCGTCCTACTTCCCCCTAGACGTCGCTCTCAACCGGCAGGGGGCCGCGCCCCTCCGCGACCATCCCCTGCCGCCAGCCCTGGCTCCGGAGATGGCTACCCGGCTCGGCGAGCAGGGGGCCACCTTCCTTGACGTCCGCCCCGCCTCCGCCTTCGGGGCCGGGCACGTCCCCCGCTCCGTCAACATCGGCCTCTCCGGCCAGTTTGCCTCCTGGGCGGGGACGCTGCTGCCGGCCGGCCACCCCCTCCTGATCGTAGGCGAGGATGAGGCCGGGGTCCGTGAGGCCGTCACGCGCCTGGCCCGGGTCGGGCTCGAGAGCGTGGCGGGCTACCTCCAAGGTGGGCTGGCCGCCTGGGACCGCGCGGGACGGCCGGTATGGACGCTCCCCCAGATCACGGTCGACGAGCTGCGAGCGCGTGTCCGCGAGGGGCGGCCGGGCCTGCAGGTGGTGGACGTGCGGCGGCCCGGGGAGTATGCGGCGGGGCACGTCCCCGGCGCGCTCAGCCGGCCGCTCGACCGGCTCGAGCGGGAGATCGGCACCCTCGACCCGGCCCGCCCCACGGCCGTGATCTGCGCCGGCGGCTACCGTTCGAGTGCCGCCACCAGCCTGTTGCGCCCCCGGGGCTTTAGCGACCTCAGCAACGTGGTGGGCGGGACCAGCGCCTGGATCGCCGCCGGATACGAGGTCGAGACCCAGTCGGACGGGCCCAAGACCGGGCCCTGAAGACGGGATGGAGCGCGTCTGCCCGCCCGCGGTCATCCCGTGCTCCAAAGAGCGCGATCAAGCGCCCCCTCCCTTGGATCGTCCCCGGGGGCCCCGCCGGTGCGCGAACGCCGTGACCTCGTGGCCTTGGCCGAGGGCCTCCGCCAAGAGCCGGTCTCCGATCTCGCCGTTCGCGCCGAACACTGGTAACCGCTCGGCCGAGGTCTGCAATCCCGGCGACGAATTCGGGATTCAGGTCCCGGAAACTCAGGCCGCAGCCTCCGCAGAGCGTAACCACCAACGCCAGTAGGTGCCCGCGCGCTCAGGGGTTCCTTGCATCATCGCCTCCCTCGCCAGATCGGGGCTAGTTACAGGAGCGCGACACAGGTTCAGAGGCAGCGGAGCAAGGTCAGGCCGGTCCGGAGCTTCGGTACTTGGGAAGGCCGCCCAGCCCATCCGGAAAGCCCTGGCCGGCCTCGATCCGGGCCAGCCAGGATCGAAGGTCGTCGCGCAACTCCCTGAGCTCGAGACCGCAGTACCTGTCGCTGTACTTCTCTAGCCGCTTAAGACCACGTTGGAGCAGGGTCAGGGCGCCGCCCCGGTTCCCGTTGCCCAGGTGGTAGAAACCCACCGCCACTTGGATGAGGCCTTGGAAGAAGTCGCGGGAGGGACCGCGGATCCCCATCCACAAGTCTTCCAGGGTGTCGTGGCACTCGAAAAAGTAGCCGTCGTTGAACTGGGCCATCCCCTTCTCGAGACTGAGACGCTCCTCCTCGCTGAGCCGCGGTTCCGGAGGGCCGCCCTCCACGCTAGGGCTTGCCGGCGGGGGTGACCAAGGGCTCGAGGGTCACGCCCGAGACCACGCGGGCTCGCTCCAGGGTCCGTTGGGCCTCGCGATAGAGCTGGATCTGGGCCCGGAAGGGCTCCTCGCCCTTGGCCGGCCGGCGCCGCTTGTAGCTGCCGTCTGGCTGCAGCCGCCGGGTCTTGACGTTGTCCTGGAACATCGCCTCCAGGGCGGAGAGCACCTTTTGCCGCGCCTCCGGGGATTCCACGGGGAAGAGCAGCTCGATCCGCCGGTCCAGATTCCGGGGCATCCAGTCCGCACTCGAGAGATAGACCTCGTCGTCGCCGCCGTTCCGGAAGTAGAAGATGCGGGCGTGTTCCAGGAAGCGGTCCACGATGGAGACCACCTCGATCGTCTCGCTCACGCCCTTGACCCCCGGTCGCAGGCAGCAGATGCCGCGGACATTCAGACGGATCTTTACCCCCGCCCGCGCCGCCCCGTAGAGGGCGCGAATGATGTCCTCATCGACGCGGTCGTTCAGCTTGGCCCCGATCTCCGCCGCTTGGCCGGCGTCCGCCCGTTGCCGCTCCCTCTCGATCAGCTTCAGGATCCGCTCTCGGAGCTGGGTGGGGGCCATGGTCAGCTTCTTCATGTGGGGGGGGTCGGAGTAGCCGGTGATGGCGTTGAAGAAGGCGGACGCGTCCTCGCCGATCTCGCTCTCGGAGGTCATGAGCCCGAAGTCCGTGTAGAGGCGGGCCGTGCGGTCGTTGTAGTTGCCGGTGCCCAAATGCACGTAGCGGCTGATCCCTCTCTGGCCCCGGCGCACGACCAGGCAGATCTTGGCGTGGGTCTTGTAGCCACGGATCCCGTAGATCACGTGCGCCCCTGCCTCCTCCAGGCTCTTGGCCCAGCGGATGTTGGATTGCTCGTCGAAGCGGGCGGTGAGCTCCACCAAAACCGTGACCTGCTTACCGTTTTCGGCCGCGCGGGCCAGGGCCCGCACCACCGGCGAGTCACCGCTCGTGCGGTAGAGGGTCTGCTTGATCGCGAGCACGTCGGGATCCTCCGCCGCCCGCGTCACGAAGGAGATCACGGGGTCGAAGGACTCGTAGGGGTGGTGGAGGAGGAGGTCCCGCTGGTCGAGGAGGGCAAAGAGGTCCGCTGGGGCGGGCTCTATGGCGGCCAGCGGCCTCAACGGGGGGTCGCGCAGGTCCTCGAGGGCGGGCAGGTCCACGAGGGGGAAGAGGGCCCGGATGTCCAGGGGCCCCCGCACGCGATAGACGTCCTGGGCCTCCAGTCCCAGGCGTTCGGCGAGGACGCCGAGGAGGGCCTCCCCCACCCCCGCCTCCACCTCCAGCCGCACGATGCCGCTCTGGCGCCGGTGGCGGAGCTCCTCCTCCACGACCCGGAGGAAGTCGCGCCCGCCCTCGTCGTCCAGGTCCAGCTCGGAGTCCCGAGCGATGCGGAACACCGCGGTCTCCCGGACCTGCTGGCCGGGGAAGAGGGCGGGCAGCTCGCCGCGGAGGATCTCTTCCAGGAGGAGGTAGGTGGTGCCGTCCCCCCCGGGCAGCCGCACCAGCCGCGGGAGTCGGGCCGGCACCTGGACCACGGCCAGCCGCGTGTGTTCCTCCCCCTCCTCGGGGGCGAGGAGCAGGGCCAAGTTCAGGCTCAGGCTGGCCAGCATGGGAAAGGGGCGGGAGGAGTCGATGGCCAGGGGCGTGAGGGCCGGCAGCACCTCGTCGTGGAAGTAGCGGGCGACGGCCGCCCGGGATCCGGGCTCCAGGGCCTCGAGGGGCAGGATGCGGATCCCCCGCCCCCCCAGCCCCGGCAGAATCTCGCCCGTCAAGGCTTCGTAGAGCCGGTCCACCATGGCGTGGGCCCGCTCCGAGATCTGTTGGAGCTGCTGGCTGGGGGTGAGCCCGGCCAGGTCCGCTCCCGTGTCCCCCTCCCGGACCGCGTTCTTGAGGGCGCCCACCCGCACCATGAAGAACTCGTCCAGGTTTCCGGCCACGATGGTGGCGAACTTCAGCCGCTCCAGGAGGGGGTTGTTGGGGTCGGTGGCCTCCTCCAGGACGCGGCCGTTGAACTCGAGCCAGGAGAGCTCGCGGTTCAGGAACAGCTCCGGTTCGCGCTTGCGGTCTTTGGACGGGCCCTTCACAACCGCACCCCAGCCTCCCGGAAGGTCAGCCGACGGCCGAAGACCTCGGTCAGTTGGTCGGCCCGGGAGAGCGCGGCCAGGCGCTCCATGGTCAGGTCCCCCGCCCCCTCCACCTCCAGGACCCAGCCCCCATCCTCGGGCAGCACGTGCACGTCCTTCACTTTCTGGAGGTGGTCGGCGTCCAGGGCGTTGGCCACACGCAGGAGGGCAGCCAGCTTGTTCACGACCACGCGCGCGTCGCTGTCCAGGGACATGTAGGGCAGGTGGGACCTCTGGGGCGCGGCCCGCCGGTGGTAACGGGCCACATTCGAGACCACCGCCATGTCGTCGCGGGAGAGGCCGAAGATCTCGGAGACGGAGAGCAGGTACTGCGAGTGCTTGTGGTGGCCGCGCAGGTTCACGTAGATCCCGATGTCGTGCAAGAGCGCCGCAACTTTCAAGAGGAGCCGGTCCCGGCTGCCCAAGCCGTGCTCGGCCTTGAGCTCGTCAAAGAGGCGGGCGGCCAGGTGGGCTACGTTGTGGGCGTGGGGTGCGTCGTAGCGATAGCGCTCCCCCAGGGCCGCCGCGCTGGCCAGGACCTGGCGGCTGAAGTCCTCGATGCCATGCCCCTCCTCCCCGCGCACCATGTCCAGGAGCAGGCCGGCCCGCAGGGATGCATCGGGGGCCAAGATCTGGTCGGCCTGCGTCTCCAGCAGCAGCTCGCGGCAGGCCAGGAGGGCGGGGACGAGCGTCTCCGCCTCCGCCAGGGGGAGCCGGTAGCGCTCCACGAGCTGGTCCACGTCGTCGGCCGCCACCTGGTCGCAGAAGGCCAGAAACGGCTCCTTGGGCAAGGCGGGCACCCCCACCGCCGCGACTTCCTCCCCCAGGATCTGGGAGGCCGCAAACCGCACGTCGCCTCCGGGGGCGATGAAGTGCCGCGCCTCGCGCAGCGGCATCTCGCGCCGGATGTCCTCCACTACGTTGTGGATGTGTCGCCGGAGCAGCCTCATGCGCTGCTCGTGACTCCCATGCCAGGAAGCCAGGTTCTGTCGCATGCGAATGGAGCCCAAGGCGTAGGTTCCGGAATGGGTCGGTTCACCCTTGGACAGGAAGGAGAGGTCCGCGCTGCCCCCCCCCACCGCCACCAGGAGGGCGTCGCCGCCGGTGAGGGCCTCGTGGTCGCGCAACCTCTCGCGCACGGCCAGGTAGGACAGGCGGTTCTCCTCCGATCCGTCGATGACCTCCACGTCGATCCCTGTGCGTAGCCGCACGCGGTCCAGGAACGTCTCGCGGTTTTGGGCCTCGCGCACCGCGCTCGTGGCGACCGCACGGTAGCGCACGACTCCATACGTATCCATGATCCGCCGGAACCCCTCCAAGGCCTTGAGGGTCGCCTCCACCGTGGCCGCCCCCAGGCGGCCGTGGGTGAAGGTGTCCTTCCCGAGGAGGACGCCGCGCGAGGCCTCTTCGAGGACGCGAACGGGCTGACCGGGCAGGGCTTCCGCCACCAGCAAGCGGATCGCGCTCGCGCCCATGTCCACCACCGCCAGCGGCCGCACGGGCTCCGGGGGGGGCGGGGCGGCACTCTTGCGGCTGAGGGTCCTTTTGCGGGGCCCCGCCAATTCAGGCCTCCTCGTTCATCGGCATCGGGTTCACAGGATAGCGGCCGAGTCCGGCGCCGGAAGGGCGACCGGAGCACCCCACATTGTACCCGCGACCCCCCTCCCCCTTCCCGCGCGCGGGATTGTGGCCCGGGGGTGGCCGTGCTATGTTCGCCGTTCAACTCTGCGAGGACCAATGCCCCCGGCGAGCCCACCTTCCCAGTCCGACCGCGCCTCCCCGCTCCTGAGGCAGCGGATCCGGGGGGTTTTCCGCCACCTGCCCAAGGGCCTAGCCGGGAACGAGGAGTCGCTCCATCAGATGCGGGTGGCGGGACGGCGCCTCCGGGTTGCGCTGCCCCTTCTGGCCCGCAAGCCCTCGGGGAAGCGCGTCCGGCGGGCGCTCCGGATCCTGCGCCAGCTCACCCGCGCCGCAGGCACCAGCCGGGACCTGGACGTGAGCGTAGACCTCCTGCAAGCCCGCCTGCGCGCCCAGGGCCCGAGCCCGGAGCACTCCCTCTTGCAGCGCCGGTTGCGCGCGGCCCGTCGTCGAAGCCGTACCCGCATGGCGGAGGCCCTCATGGACCTGGAGATCGCCCGCCTGCGGCGGGACCTAAGGACCATCGTCAGCCAAAGGGCAGAGGATGTGTTCACGGTCCTCTCTCGACTGCGCGAGGCTCGTGACTTTCAGGGTCAGATCCTGCTCGCGGGTTTTGAGGAGCTCGGGGACCGTTTCGACCCCGTGGGCCTGCACCGGCTGCGGCGGCGGGCCCGCCGGCTCCGTTACGTGGCCGAGCTGGGCGACCTGCTCCGGGGCGAGGAGTCGGAGGCCCCCGCACTCTGGAAGAGCCTGCAGGATGAGATTGGGTCTATCCACGATCACGATGTGCTCGCCGCCTGGCTCGGAGGGCAAGCGCGGGCGGCCGCGGCCCGGGGCCAGGAGGCGCTCGCGGCCCTGGCCCGGACGGAGCAGGCCGCGGTCTTGGACCTCGGGAGCGCCCTCCACCGGGCCCTCCTGGGGCGCCGGCCCGCGGAGGTGGCCACGCGCGCCCTGGAAGCCATGGGACGCCCGCGCGTTGCGACATCACCCATGCTGGCAGGCTAGAGGCGCGCGGGGACGGTTACGTGACTTTCCGGCGACCGCCATGCACCTGCTGATCATCCGCCACGCCATCGCCGTCCCCCGGGGAACGCCCGGCATCCCCGACGCGGATCGCGCCCTGACCCCGGAAGGGGAGAAGAAGTTCCGGCAGGCCGCGCGCGGCCTGGCCCGCATCCGGAAGCGGCCCGACGCGCTGCTCACGAGCCCTTGGCGGCGAGCTCTGCAGACGGCGGAGATCGCCGCCGAGGCCTGGGGCCGTATCATGCCCACCAAGACGCCCGCCCTGGCCGGCGGCAGTTTCGAGGACCTGGCCGCCGCTCTCGCCGATCACTCCCCCTCTTCCACGGTCGCGCTCGTCGGCCACGAACCGCACCTCTCGGCCCTCCTGGCCAAGCTGCTGGGCACGACCCACGACGACCGGCTGACCTTCCGCAAGGGCGGGGCCGCCCTTCTCGAGCTGCCCGGAGGGTTGGAGGAGGGCGGGCAACTCGTATGGTACCTGCCCCCCAAGATCCTGCGGGAGCTGGGGGCTTAGGCCGGCCGACTCTCCCCCAGGGCCCGGCTGGCGGCCGCGGCCAGCAGGTAGCAGGCGCACCCGAGGGCCATCGCGACCCGGAAGCCCAGGGAGACCGCCACCACCATCGTGGCCAGCGACCCCACCACGGAGAAGATTCCGTTCAGCCCCCAATAGAAGGCGGGGGCGGGGAAGGGCCCCCGGCCGGTCCTCTGGAGGCCGCGCGGGAAGGGAATCCCCATCGCGAAGCCGAGCGGCGCCACCAAGAGGATCGCGACCGCGATACGAGCGGGCAGGGGCAAAGGCAGCAGGCGGGGGACGATCTCCGGGAGCGCGAAGGCGTAGGCGAGGCCGAGGCCAGCGGCGGCCAGGCACGCGGGGGCGGCGGCAAAGGCGCCACTCGCGCGAGCGCCCAGGCCCCCCGTGGCCAAGAGGGTGAAGAGGAGGATGGACAGGGTGAAGATGGGATGGCCCAGGAGGAGGGTCAAGTTCTGCAGGAGGGCCAGCTCCACCGCGATGAACCCAAGGCCCAGCCCGGAGAAGTAAACGAGGGAGGCGGCGTAAGCGCCAGTGCTCTCGCCCCTCGGCTTGCCAAAGGCCACGAAGGCCAAGCAGAGCAGGCCGACCAGAATCAGGATCCGCAGGAACCCTTGGCTCATGGCCGGGGGCAGGCCCCACGGCTTCTCGCGCGCGAAGAAGAAGGGCCGGTCGTCGAAGACCGGGTCCACGCGCACCGGGGCCTCGGCCACATACTCGGCTAGGGTCTTGCGGCCCGAGAAGAGGTCCGCGTAGGGCTCCGCCACTTCCCGGCCGGGGAGGATGACCGGCCGGGCCACCTTCCAGGCCTGGATCTGCGCGGTCTCGCCCTCGCCGAAGGGCCGCCGGCGCAGCATGAAGATCATCTGCGGCGGGTCGGGCGTGGGCGGCGCCCTCTCCAGCATGGCCACGATGCGCGGTCCCGCGTCCTCCCTCCCCAGCAGGGCCACCGAGTTCGAGACCAAGCGCGGGATATCCACGTCCCAACGCAAGATCACGAGCATCCCCTCCGGGGTCAAGTGGTCGTAGTAGGCCCGGAACGCCTCCGTCGTGTAGAGGTGGTTCTCGGAGAGGCTGAGCCCGCCCGAGGCAACCGCCGCCCAGGAGTCCACGAAGCCGAGCAGGATCACGTCGAACTTCTCCTCGCTGCGGCTGATGAAGGTGCGCCCTTCGCTGAGCACGGCCTTGACCCGGGGCTGGTCGTAGAGGTTGCCCGCATCCGCCCCGAAGTGCCGCACGAAGCGCAGCATCAGGGGGTTCATCTCCGCCGCCGTAACCACCTCGCTGCCCGCGGCCAGCGCCACCAGCACATCCGACCCTCCCCCCGGCCCGATGACCAGGGTCCGGGGGTGGGGAGGAGCGAGCTTGAAGGGCAGGGCACGATACCAGTCGCGCAGACCGGTCACGCTCTCCGGTCGTCCGTCCCAGGAGAGGATGTTGGTCCAGGCGTCGGAGTCGATGTAGAGGCGGGCCAGGTAGGGAGGGGGAAAGCCGGTCACGGCGTCGATGCGAGAGTAGGCGTTCCAGCCCGTGAGGGCGACCCGGGCCTCGGGGGTGGCGGCCAGGTGCTGGTACATCCCCTTGGTGGGAGCGCTCCGGATCTTGAAGAGCCCGGTCCGCTCGTTCAGGGCCACCCCGGTGACGAGCAAGATCGCGCCGACCGCGGCGGCGGGCAGCACTCGCCGCGAGAAGCAGGCGGCGGCCACGAGGGGGAAAAGGGCCACCGCCAACACGGCGGTCTCCCCACCCAATGCGGAGAGGAGGAAGGTAATGGTGAGCGCCCCCACCGAGGCCCCCAGGAGATCCGCAAAGTAGAGGTTGCCCGCGATATCGCGCCGGAGATCGAAGGCCATGGAGAGGGCCATGCCGGCGAGAAAGAACGGGCCCAGGGAGACGAGGAAGTAGAAGAGCAGGCGATCGGGGTGGAAGGGGAGGCGCACGATCAACCAGAGCCCCAAGGGGATGGCGGCCGCGTAAAGGAGGGTGAGGAGCGCGGTCTTCTGGAGGGAGAAGGCGATCCGCTTCCGGAGCAGGTGGACCGCGAAACCACCCAGGCCCCAGCCCAGGAGGGCCACCGAGATGGCCACGAACGTGAAGTGGTACCAGATGGTGGCCGAGAAAATGCGGGTGAGCCCAATCTCGAACATGAGACCGGACAGGCTGATGAGGAACATGCCGAGGTAGAGGGTCATATCTAGGGGGTGTGCCTCCTTGGCGAAGCCGCGGCAAATTACGGAAAACGGGCCGCCCCGTCAAGGGGAGGCGGTCAGTGCGGGAGAGGTCCGAGCGGGGCTCGGCGTTCGAGCAGCTGGTAGATGTGGTGGGCCTCGTGGTGAGCCAGGTATTCGACGAGGAAGTGAACGTCGTAGTGCGGATACGTGGGGTGGCGGCCCCGGCGGTGCCACTCCGCGGGCGACAGCTCCCCTAGGCGTGCGTTGAAATGGTCGCGATCGCGGAGGAAAGCGGCCCGAACCTCGGAGGCGGGACGGGCCGCCATCTTTTCAAACTCCACGTCGTTGTCCGGACTGTAGGCGGCCAAGGCGGGCTCCTCCTCGGCCAGCATGGCCTTGAGCCGGCCCTCGAAGACCTGCTGCACCCGCCACATGTGGCAGACCAGCTCCTGGAGCGACCACTTCTCGGGGATGGTACGCGTGGCCAGCTGGGTGTCATCCAGACCGGAGGTCAACCGGCGCACGTCCTCCGCCTGCCGCGCCAGCCGCTCCACGAGGGCGAGGTGGGCGGCGTGCTTGTCCGGGGGGTGGGTGTCCCGCATGGGCCCGGACGTTACGCCGAGAAGGCGGGGCCCGTCAAACGCGGTGGCGCGGGTTAGACTAGCCGCGCATGACCCGGCGCCTCTGCCTCGTGGTCGCGGTGGTCTTCGTGCTGGGCCTGCTCGTAGCCCCCCGCGTCTACCATCAGTACGACGTCGTGGATTGCTTTCTGGCCTGGGCCCGGGCCTCGGCAGGCGCGCGGCCGTGGGGCGTCTACACCCCGGGGGCGGGGGCGGACAACTGCGACTATCCCGCCCTCGTTCCCTACCTCCTCACTTTGGCCGAAGCGGGACGACGGGTTTTGGGCGCGGCCGCGGTCAGCGCGACCTCGGTGCTGCTCCTGAAGCTGCCCGGCCTCCTAGCCCATCTCGCGGCGGCTCCGCTCGCCGGCCTCGGCCTGCGTGGTCCGCTCGGAAAGGCTCCCTCGGTCCGAGCCGCCGCGCTCCTGGCCGCTTGCCCGGCGCTCTTCGTGAACAGCGCGGCCTGGGGCCAGTTTGACGTGCTCCTGGCGTTGTTCCTTCTCGCCGCCCTGGTCGCGCTCCTGCGGGGCGGAGTCTGGGCGGGGGGCGCGGCCCTGGGCCTGGCCCTGGCCACCAAACTCCTGGCCATCGTGGTCGTGCCCCTCATGGGGCTGTACGTGGGGCTTCGCTTCGGCTTCAAGAGGCTGGCCGCCTGGGTGGGCGCCGGCGTCGTCGTCGTCCTCGTTCTAACCCTCCCCCACGTGCTGGGAGGCGCCGGCCGTGGCGTCGTCGCGGCCTACACGGGGGCCGTGAACTACTACCCCTACCGCACCGCCGAGGCCTACAACACCTGGTACGTGCTCGACCGCTACGACGTGCTCGTGCGGGGCCTGAGCCCGCCGCTGGCCCGGCGGGACGATCGGCCCGCGCTCGGCCCCCTCACGTACCACCACCTGGGGCTCCTCGCGTACGGCGCCTACACCGCCCTCCTGCTCGCGGTCCTGGCCCGGCGCCCCACGCCCTCCGTCCTTCTCTGGACCTTGGGCCTGCAGCTCTTCGCCTTCTTCATGCTGCCCACCCAGGTCCACCAGCGCTACATCGTCCCTGCGGTCGCGTTCCTGGCCGTCCTCGCCCCCCTCTCCCCGCGCGCCCTCGTCCTCTTCCTGGGCGTCACCGTCACCGCTACCCTCAACCAGGGCCTCGACCTCGTGCGGGCGCTGCCCGCGGAGGCCGCCATCGCGGGCGCGCTCACAACCGCGGACCTTCCCCTGGCCACGCGCACCGCCCGGGACCTGGGGGCGGGGATCGCGCTTCTGAACGTCGCCCTCTTCGCCTTCGCCACCTGGGCCTTCTGGCGGGAAGTCGTCCGGGCCGGCCCCGCCGCGCCCGCCCTCGCCGACGCGGGTCCGTGAAGCTGCTTCGCCTCCTCCTCCTCCTCGCCGTCCTGCCCCTGGCCACGGGCGCGGTGGTGGTCACGTATCAGGACGCGAGCCTGACCCACATGCCCGCCCGAGCCGTGATGGCCGAGCAGCTCCGGGGAGGTACCTTCCCCTTCCTGCACCCCGGCGCCTCCGGCGGGGAGCCCCTGGCCGGGAACCCGAACTTCGGCCTCTTCTTCCCCGAGACCCTGCTCCTCTTCGTTTTACCCCTGCCCGTGGCCTTCGGCCTCCGCTTCGCCCTCCCCCTGGTCCTCGCCTTCCTGGGCGCGCGTCGTTGGGCGCGCGCGGAGGGGATCCCGCCCCCGGGCGCGGAGACGGCCGCCCTGGCCTTCGTGTTCTCCGGCGTATTCCTGTCCACCTGGCGCTTCTATAACAGCGGTCTCGCCCTCTCCGTGGCCCCCTGGGTGCTCGGCGCGGTGGTCAAGCTCGGGCGACGGGCGCGGGCGGGAGAGCGGGCGGGAGTTCGGTGCGCCGCCGCCGAGCTCGGCCTCTGGGGTGGCCTCGAGGTCCTGGCCGGGGAGCCGGTGGTGGCGCTGCTCACCGCCGTCCTGGCCGGCACCCGAGCCCTGGTCGGCCTCAAGGGGTCCTTCCCCCCCGAGGGTGGGCGGCGCCGCGCGTTCGCTGGCCTCGCGGCGGGGGCGCTCCTGGCCGGGCTCGTGGCCGCACCCCAGCTGGCAGCGACCGCGCAGATCTTCCCGGACTCCAGCCGGGAGCGAAAGCCCTTCCCATTCGTTATCGCCACCGGGACCTCCGTTCATCCCATCCGTTTGCTCGAGCAGGTGGTGCCCTTCCCCTACGGGCGGCCCGATCTCAGGGGGCCCCTGGGCTTCGCCGGCCACGAATTCTTCGACAACCATCCTCCCTATCTCTGGACCCTCCACATCGGGCTCCCGACGCTCGCCCTCCTCCTGCTCTTCGGCCGGCCGCGGGCCCCCGAGGAGCGGCTCTTCTGGATGGCGGCGGCGGGCTCGGCACTTCTCTCGTTCGGGAGGTACTTGCCGGGGGCCAAGAGCCTGTACCCGCTCCTCTCCCTCGGGGGTCGCATCCGCTTCCCGGTGAAGTGGTGGTATGTGGTAGCCCTGGCCGTGGTGCCGCTGGTGGGATGGGCGGCGGCGCGGCTTGGGGAGGGCGAGCGGGCGTCGCGGGGGCGGTGGGGAGCGGCTCTCCTCCTCCTGGGGGGGTGCGTCCTGATCCTCTCCCGCGCGGCTTTGACGCCCCTGGCCCTCCTCGGACCCTGGGTGTCGATCGCGGCGGCCGCGGCCCTCATCGTGGAGGCCCGACGGGCGGGGCCCCGAGCTCCCTCCGCGCTGGCCCTCGCCATCGTTTTGCCCCTGCTCCTCTCTGCCCTTCCCCTGCTCTTCGCCCTCCTCGATCGCCCGCCCCCCTCTCCGCCCCGCGTCACCAACGGCCGGATCTACGCCCGCCTCACCCTGGAGGCGCACGCCCTCGGAGTGGAGGAGGGACGAGTCCGCGATTTCTATCGTCGCGCGAACCCCGAGCTGTGGCCGCTGACCGCGGCCCAGAGCGGCGCCGGCTACGCCTTCGACGCCGACCCCGACGGGGCCTACGCCGACGACGACCGCGCGGTGCGCAAGGCCCTGGAGGCCCTCCCCTGGCCGGACCGCGCCGCCGAGCTGCGCCTGGCCGGCGTGGACCGGGTTCTCTCCGATGAGCCGCTGCCCGCGCCCTACCGTGCGCTAACGGTCCTGAACGCGGCGGAGGGCGTCCGCCTCTATGCCCTCGAAGGGCCCGCGGCCGCGGTGCGCTTCGCCACCCGCATCATCCAGAGGCCCTCGCTCCAGGAGGGGATGGACCACCACCGGAGCCCCGGCTTCGACCCCGACACCGACGTGGTGCTCCCGGGGCCGGCCTCCGTGGTGGGCGAGGCCCGGCCTGCGCAGGTGGAGGTCGTGCGGCAGACCGAGGACTTCCTCAACGTGCGCGTGGATGCCCCCGCGCCGGGGGTGCTCGTCTGGTCGCGGACATTTTTCTCGGCCTGGCGGGCCGCCGTGGACGGGCGGCCCGCCCCCACCGTCCTCGCGGACGGCCATCTTCTCGGCGTCCCCGTCCCCGCCGGCGCCCATCGGGTCGAGATCGGGTGGTCCAGCCGTCCGGTGGCCGCGGGGGGTGCCCTCCTGGCCCTGGGCCTCAGCGGGGCGATCCTGCTCCGGTTTTGGAGAGAACCTCGCGCAGTCGGTCCGGCGTGACCCGAAAGAGCAGATAGCTGTACCCGATGTGGCCTATGGGCGTGAAGTTCTCCCGCAGCCAGCGGTAGCGCTCGGGCTCATAGACGCCCACGAGCTTGTTGGCTCCCACCAGGAGAAGGCCGGGCTGGGGCAGGGCGGGCTCGATCACGAGGGGGGCCTCGGGATGCCGCTCCTGGTAGCGGGCGATGTCCCAGGACCGGTCTTCCCAGTCCAGGTTGGAGTCGGCCAGGAAGCGGTAGGCGTTGACCCGGCGCCCGATGAGCTCGTTGAAGTAGGACATGTAGTGTGGGTGGTAGGAGAGGGTCGAGCCCGCGTGCCAGGCGGTGAGGACGAGGACGAGGCCGGCCCCGCGGCGGCCCACCGCCCGCCCCGCGCGCCACGAATACACGATGAGGCAGACGAGGGCGGGCAGGAGATAGCGGATGCCGAGCTGGGGCGCGACGAGCAGGCTGAAGAAGGCGGTGATGAGGACGAAGGGCACGAGCAGGAAGGCCGCGTCGGGGGGGGACTCTCCGGAGCCGGGCGACCGCGCCGCAAGCAGCAGGAGGAGGAAGAAGGCGAGCGGGGTCTTCAAGAGGAACATGAGGGGAAAGGCGTAGGCCGTGCCCTCCGTGTTCAGCCGTCCCAGGACGTAGTTGTTGCCGCGGCCCACGTCGGGGTGCTCCTGCACGTAGTAGGAGAAATCGAGCCCGAGGACGAAGACCCGCGGCAGGGGCAGGGGCAGGGGCAGCCGCCCCAGGGGCTGCAGCCGCTCGCTCTTCCAGGCGTAGTGGTCGCTCCGCTCCATCGTTCCCCGGAAGAGATAGGCCGCGTTCAGGAAGAAGAGCAGGAGGACGGAGAAGGCGGCGGCCGCGAGGAGGGGCGGGGCGAGGCGCTCTCCGCGGCGGCGGCGGTCCAAAAGGGTCCAGGCCAGGAGCACGCCCAGGACGGGCAGGATGAGCAGGCTCGTGTACTTCGAGAGAAGGGCGCCCACGGCGGCCAAGGCGCAGGCCAGGAGGTTGGGCCCGGCGGGACCCCGGCCCCGACCGAGCCGCCAAGCCGTCCACAAGCAGGGCACGACGAAAAAGGCAGCCGCCACGTCGCTCGTGACCTGCTTGCCGTGGGCGAGAAACGAGGGGTTGAACACGTAGAGGGCGAGGGCCAGCAGGCCGGCCGACGCGCCGAACATCTCGGAGGCCCAGCCGAATACCGCCGCCCCCAGCAGGAGGGCGAAGAGCATGGTGGGGAGGCGGACGAGGAGGCGGCCGGCCTCCGTCGCGTCCACCTCCCTCTCCCGGCAGCCCTCCGCCCGGCAGGCGAGCGCGTTCAGGGCCAGGATGGGCATGCGCTGGCCGTTGGGTGGCGGCGTGGGGCCCCGCGAGAGCACCTGCTGTCCGTAGGCCAGGTTGTCGTACTCGTCGTAGGAGAGCTTCTTGTGGAGGCTGCTCAGGACGAGGAGCGCCGCCATCCCCACGAGCAGGGCTCCGGCCAGGAGCCCGCGGGCGACCGGGCGGTCCTGGCCCCCGGGCGACTGAAGGGAGGAGCTCACGGTCGGGGGCGGGCCCCGGAGGGTCCCGTCGCGCGCTCGCGATAGACGGCGCCCGCCTCCGCGAGCATCTTGAGCACCGCCTCCTTCTCCCCCGCCGTGTTCCAGCCGGGGTGGCGGCCGGCCCAGGTTGTCAGCCGGTCCACCCAGGCCCCGAAATAGAGGGCGTCGGCCCGCGAGCGCACCGGCTCACCCTCCACCGTCACGTAGATCGGGCTCGTGGTGCCGAAGGGGTAGGCGTCGAGGACGGGGTAGCGGGCGTGGTCACTCCAGGCCCGCGCCAGATACCAGGCGGACCCCGGGGCCGCGGGCAGCCTCACCGTCGCCTCCGCGGCCATTCCGTCAGGGGCGAGCGGAACCGTAGCCACCACCTCCCCGTTGCCCACGACCTCGAGCCGGTCCACGGCCACGAAGGACTTGAGGCGCACCCGGGCCTCGAGCGGCTGGGGCCCCGTGGACAGCATGATCTCGCCCCCCACCTCCGCCCACGGGAGGTCCGGGTGGGCCGGCCGCAGCTCCAGCTCCACGAGGGGTCCGTTGGTTGCCATGGTGCGCCCGGCCTTGATCGCCTCCAAGAAGCGGCGGTGGTCCAGGCCATTGGACCGTGCGAACACCCGGTTCATGCCCACCGGCCCGCGCAGGGAAGCGTAGTTGGTCATGGCATCCGTGCCCGCCCCCGCCGGAATTCGGAAGCCGCAGTTGAGGAGCCGATACCAGAACCGGTTCGTGGCCAGGTGGTCGCTGAACCCGACGACCTCGCAATAGTCGACCCGGCCGAGCGCGGCGTCGACGGGCAGGCCCGCAACAAGCGAGGCTTCCGCCTGCTCCGCTCGGGGGTCCTCGTCCAGGGGGTGCACGTAGCCGCTGATCGCACCCTGGGCGCGGGCCAGATCGGTGACCAAGGCGTTGGGGGGAAAGAGGCTGGCGGCGGCGGTGTTGACGTAGTCCGCGTACCCGGGGAGGAGCACGTGGTCAGTGAGGCCCAGGAGCCCCAGGTGGCCCCAGGAAGAGGTGTGGTACTCCTGGTCGTGGACGAGGAGCAAGTTCGCGCCGGAAACAGGGTCCGGCCGGCCCGTGAAAGAGACGATGTCGGGGAAACGCTGCTCCTTGTTGACGATCAGGTTCTCCACCACGTGCACGTCCTCGGCGCCGGCCTGGAAGGCCAGGTGGCGGGGATCGGCGCGGTAGGCCCCGCCATAGTTCATGTGCACGTGGAGGTCGCCGCTGTACCACCCGCGGGCCGGCATGTCCGCCAAGCGCTCGAGCACCAGGCGGAGGGTGCTCTTCCCTCCCGCCTCCACGATGAGCCTCTGCTTCTGAACCCGGTACTCGGGCCCGTGGGAGACCTCGACCGTCACCTCTCCCGCGGGCAGGGTCAGCTCTGATGCGCCCGGGCTGTGAAAGTAGCCGTACTCCATCTTCCGCTCCGAGCGGTCGAAGGCGTCGTCGGCGTGCCGCCAGGCGTCATCGGGGGCGAAGCTGCGGCCGTCGGGGCCGGTGACGCTCAGGCGGACGGGTGTGAGCGGCCCTCCCGCCGTCGCCAAGACCTCGACGCGCAGGCGCCCCACCTCTCCGAGATGCCGCCGCTCGGAGATCTCCACCTTCTGCCGCCGGCCGCCGGGGATCTCCTGGATCCAGAGCGACAGGTCCCCTCCCTCATTAGAGATGTAGGCGATGCGCCGGCCGTCCCGCGACCAGCGCGGTGCGGTGGCGTCGAACTCGCCGTAGCCGATGGGGAAGGGATCGCCCCCTTCCGCGGGCAGGAGAAAGAGCTGGTGCCAGGAACGGCCCAGGTACGAGGTGTACACGACCCGCTTGCCGTCAGGTGACCAGTCGGGGCGCGCTTTCCAGGACGTTTCCTCATAGTGGATCTCCCGGCCGGGGGAGCCGGGGCTCGCCCTCATGCGCCAGAGGCCGCCGCTGCCGTAGACGTGACCGCGGTTGGAGACGTAGAGAATCTCCCTCCCGTCCGGCGACCAGGTCGGGGACAGGTAGTGATCGTAGCGGTCGTAGTAGTAACGGGGCAGGCCGCTGTCGTGGTCCTCGGTGAGGCGGGCGAGGGCACCGGCGGCCCCGTTCTCCAAGTCCAGGGTATGGATGTGGAAGCGCCGGTTGTAGACAGTGGAGACAAAGGCCAGGCGGGTGCCGTCGGGGGAGAAGCGCGGCTCGAGGTTCACGGCCCGGTTGCGGAGGAGGGGGCGGGTCCGGCCCGTGGCCGTCTCCAGCTCCCAAAGGTCGACCGCGTCGTCCCGGTAGGAGGCATAGGCGATGAAACGGCCGTCGGGAGACCAGTCGGGCTGATAGTCGTAGCCGGGGCCGTCCGTTACCTGCCGGGCCACCCCCGAGCCGGGGACGAGACGCCAGAGCGAGCCCTGCATGGAGATCACGAGCTCTCCTCCATCGGGGGACCAGGCCACAGCGCTCGGTCCACTCGTGGCCTGGGGCAGGTACATCTCGCGGTAGTAGTACCGGTGCGGGAGGGCGATTTGCTTCAGAACCGGCTCGCGCTGGGCGGTCGCGGGGAGGGCGGCCAGCAGGCCCAGGATGGAAAGGCCAGAAGTCCCGCCCCTGTTCACGGCTGTGGCCTCCCTGCCTCGCCAAGTGTCGCGGCGGCCCACCGGGCCGTCGCCGTGCCGGCGCTGAAGGGCCCCCCGCCGCTACCTCCATAGATAAGGTTGCCGGCGGCCATGATCACATCGAGATCGAGCCCTTGCGGAAGTCTGTCTTGCCGATGATGGCGTTGACGAAGACCGGGTGGCCGGCCCGGGCCGCCGCCTTGGCCGCGGCCAGAACGGCGGGGGCGTCTTCCGCCGCCCCGATCGCGAAGCCTTTGGCCCCGAAGCCTTCCGCCACCCGGTGGTAGTCGGTGGGGGCGAGGACGGTGCCCACGTCGTCCTTGAGCAACTCCACCTGTTCGCGCGCGATCTGGGTCCAGGCGGCGTCGTTGCCCACTACCGCGATGACGGGGATGCGGTGGCGCACGAAAGTGTCGGCCTCGGCCAGGCTGTACCCGGCGGAGCCGTCCCCGTAGAGGATCCAGACCTCCGCGCTCGGCCGGACGAGCTTGGCCCCCAGGGCGAAGCCCGCTCCCACGCCCAGGGTACCGAAGGCGCCGGGGTCGAGCCAGGAGAGAGGGCCGCGTGGGCGCGTGATGTAGGCCGCGGACGAGACGAAGTCGCCGCCGTCGGCCACGATCACGCTGTCCGGGTCGAGGGCCCGATCGATCTCGCGGCAGAGCCGGAGCGGGTTCATCCCCCCCGCGGAGGGGGCCTCTGAGAGGGTCTCGATCTCCGCCTCCCGCTGGGCATCCCGGGCGCGGAGGGTCTCCATCCAGGCCGCCCGGGCCGGCTCTCCCTTGGCTTCCCGGGCCAGGGCGCGGAGGAAGAGGTCGGGTGCACCCAGCACGCCCAGGTCGGGGCGGCGGTTCTTGCGCAGATCCACCCGGCTGAGGTTGGCGGAGATGAGCACGGCCCCCCGGTTGATGTGATCGCCGTAGTCGAGGCGGAAATCGCAGGGCGTCCCAGCCAGGATCACGAGGTCGGCTTCCCGTAGGGCTTGCTTCCGATGGTGCCGGAGCTGCCGGGGGTGGTCGGGGCCGAGCAAGCCGCGGGCCATGCCGGAGAGATAGACGGGAAGGCCGAGGGCACCCACCGCCTCCGCCAGCGCATCCACCTCCAAAGGCGAGAGCAGAGCCTGGCTGCCGATCAGGAGAACGGGCCGCTGGGAGGCAGCAAGGTAGTCGGCCGCCCGCCGGACCCCGCCCGGACTCGGGGCCCGCGGGGCCACGCGGCGGGGCGCCCGGGGCGCTTCCCCTCCCTCCCCGAACACCTTGCGCAGGTGTCGACGGATGTACCACTGAAGGGCCAGGTCGCGGAGGCTCCTCGCCTTGTCGCCCGTCTTGGCCACGTACCACTGCCGCACGAGGGCGGGATCGTAGAGCAGGTCCACCGGGCACTCCACGAACACCGGCCCCGGTACGCCGGAGCGGGCGGTCAGAAAGGCCCTCTCCAGGGTCGAGCCCAGGTCGGAGACCCGGTCCACGGTGGTGGCCCACTTCACGTGGGGGCGCATGAGGGCCATCTGGTCGATGTCTTGGAGCGAGCCCCGGCCCTTGAGAAGAGTGGCGGTGGCTCCCCCTAGCACCACCACCGGCGATTGCGCGAGTTGCGCGTTCTTGACCGCGGTCACGGTGTTAGTGGCGCCGGGACCGGCGGTGACCGCGGCCACCCCGGGAACGCCGGTCAGACGGGCCACGGCGTCGGCCGCGAAGACGGCGTTCGCTTCGTGCCGGACGTCCACCACGCGGAGGCCCCGTGCCTTGGCGGAGACCAGGATGGGCGAGATATGCCCACCGCACAGGGTGAAGAGCCAGCTCACGCCCTGCTGCTTCAGGACGTCGGCAATGAGATCTCCGCCCGTCATGGCCGCGGGGATGCTACCACTTCAGCCCGGGGGACGGGCGGTGAAGGTGGGGGATGCGGGCCCTCCGCGCCGCCACCAAGGGCGGGTTTCCGCCCAACGCGGGTGACGCTGGGCGGCAGGTTACTGTATCCTCGCTCTCGGCCCGCCGCTTCGCGGCGGACGAGACCTCAGGCATGGAACCCCTCCCGCCCGGGAGCCCGCCGGCCGGCGACGACCAGGATCCGGTGCCCGTCTTCGGCACCTGGCGCCGGATCTACACCGCGGTCATCCTCTGCGCCCTGTCCGTAATGGGTCTCCTCGCCCTCTTCTCATCCTGGAAATACTGAGGGTGACCCCCATCGACTGGGTCGTCCTCGTGGGTTACGTCCTCGGCATCGTGACCTTCGGCGTGTTCATGGGCCGGGGCACCCGGAAGATCGACGACTTCTTCCTGGCCGGCCGGCGGATGCGGTGGTGGGCGGTGGGCCTGTCCGTGATGGCCACCCAGATCAGCGCTATCACGTTCGTGGGGACCACCGGTCAGGCCTACACCGACGGCATGCGCTTCCTGGTCGTCTACTTCGCGCTCCCCTTCGCGATGGTGATCCTCTGCCTCACGTTGGTGCCCTTCTTCTATCGGGCCCGGGTCTTCACCGCCTACGAGTACCTGGAGCGGCGCTTCGACCTCCGCACCCGTACCCTGACCAGCCTGCTGTTCCTCCTGTCGCGGGGCCTGGCCGTGGGGGTGACGCTCTACGCTCCCTCGCTCGTTCTCTCCGTCATCTTGGGCTGGAGCGAGGGGGCCACCATCTTGTTCATGGGGGGCTCCACCGTGGCCTATGTGCTGTACGGGGGGAACAAGTCGGTCATCTGGACGGACGTGGTGCAGATGGGCGTGATCTGGTTCGGGATCTTGCTTTGCGTGGGGGTGGCGATCGCCCAGCTCCCCGGCGACGTGGGCCTGCGCGACGCCCTGGCCCTGGCCCAGACCGCAGGCCGGCTGAAGATCATGGACACGAGCCCCAGCTTGACCACGCCCTACACCCTCTGGGGCGGCCTCATCGGCGGCCTCTTCCTGATGCTTTCCTATTTCGGCTGCGACCAGAGCCAGGTCCAGCGCTACCTATCCGGAAGCAGCCTCACCCAGAGCCGCCTCTCCCTGCTCTTCAACGCCTTCCTCAAGGTCCCCATGCAATTCCTTATCCTGCTCACGGGGGTGCTGGTCTTCGTCTTCTACCACTTCCACGCCTCGCCCCTGCTCTGGAACAACGTGGCCCTGGCGCGGTTGGAGCGGGAGGCGCCCCGGGAGGTGGCGGTGGTCAAGGAGCGGTTCGAGCGGGCGCAGGCGGCCCGGCGGGCGGCGGCGGAGGCCCTCGCGGAGGCCCGCCACCGGGCGCAAACGGCCGCCCCCGAGGCCTACCTCGCCGCCAACCGCGAGCTTGAGGCGGCGCGGGGAGAGGCCCGGGGCCTCGTGGAGAGGCTCAACGGGGGGGCTCGCTACAACGACACCAACTACATATTCCCGTCCTACGTCCTCGCTAACCTGCCCCGCGGGCTGGCCGGCCTCGTGATCGCGGTCATCTTCGCCGCCGCCATGTCCGCCCTCTCCGGCGAGCTCAACTCCCTGGCCACCGCGAGCATGGTGGACTTCTACAAGAGGCTCTTGGGGCGGGCGGGGACCGACGCCCAGGATCTCCTGGCCTCGCGTTTGATGACCGCCTTCTGGGGCGGCTTCGCCTGCCTCATCGCGTCCCAGGCAGGTAGGTTCGGCTCCGCGATCGAGGTCGTGAACCGGTTCGGCTCCTATTTCTACGGCTCGATCCTGGGCGTCTTCGCCCTCGCCGTCCTCGCCCCTCGGGCCTCCGCGCGGGGCGCGTTCTTCGGCCTCCTCGCCGGCATGGCTACGGTGGCCCTGGTCGCGGGGCTGACGCCCATCCACTTTCTCTGGTACAACGTGGTGGGGGCGACGAGCGTCTTCGCGGCCGGGCTTCTGATCACGGCCCTCTTTCCCGCCTCCGAGGCCCGCGCCTAATGCCCTCCACTGCTTTCGACTCCTTCTACCTGAAGGACCGCTACGGCTCCCCGGCCATGCGCGCCATCTGGGACGATCGGGCCATGATCCAGCGATGGCTGGACGTGGAGGCGGCCCTGGCCGCGGTGGAGGCGGAGCTGGGCCTTGTGCCCAAGGCCGCCGCCCGGGCCATAGCCCGGGCGGCGCGGGTCGAGCGGCTCGACCTTCGGGCCATGAAGCGGGAGTTCGACACCACCTGGAACCCTGTGATGCCGCTGGTGAACGCGCTCCGCCGAGTGCTTTCCCCCAAGAGCGCGCGCTGGGTGCACTGGGGCGCCACCAGCAAGAACATCATGGACACGGGGACCGCCCTCCAGATCAAGGACTCCTACGCGGTGGTTCTGGCCGGCCTCGACGTGGTGGCCAACCTCTTGGCCGGCCTGGCCCACCGCCATCGGGGCACCTTGATGGCCGGCCGTACCCACGGCCAGCACGCGCTACCCCTGACCTTCGGGTTCAAGGCCGCGGTCTGGCTGGACGAGATCATCCGCCAGCGAGAGCGGCTCCTGGCCAGCCGGCCCCGGGTGCTGGTGGGCGAGTTCGGGGGAGCGGTAGGCACCATGGCCTCGCTCGGGCGAAAAGGCCTCTACGTGCAGAGCCGCTTGCTGAAGCGCCTGGGCCTGGGCGTCCCCCGCATCCCGGCCAAAACCGCGGGCGACCGGTTCGCGGAGTTCTTCCTTCTGCTCGCCATGCTCTCCGCGACCCTGGGCAAGATCGCCCAGAACATCTACAACCTCCAGCAGACCGAGATCGACGAGGCGACGGAGTTCGCGGAGGGTAAGCTGGGCAGCTCCGCCATGCCCCACAAGCTGAACCCGGTGGCCTCGGGGTCGGTGGTGCTCCTGGGACGCCTGCTGCGTGCGCGGGCAGGCGTCGTGCTGGACTACGTCCACTCCGAGGGGGAGGACGACCATCGTCAGGGGGAGACGGCTTGGTCCTTCGCCCCCGAGATCTGCCTGCTCATGGGGGCCCAGCTCGAGCTCAGCCAGCGGCTCTTGGCTACCCTGGTGGTGAAGCCCGAGAACATGCGCCGCAACCTGGAGCGCAGCGGGGGGGTCGTGCTCTCGGAAGCAGTCATGATGGCCCTGGCGGAAAGGATCGGGCGCGACCGCGCGCACGCCCTCGTCCTCCAGATTTCGCGGCAGGCCCGAGCGAAGAAGGTGGCCTTCCGGGAGGCCGCGGGCGCAGACCCGGAAGTGCGCCGTCACCTCTCCCCCCGCCGCTTGGCCTCCGCCCTCGAGTACCGGAACTCGCTCGGCCTCGCCGGCCACTTCGTGGACGAGGTCCTGGCTGCCCACCGCCGGAGGCGCTGACGTGGGCGCGGGCCCGTCCCAGATCTAGGGGCCGGAGTGTGAAGTCAGTCCCGGATTTGAGCCTACAAATGCGCGGGCACCGTCCAAGTCCACGATTTGGAGGGCGCGCGGCGCAGGGGGGAGGCCGCTAGGGCCTGGGGCTGGGTGGCTGGGGCAGGTCGGGGACCGCGGCCACCAGGTCTGGGGACAGGGGCTTTAGTTGGAGTTGATCGGTGAGAAAAGCGATGCGGTCGCGCCGCGCTTCGGCATTGAGTGCGTGGGGCGCCTCGTACATCTTGAAGCGCTTGGGTTCGCTGACGATGGCAGCGTATTGCTTGGCAC
>Ga0210399_10000683_pt1 | contig 26842 bp, 30 predicted proteins | sample IncBWC14MmetaG_FD_150865 | JGI IMG/M metagenome (GOLD analysis project Ga0210399, IMG submission 150865) | Forest soil microbial communities from Barre Woods Harvard Forest LTER site, Petersham, Massachusetts, United States - Inc-BW-C-14-M | ecosystem: Environmental > Terrestrial > Soil >... | reverse complement strand
CGGACAGCCTAACGAGTCGATGGTCGCTGGCGCTCGCACTTTCAGCATTGAAGAGACTCTTCTCGAGCCGCCCGCCATCAATCCGCCGCCGACACGCCACGCTCTTTTTGTTTTTTTGATTGCGCTCGCGGCGTTATTGCACCTGACGACCATCGCCTGGGGCGATCTCTATGGCCACACCGAAGGGCAGTACGCCGGCGCGGCCCGCGAAATGATCGAGGCACGTCAGTGGCTCTCGCCTACCAACGATGGTCTTTCGCGCCTGCAAAAACCGCCGCTGCTTTACTGGCTGATTATCACGTCGTTCAAGTTCTTCGGTGCCAGCGCGGCTGCCGCCCGCCTTCCTATCGCGCTGGGAACGATTGGAACCGTGGCCGTGACGTTTCTAATCGGAGAACGGCTGGCCGATTATTGGCGCGGCTTCCTGGCCGGCCTGATTTATCTCTGCTCGTGCGGCGCCTTTTTGCTCGGACGAATCATCATGCCCGAGCCTGTTTTCAGCGCCTTCGTCGCCGGCGCGATTTTCTGCGGCGTGTGCGGTTATCAGCGCCGGCGTTTTCGCCGCTTCTGGTTCCTCGGTTTTTGGCTCTGCGCGGCGCTCGCTTGCCTGACCAAGGGTCTACACGGTTTGATTTGTCCGGCCGCGGTTTTCCTGCTGCTCGCGTTATTGTATCGAGAGGCGCGCCTCCGCTTCCGCCCGCTCCTTCATTGGTCTTACCTGTCGATCTTCTTGCTGATGGTGGCCCCGTGGTACATTTGGACGCAATGGCATTTCCCCGGATTTTTTCGCCAGTTGGTGGGCGTAGAATGGCTGGGCCACCTGCAGGCTGCTCCCGATGTGCCCGGTAGCGATAATGGCGTTCCTCGATTGCAATTTATCGCATTGCATTTCGCCTGGTGGTTCCCATGGTCGATTGCGCTTTTGCCCGGGGTGCTGTTGGCATGGCGGCGAGTGCTGCGGCCGCGCGAAATAGAATTCGCGGATGCCTTGCCCCTTTGCTGGATGGGTGTGTTTTTTTTGCCACTGCTTCTCCTGGGACAGCGCCAGGATTACTATTCGATGAGTATGTGGAGCGCATTTGCGCTGTGGGCGGCGGCGGCGTGGCAAAGAATGCCGGGGCAACTGCGCGCGGCCGGTGCGAGTTTGCTCAGCCTTGCCGGAATTGCCATCTGTGCCCTGGCGCTGCTGCTTCCGAAGGTGATCGAACAAATTGATGGGAGTTCTGGCGATGCAGATACGAGATGGACGACGTGGCGCGCCTTGCAATACATTCCCAGTCCAGCCTGGCTGGCCTTACGGACAATGTTCGCGATCATCGGCGTCGCTCTCATTACTTTTTCCCTCCTCGCCCTCTATTTCATCGTGACGCGCCGGCCGAAACTCGCCTGCGTTGCGCTCGCGGGGGCCATGATTCCGACCGGGTTGAGCATGATCGACGGTGTCGCGCGCATGGCCCCGCAATTTTCCCTCGCTGACGCCGCGCGTTTTCTCAACGCCAGGCTTGGCGAAAAGGACGCAGTCATTTACGAGGGATCATTGGACGTCGGCAGCAGTCTTATCTTCTATTTGAATCGGCGGTTTTATCTCGTGAACCAGCCGCGCGATGACGAAATGCACGCCGCCTCAAAGACTGCCGACGTCGTCATAGACGAGGACCTCGTTCTTAGAAAATGGGGCGACCCTGACGCCGTTTATCTGATCGTTGATCAAGGACGCCTCACTCACTGGCAAGATTTATTGACCCAACGCTTTCACATTTATCATCAAGTCACGGCCTGCGGCCCGTACGTTGTCCTGAGCAATCAGTTATAACGCTCTTCAGCCCAGACCCGTCCCCAAGATCTGCTCGCGCCAAATCCGGCGACGAGCACGATGAGAGCCGTCATTAAAATGCCCAACCGCTCGGTCGGCGCGCGTGGTGGCAGATGCGAGCGAACGATCTCCATTTGAAAAATTCGGCTCGCGGCTTAATGTGGCGGCTCATTTTCGCACCAAAACCAATTCATGTCGCAGCATCGCAGTTTAAAAGGGGCCAGCACCATCACCGCTAAGCGCAATGTCCTAAAGCGTTTTGAGAGGGTCGAGCTTCTCAAGAAACGCGCTCAGTGGAAGGAAGGCAACAAAGTTATTGGTCTCCCAAAAACCAAGCCAGAAGCGTAACGGGTTCGGCTTCGAGGACAGCGAAACGCGTTCGTGAATCTCGATCAACTCATCCGTGCCATTCAAGAGGAATCACGCGTCAGCGTTGACGGCAATGCCGTATTGGAGACTTGGTAGCAATTTGCAACCGGATCTGCCCAAACCAGAGCGCGACTCCAGTTTTTGAGTGAAAGGATCGACGATCGGAGCGAGAAAGATTCGGGCAAAGCCGTTTGCGTCGGAAACTTGCGCTGGGTCCGCAGTAATCGGTGACGCCATGCGTCTCAATCGCTTCCTCGCCGCGGCCGGGATCGGGTCACGTCGGCAGTGCGATCAATTGATCGCGGCCGGTCGAGTCACCATCAACGGAGAGCGCTGCACGGATTTCAGCGCGCAACCGTCAGTCCGCGACCACGTGAAGGTGGATGGCAAACTCGTCCCCCGAAAGCCTTCGGGCTTGCACATTATTTTGCACAAGCCCGCCGGTTTCGTTTCGACCAGAAGCGATCCGCATGCGCGCGACATTATCTTTGACCTTTTGCCAGCGAAATTTCCCCGTCTTTTCAATGTGGGCCGGCTCGACGCGCAAACCGAAGGCTTGCTCCTTCTTACCAACGACGGCGAACTTGCGCAACGGCTGACCCACCCGCGATACAAGATCGACAAAGAGTACGAAGTGATTTTGGATCGTCCGTGGGATGCGGCTCTCACCCCAAGATTACTGCGCGGAATTTTTCTCGACGGCCAAAAGGCACAGATTACCCGATTGCATTGCGTGACGCTGACCCGATTGCGCGTGGTCTTAAGACAAGGCGTCAATCGCCAAATTCGTCGCACGTTTGAAGCGGCCGGGTACCGCGTCAAACATCTTGTGCGAACGCGCATGGGAAATCTTCGCCTCGGCGATTTGCCGCGCGGTCATTGGCGCGCACTCACAAAATCTGAACTCACATCCTTAAAGCGGTCGCGCAAGATAGCCGTCTCGCCTGTCCTGGAAGACGGCTCTCGTCCGGCACATCTTTGAGTCGTGCGCGATGAAGATCGACAACTGTAACGCATTGATCACGGGAGCTTCGGCTGGGATCGGACGTGAGTTCGCGCGGCAACTTACGGGTCGCGTGCGGTCGCTCATTCTAGTCGCGCGACGCGAGGAAAGATTGAGCGAGTTGCGCGACGAACTGACGAGAAATCACTCTGATCTCACTGTTCACATTCGCAAAATTGATCTCGCTAACCTTTCGCAGGCCGAAGAACTGATCGCATGGCTTGAGCGCGAAAAGATCGATGTCGATCTTTTGGTCAACAATGCCGGGCTCGGCGATCTCGGCCCATTTGCGACGAGCGATCCTGCGCGCAATGAGCAGATCATGCTCGTGAACGTGATCGCGTTGACTTCGCTCACGCGCCGTTTGCTTCCCCAGATGATCGCGAGAAAACGCGGCGCCATCTTGAACGTCAGTTCGTCCGCCGGTTTTCTGCCGATTCCCGGTTTCGCCGTTTACGCGGCAACCAAGGCTTATGTCACAAGTTTTTCCGAAGCGCTTCGCGCCGAGCTGCGCGGCACGGGCGTGAGCGTGTGCACGCTTTGTCCTGGACCGGTGCCCACCGAATTTCAGGAAGCTGCAAAACGTCCGGGCAGTCAGCCCGAAGGCGGCCCGGAATTTGTTCAGGTTTCGGCCGAGCAGGTCGTGCGCGACGCGATCGCCGCGATTGAGGCCGACCGACCGCTGGTGATTCCGGGTTTTGTTATGAAAACCGGCATGTTTCTTATCCGCATAACACCAATGCCGATCTTGCGATGGGCGGCGCGATTTTCGGCAAAACCGGGGTAAACCGTAGCCGCGGCGCCGCGGCTACGAGCAATACAAACAGGGCAACGCGGTTTCGTCGCTACGAAGATTTGTATTTGACCGAGCAACCGTACGGTTTCGTCGTCGGACGGGAAACCGGTTTACCGGCGAGTGATTCGTCGAGCGCGGCTTTAACGTAATTGGTCGAGCTCGGGATGTCGGCCGGATTAGGCGACGCTTTGCTGTCGATCGCGCCTTCGTAAACAATTTTACCTTCCGGATTGATTACGATCATGTCGGGCGTGTTCTTCGCGCCATAGCTGCGAGCAACCGTGCTCTCGGGGTCGAGGAGCAGAGCGGTCTGATGAGTTTTCCAGGATGCCATGATTTTGTTTGCCTGCTCGGGCGTCATATTCCCCTCGGCGCCGGGCGCATTGGAATCAATCGTCAGCCACACGATACCTTTACCGGTATATTCCTGTTGCAGCTTCTGCATGTTGCCGCTGCCGTAATGTTTTTTCACAAACGGACATTCCGGATTAAACCACTCGAGCACGACGTATTTGCCTTTGTACTGCGAAAGTGAATGTGTCGCGCCCTTCGCGTCAGTGAGCGAAAAGTCCGGGGCGCTGGTGCCGACGGGCGGCACGTCAACGGCCAAAACGGCGGTGGCGGCGAACGAGGTGAGAATGGCAATAATGGATTTTGTTTTCATAAGTTATTGTGAGGCGACAGTGCGCGAGATGGTTTCAAGTTTGTCTAGGATAATACTCTTGGTGAGCAACTCCGGAAACACAATGGGTTCTTCGGACTTGCCGGGGTAGAGCACGTATAGTGGGACACCTGGACGGCCAAATTGTTGCAATAATTTTGTGATGACAGGGTCGCCGTTCGTCCAATCGGCCTTGAGTTTAACAATACCGTGGCGCTGAAATGATTCCCGCACGGCTGCGCTTTCCAGCACGCTGGCCTCGTTAAATTTGCAAGTGAGACACCAGGCCGCCGTAAAATCGACAAAGACGGTGTGGCCTTGGGTCAGCTCAGTTTGCAAACGCTCCGGCGTGAATGCCTGCCAGTCGCCGGGCAATTGCGAACCGACATTTGAGACGTTTGCGAAGGCGAACTTTTCGCCAATGAAATAAACGCTGCTCGCGGCGAGCAAGACCGCCATCGTGAGCGCGGCGATGACGCGCGTTTTTGTTGACGCAACCGGCGCGAAGAATGCGCCTTTCATCCAGCAGATCACGCTCACAATGAGGAGAAAGCACGAAGCCCAGATCATGCCGTCGAGACCACGCTGCGCACCGAGCACGTAGAGGAGAAAGAGCAAGGTCGCGAGAAGCAGGAAACCCATGAATTGTTTCACGTGCACCATCCACGGACCCGGCTTCGGCAGAAACCGCAACCAGGCCGGTTGGGCACAGAGCAGCAAATAAGGAGCGCTCATCCCGGCCGCGATCGCCACAAACATCAACAAGATAATTGCCGGCGATTGGGTGAAGGCGAATCCAAGAGCGGTCCCGAGAAATGGCGCGGTGCACGGCGTTGCCAGCACGGTTGCGAAAACGCCTTGAAAGAATGAGCCCGCTTCACCTTCGTTCGCGGTCCAACTGAGCAATCCGCGCGTGGCAGGTTGCGGCAGCGAAATCTCAAACACGCCGAAAAGATTCAAGGCAAAGACCAGCACAACGACGCTCAGAAAAAGAACGAAGTAAGGATTCGTGAATTGCAATCCGCCCCAGGTAACCTCGCGGCCGGCAGCTTTAAGAACAATCAAAAGCAGCGCGAGGCCGACAAACCAGGCAAAGATTCCCGCGGCAAAGGCCAATCCGCTGCGGAAGATTTTCTGCCGGCTTTGGCCGGCGTGCTGGATGAAGCCGAAAATCTTGAGCGAGATCACCGGCAAGACACACGGCATCAAATTCAAAATGATGCCGCCGAGAAAACCGAAGAAAAGGAAAGTGAAGACTCCGCGTGTCGGAGCCGAACTCGCAGCCGAGGCGACGGCAGAACTCGCGATTTGCCACGCGGCGCGGTCATTCCCATTGGCGTGTTGAGCAAAGACGACAAGACCTTGGAGCGACGACAAATTCTTGTCACCCGACTCTATCGGAATTCGGAACGTAGTTTCATCGCCCCGCCGCGACTCGATCTTCGGATGGCCTACCACGACGTTGGCTGGCGGTAGAGGAAAAAAATCTGCCGCGGGATACTTCGCCAGCATCGCACTCGTTAGGCTGAGACGAAGATCGGATCCGGCGCGGGTCCAGTTTGCTTTAACGACGTCCGCGCCGGGCGAATCTTGCGGCAGCAAACGACGGAAACGTGCGAACATTTCCGTGTTTGCCGGAGCGCTGGTTGCCGACGTTGCCAGTTCGAGTTGCAAACTGGCGTTCCCCGGAATGCAGATTCTTTCGCAAACCAGCCAGTTTGCCTCGGCAGAAAGTTTCACTGACGAACTGTCAATCTTCGGAGGCGGAACGATTTCCTGCATGAGCAGGACCTCATCTTGGTAACCGTAGGTTTGAATATCGCCCGGGTCGGTTGTTTTCAGCGGAATCGGCCACTGAATCTCTCCGACTTTCCAACCATTCGGCAAATTCCACTTGATCTCACTTGGTAAACCGGCATCGCCGGAAAATTTCCAATAAGTGTGCCAGCTGGGCGCCATTCGAAGCAGCAACCCGACAGTAAACGATTTTCCTGGAACAATTGCTTTCGTATCGGCAACCAGTTCAGCATGGACGAGTTGCTTTCCCCCGTAAGTCTGGCTTTTGCCCTGCGGGGCAAGGCTGAAGATCGACAAGCAAACTGCCGACCCAAGCAAAAGCGGGAATGCCAATCGCATACGGCTACGTAACATCTGCCGGAGCGCTCAGCAACGGGCAAGGGAGGACGAACCGAAAATGGCTTGGGAGATGCTGCATTTCATTGGTATGCGTCCCATTCCAGCCCTATTCGTCATGGCGGCTATTGGTTTTGCTTTTATCTTGCACAAGAAAGACGTTCCTGAAGCAACGGATTCGAAGTTGCAAACAGGCAAACTGCACAACGTCAGTAAGCGCAATTCGATGAAACGTGCGCTCTATACGAGCCGTGTCGCTGCTAAAACAGTTAGGAAGCAGCGTCAAGAAAACGGAACTCCTTAGGTTCTCGATTGCAATCGGAGGTGGAGGTGGATCGGCCGCTCCGCCGGGCGATGCTAAAATAGACGCGGCTTCGCCGCCATTCTTTAACATCGAGCAACGGACTGCTCGATCCACCCCCCACAGCATTAGGCGTCAAATTGACGTTATGGAATGCGGGCCCCGAGTTTCGTATGGATGGCCGACTTAAATTCGTCGATCGAAAGCGCTGTGCCGGCGCTGGCCGCCTGCTTGTTCCTGCCGAGCTGGGATACGTTGCTGAGCGGTTCGCCTTCATTGGTCCTGACGACTTCACGGCCGCTTGCCTGCTCACGCTCGACCCGGAAACGTCCATGCATGATGCCCACTAGCGGAACGAACTGGCTGCCGTTATTCTCGACAAAAAGTATATCGCGATTGCCGACGTTGAATTTCGGACTGTCGGTCACTTCCATGGTTTGATCGCCAACTGTGCCACCTAGCATTCGCATGGTGTACGTGCTGCCGGGGTTGCCCTTCATAGCATCTTCGACTTTAAAGGTCACGTAGCTTACGATAGAACGTTGCGCGCCTTCACCGACCCATTGCGAGCGCACATCGGTGACGACGCCTTGGAAAATGACCTGGGCCCGGTTAACCAGCTCGTCGAACGTGGGTGGAATGACGGTGGTACCGTGGAGAACGCTCGCGCCCATCAAGGTGATGAGGAGCAGGAACAGGCGGGGAAAGTTTTTCATAAGGAGAGATCGCTTAGCACACAAAAACTCGGACAAAAGATTCGCACGATGGATTCATTAGTCGACCGGATCGAGATCGTAAACTTCCACGAGTCCGACGCCCGTTGCGCTATTTACTCCGCGGACGATCGCCGTGTAATTCCCAGGACTTAGAGTGGTCAGGATCGCCGATTCGAGCGAATGGGATGGCGCCAGCCCACTGGTAACAATGGCGGCACGCTGAGGGCTGTTCACCCAATCATCGTTGCTCGAGACCAAATTACCGGACCCATCGTGAAGTTCCAAAACCGGATTGACTAGCACCCCAGCCAAAGGATGGGCTCCTGTTCCCAAAGAAGGCCCAAGCGCGCGCACGATCACTGTTTTCGAATTGCTTCCCGTGACGATCAATCCTCCGATGAGCACGTCATCTCCCACGCCCACACGACCACGCGTTGAAACATTTACTAATCGCGTCGCTGTCGAATCGAGTTCATAGCCTTCGACTAACGCAATGCCGGTGGTGTTGTTCACACCGCGTACAATTGCCGTGTAGTTTCCAGGTCGAAGCGTCGCTACGATTGCCGATTCCAGCGGATTTCTCGGCGCCAGGCCGCTGGCGCTGATCTCGCTCGCTTGCGCGCTTGTCTGCCAGTTATCGTTTGTGGCAATCGTGGCGCCGGTAGAGTCATGCAACTCCAGGGTTGGATCGGCCATCGCTCCGATGACTCCGGCCCCAGTCAACGACGGTCCGATGGCTCGCAAAATCATTCTCTTCGGCACAGGTCCGCGCACGATAAATCCGCCGATCAGAACATCGTCGTTCACGCCCACATTCAGGCGGGTCGAAATATTTGCCAGATGACTCGAACTGGGAGTTGGCGCAGGCGTTGGGGTTGGAGTAGGCGACGGTGCCGGAGCGCCGTACAAGCTTTGTCCCCCGGCAATGTCATCGCTGGAAAGAGTTTCGCGGTCGCTCGTGATTGAATTCATGATCGCATCGACGTGTTGCCCATGGTCATCCGGGTGAGCCAGACCGAGCACGTGGCCGAGCTCGTGCACCATAACCCGCCGGATGTCTGCGATAACATATCCGTTGAATCCAAACCGGAGTGCGCCCCGATAGGAGTCGAAGTTTTGTCCTCTATTAAAAAGGATGTCTGCTTCGACCATGCGCGAGCCTTGCGTTCTGTAGTAAGTCACCGCCAGGGTCCCACTGCCAAACGACTGTCCAAAAATAGTGTCGGAAAAAACGACCGAGTTCACTCCGTCACCGGATGAGACGGACGCAGTTGATGTTACAAAGGTAAGCCGAGCCCGCTGGATATCCTGGTCCCACATGTTCGGCGCCGGTGCGGCGGCCGCATTCCAAGAGGTATTGCCATCGATCAACGTGCGTCCGGCACTGCCGAGCCCCAGTTGAAGAACTACTATCGTGCCGACGGGCCAAGTGGCGCCCTCGAAAACGTAAGCCCGCGCTGTGCCGGGCGCGGCGTTTAGAAATGCAAAGATGACGGTGCCGACCAACCAACTGGTTAGCGTGTGGCGTCGCACGGGCGCGAGGAAAGCGGCGACTCGGCTCCGAACAAACGGGGGCAAAGACATTGTATAATAGCCATAAAAGCACGAAGCATGCGCGATGGTCTACGACGGAAATTCTTTCGAGCTTCGAGAATGCGCTTCAACCCTTCATCGCTTTCAGGCTTCAGCGCCTGCTGATCGGCTAAGGAACGATAAATATTCTCTGAGAATCGGGGTCCTTAACTTTGGTCCCGGGCGGGTAGCCGCTCACATCGATATATCCGCCGCCGTTAGGATCGAACGGATTATAAACTAGACCAGCTCGACCAGGAACCGGCTTGGCGGTTGGGAACTGCGGCTGTGCAGCCGCGCTGCGTGGCGGCGGCGGCGCTTTGGGCTTCGTCGCGACACTCCTGCTCGGACTTGCTGTCTCGGACGTGGAGGAAGAAGCGACCCGCTCCGGCGGCTGCAACTGCTGCCGCGATGGACCTTGCGAGGTTGTTGGAACGGGGTATCCCGGGGTGGTGACGTCCGAAGTTGTCGTTGTCGTCGTAGTATGCGGTGGGTCGTCGCTGTGCCCCCGCAATACCTTCACCGGCGCGGTAGCGACACGATACGAACCGACCGCGACGGCGCGGGTCACATGGTAGGAACCGACCGCGACATCGCGGGTGACATGGTACGAAGTAACCGCAACATCGTGAGTCGCTCGACATCCTCCGAGCAAAACCGCAGCTAAGAGCAAAGCTTTCGCCCCCGCTTTCATCTTACCGCTTCCATACAGACGTCTTTTCCAAAGTGCAACTGCTGTATCGCTTCAACCCTTCAACGCAACAACCTCCGCTACAAAATCGGCAACGTGTCGATCGGTCGTCGACCATGAGCACATCAGGCGGTAGATGTCGGGCTCAATGAACTTGTAGAAATGCCAGCCGCGCCTATGAAGCTCGCGCACCAGATCCTCATTTATTCGCAGAAAAACCGCGTTCGCTTCCACCGGAAAAACGATGTCGATCTTCGCTTCGGCTCTCAGCCGTTCCGCCAACATCTGGGCAAGATTGTTTGAGTGCTTGGCATTTTTTAACCAAACGCCGTCGGTTAAAAGTCCAAGCCATGGCGCAGCAACGAATCGCATCTTGGAACCGAGCTGGCCGGCTTGTTTAACGCGATAACCGAATTCGCGAGCTAAATCTTTTTTGAAAAAGACCACCAGCTCGCCCGCGGCCACGCCATTTTTTGTTCCACCGAAACAGAGGACATCAACGCCGATTTGCCACGTGATTTGCTTCGGCGCGCAATTGAGAGATGCGACCGCATTGGCAAAGCGCGCCCCGTCCATGTGCACATACATCTCACGGCGTCGCGCGAACTCAGTGACCGCGGCGATCTCATCGCGCGTGTAAACCGTCCCTAGCTCGGTCGATTGCGTGATGCTGACGGCGCGCGGCTTGTGCGCATGCAGCTCGGGTTGTCGCGCGATGATCGCATCCGCTTCGCCAATGTCGATCTTGCCCCCGCACGGGGGGCCGCCAACGAGCAGCAGCTTCGATCCTCTCGTGAAAAATTCCGGCGCGCCGCATTCATCGGTTTGAATGTGCGCCTGCTCGTGGCAGATGACGCTGTGGAAAGGCTGGCAAAGCTGCGCCAGCGCGAGTGCGTTGGCCGCGGTGCCATTGAAAACAAGAAACACCTCGCAGTCGGTCTCGAAAATCTCGCGCACCAGATCGCAGACACGTGCGGTCCAACGATCTTCTCCATACGATGGCGTTGCGCCGATATTCGCCGCTTCCAGCGCAGTAAAAGCTTCCGGACAAATCCCGGCGGTGTTGTCGCTGGCAAGCTCATGGCGGTCTGCATAAGGGTGCATCTCGCCTGTTTGCTACGCGACTTTTCGTGTGCGAGCAATCACCATAACGAAATGACGAAGCCCGAAGCATGAAGTCACTCGTCATTCGGTTTCCGCATTCCTTCGTCATTCGTCATTCGGGTTTCGGCATTACAGTTTCCTGAATGCAGCTTGCCTATGGTGGCTGATGGTGTAAGCCTCATGGACCGTCCCGCGTTACGCGGGTGTAGAGAGATTGCCTGACGAACCTGAGCCCTGGGCCTCTAGAGTCCGCCAGGCAAATCACCTCTACTCGAACTGACGCGTCCTTTCGCCCGTCACTTACTATTTCGGAAAGCGGACGCCCAGTGAGTGTGTCTGCCCTATAAAATGACCCAGCCTTCGCTTCGCTACGGCGGGGCAGGCGAATCTCTAGTGACGAGGGAATGACAAAATCCGAATGACGAATTGACATTGTAGGGCAAGCGCATCGCTTGGCAGTCGCTGACATAAGTTGGAAGCCGTGCGGTCGGCAGGCGGAGCGCCTGCCCTACAACGTTTGCGAAATATGCATTCGAGCTTCCTTGCTCATCCGTCATTGCCCCGAAAGCGTTCGGGGCCAGTACAAAAAAAAGCGCCCGCCGAAGCGGGCGCTTTTGAGATTGAAACAGACTAAACCATTAAGCCAAGCGCTTGCGCAGTGCCGCGACCAGTCCAAGACCACCCAACGCAATCAAGCCTAGAGTTCCCGGCTCGGGGACAGCGTTGACCGAAACGTCATCCAAATACCAGTAAACCGGCGGGTTGTAGAATCCGAACTCCAAGACAGTACTGCTCCCAGTGGCCGTGCCCGTGAATGTATACTCGGTATATGGAAAGGAGGGCGAATTCGTCAGGTCCAACAAGTGTACACCATTGAAAGAAACGTAAAAACCGTTGTTGAAACTGGTGTCACCCTGGGCGAGCCAAAAGTCTATGGTGTACGCGCCCGGACTGGTCGCGATGGTCTGGTCAAGACCGCCGAAGGTACTTGTCGGACCGAAATACCCCTGAAAGTTGCCGCTATGCGGAGGCTGACCGTCAAAAGTGCCGGCTACACCGCTAAAGCTGGTATCTCCGAATTGAGTCCACCCTGTGAAGTCACCGGTTTCAAAGCCGGGATTTGTTACAAGGTTGGCACGGGCAGTGAGGGCCACGCTCGCGAGCACGGCAATGATGAGAAGGATTTTTTTGTTCATAAGATTCGTATCGGTTTAAGGCTTAATATCTGATTTGCGTCCGTTGTGATTGTTTTGCGCGAAATAGTCAAGCTTTTTTTGCTTTTTCCTAACTTTTCTTGGTAGAGCAGGAAGACAGCCCGTCCCGGCTGTCATGGCAGACAGGCTTCCCAGCCTGTCGAGTCTGCAACAACAGGCGAGACGCCTGTTTGCCGTGACAGGCGGGAACGCCTGTCTTCCACGTGTTGCTTTCCCGGACATTAATTATTCGCGTCGATTCGCATGCTCTTTGCCGAATCGCGGGGCCCGCATTATCATCGCGCATGAGTTCCTTGCAGGCTCAAATCGAGAAGCGCGGCGAGCGCATTTTCGATCTGGTTGATCGGCATCCCGAATCCACTTTCAGCAAGGCCGGTTTTTATCAGCGCATGATGGCGCTCTCGATGCGCGATGAGCATTTCAAAGTGCAAATGTTCCGCTTTGTCGATGTGCTCGCCTCGCTCCGGCGCTCCGGCGACATTGTCCAGCATCTCGAACAATATTTCCCCCCCGCGCCTGCGGGGCGCGATGGCTTCGGGCCCGTGATTCACACCGGCGTACGTCTCGCTCTCATCGTTCCGTGGCTCAGCAGTATGGTTCTGCGGCGCAACGTCTCCGGCATGGCCCGCCAGTTCATCGCCGGAAAAAACCCGCACGACGTTTTGAAAACGCTGCGCAAGCGGCGGCAACAGAACATCGGGTTCACAGTCGATCTTTTGGGCGAAGCTGTGGTTAGCGAAACAGAGGCCGACGCATACGCCGCGCGCTGCTTGGAATTGCTCGAACATCTCGCGCGCGAAACACGCGGTTGGACCGATCCGCTCGGAATAAACTCGGAGCTTTTTCCAGTCGTAAATCTCTCGGTAAAAATCTCCGCGCTCTATTCACAGATGAATCCGGCCGATCCGGTCGATGCGATTGCGCATCTCGCGCCGAAGCTCCGGCCGATCCTCCGTCGCGCGCGCGACCTGCGCGCGTTCATCAACTTCGATATGGAAAGTTATGTCCACAAAAACACCACGCTCGATCTTTTCAAAACAATCTGCACAGAAGCCGAATTCAACGATTGGCCGCATGCTGGCATCGTTATTCAAGCCTACTTGCGCGACGCGGAAAAAGATTTGCGCGATCTGATCGAGTGGGGTCGCGCGCGCGGGACACGTTTCACCGTCCGGCTCGTCAAAGGCGCGTATTGGGATTACGAAAAAATCAAATCCAGGCAGAATAGCTGGGATTGTCCGGTGTATCTTCAGAAGCCGGAGAGCGACGTAAACTTTGAGACGCTCACGCGCGTGTTGCTGGAAAACGAATCGATCGTCACCGCCGCGTTCGGTTCGCACAATGTCCGCAGCATCGCGCATGCGCAGGCGCTCGCGGAAGAGCTCGGCATCGACCGCAGCCGTTTCGAGTTCCAATTCCTCTACGGCATGGCCGGCCCGATCAAGCGCGCGCTGGTGGAAATGGGTTATCGGGTTCGTGAATACTGTCCGGTCGGCGAGTTGCTGCCAGGGATGTCGTATCTCGTTCGGCGTTTACTCGAGAACACTTCCAACGAGGGATTTCTGCGCGCGAAATTCTCCGAGCACGTTTCGGCCACGCAATTATTGCGCGATCCGAGCGAGTTGATCCGCGATAACGGCGACGGGGCCGCGCCGCGGCCGGGCTCACCGACCCCGGCTACAACTACAACGGAAGATGGACACCAACGAAATGGCGCTTCCCTTGCCGCGCTCCGCGGCGATATTTACGAAAACTCACGACTTGTGAATTTCGCTTACGAAGAGAGCCAGGAAAAGATGCAATCCGCTCTGCGCGACGTGCGCAGTCGGTTCGGCCGAAAATTTCCGCTCGTGATCAACGGTGAAAAAATCTGGACCGATAAACTAACACCTTCCGTTAATCCCAGTGCGCCCAATGAAATTGTCGGTTACGCCGCGGAAGCCGGAATTCCCGAAGCCGAGCGCGCGGTCAAAGCCGCTCGCGCCGCGTTCGGAAAATGGAGCCGCACTTCATTTGAAGAGCGCGCGCAGTTGCTCGAACGCGCCGCCGCCATTCTCGACCGTCGCCGTTACGAGCTTTCCGCCCTTGAAGTCTTCGAAGTCGGCAAACCCTGGGCCGAAGCGGACGGCGACATCCGCGAGGCGATCGATTTCTGCAATTTTTATGCACACCAGATGCGCCTGATCGGCCGGCCACGTCTGACCCAACAAGTTCCCGGCGAAGAAAGTTATCAGCATTACTGGCCGCGCGGGGTCGCGCTCGTCATCGCGCCGTGGAATTTTCCGATGGCAATCTTGTGCGGGATGGTTTCCGCCGCGCTCGTCACCGGCAACACCGCGATCATGAAACCATCCGAGCAATCGCTCAATATCGGCGCCATGCTCATGGAAATTTTCGAGGAAGCGGGCGTGCCGCCGGGCGTGCTGAATTTTCTCAACGGGCGCGGCTCGGTCATTGGCGCGCACCTTGTCGATCATAAAGATATCGATCTGGTCGCCTTCACCGGTTCGCGCGAAGTCGGGCTGGGGATTTGGGAAAGCGCCGGCAAAACGAGGGAAGGTCAGCGCGAGCTCAAGCACGTGATTTGCGAGATGGGCGGCAAAAACGCCATGATCGTCGATTCGGACGCCGATCTCGACGAAGCGATTGTCGATTCAATTTATTCCGCGTTCGGTTATCAGGGACAGAAATGTTCCGCGCTTTCGCGGCTCATTGTCCTCGAAGAAAATTACGATCGCGTCACGGAGCGTTTGCTTAGTGCCGCGGCCAGCTTGCGCGTCGGCAATCCGGAGGCGCCCGGCATCATGGTCGGCCCGGTCATCGACGAAGCCGCCTATAGACGGATTCTGGAGTACATCGACATCGGCAAGAGCGAAGCGACGCTCGCCTATCAAGCGAAAGATCTGCCGCTGCAGGGATACTTCATTCCGCCGACAATTTTTACCGGCGTAAAGGCCGACATGCGCATCGCGCGCGAAGAAATCTTCGGCCCGGTGCTGAGCGTGTTGAAAGTGCACGATCTCGATGAAGCAGTCGAAGTAGCTAACGGAACCGATTACGCGTTGACCGGTGGGTTTTTCTCGCGCAGCCCGGCTAACATCGAACGGGTAAAAGCGCAATTGGAGGCTGGCAATGTTTACATCAATCGCTCGTGCACCGGCGCGATTGTCGGTCGCCATCCCTTTGGCGGATTCAAGATGAGCGGCGGCGGCACCAAGGCAGGAGGGGCCGATTATCTCCTCCAATTTCTCCTCCCGCGCGTTGTTACCGAAAATATTATGCGCCACGGCTTCGCCCCCGAAGAAACGCCACAATATCGCGACGAGTTTCTCTGGCCGAAACGGTAAGCGCAATGCCGTCCGGGATTTGCCCGTGATGAGTTTTTAGCCCGCGAATTACGCGGATCCACTTTAGGCGGCGAAGCCGCATTTGTTTTAGCATCGCCCGACGGAGCAGTCGATCCACCGTGTGTCGGCGCAGGTGGATCGAGCAGTCCCTTGCTCGATGCTAAGCTCAGCCGGCGAAGCCGCATTTGTTTGCATCGCCGCCGGAGCGGAATCCGATGGCTTCTACGTTAGGGCCCTCCCTTGGCCAGCAATTTTATGACGGTGATTACCATATAGATGACCGGCCATGCCGAGGTCAGAGCGACGAGAGCAAAAACCGTCGTCTCCTTGGCGCGTTCGCGGGAGGACTCGGTAAAGTACTCGCGACTTAAGCTGCGGAAATTATGGAACCCCGATCCTTTCTCTCCATCGTAAGGCGACCAATGGCCGCGCCATTCGCCGATGCCCGACTGAAAAAGATACGCCGTCCGCGGAAACTGCCGCTTTGCTGCACGGAGTTCCGCACGAGCCATCCTCGGCTGCGCATCGAATGGACATGCCGGCTTCATCCTCGCGTATCCACAGCTTAGATCGTTCCAGCAAAGTGTCACATCAGTCGCCGCCTTAATGGTGCAGCCATCCCGCATTTGTTTTCGGGGCCAGTCGCGCTCCTCTAATTCTCCGAGGAATTCATCCAGTCGATAATTTTGTCGTGCGCCCGCGTGAGTACGCTCACGTGACCGGCGCCGTTGATCGGGAAAAATTCAACGGATGGAAATTCCTGCGCGAGTTCGCGACCCAGGGCGAAAGGAATGACGCTATCGTTTACGCCGTGAAAGATGGCGATCCGGGCGCCGGGATTTCGCTTCGCGATTTCGGCGAGAGTTTCTCGATTGTCGTAGTTTTCGAGCAGCAACCGGGATAACGCATGGCCGACGACGGTAGCTGCTTCTTCACGCAGCGTCGTAAAAGGCGAAATCGTCAGGATGCGTTGCACTCGATGATGCGCGGCGAAATCAAGCGCGACCGCTGCACCTAACGAATGTCCAATGGTGCATAGCGCGAGTCGTTCCTCGGGGACGCGCAACCGATCGGCCAGCGCCTGCAAGGCGGCCTCCGCGCCCGCGCGGGTGCTATCGATGGTCGCGTAACCGGCGTTTTTGCCGTAACCGGGATAATCGACGAGCAGGAACGCGTCACCGTTGTTTGGATAACCCGCGAGAATGGTCGTCCAATCAAGTGCGAGCGAGCCATTCCCACAGAAGGCAACCCAAATGCGTTTCGGCCACTGTTCGCGCGCCGGTATGTAGTAAGCCGTCTGTTTTCCCGCGGGCAGCGCGTAGGCGATCTCGACGCCATTCGGGGGGAGTGCAGGCGGGTAGGTCGCGTCGTAAGGACGCGGATGATAAATCATCGAGTGTTGCCGGAAATAAATCAGCGACACGAGCGCGAGAATCAGACCAAGGGCTGCAGCCGACAATGCCAAGCACCACCGCAAAATGGCGCGGCCTTTCGACGCAGACAGATTTCTAGAAAAGTGAATGGTGACGCGTGATCAGTAAATAACGCACAGACGCGAGATCGGCGACCGATGAATTTTACTAATCACCGGTCGCCTATTACCCACCACCAACCATTTCAGCTTACCGCCAGTGACCGGCGACCCATACCCAGCCACCCGGCCGGCGAACCCAATGGCCTGCGACCCACACGGCCGCTGGCCTTGGGCGCTCGACCCAGCCGCCCGGCACCCACACGTAGTCCGCGCCATTCCAGCGCCAGTAACCGCGTGTCCAGATATAGCCCGGTCCAGGTGAGACTGTTTCCGCCTCGACCCGCACCTCCGGCGGAGCTCGAGTCACAAGAACCTCTCGGGCGACAGGTCCCGTTGTGGTCACTTCGCGCGTGGTTGTCGTCGTTGTTACGGTCGCTGGCTCCTCGGCGCAGCCGATCAAGGCAAATGGCGCCAGTGCGAATATGCAAATGCTTATTCTCATATACGTCTCCCTTTTATGGATTCGTTGCGCAGCCGCGATTCGGCTTTGTGCGAATTGGCAATGATTTTCCCGCGCTCGAGAAACCGTCCGCGCAATCGAATGGCGGAAAATGGATTCCGATCGGATGATGAAGGATGCTTTACGTGGTCGCGACGCCGATCGGGAATCTTGGCGACATCACCCTGCGGGCGCTCGAAGCGTTGAAATCTGCCGATGTGATCGCGGCGGAGGACACGCGGCACTCCGGAATTTTGCTCAAGCATTTCGGAATCAAGAAACCGCTCGTTAGCTATCATGAGCACAACGAAGCGATGCGCGCGGCGCAGCTCGTCGAGCGACTCGCGGCGGGCGAAAACGTCGCGCTAATCACTGACGCCGGAACCCCGGGACTTTCTGATCCCGGCGCGCGACTCATTCGTGAATGTATTAAACGCGAATTGCCGTTCACAATCATTCCAGGTCCTTCATCGATCCTCACCGCGCTGGTCGGTTCAGGATTTTGGGCAGAACAATTCTTCTTTGGCGGTTTTCTTCCGGTGAAAAGTGGCCAACGCGAGCGCGAGCTGCGGGCTGCCGCCGCGCGCCAGAAAACATCTATTTATTTTGAATCGCCCTATCGCCTGACGAAAACGCTCGCCGCCTGCATCGACATTTTGCCCGGTCGCCAACTCTGCGTCGCGCGCGAGCTCACCAAGAAATTCGAAGAATTCCGCCGTGGCACAGCGAGCGAATTGCTCGCGCATTACCAAGCGCGCCCGCCAAAGGGCGAGATCGTTCTAGTAGTGTCAGCGCGATGATTTTCGCCAGGTTTTCACAGCCCAAATTGAGAGCGCAATAGAAGCTGCAAACAGAACCACGCAGACTGCGAACCATCTGCCCGAACTATCTGACCATTTCTGGAACTCGTGGGTGTGAATTGTCCCTCGCAACGCCGATGCACCCATCGCTCTCTCGAGACAATGCCATGCGGCATTTAACGAAGCGAAGAACGAGAGGATCGCGACGAAGACTAAGATTGTAACTTTGAGGAAGGGTCTCTTAGGCATTGATCACAACATCAAGAAGCGTGGGGCTTTTCCGCTTGTCAAAGTCGCCTACTTGTGGGAGTTTGCGCGGCTTTTTCTCCCCGAAGCGCTTATGGCTTACGCAATTATCAAGACCGGTGGCAGACAGTATCGTGTGGCAGAGGGCGACACGGTCGATGTCGATCTGCTCGATGTCGATGCCGGAAAGCAAGCCACCTTCGGCGACGTATTGATGTATGCCGACGGCGATAAGCTCACGCATGGCGATCCGCTCATTTCCGGCGCAAAAGTGACGGCTGAAGTGGTTGAGCAGCGCAAAGATAAAAAAGTAATCGCCTTTAAGTTTAAACGGCGCAAAGGGTATCACCGTACCGTTGGACATCGCCGCAAACTGACGCGTGTGAAAATCAAAAGCATTAATGTTGCCGCGAAGAAAGCGGCCGCGAAAAAATCCGAGTAGTTCGCCCTATCAACTCTCAACTCTCAACCATCAACTTCTTCAATGGCTCATAAAAAAGGACAAGGCAGCGTCAAGAACGGGCGGGACAGCGTTAGCAAACGCCTGGGCGTAAAAAGATTTGGCAGCGAGCTGGTCGTGGCCGGCAACATCATTGTGCGCCAGCGCGGGACAAAGTTTTTGCCGGGCAAAAACGTTGGCCTGGGTCGCGATTACACCATTTTTGCGCTGGTTGATGGGAATGTTCGCTTCGATCGCGCAGGCCGGCGGGTGAATGTCGATCGGGTGATCGCGTCGAAATAGGTTTTAAAGCTGATTCCTCGGCTCGGGCCGATTTCAATTGTTGTAAGCGCGGCCGCATTTGCGGTATAAACGAATTTCGCTCATGAGATACAACACGTTCATTCTCTTCGGCGCGCCCGGCAGCGGCAAAGGCACGCAGGGCAAAACGCTCGGGAGCATCCCGCGTTTTTATCATTGCCCATGCGGCGACGTGTTTCGCTCCATCGACACGCGCACCAAAGTGGGCAAAGCATTTCTGGAATACTCTAGTAAAGGCCAGCTCGTGCCGGATGAGATTACCGTGGAACTCTGGAAAGAAGCAATTGATGCGGCGGTGGACGGGCACAAATTCAAACCGGACATCGATATCCTCGTGCTCGACGGCATCCCGCGGAACGTAGGCCAGGCGAAGATCATGGAGAAGATGATCGACGTGAAGAAGGTATTCCATCTTTCCTGCCCGAATCGCGACACGCTGTTTTCTCGATTGAAGAAGCGCGCCCTTAAAGATAACCGTCTCGACGATGCCAACGAAGCGGTCATTCAGCGCCGCCTCGATACTTACGAAACGGAATCGAAGCCCGTCCTCACGTATTATCCGCCAGAATTGATTACGGCAGTTGACGCGACCCAGCCGCCCGCCAAAGTTTTGCTCGATATTTTAGAGAGCGTAAACGACGGCGTCTATGAACCAGCAGCAGTTTGAAAATTTCACCGCTTCCACTCTTTATTGTAAAACGTGCAAAGCCACGATGCCGGTGCGCGAGCGGTTGCTCTTAGTTCTGCCCGACAAGGAAATTTTCGATTACCTTTGCACTGGCTGCGCTTCGTCGGTCGGGCAACGAGAAGTGACGACCGGTGACAAATTGATGGCCCGGGCCGCGCAGAGGCGACGGGGCGCGCCTGCGCATCAATTAATGCCGTAATTCGGCATGCGCATTCTTTTTATCGGCACGGGCGAAATCGGCCTGCCGGCGTTGAGCGCGCTGCTCGAATCGGAACACGAGGTCGTGGGAGTCGTCACCCAGCCGGATAAACCGGCCGGGCGCGATCAGCGTATCGAGGCGCCGCCGATCAAAAAGGCGCTCGCTGGAACGAAGATGCCGATCTTGCAACCGGCGCGGATCAAAGATCGAGAATCGATTGAGGAGATTCGGGCGCTCACACCGGATGTGATTGTGTCATGGCGTATGGGCAAATCTTGCCGAGAAATGTTTTGGAAATTCCGCCCACGGCTTGTTTGAATTTGCACGCATCGCTGCTCCCGCGGCATCGCGGCGCGGCGCCGATTCAAGCTGCCATCGCCGCCGGTGATCGAGAGACCGGGATCACGGTCATGTACATGAGCGAAGGTCTCGACACCGGTGATATTTTGTTGCAGCGCAAGATCGAGATCGTGTCTAACGATACCGGTGGATCGCTCCACGATCGGCTCGCGCAAATTGCGCCGGAGGCGTTGCTCGACTCTTTGCGAATGCTCGCAAGCGGAAGCGCGCCGCGCATCCCACAAGAGAACGCACTCGCCACATACGCACCGAAATTGAATCGGGAAGCCGGTAGAATCGATTGGTCGGAGCCGGCGGAAACAATCGAGCGCAAGATTCGCGCGTTCAATCCATGGCCTGGCGCATTCATGAGAATCACAACGAAGGCGAATGAGCTGCGTACATTGAAAATATTTTCCGCAGCGATTGTCGATCTTAGTGGTGCGCCGGGAGAAATTTTAGGCGGCGAAAAGGAATTAATCATCGTGGCCGGCACAGGCGCGTTGTCTCTGGACGAAGTCCAACTCGAAAGCAAAAGACGAATGAGCGCGGAAGAATTGTTGCGCGGGTTAAAGGTGGATCGGTCGCTCCGCGGGTGATGTTAAATAATCGCGACTTTGCCGCCTGATTTTAGCATCGAGTAAGGGACTGCTTGATCCACCCCGCATCGATCCACCATTTTGCTTTCCAAGATCGACATCTTCTGTTTGATCATTGGGGACCATGAAAACGGAAGCGCCCGCTTATAAGCGCATCGTGCTGAAATTGAGCGGCGAGGCACTGCAAGAACGCGGCGGGCGCGACAATATTTCCCCGCCGATTGTCCGCGAAATTGCAACACGGATCAAAGACGTGCACGATCTTGGCGTACAAACCTCCGTAGTAATTGGCGGGGGAAACATCTGGCGCGGATCATCCGCCGCCCATCGCGGAATGGACCGCACGACGGCGGATTACATGGGGATGCTCGCCACCGTGATCAACGCTTTGGCCTTGCGCAGCACGCTCGCCCAGATGGGCGTCGAAACACGCGTGCAAACGGCGATCGAGATGAAAAACGTGGCCGAGCCGTTCATCCTGGGCCGGGCCATCCGGCATCTCGAACTCGGCCGCATCGTCATTTTTGCCGCCGGCACCGGTAATCCGTATTTTTCGACTGACACGACTGCGGCCCTGCGCGCGAGTGAGATTGGCGCCGACGTCATCCTGAAAGCGACGAAAGTGGATGGCATTTACGATCGCGATCCAAATGCCGACCCAAACGCGCAACGCTACGAGCAGATCACTTTCGCCGAGGCGCTCACGAAACGTCTCCAGATCATGGATTCGACCGCGTTCAGCCTTTGCATGGACAACAAAATCCCGATCGTGGTATTCGATATGAACAAACCAAGCAACATTCGTGATGCCGTGCTCGGCCGAAAAGTCGGGACGCTGGTTTGCGATTAGACGGGGCTAACGCGAAATTTCAATTGCATGAGCAGAGACGACATTATTCTCGAAGCTGAGATGTCGATGGAAAAAAACCTCGACTACATGACGCACGAATTTGCCGCCGTGCGCACCGGCAAGGCGTCGCCTGGTCTGGTGGAGAATGTCGATGTTCAAGCCTATGGATCGACCATGAAGTTGAAACAGCTCGCGCTCATTACCACGCCCGAACCACGCTTGCTCGTGGTGCAGCCGTTCGATGCCGGCACGGTGCAAGAGATCGAGAAAGCGCTCAGAGAATCGAAGATCGGGATCACGCCGAATGTAGATGGAAAAATTATTCGGCTGCCCATTCCAGAACTTTCCGAGGAGCGCCGCAAAGACCTTGCTCGCTCGTTGGGGAAAATGGCCGAGGAAGCGCGGGTGCGCGTGCGGGGCAACCGGCGCACCGCGCTGGACGAGGCCAAGAAACTAAAAGCCTCGGGCGGCCTAAGCGAAGATGGCTGGCACGATCTCGAACAAGAGATTCAGAAATTGACCGACCGTTTTGTGAAATCGATCGACGAACATCTCGCCCACAAAGAAGCCGAGATCATGAAAGTGTAAGCGGAACGCGACGATTGACCTGATCGGGACACGAAGGTCCCTCCCACAATTCTATAGCCTCACCAAATCCAAGAGAAACTGGCACCAGAGATAAATCATCCCGCGCCAAGAATATTTTACGTCCCCCGCCCCGGTCGGCTTGAGCACGCCCTTGTCGATGTTATGGGCGATTTGATTGCGTAGATCGTTTTCCATCTCTTTCTGGATGCGTTCTTCGTCCAGCGCATCGATTCCGCCCACGTCCACACTGTTTCGGCGGAGAAACTCGCGGTGGCTTTGGTAAAGCTGCCAGAAAGATTGGTCGGGACGCCCCCGATTGATTCGGAATTGCGGAGTGAGCTTCAAGCCGTAGGAAAGCGGATAATTCCAAGTGGTCCAAATCGTCCCGCCCTTTGCCCGCGACGAAATTCGCAGATAATAAAATGAGAGATCGTGCTGCTCGTTCAGGCAGATGGTGGCCTGGGCGTGGTCCTCGTCCTTGTAAAACAAACGAAAGAATTGCCGGTAATCTTCCCAGTCCCAACCGGCGTCGTTTACGTGCACGAAGCCCTCGTTCTCGATCTCGCGCGTGATCTCGTTGAGGGTCGGAAAAATATCCGAGGAGGGCGGACTTTTCGGCCGAAGCTGTTTTTCCTTCGGCAACCGGAGCGCGCGGATGCGAGTGAGAATTTCCAGCCACGGCAAGAAGAGCCAACTGACCGCGGCGATGGCGCCGAGCACCCAGCTGCCGGTAATGAAATAAACAGCGAGAAACGAGGAGACGAGAATCCCGAGTGCTCCGGCCTTCTGCGAAAAAGAGGTTTGGAAACTCCGCAGGGCGACGCTGAGCGCCGCCACGCCGAGCGTGAGAAAAAGGCCAAAGAGCATTACGGATTGATCTGGTGCTCGTTCAGAAATCTTTCAAGCTGATCGGTATCAAAATTCGCCAGCACCTTATCCCCGGCCACGAATGTCGGCACATAGGTTTGGTCCGATAGCTCGGTCATCTCCGCATACGCTTGTCGATCTTTGCCGACATCGATCTCGACGAATTTGTAGCCGTGTCGTGCGAGAAAGTCTTTCGCATCAATGCACCACGAGCACCATTCACGACTGTAAAGCTTCAATTGCATCGGCAGGCGGCAATAAACAAGCGCTTCTAACCGCGTCAACAAAGCAGGTCACGAACCACCGGACGCTTGGATCGGATTTGTTGTCGATATTCGCCCACACCAGGCTCTACGGAGCCGGAGGCCGGGCGCGCAGTTTTAATGAATCGTTCGAATCGTGGTTCGTAATTCGTGAATCGTGAATCGTGAATCGTGAATCGATGATACGTTGAAGCGGACGCCAGTTTACGCTTTAAGCTTTAGCGGTTCATCGATTCAACCACTCAGCCCCATGCAAGTCCGGCATTTGCTCGCTTCTCACGTTCTAGCCGCGTCCGCGATTCTCGCGGCCGCGCACGCTTCCTTCGCGACCACCAAAGGGTTGAACCAAATCGTGACCCCGGACCTTCAAGGAGCAGGCGATTTTTCGCTGAGCTTCCAGGCACAGAGCGAGCGCATCGGGAATACCTACGAAATTCAAAGTGAATTGGGATTGACCAAGTGGGCAGAGGTTGCCGTCTTCAAAGGCTTCAAGCCGAACGAGCTGATCTTTGGCACGGAGTTGGCACTGCTTCAACGCGAGCCGTATTTGCTCTCCATCGGGTTTGTCAACTGGTCGCCGCATAGTCATGTCGATCCTCAGCCATTCATCGAAGCCGGCTATTACACCGAGCATAACAAGCTGATTGCCGGCGCGATTCATGTCGATTATCGCAACGAAGCGATCCTCGGTTATGCCTACGATTTCAATAAGACCTGGCGCGCGCAGATTGATTTCCAGAGCGGCTCGGGCAACTCATCCACGATTGGTGTCACCTGCAATCTGACCAGAGATTTGCAGGTCAATCCCGCCATCTACGTCACCAACGACAGCCCGCATCGCGTGCTCGGCTATATAGTGTTCACCTACACCTTCCATCTCTGGAGAGAAAAGGAAAAGCACGCTACTCAACCCGGCGAAAAATAAACTGCGCCCCGAAGTAAGCGTGAGCGTTCGCGAAGAAAACAAATGCCCACGATCACGCGAATGGACGCGAACACCACTAGCGTAGATTCGCATCATTCGCGGGTAAATCCGGATAGGAGTACGAGCCTAGTTAAAGCAGCACTCATAGTTCCGCTCTCGGCGAGCTCTTCCCATAAGTCCAATCAAAGATCTTTGAACAAAGCGTGGAGAAGACGGGGACGCGTGGGCCGCCGAGAAACAGTTCGGCTAAAACATCCCTTTTAATGAAGGGCTTCATAACTACGAGCCAGATAATCCCCCCGACAAGCATGCCAAAGATGAGTAAGGCAATCATCCCTGGCGCAACGCACAATACGGCCAGGAATCCGGGTCGCGGGACGACATGGGTCAGCCAGCGCCCCAGAACAATCTCTGCCGCGATCGCAGGCGTGAACATGAAGATGCATAGAACAACGCATAAAGCTGGATATTTGCGGCATGGAAGGTTCGCGCGGTCTCCGGGCCAATTATTCTGTGCTTTCATTTCGGTGATGACGCTCTTAGACGTCTAACGAGAATGGAGCTCAGCTACCGCTGGCGGCAGCGAGCTTTCTCACGTCCTTTCTACTTTCTAATTTCACCTTTGTAATTTTCTAAACGGTCAGCAGTTGGCTGGAGCGCTTGGTTAGGTCTTCTCAGCTCATAGCGATTCACATCTTGCTCGTAGGCAATAACACCGGGAGTCGTCCTATACCTCCTAACGAACGCAAATCCGAGTTTCTCTAACACGCGATTGGGAGCAGGATTGTCTGCCCAAGGTTCACAAACGAGTTTTTTTAGATTGAATCGTTCGAAGTAAAAATTGGCCGATCTCCGCACAAATTCGGTCCCTAGACCTGCTCGTCTCAATTGTGAATTCCACAGATGTAAATGTATAAAGGCCTCGGTGCCAAAGACGATCTTATTGATACTTGAGTGTCCAACACGCCGTCCTCGAAATATCCAAACTAGGTAAAACCGGTCCCTTTCCCTGTCTGGTTTCTCATGGTCGGCTAAAAGAACATCAAGCCACTTGTCTCGTTCAGGGAGTTTCAAGCGGTCTACGCCCATCCCGCGCAAAAACGGATCACCGGCTTTATAAAAGTAATCCAGCATCAGCACGTATTCTTCACGGCTTGAAAACGGACGGACCTCTATCTCTTCAACTGCCTCCATAAGACCTAACGAGACGGAGCTGAGCCACCCAACACTTTGAGAATTGGCGTGCGCATAAATAAAGGGCTTACAACAAAGTGCCGGGTTGGCTCCAGCGATTGGTTAGGAATTTGGTGTGACTCTTATTGGCGCGTAGTCTGGGACGAGTAATGGTTGGCAACCAACCGCCAGCGCCCTTGCTGCTTTACCCACACCCTGGTAAAGCGAGTGTCACGGGGAACAGTTTGGCCTTTGTCTTGCCCATTCATTGTTGAGCGGCCAGTCTCCACAGCCGTGTTTCCATAGACGCGCACTTGAACGTCATCGGTAGTGATAGATTGAAATTTCAAATCACCTGATGTGAAATCTAAAATCACCTGCGGCTTGGTTCTCACTGTGCCACTTGGCCCTACGCCTATGAAATCAGCAGCGTAGATGCGATCAAGGGCCGTCGCATCAGCATGAATCTGTGCTTGAATGCGTTCGTTATCCAGTTTCCTGATGGCCTCCTCGACACTTGTTCTGTGAGTGCCCCTCGCGCTCTGCTTTTGCCCTACGCCCATAGGGGCCACTGTAAGGACGAGGACAGCTATAAAGAGTGCTCGTCTCATGTAGAGTTCTCCATACACCTAACGAGTATTCGGCCCAATTATTGCGTCTTTAAAGACGTAATTTCTGGGTCTAATCCGTCTTCCTCCCGTCGTAGGCGTTCCTGCATTGCCGAACATGCAGAGCAGTCTTCAATCGAAGAAACAATCGACAACGTAAAACGGGTAAGAACAATCCTCAGCTATTCCGATTGCGGTTTCTCGACCATTCTCTCTCGCGCTCGGGTGAGATTTCGGCGCTCAG
>Ga0210399_10000682_pt1 | contig 26848 bp, 26 predicted proteins | sample IncBWC14MmetaG_FD_150865 | JGI IMG/M metagenome (GOLD analysis project Ga0210399, IMG submission 150865) | Forest soil microbial communities from Barre Woods Harvard Forest LTER site, Petersham, Massachusetts, United States - Inc-BW-C-14-M | ecosystem: Environmental > Terrestrial > Soil >... | reverse complement strand
TATCTACTAGGAATACCGAAAGTGCAGCTATCGCCGCACTCCAGCCGCAATCCGAAACTGTGAAAGCAGCTGCGGTGATGGAATTATCCCGGAACTTAGTTCTGTGGTCAACGAGCTAACTCCAAAAGCCTATTCAAGTTATTGATTTACAGTGAGATAATTGAAGCTGAAAACGGGCCTGCCGCTGTTGCGAGCAGCCGACAAGCCCTAACCACCATGGGAGGTGCGCTCCGATGGCAGCTTTAAGCACCGTACCGCAACATAATTCTCTCCGCAAACCTCCGATCGGCAAAACGGGCGTACTCACACTACACGGCTTCGGGATCAAGGTACGAGTGCAATCTGCACACCTCGAAATCGAAGATGGTGTGGGCATGGAGCGCCGGAAGATCAAGCTCGCCCGCGTGGGCCACGGGCTGAAGCGTCTCGTTGTGATTGGCTCGGACGGATACGTTTCCCTGCAGGCGCTCAATTGGCTCGCTAGCCAGGGTGTGAGTTTCATCATGCTCGAACGTAACGGCAAAGTTCTGTGCGTCACAGGTCCGGTCAAATCGTCAGAGGCAAAGTTGAGACGCGCTCAAGCGTTGGCCGCTGGGAACGGGCCGGGCCTGGAAATTGCCCGCGCTCTCATCGATGCGAAGATAACAGCTCAAGCGCAAGTGCTACGAGAGCGATTGAATTGTGGAATTGAAGCCGATGTGATCGAAAGTTATGGGAAAAAGTTGGCCTTAGTCGAGAGCTTCGAAGAAATTCGCAACATCGAAGCAAATGCGGCCTCTTTTTACTTTCGAGAGTGCGAACAATTCCCGTGATATGGTCGAAATCCGACTTGCCGAGAATTCCCAATCATTGGCGCTATGCTGGGAGTAGGCAATCGCCCTTGAGCGGCGGACCTCGCTTAGCGGTTACTCCCGTCAACGCGATCCTCAATTACTGTTTTGCTTTGCTTGAAGCCGAATCACGATTAGCGGTTTCTGCGCTAGGGTTAGACCCTGGCTTGGGCGTGGGGCTGCACACAGACACAGCCAACCGCGACTCGCTTGCTCTTGACGTGCTCGAACCTGTTCGCCCCTGGGTTGAGACGTGGGTGCTCGATTGGATAGGCAGCGAACCATTGCGGCGCTCAGATTTTTTCGAGACCGAAACTGGGAACTGCCGATTGAGATCCCGGCTTTGTGCCAAGTTGAGCGACACTGCATCAGCCTGGGGGAAATTGGTCACGCCTTGGGCAGAATACGTCGCGCGAGGCCTGTGGACCACAGCAAAGTCTACAGGCGGACGCAATTTAACTCCTCCCACACGTCTTACCCAGCAGCGACGCACGGAGGGAAGGGGAAAGGTTTGGAGACCTAAGGTCCAGTTTTCTGAAGCGGATCATCTTTGTCGGGGGTGCGGAAAGACTATTCGGCGCGGGCGCACCGACTGCGCTGAATGTGCGATTGGCGGAGCGACGCAACGCTTAGCGAATGCCGCGAGGATGGGCCGTGTTGCTGCATACAGTCTGGAAAGTCGTGCAAAACATTCAGCATCGCGCCGTAGGCACGCTCAAGCATGCTCAGCCTGGGACTCATCGAGTCAACCAAAGTGGCTTACGACCAAGTTGTTTTCGGAGAAAATTCAGCCGCTGCTAGTACATGTATCCGCCTCAGCTATCGCGAAGCAACTAGGCGTGTCTCGCTGGTACGCTGGTCGCATCCGGGAAGGGTACCGCCCGCACCCGAGACACTGGGAAATGCTGGCAGACCTAGTCAGCCTGTCGAACGCGTAAGGCCCTCACCCGAATCACAGGTGCTATGTACCTCCGTCACGGTGGAGTTTAGATTCGCGGTGTAAGCTCTGCAAGGAGGCATCTATGCGGCGGTTCCTTTGCGTCCTGATTATTTCAACAGGTTTGCTCGGCAACTTACTTGCACGTGTCAGCTACGCTCAAACGCAATCCATTTTCCAGACCGCTTCCTCCCCCAAGAATACTTCCAGTCACGAAACCGTGAATTGCAAAGACAACGGTAGCTACGTTAACAGCCAAGGCCAAAGAGTGAAGCGCCCGGAAGACTGTTCCAGCCCACCATCAGGAGCAACAGCTCAATGCCGAGACGGGACGTACAGTTTCAGCACGAATCATCGCGGAACCTGTTCTCATCATGGGGGAGTAGCCAAATGGTTTTGAAAACGCTACTGGTAACCGTGTGTTTGCTTATATCCAGTAACTCGAGCAGCCAGAACATGACCGACGCCGGACGGCCAACCCTCCTAAGAGCCAAAACGATTCAAGTTTTGACCTCAACGGAATGGAACAAAAACCACACCTTCAACCCCAATGTTGAAGGGAAGCGGGTGTTTGCCGCGATTGACGCCACGCCGCTTTTTAGGCACTTTCGAGCTACAGATGCGACACACGCCGATCTCATCATAAAGATCGATGACGATGAGATGTTGGATCGCGTAACCTTTGATGTGCTTGACCCCGAAGACAACTCGATAATTTACACAGAATCCCGCGCTCGGGTCGCCATCGACAATGACATTAGACGGCTGGTTCAACACTTTTTGGAGGCAGTGGAGACTACAAGGAGTCGTGATGCGGAACTGCGAGAGCAAGCACGAAGGGTTGAGTTACAACGTAAACAGCTCCAGACGCTAGCCGCGAGCCTACAAAGAGATTGGGAATCTGTGTGTGCTCCCGATTCAAAAGGATGTACTCCAACCCCAAACCAGGTTTGGATCGACGGTAATAGTCTGTTTGAGCTGGCCGACTACCAACCATCAGGTGCCAGCGATCAGCATCCGATGATTCCCAAACGTATGGTTGTTAACTGCAAGACAGAAAAGGCTGAGGACGCATTGGAGTGGTCTGGAACCTGCGTTTATAACATGACATGGAGTAATGGCGCTACTTGCAGCGTCACAACTTCCGAACGTATTACCAGTGTAAGCATTACACGCGTCGATGGGGTATCGCAACGGATTGGTTGGGCACCTGTGAAAGATGGAAAATGTCCAATTGCCGCTGCTCTGTTTCGTGACTTCTCACTTGTTCCGAAGCAGATATCCCCGGAGGATCAGCAAGCATTACAGGAATGTTTCGCTTCGGGAGCGTGCAAGGGCCGCTAGGATCGAGAGGATGACAACTTCGTACCCTACGTCGTGCAATGTAGGGCTCAGACGACTACACGTGTGAATCTTAAAGCGATTAAGGAGTAAAGAATCCTATCATCCAACATGTCGATCTCCTCGCACTCATTTCGTACAGACGAGGTAAGAGCTTAACACGTACATTTCGTAATGTCCGATCGCGATCTATCTCACATTCGGATATCTGTTCCATGTATTAAGGCAATAGTTCAACACATATGTCACGCATAGCCTCGGTTTCCATTCGGCGGTTCAAGAGCTTAGAAGAAGTCACAATTGATCTTGCGGATACTACTCTCTTGATCGGAGCAAACAACTCTGGAAAAAGTAGTACCTTACAGGCAATTCATTTTGCTGTGTCCATCGCGCAATCCGCACGTCTGATTGGTGAGGGCGTAACCTGGCGAAATGACACTTTCGAACTCTCCTTCAACCCGTCCCAATTAATCTATTCACCAGTGGCCGATGTGCTGTCTTTGGCCACGGGCGGCACGCTCCAAGAACAAAGACCAACCCAAATCCAGATTGAATTTCTCGATGACGAGGGTAAGCGGTGTACGGTTGGCCTCAGAAGGGGTCGAAATCGCAATATAGCGGTGTCCATTGTGGGCCGCGAACTGGGAGAACGTCTGATGAATCTTGAGAACCCCTTCACCGTTTACGCGCCCGGACTTGCAGGTGTCCCAAAGGAGGAGCGTTATCTGTCACCGGGGGTGGTCCGAAGAATCGTCGCAAGGGGAGACGCGAATCTTGCCTTGCGAAATGTTCTGCGAATGCTCCATGCAAACGATAATTCCTGGAACTTGTTCATCGAAGACATGCAATCCATCTTCAGTGGCATATCGATCGAAGTAGTTTTTGAAGAGAACACCGACGAAAATATCCAGGCACAGTTCCAATTACCCGGCGGGCCGCTGCTTCCAATCGATGCGGCTGGTACGTCAATTCTGCAAGCGTCTCAAATCCTTGCCTACATTGCATTGTTCAAGCCACAAGTGCTAATTCTGGACGAGCCAGATTCTCATTTGCACCCCGACAATCAACGAACGCTATGTGATCTGGTGTATCGCTTGGCTTCGGCACGTGGATTCCAGGCCCTTATTAGTACGCATTCGCGCCACGTTTTAGACGCTATGAAAGGCCGTACGATCGTTGTATGGTTGAGCAAAGGAAGGATTGTAGAAGGCCCCGATCTCAACACAACTTCAATGCTGCTCGATTTGGGTGCCCTTGACTCTGTCGACTACTTCGCAGATGGCCAGTTGCGTTGCGTCGTAGCAACGGAGGACTCGATAAAAGAGCCATTGCGGGCGGTGCTCTGGAGTAATGGATTCGTGGAAGATGATACGGAAGTTGCTTCCTATACCGGATGCACAAAAAGCGAAGCAGCACTCGTTCTTGGTGGCTTTCTGCGCGAGAAGGCTCCCCACGTGCGTCTCGTTGTGCATCGAGATCGTGATTACATGGGAGAAGCAGCGGCACAGTCGTTTGAGCAAAGGCTATCGCGCCTTGGGGTCTTTGCTTTCCTAACCGAGCTCAATGATATCGAAACGTACTTTCTTAACCCTTACCATCTCAATATTCTGAACCCAACGATTTCGGTCGAACGGATTAAAGAGTTGTGGGATCAAGCAACAGCCGAAACCAAAAATTCTTCAATCGAAGCAATTGTCAATCAGCGCACGATAGAAGCGTTCCGTGAGAGACGCGAGGGCGGAACTCAACCAAATCACGGCGAGATAGCAGTCGGGGCTCAAACAGACTACGACGCTGATCCTGTTTTAATGAGACGCGGAAGTGTTGTCCTGCCGAAGCTCCAGACTCTTCTTCAGCAAGAACTCGGCTCCAATCCTCGAGTCTTTTTTCCCTCAAACTTTCTTCGATCTGACGTGCTGAGGAAAATCGCGACTGAGATCTGGCCTACCCCAATACCTGCTGTTGATGAACAAATTCCAATGCCAACACCCGAGTAGTAAGGCCAGCATTAACGGCCAACCCCTGAATTTGGAGACAAATCTGCAAGTGGGCAATGTACACTCATCCCCAGCAATGACACGCCTTCCACGCATGCCATAGCGCTCGGAGCCGCATAAACATTGATGATTGCGCACTAGCAAAAATGGGGGTGTGTACATTCATGCATGCACCACACACTATCCCGGGAGGGGGATAGCTATAGCGCCGGGAAAATTCACCCCCTTGGGCCGCGAGGCCCCCAATTTGGCGTGTTGCCATGGCGTGCGGGGACTGCGGGGCTGGATCAGCGGGGACAGCGGGGGCAGCGGCGCGGCGTGCGGGCGGGCGCGTGCGACGTGCGGCCACAAATCTGTATTTTTTCTGCGCTGCGCCACTAGGAAGCCCTCCGGCAGCCGCCCTATTAAGCGCCCGACCTCCAGCCAGGCGCACCGCGCCCAGAACGTCTTCAATCACCGGTTTCTCAAGATAAATTAAGTCAGAGGGCGCAGAGCACCGGGATATAATCACCACCTTTTGACGAGCATATCTCGGTAGCTTTACTCGTTCGAACATGTCCTTGTTTTGAATCGCGGAGAAGCGAGTATGCAAGAAGCATCTGCCGAAACAGAAAATGGCGGCTTAACCTCGACAGAACGGGCAACACTTCTTCCTCACTACGAAATATTTGAGGAGGTCGGCCGAGGAGGCATGGGGGTTGTTTATCGCGGCCGTCACTGCGAGCTGGATATACCGGTCGCGATCAAGGTTTGTTTGGATAGCGACGGAACCGAGCGGTTCCACCGAGAGGCAAAGTTGTTAGCTAAAGTCCAGTCACCTTATGTCGTCAGGGTTCGCGATTTTGCGCGCCTCGACGCCAACCGGACTTTATTTGTAATGGATTGGGTCGCGGGCGGAGATCTGGGTAAGATTCTGCGGGCCGCACAAGGACCATTGCCAGAAGCACGCGTTGTGCCTTGGATGCACCAAGTCTGTGAGGGCATGCAGGTTGCAGCTGAACAGCGAATCGTCCACCGGGACCTCAAACCAGCGAATATTCTCATCGATGAGCATGACAAGGCCCGCATCTCTGATTTCGGGTTAGCGCGATCAGTTTTCGGCATCCAGCTCACACAAACGAAAGATTTCATGGGAACGCCGCACTATATGGCACCGGAACAGGCAGAAGATCCACGCACGGTTGACGAGCGGACGGATATCTACAGTTTTGGTGCGACGTTTTACCACGTGTTAACCGGACACCCACCTTTTGAGGGCAATACACTGTTCTCGATTTTGTTGAAGCACAAGACTGAGCCGCTGATCTCCCCTCAGGCACGAAACCCGATCCTAAGTGAGCGAACAACTGAATGCATCGAGCGGTGCCTAGCAAAGTCACCTCAGGAACGATTCCCAACTTTCGATGCCGTTCTAGCTAGCATTGACCTCCCTCCTTCAGGTGTTTCACCTTGGGACGCCGAAGAGGATTCCTACCTCGTTCCGCATATGGAGCGCTATCGGGCAAGGCGAGAAATATATTTGAGTAGTGATAAGCGGAGTCTTCTGAAGCATCCAGACGTGTATGAGTTTCCAGTACAGCGCCGCATTGTGATTCAATACAGCAACATAGTCGAACAGGTTGTCGATGCGGTTGTGAGTTCTGATGACGACATGCTCTCGATGGATGGTGGAGTGTCCGTGTCACTGGCACAGGCCGCAGGGCCCGATCTTGCCAAGGAAGCCCAGCGCTTTGTTCCGGTGCGACCAGGCAGAACCGTGGTCACGACTGCAGGGTCACTGCCTGCACGATTTGTATTCCACGCCGTTACAATGGGTGGCAACTGGAAAAACGCGGGTTGGATCCGTCCAAGCCGTGACTTAGTTACCGAGCTGATGCACAGCTGCTTCTACCAAGCAGACACTCTGAACCTCAAAACGCTAGCCTTTCCGTTGCTGGGAACAGGTGCGGGGCAATTGCCCATGGATGTGTGCCTGGACACAATGTTCCGCTTCCTCGCACACAAGTTTCTGCAAGGGCTGACAAGCGTCCGCGAAGCCAGAATTGTGCTTTTCCCGGGTCCGGCAGCCGTAGTGATACGACCTTTCCTATGATGGTTGCTGCGGGGGCGAGCCAAGTTAGACGATTCAAGTAAGAACTCTGGAATGAAGGCGTTGATCTATCCCTTCTTGCGTTTGGCTGTTGCGGGTGTCATTGCAGCCATCTTTGCTACCCCTCTTTACGGAACGATTTACCCATTCAAGTATGTATTTCTTGAATTCTTCGTTGCTTGGTTCGCAGCATCGACGCTTATGAGCTACTTTATACGGGCCCTTCAGCGGAGAGAGATCTTGCCCGGCTCTCTACGTAAGTCCCCAATACTAGGGATCCTGTTGTGCCCATGCTTCGGATTGCCGGCTATGGTTGTCCTCGGCAACTACGCTGGTTGGTTCAGGATAATGCCAGTGTTGGGGCGTCGGGATGGGTTCCGGCTTTGTTGGTGTTGGAACTGTGGCCAGCTGTGGCGGCTTGACGAGTGGCTTGATGAGTGGGACAAGTATCAAACTCAGTTCGCCATCAAGATGGCCCGGAGATTGGGCTGGCAAGAACTTGACATCACGCCTTTACGGAGGGAGTACCTAATCCAATCACACGGCGGACAGACCGATAGGTTTTGCAATTGGCCAGGCTGTAGGGGCCACCGAGTGAATGGATTTGCGCTATGCGCTGATCACCTGCTCGGGGTGGCCCCACCGACGAAACAGGAGGCTCCAGCCGCTGAACGAGCACGACTTTCAAATCCGAGACCTTGGGTGCCCGCCCCGCTGCCGGAATGTATTGACGGCTATTTCGACAGGTGGGTTGGCGGTGACTTGCCCATCGAAGTCGAAGCAGAAGTGGGTGCATTGCTTTCCTCACTTCGTGTGGCTGGATGGACGGTCTCCCTCTGTGGCTTCTCTGCCCACTTTTTGGGTGATTGGTATGTGGACTTACACCGCGAGAACCTTTGGATTCAGCTGACTAGGGATGATCACAAGTATCTTGTTCACGGACCCCCCGAGGAAATCGAAGCTGCTGGCCTTCGGAGGACATTTCTTAGTTTAGAGGAGTTCCGGCAGGCAATTATCGAGTGGGCAACCAAGCGGCATCAGTGAGTTTGCCCGTCTGAATAGTCTATGGACGGGAAACAGCGCGGGACCAAACCAAACGTTCGTGTTCTGGTATGCGGCTAATAGTGAACGAAGGAATTTCGGGGAGCACCTTTCGGACTAAAGGACAGGACATGAAAGAAGCCAGAGCCGCCTCGAATGAAATCTGCCGATACTTCGAATTACCTGGTATTTGCGACATGAAATATCTCTGCCCTGCCCGTCGAATGAATATCCAGCTTTCATGGTTCTTCGCCTCATCCGGGTCATAGTAGACAAGTTCATGATCCTCGGGAAGCTCGCGCAAGAGCTTGTTGGCTGAATCTGCCGTAAATTCGTCTGTCACTGCAAAATCCCAATCGGTGGTAATTTCATACCCTCGTCGTTGAAGGATCCGAAAACCATTGATCGCGATTGGATAGTCGCCGGAACTCATACTTGGCGTACCCCCTCGTTGGATTAAAGGGTTTCAAAGGTACCTGTTAACGCCCGGCCTAATTAGTATGCGCAGCCATATTGTTGAGCAAGGGAACCAACCTCCTTCGCAAAATCTTCTCCTATGACAAGAGGCACTGCTTAGACGCTTAGACTCAGCGCCCCAAAATGATTACCAAGTGGCAACGTGGAGCCGTTTTTCCCCGAGCCACATCCTACCCGTCAATGAAAGCCTTCGCGTTGGCGTCGTTCCCGTCAAGAACTTTTTGAGCGTACTAACCCGTGCACTCCGAAGAGCGTCGCCATTTCGCTCTCGTTGAAGGTTCTGCCGTGCCAACCGAGGCCCGCTCGTAATCCGTTTCAGGTCAGAAACTCAGTTCGACCCATGCATCTCTTCGGTCACACCTTCGATCATGAAGTGAAAGCCAGAAGCTGTTACCGGATAAGCTGATGTCGTTTACTTCGTGTGACGTGATGCTGTATGCGTGCACGACCGTCCATGGGCGCGGATCACCTTTGCAGACCAGAGTCATGCCCGGTTTCGGCTTCAGCACGGCATCGAGCCACGTCAATGTGTGTGTGGTGCCCGTTCTTATTTCGACTTGAATGACGTGCGCCATTATGCTTTCTCCGGTGGTGAATGCCTCGCCAGCTAAACAAGCTCCGATGTCATGGTTGCAGGCGAACGCTGGCGTTACGGTGATCTGAGTCACACAGGGGTGTGAGTTGGCAGATGACAGTCAACACAGACAGGAAAAGCACCTGAGAAAACGAGAGCGCCCCAATCTCTTTCGGGTCACACGGTGCATTCGCTTGGCTGACCGCCCAGCGAATCTGATCCCGTTTTTAACCCAGTACTATGAGCAGGTCAACACGGCAAAAGGATCGAATTAGCAGAGGGAAGCAAGCAATGGCAGACGACTGCAGCAGCCAAGGCGAAGGACTAATGAGGGTAGATGCCGATAAACCCACAGGTCCAACCCTCTAGGGAACAGCTGGGTACAAAGCATTCCTTCAGCAACGGCGCACTCTGATTTCTAAATGTTTAAACCAGTTTCTGGCCCTGAAACCGCTGTCCTTGTCAAAACAGAACCCAACCGAGTCGAAGGTCGGAGCACCGGGAGCCTGAGCGTGGGTACCCCAACATATTTGCAACCGCAGACTGTCGGCTGGGGTACCTCACCTCAGGGCGTGAGGCCCATCACTGCGCCGTGGTCGAAAACGAATGATCCTGTGTGGTCCCGAGCACCTGCAACATGAGGACGACCGTCATGGCTACTCCCTTGATCGAACTGCCGCCAGCCCTCAGACAGCCCGAGGACTACAAAGCGATTTTCGAGGGTGTCGAATCTGCGCTTGTGCAGACAGGCGCCGAACGGATGCCAGCCGAACAGATCCGCCGCTGCTTAGATGAGTGGAAGCACTACGAAACCCGTGAATTGCACGACGATGACTACCACCGAATCCTGGTTGAGGTGGTCTTCTACTCAGGTTTCAGGGCCGCAACGGTAACGAGCAAATTGCCGATCATCCACGCCCATTTCCCCGGCTACAAGGCGACCGCTTCGTATGGCGAAGACCAGATCGAGCGCATTCTCCACGATCCCGCGATGATTAAGAATCGCGTGAAGGTCAACGCATGCGTGGAGAACGCGAGAGCATTTGCTGCCATCGTCGCCAAATACGGGTCATTCGTCGCGTACATCAACTCATATCGGCCTCGTGAGTCGGCAGCGAACCTCGACCGGCTTCGCTGCGACGTGGATCAGAATTTCAAAGGACTTGGAAAAATAACGAGCTACCACTTTCTCACCGAAATTGGGATGCCAGTCCTAAAACCAGACCGCGTGATCAAGCGAATCTTCACGAGGCTGGGCCTTGTCAACGGCACAGCGAGCGAAGAGGACTGCGTCGCTGCAGGCCACAAATTCGTCGAAGCAACGGGACACCCGATTCGCTACATCGACTTCGTGTTCGTTGCTTACGGCCAGGTTCAGACGCTGGAAGTCGGGCTCGAACACGGCATCTGCCTGAAGGACCGACCGTTCTGCTGCCTTTGTGGAGTGACAACCTACTGCGCTCATTTCAAAGCGAATCGCGGCTGACATAAGCAGCGCCTGGTTTCAGCGTCCGCGAAACTGGCAGATTACAAGCGTTCTGGAATTAAGTTAGAACCCGTGCTGCGGCGGCCCGCACCGGAACGAATTTGTCGTGCGGTATGACAAATTCCTTCGGAGGCTTTGCAATCGGGCACCTATTTAATCGGCACGGGGCCGCAGTGACCGCACAAGCGACTTCCAAAGAACTTGCGGAAATCGTATAAGGGCTTGAATCACTATATTGGGATGCTCCTAGGCACACGAGCGGGCTTCAATGACGCAGCGTACATGCGTGACTACATCGGGCGGATTGCCGCGTTCTATTCGACCATGCCAGCTGCCGCGACGCCGCGACGCGAACGAATGGAGCAGAGGGTCTCGCTGCAATGCACTTGTTGTCGCCAGACGTTCCATCCGAACAAGGGCTCACCGACCGCCGTGCTTTCGTGTTGGTTTTTGCCGGGACATGGCGGACTCAGCCCTCGGGCATATCTCTACATCCACAAACAGGTTTGTCAAAAGGCTCGGGGTGTACACGCCATGAAGCAAACCGGGCCTGCGGGGACGATGGCGGGGAGTGTCACATGCGAGGCTGGCTGGGGAGGACGCTCTCGTTTGGAAAAGAACCCAACCTTTGTGAAGATCATAAGGTAACGCATGCCCTACGCCCTGTTCAAGGACAAAAGTGCCGTGACAGGCTAGCCAAGTTGGAGTAACTTGGTCCGGCCTTAGTTCTCCTTCCCTCTTGCGGCTCCCTTTCGCGGTTTTCGAATAATCGGAGCGATGAGGCTTTTTCCACCGAGAGGAATCAGTATGTCAAGTGCACCTCAGACGAAGAATCCCTGGACCACTCTCACCTGGATCACGATTACGGCGGCCTCGGTTGCATGGTGGATAACAGCCGCTCAACACTTGAGGTGGCGTTTCGTTCTGGTCGTGGGACTTAGCCTCTCGTCCTTCATGGTCGGCTGCTTAGTGGGCTTCTTATTCACTAGCTACGGCGAGGAGACGGGAACAGTAGGGAAAATCAGGGACTGGGTGATCGGCGGAATCACAGGCCTTACTATCGCGAAGGCCAGCACTATTAAGGGCTTGCTTCTCACCTTCGCTGCAGGGCCGGGTGCGAGTGAGTATGCTTTGACGATCAGTTCTGCCGTGGTATATGCCATACTCGGCTTCTTTTTCATGTTTTTTCAGCGAGAACTCATCCTGAATGTGTTGTTGGCGCAGAGTAGAGCAGAGCGCGGGAGAATCGAGGGCGTCCGGGAAGTGGGGCAAGTTATCAAGAGCTTTTTAGTCAAACTTCCCGCCAGTATCCTATCCGGCGTAGACGACATCGACCAGATTAGCGCTGTCAACAAACAAGAAGCGGACAGACTGAGGGGCATTCTTTATTCAGACGAAGTGAATGCGTTTCTTGAACAGGCTGAAGCAGCTAGTGCGCAAGGCAACCTAGACTGGGACGTTGTTTCGAAGGCGGCCTACATTCAGTATTACCGAACCTATTTCGAAAAGGATGACAAGGTCGGGCAAGCGAAACGTGCCATCGATTGGATTACGCGGGCTCTCTTCATGAACCCCGAGCACGCTGACCTTACAATGAAGTACGCAGATATGTTAGCTACGCAAGAGGATTACGACGGAGCGGCAAGCATTTTGGAAAGGTTAGTGCTTCAGCCTGATGCTCCCGTAGTGGTGCGGCAGTGGTTGGGATATTACCTCTTGTACGTACCCACCCGTCTAGAGGACGCCATTAAATACTCAGACCAATACTACAGCCTCATGAAAGGGAACGATGCGCTGTTCAACATGGCATGTGCTTACGCCCAAGCGTATTGCAGAGGTGTGGAACTAGAACCAAGTTTGAGCAAATCACGAGAGAACAGCCGCGAGAAGGCTCTGAGCTATTTGGAAGAGGCTCTTAAGGTGGATCCAGAGTACGCCGAGGTTGTTCGGACGAAGTGGATCACCAAAGGCGAAAGCTTTGATTGCTTTGCCTCTGATGCACAATTTCACAAGATAGTGGGATCTGACGACAACGTGGCAAGCCCGACGGAAAAGGTAGCACCTGCCCCGCCCACACCCGCACGGTGAGTAACTCCCTGTGAGGCGTTGGTGAGTGAGGTGGGCGCGGCGGACGAGGTGACTGAGGTGCTGCCGAAAATTCGGCGCTAGCTCGCCTTCTGCGCTTTCCGCCACTTCGACCAGCGTGCCTTCTGCGCAGCCACAATCCTTCGACGGGCGGCTGGTGACATTCTGCGTTTGTGGGCAGTGATTGAAACGGCCTTCCGTCCCTTGGCCTTCGCCCATCTTGCACGTTGCGCTGCGACAATTCTGGCTCGACCGGCGGCAGAAATAGTTCTGCCGGTTCGCTTCTTGCCTGTTCCGTTCAACGCTGTGAGTGCGTTGTTGAGGGGTGACGCTCATCACCGGCCTTCCAATGGAATGGGGGTACACCTAAACCTAGCACCATGAAAGACCGACCTGTGATTCCTGCCGAAGTCGATGCTGTTCCACCAGGTGGTTGCTGCACAGCGAGAAAGCCCCCTCTTCCGCCGCCGTCACGACCGAAACGTCAAGAACCCCCCTCAGCAATTCTGCCGTGAAGAGTTCTGGAAACAGATGGTCGTCTGCATGTGCACTTCGGTCCAACCCAGTGGAACCAATTCCAGGCCTCTCGACGGCGAATCCTTCCGGTCTTCCATCTCTTCATCAGTCGGTTTGCGCAAAGCGACGACCTGTATCAAGGCCATCGGCTCGCCATCTTCGTCGTTCACTCGTCCAGTGAAGACGGCGGCCAAGTTCATACGAAACAGTATGTCCTTCACTTCCTGTCCGGCCTGCAGCGCGAGGACCGCACCTGTGTCGTCTCCGTTGGCTTGATAGTGTTGATCCACGTAGCCCGTGCGGGTGGCAAGGAATCGATAAAGGCCTGCTGGAACGTCTTTAATCGTGAATCGACCGTCGCTATGCGATGTGGCGGCATACACTTGCGACTCTCGCTGCCGGTGCTCTGCTATGAGCACTACACGCGAGGACTTCAGCGGAGTTCCTTCAGCAGCGGTTACAACACGTCCTGAGACGGTACATGGAGGGGGGACCTTCTCGGCCGGCTTAGGCGTGGGCGATGCGGTGATTTGGATGAGTAGAGCAAGTGCCGCTGTGTAAGTTACGAGTGCGTGTAACATCTCGCACAAATCCTTACCGGCCTAATCGTGAAGATAATCCTGCTCCTGTTTTCCCCATGTCGCAAGCGGTCGCTGCCGATCCCAAACGCCTTCCAAAACCAAGTCTTTCTGGAAGCCTCGGGTCGGCAATTTCAGCACCAGTGGATCAATGACTTGGGTGACCGTGGGCGGGGACGTTTTTGGAAGGCTCGGGGGGGGTGAGCCTGTTTACAATAGCCGTCTGTTTTCGGCGCAGGGCTCGATCCACTCGATTCACATTTTGTACCCGCCTTTCAAGAGACGAAGAGTGGGGTTCTCGGTTGCTCTGGGAATTAGAAGGAGGCAGTACCGCCTATTGTTTCTTGACGGTCCCGCTCACGTGGTTCCTTCCCTGCTTTTTCCCGAAACAACTTCAGTCCAGTCAGGCCGCGCTCGGGCACAAACTCGGCATTCTTTATAGATTCGAATGACGCGGCTGTCAGAGGCCGGAGATTATCACCCCAATGGCCGGTGATCCCAGCACTTGTTCACCAAGATACTGGTCGAGCATGCTTTTTTTAAGAGAAATGTTCGACGGAGGAGAACATGAGAGGTGCCACATTCACGTCCCCCAGTCCCCGGCAGTGACGAAACTTAGAGTCAGTATGCCGGTGGAACTGTCCAACACGGAGTCGGCAAACTGGTTGGACTCCGTTCATTTCGAGGTCGCCAAAGGCGACAAAGAGCATGAACTGCCTCAGCTGTCTTGGAAGGGTCGGCTATACGGAAATGCATCCCTTCGAGTTTCTGCTGGTTTGTGCCACGCCGAAGAAGCCAATTCATTATGAAAGAGCGCCCTGCTTGATAAGGGTTGAAGCTATATGAGGCGCCACCTTCTGTTGGTTATAGCAGGCTGCGCAACGGCTTGGAGATTGGAACAGTGAACCGGGCCACATCACTTTTAGCAGTTCGGATAGCCTTCAATGCACTTCCAAGCTTTTAATTTTCAGCTTCTAATTTTCATTTGACATACGGAATCGACTCGAATAAAGTGCGCGCGTCCTTCCCCCCGGCTTTTCCCTGTCTGCGGTACCAGGCCCCGATTCGAAATCCTTGGCAGAAATTTGGCGTAAATTAAAGACCCGCCAAGAAAACCTGAGGCTCCATATGCACAAGGTTCTCTCCTCTTTCAGCATCGTCGCGACGATCGCAATCGCACTCCTTGCGTTAAAGCAATCAGCACCCGCAACAACCTTGCGCTACACCTATCAAGGCCAAGTTAAAAACGTCGTCTTTGGTACCCAATTGGCCAACTGCGTTTCGAGTCCTTGTTTGATCACAGTCACCGCGGTCGGCGACAGTGCGACCGCAGGCACATTTCCGGTACAGTGTCTCGGCACGCCGCCCTGTCCTTTTAAGGGAACCGGTGGCGGCGGCTTCTGGAATCGAATGCTGACAAATATCACAGTTTCTATCTACGACCCGATTGCTGGGGTCACCTATGGCCCTGCGACACTGCCCAGCGGCTTCTTCGTCGCATTCGATAATTTCAATGGTGGCATAGGGTTTGGTGCCGATGGGTTTGGGGGCCCGGCCTATCCTGTTTCAATCGAGTTTCCTGGCGGTGTTTTTGCATATGACTACTTCGGGCTTTCATCCACCTATGATTTGACCACGCCGGTATTGGTCGGCGGTATCTTCGACAATTGTCCCGCAGCGGGGTTGCCGTGTCTCAACACTCCTTTGCCCACCATCCCAGTAACCCTGGCTGACGGCAGCACGGTTCAACTATCGGTGCCGACACAGGTTGGGATTTTAGGACAGTTTTGGGCCGAGGCAGAGCCCGATACCAATCAATGGAACGCGGTGGCCTCGATGCAGCAGGCCCGCTCTGGCCACACAGCGACCGTACTCGCGAATGGAAAAGTGCTGGTTGTAGGTGGTGCAGGAAGCGCCGCCGCTTCGAGTGCTGAAATTTACGATCCTTCTCAGAACTCCTGGACGCTTACCGCGTCCCCAAGCTGCGGGCGCACATCTCACGCGGCCACGCTGCTAGCGGATGGCCGAGTTCTTGTGACGGGCGGGACCGTATGCCCGCAGACAGCGGAGATTTTCGATCCGGTAGCTCAGATTTGGGTGACGGCAGCATCGATTCCGATTGCCTATCCAGGACCGACCGTGAGCTTGCTCCTCCAGGATCATCGGGTTCTCGTCGCGGGCGCAAACGGGGCCGACGTTTATGACCCCGTCGCCAATACCTGGACGGCAACAAGTGGGCTCGCGGCGCTCTCGAATCCCGCAGGCGCTCTGCTGTCCAACGGATCAGCAATCATATTGGACAACAACTGCGGCTCAGGAGTGACGACGCCCCAGAGCTTCAATCCCGCAACCAACACGTGGACCGCTGGCGCGACGCTGACCGCGTGTTCCGTGTTAAACCCCACCGCAACCACAATGGCTGCTGGAACTGTCCTGGTCACTGGTTCAGCATCAGAGACCTGGTGGTCTTTTTACGATCCGGTCGCCAACTCCTGGGGTGGAATACCCCTGTACTCCGGCTTCGTTCTTGACCCGTATACATTGCCAACGCAAGGCTCGGCAGCCCAGCTCTTATCAGACGGACGGTTGCTCCTGGTTGGTGGAAATGCATTGATTGGACAATCCGATACGCTCAACACTTTGTCGGTGCCAGCTTCGATCAGTCCGATTTATGATCCGGCCGACGGTTCCTGGACGCCGAAGCCACCCCTCAACGTTGGTCGTACCGGCCCTGCGGTAGTGATGCTCCAAAACGGAACCGTTCTAGCCATCGGTGGCCAGGGCGTTGCGCCAGCTTCGGGCGCGCTGGCCTCTGTCGAACAATTCGGTACGGGGGCGCTTAGCCAGACCATAACGCTAGGGGCGGTTCCGTCAGTGGTTTTCGGAGGCACCGGAACCCTGGCGGCGACCGCCAGCTCGGGCCTGCCCGTATCCTTTGCCTCGACTACTCCCCAAATCTGCTCTGTTTCGGGCAACATAGTAACTGGTCTTGCTGCCGGAACGTGTTCGATCACGGCTTCCCAAGCCGGTAGTGCTAGTTATCTCGCAGCGCCCCCGGTTGTCTTCAGTTTCTCCATCGCACCGGCTCCACAGGTCATTTCCTTCAACGCTTTGCCGTCATCGATGCAGGTGTTTGGTTCGCTTACCCTGACGGCGACTGCAAGCTCCGGTCTGCCTGTACTGTTTTCTAGTGCTACTCCGAACATCTGTACGATTGTGGGAGCAATGCTGAACGCTATCGCAAGCGGCACGTGCACAGTGGTTGCCACTCAGAGCGGCAACACGAATGTCCTGCCGGCCGCCCCAGTTGCGCAGAGCCTGACCGTTCTTAAAGCAGCCCAAACGATTGCATTTTCGATGATCAGGCATTTGAGAGAACACGTTCCGATCCCCTTGAACGTAGTAGCCTCTTCGGGTTTGCCTGTTAGCTTAGCGAGCGAAACGCCAAGAATCTGTAACGTGATCGGCAATGTGCTTTTCTTTTCCGGCCATGAAGGCACATGTACAATCACGGCGAACCAGGCCGGAAATGCTCAATACCTGGCTGCCCCAGAGGTGATTCGTAATATCCGCGTCGATGACTAGCATTCCCACGGAGGGTGTTGGCCGATTTGGTGGCTCGGCGAGAGTTGCAACGGTTGTTTGCAGCTGGGGGATATTTTGTTTTGGCAGAATTCGGCGTGCCATGTTAGGGACAGACTGCAGGCAGATCAATGCGATGGGGGGGTAGTGGTGTGCACGCAAAAAACGGGGCCACCCCATAACGAACGAGTTAATAGTATTAACTTATCAGAATGATTATCCCGATCACGCATGTTCAGGGCGGTTGGTAGATCTAAGAAAAGATTAGATCGCGAGGGAGCTCGGCGCCGGACTGGGCACCGTGCACAGAGCAGGTCAATAAGCGTAACCGCGATGTTTCAACAGCTACAATGTTTTGGCCTGCCTTCACTGCAAACCGGATGGGAATGCATCACTTATGACTTCCAACTACCAGGTTCCTGAGATCCGAAACGTGCTGGTTCTCGCCTTATTGTTTCTTAAATCGTTGCCATGAACCTTGATGTCGCCCTTTTTTACTTCGGCAGCGTACACTCCCGGTTGGAAACTTGAGCAATCATAGGAGCAATGAAGAGTTTCGTGTTGGCCGGCTAAAATCGCTTGAAGGTACATCCCGCCTGGAGCGGCAGCCAGTGTCACAATCCCGAGGGTCGGGTTGCCTGCAACGATCTCGATTTGGGTCGGAGTCCAGTTCTTCGATCGGAGCAGCGCCTTGAGGAGAGCCTGGTTGAAAAGCTCGTTGAACCTTTTCCGGCTGTTTTCAAAATCTGCCAGTGACGCGTTCGGAGGCTTCACCAAGCCCACCATCACCTTTTGGCCGCGTTGCGCGTATTCCTTGAGAGCAACATCATCCGCCTCATGCTCCGGAATATTTGCGTAGTAGCTAACGACGGCTGCGAGGGCGACCACATTGTTTACATCAGTCTTTAGCAGTTCCAGGGCGGCCGATTTGGCACTTGCCGCGTCATTCACCCTTTCATATGCCATCACGAGATTGGTCAACACGATTCCGGCACTGGGGCTTGCGGGATAAGAGGTCAGAAAACCTCTCAGGGCCACGACTCTGGCAGTATCATCCGTTGTATTCAGAGCCCTTCGGAGATCGCTGGTTTCTTTCGAGCTACCGGTTTGGTCGGCAACGGAGCGAATGTCTTCTGGATTGAAACCCTGCTGGTAATTCTTCGCGCCGACGTACTTCAGGGCGCGAATTGCCCGCTCGTTGCTGGGATCGATCTTTAGAAGGCGCCTGGAGGAGTTCTCGACTTGACCGACATTGTCGGCACGATAGTACAAGCCAATCAGAGTCTCCAACGCTTCTACGGAATGCTGCCCTTCCGGGAAATCCCGCACTAGCCGTTCCAAGGCTTCGATCTTCTTCGCAGAATTGGGTTCAGAGAAAGCTCCGGTGTATTGTCTTTCTTCGGCGCCTGGGTCCACCTGCCAGGCGAACATGGAGGGCATCAAGCACAGGATCATCTGAGTGAGCAGAAGGTTTGGGAATACGCGGCAAACTAGTAAGGGGATGGCGCGACGCATGAGACCCCTTTCCGACAGCAAACGTTGGGTAGGGCCGAGGGACTAGTGGTCAGGGATTATGCATCTACCAATTGGCTGAGCAAAGTGAAAACTGTAATCTGCAATTGGCGGGGGTTTTCGTCCACCTTCACTGCGAGGACCCAAGAAAAGGCTTGATATCACTTCGGTCAAGCTAATCACGCCGACAAAGCCGCACACCGACCCTTTCCATCCCCTAATACTGGGTGGTTGTATGCTCAGAACCCAGTCAGTAAGCGCCATTACAATCAACCTAGCAAACCTTTGAACTTGCCAATTTCCCCGGCATAAGCTTCTGCACCATGATCGGGCAGACCATCTCTCACTACCGCATCATCGAGAAACTCGGCGGCGGGGGAATGGGTGTCGTCTATAAGGCAGAAGACACCGATCTTGGTCGTTTTGTCGCTCTAAAGTTCCTGCCCGATGAAGTAGTGCACGACTCGCTTTCCGCATCCCTGCTGATCTCAAGCGAAAACTCCAGCAGGTGGCCGACCGGGAAGCTCGAAGCGTCTCGCAAATCTGCGAGATTCTCTTGCGAATCGGGGTGGAGCAATATGGAAAGGAGGGACCGAGATTTCTCCAGCGGTTCCTTGATCGAGGGAAGGCAGAGGACTGAGGGGACCGCATATCGCCGCCGAGCTCGGCAAATGCACATGATTCGAAGCCTTAGCCTTGGAGACTCTTAGGATTCTGACCACCACAATCGGGGTTCAGCAGCCGGTCTCTGATTAGAGGAATACGCGGACTCGACGGCGGAAAGCTGTTTCAGATCACCGCCCGATTTAGGGAGTAGCAGCTGAGGCCAGGTCCAACGGGAGTCTCGTTCGGGGAAGCTGACGTCAGAAAGCCTCGGCAACGCACCACGGAAAGACAGCCGAGTGGCGGAGCGTTAGCGGGGATTCCCCGGTCCAGCTTAATGGTGCGGGATAACGGCTCAGAAAACATGCAGGCACGCGCCTTTTCGTCAACCAAGCACTGTCATCGAACTGTGCCTGCGGAGCCGCTGGCTCCGCAAGGAGTTAGTTCTTGCCATTCCGGGGCTCTTGACAGCAGCCCGTCCAACGAGCAGAATTCCCAGTCTCGTCTTCGGCCCACCGGTCCAACGCCGGTCCAAGGTCCCGCTATCTCTTAGGCCGGCTCACATTTGTCCAAGGAGTATTGAATGAGCCAAGCCCAAGTTGTAGCATCGCAAAATCCTCTGGGTGGGGCGACCCGACGCTATTTCCTGCGGGGAGCCGCTGGCGCGGCCGGGGTAGCCCTCGGATCAGGAATAACAAGCGCGGCATTCGCGGATGAAAAAGGAAACTCCCAGGCTAAAGAGGACGGCCCACAGCCGCTCTCTTATGTCTGGTGCATAGATATCAAGGCTGATAAGCGCGAGCAGTTCCGCCAAAAATTTAGCGATCTCAGTCGCTTTAATACGGGCCTTCCGACTGGGTGTAAGTTTGTCGCAGTGTATGAGACGATGATTGGAAAGAGAGACGAGCCTCCCTTTCAAATATGGTTTCGAGTGCCCAATCTGGCAACGCTCGAGACCGCGGCCACAGCGAGCGCTGTCAGCAAGTTTCATGAAGAGCTCAAAGAATATATGGATCCTTCGCTCCGGCCCTGCAACTTTATCCTGAAACAAATTGCGGGGTAGAGCACTTCTTTGCCGACTTGCCCGAGGCTCATTGGGGCATCATTGTAGTTGGCGCAGGCGGCGTGCAGCATCTTGCGTAGCAAGCCAGTCCTGTTCGCTCGAGGGCCAACCTTCCAGGAATGTCTGATACATTTTCCGGCTGGCCGATGTATCTCCTTGGGCTTGCAGACAACGTCCGACCCAATAGGGCGACACCTTCCATAGCATGAGCGCAGCTGGATCATTGAGCGCCTGGCCCTTCTGCTCAAGGATTCCTTCAAACTCCTTTTGAGCCTCCAGCCAACGCGCATTCTCGAACAAAGCGCGGGCGTAAATACTCCGCACCTGGACGTCCTCCCAGTCGGCGCGCGCCGATTTTAGAAGTGGCAATGCTTCTTTTGCGTGTCCCTCATTCAGAGCCAAGGACCCGCGCAGCAGATGGTCATAAACCTGCAAGCGGCGGATTTTTCGGTCTGCCAGCTTAATCTCGATCTCTGTGAGGAGTTTGTGGCTGAACTGGTTCTCGTGTGCCTGTGAGAGCAAAACGGCGACGGAGACGGACTGACTGTCTAAGGACTGTACCTTCTGTTCCAAGTTCCCCAGCAACTGGCGAGCACGCGAGGAGTCCGCTCGTTGCATTGCTAAAACGGCAAGGTTCAGATCCCGGAAAGCGTATCGATCCGTCTGCAAAAGAACGGTGTCATTGAGGAATTTCTCCGCTTGTTTCCATCGCCCGCTGAAGAGCCATATCTCCAGCTGCGTTATGGCCGCCTGTGATCGTATCCTCTCATCCTTCGCCAGTAGCTGTTTATCAACGGCTTCCTGTGCTTTCTCGATGTGGCCCAAACCGATGTAAGCTCTTGCCAATCCCCCTTCCGCCTCGATGACCGGCCTTGCCTTCAGCAGATCAATCACCTCCTGGAATCGATTCTGGGCTAAGAGCACCTCCGCTAGATTGGTGTAAGCGCTGGGTGAAGGATCTAGCCCGGTTGCAACCTTGGCTTCTGAAGTGGCGCGCTCGAAATCTCCTTTGAGCAGGTAGCAAAGAGTAAGATAAAAATGCCCATTTGAATCATCAGGATAGAGTCTGGTCAGAACCAGAAAGTTATCGATCGCCTGTTCATAGTCTTCGTCGTATGCAGCGCTTAAACCCAAGAGCGTATAGCGTTCACGCTCCGTCACATGATCGAGCAGTGTTAGGGCTTTGTTCATGTGGACGCGGGCATTGGCGTTATCACCCAAGTCTCGATACACCGTACTCAGCCAAGCGTAGGCCAGCGCAAAATCCGCATCGAGACGTGTGGCATTTTTGTAGAGCGGGATAGCCGCCTCATAGTTGCCGCGTAAGTGCTCTTTTCGCCCCAGGGAATAAAGATGCAAAGCGGGAAGGGAACTAGTCGTCACCTGTTCCAAGAGCCTATCGCTTTGTTCTATCGACACCTTCTGTTCGCCGATATCGGATCTGAGGTCGCGCGCTATCGACCCTAAGGTAGGAAGTATCGCGTTCTTTTCTGTTGCGTTCGCCGAATGAACCGAAAGAACCTTCTGGTTAGCCGGGTTGATGATTCTTACAGCTAAAATATACTGGTCTTTCAGTCGATTGATCTCTCCTGTTATAAGCATCGGAATCCCTTCTCGCACGCAGATCTCGCTGCCCAGGCTAACATCGATCCTGGCGTCGGCAGTACGCCCCAAAGCTTTCACGGCAGCATGCTCCGTGGCCGCCGGGAAGATGTTTACTAGGCGGGACTGTTCCAGATACGTAGACAGCGCGATACCTAGTGAATCGTCAAAGTCAGGATCGCCGGTACGATTTTCGAGATCCGCGACCAGAACCTGCTTTGGCTCGGCGGGCTCTCTCGGGGTCCACGCGTAGCGATAGGCCAGAGCCAAGAGCGCAAGCAACAAAATCGGGGCAAGGCGGAACCATTTGCGGCTTCGTCTGGACCCGTCTTCAGGTTGCCGAGCCGAGCCGGACAGCGAGAGTCGTTCCAAATCATCGCAAAGTTCTTTCGCAGACTGGTAGCGACGTTTTAGATCCTTTTCTAACGCTTTAATAATGACAGTTTCCAACGCAGGAGATATTTTTTGGTTGAGTTTGATGGGTGGGGGTGGGTCTTCATTGAGAATGGATGCGATCAACTTGCTAGGCTGAAGTTGCGAAAATGGTCGGCAGCCTGTAGCCATCTCGTACAATACGGCTCCCAACGCGTAGAGGTCGCTTCGAAAATCGGGTAGTTCGCCCCTCAACTGTTCCGGTGCCATGTAAGGCAGTGTTCCGACTACGCCGGACGTCACGTCCAGACTCTCGGTCAGCGCGGTCACGCTAATCCTGAGAAGTTTCGCTAGGCCGAAATCCAAGACCTTTACCTGCCCCTTGGTCGTGACCATCAGGTTGGCCGGCTTAAGGTCGCGATGCAAGATTCCGTGATCGTGAGCATCCTCAAGGGCCTTTGCGATCTGCACGCCGATTACCAGGGCGTCCTTTTCCGCCAGCGGGGCACCGGACAGTTTCCTGTCCAACGTCTCTCCCGTAATGAGTTCCATGACCAGGAAATCGGTGCCATCCTGAGTATCGAAGTCATACACGGTTTCGATATTGGGGTGGTTGAGACGTGAAAGCGTGAGAGCTTCTTTGCGGAATCGCTTACGGGCAGATTCGTCGGAGAGCAAGCCGGCGGGGAGCAGCTTCAGAGCGACGTCCCGGTCCAGACGTTCGTCGTGGGCGCGAAAAACCACGCCCATTCCACCCCCACCGATCCGCTCTAAAACTCGGTAGTGTCCTAGCACCTGGCCCGTGAACTGACCGGCAGGCCCCATAGCGAGCGGATGTTAGTCCCAGGGGGAACCCATGTCAACGCAGAGACGCGAGACGGGAAAGCGGGGGGCTCAGAGCGCTTGATAAAGTAGTAAGCAGCTAGACTCTTCTGAGATGGTCAGCGGCAAGCCACTCGATGTACGGATGCAGGCCAGAAAAACACGTCGCAACGTGTGGACGAAGTCCATCAGGTCTGAGAGAAGAGCTGGCTGCTGATCCTCCATGGCATCGGCAACCGCGGGTGCGAGCCTCAGCAACCGAGTAATATTGCCGTTCTGAGCGGAGGCAACACGTGCCATATCTAAAGCCGGTTTTGGCCGGACTGCTAGCTTCGGCAATAGTTTACCTTTGCTTCCTCACTTGGCTGCACTGGAAGGCTGTCTCTCTCGTCAAGGAACAAGGAGCGACGGGGTTAATCGCTGTCACAGGTGCGCAGGTCTACGTACTGCATTCGCCGGCATTTTGGGCATTGGCGATTATTGCGTTCGGAGTTGTGTTTTTCTTGTTTCGTAACGCGTAGGTCCCCGGAGCTGCAATGGCTGTCACTCCGCTCGCCCAGCTCCTTCCGCCCGCCCGCACGCACGGCGCACGTCCGCACGCGCCCGCCGCTCGTCGCACGCTGTTTACCGATCAGTTAATCCTTGTGGCTCGTTCGTTACGGGGTGGCCCAATTTTTCCGGCGCTATACACTACCCCCTCCGTCCCTTGATGCCTCGTTTCCCTCATACTAGCCTCGGTGAAGAAATGACGAATGTCTACCGCCTCCCTGGCTTGCGTCGCCGCGTTCCCAGAGGAAGTCCAGCAATTTTCTACAAAAATGTAGAACACCAAAAATCAAAATAGAAAAATATGTACGAGAGTCCGGCCGCTGCGATGGGCTACGGTTCGAGAGACCCCACCCCTTGACCTGGGGGTCCGCCGTTCGAGAGATGAGTTGAGCGGTTCTTATATTTACAAAGGCGGTGGCACTTGCGGTGGCACTTGGTTTTGCATTTCCGTGCTTGTCGGTGCGCGGTGATAACGGGCAGGAACGTCCTTGGAGGTGGCGGGAAACCCGGGTATTGATTGGAGCTTTACCCTGTCTTGCTCTTTGGTGCGCTTGGCTGCCTAAACGGCGGGAATTCGTTAATTATGGACTAAAAGGGCATTGCTCTACCAACTGAGCTACGCGCCCGTACTCTACATCTTTAAGATCATACAGCACTGAGTGGATCTATGCAGAGGACCGAACAGGCGGCAAAGTGCCGCAAAGCAAGCGATTTTCACGCGTCAAATTCTGGTAGCATGCTCGCCTCGCCTGATTTTCGCCCGCGGACTGAATACGCGTAGGCACTTCAGCAAGATCTACAGAAAGTGAACAGACGGGCGTGGTGATTGTACTAATGGGAGTATCCGGCTCAGGCAAGACCACGGTGGGCTCGCTGCTCGCGCAAGAATTGCACTGGGACTTCGCCGACGCCGATGATTTTCATTCCGTCGCGAATATCGAGAAGATGAGTGCGGGAATTCCACTGACCGATGCGGACCGGGCGCCATGGCTGGATATGCTCCGCGCCCTGGTTGCGACCTGGATCGCAGAGAAGAAGAACGCGGTGCTGGCCTGCTCAGCATTGAAACGGTCCTATCGCAGCCTTCTGCAGGTGGATGAACGAGTCCACTTTGTATACCTCAAGGGAGACCGCGATCTCTTCTCGCAGCGTTTGCTCGATCGGCACCATCACTACATGAAACAGCAGATGCTCGATAGCCAGTTATTGACCCTTGAACCACCGCTGGATGCTATCGTCGTGGATGCGAACGCGACGCCGGGAAGCATCGCGAGTGAGATTCGCAGACAACTAGATTTGACCTAGGCTTACGATCTTGCCTCTTACCGACTTCACCGCCGGCAGTAGTGCCCGTATGGAAGACGTCGTCGTGCGAACGCTCACCTGGCGGCTCGTGACGTTTCTGTTTCTCCTTTATGTCGTGGCGTACCTGGACCGCATCAACCTCGGGTTTGCGGCGTTGCAGATGCAACAGCAACTCGGATTCACGGATGCCGTCTATGGCTTCGGAGCGGGAGTATTTTTCGCGGGCTATTTCCTCTTCCAGGTGCCTAGCAACCTGGTGCTCGAGCGCGTGGGAGCCCGCCGCTGGATCGCCGTCCTGATGATCCTGTGGGGAATTATCTCCGCGTCGATGGCATTAGTCACGGGCGTCAGAAGCTTCTATGCTCTGCGCTTTCTGCTGGGCGCGGCGGAAGCGGGTTTCTTCCCGGGCGTCATTCTGTATCTCAAGAATTGGTTCCCGGCGAGGGCCCGGGCTCGTACGGTGGCGCGCTTCATGACCGCGGCGCAGCTTTCGGGAGTCGTGGGGGGACCGTTATCGGGAGCGCTGCTGGGATTGCATCAAAAGGCTGGCCTCGCGGGATGGCAATGGATGTTCCTGCTGGAAGGAATTCCCGCGATCGTGCTGGGTACAACTGTGTGGGCTTATCTGGTGGATCGTCCCGCGCTGGCGCATTGGCTCAGCGAGGAGCAACGCGAGTGGTTGCAACAGACCTTGCTTGCAGAAGCGAACGCGTCGCCAGAGTCGGAATCGAACGCATTGGCTGCTTTTCGCATGGGAAGGATTTGGATTCTCGCGCTGGTCTACTGCGGAGTAAACACAGTGTCGTACGGCGTGAGCATGTGGCTGCCGAATCTCATCAAAAGTCTGGGCGGTATGAGCAATTTCACAATCGGCGCGCTGTCGGCAATTCCCTACGTGGCGGCAGCAATCACGATGGTGTTTGTGGGATTGAGTTCGGACCGCTCCGGCGAGCGACGCTGGCACGCGGCCGTGCCCGCCCTTGCCGGCGCCATCGCCATCGGACTTGCGGGCGGCACGACCTCTCTGGCGACGGCAGTTGCGTTGGTCAGTGTCGCGGTAGTGGGCGTCTTTTCGATGATGGGCCCGTTCTGGGCGATGCCGACTGCGCTTCTGTCAGGAACGACCGCGGCCGCCGGAATCGCGTTCATCAATTCCGTTGGGAATCTCGGAGGATTTTTTGGCCCGTACATCATCGGACTGGTGCGCACCTCCACGGGACAGTTCCGCGGCGGACTGCTGGTGGTCGCGGCTGCGCTGGCAATGAGTGGAGCATTGGTATTGACGATAAAGTTGAACCGCAAACCTCTCTCCTCGTGAAGCCCGCGTAAGGGCAGGCGTCCTCGTCTGCCCAGGCGACCGAAGCCCGCACCTGTGTGCTCTCTGCATGTACTAACTGAACCTTGCTGCGGAATTTTTTCGGAACTAAGGTGCGGGAAGATTGCAATGCAAGTGGTAGGTGAGCCGGATCGACTTGAGTCGCCGCAAC
>Ga0210399_10000680_pt1 | contig 26971 bp, 21 predicted proteins | sample IncBWC14MmetaG_FD_150865 | JGI IMG/M metagenome (GOLD analysis project Ga0210399, IMG submission 150865) | Forest soil microbial communities from Barre Woods Harvard Forest LTER site, Petersham, Massachusetts, United States - Inc-BW-C-14-M | ecosystem: Environmental > Terrestrial > Soil >... | reverse complement strand
CTGTGGCCCCCCTCGCGTACTTCGGCGATCTCGCGCGCGCGCGAGGGCGGCGTGTGCTCGCAGCGTTCCCGGCGCGGGCAGCGGGCGCTGCGCGGGCAGATGATGCGCGCCGGTGCGGACAGCGCATCGCCGATCCAGGCGATGTTGAGCACGTTGGCGACCGCCTCGAGCGCCTGGGTCGAATCCCTGGGGATGCGTGCCTCGCCGCGCCGGTGCAGGCACTCGCGCAGGATCGCCGCGACGGTCGCTGTGCTGTCGACGCCGTTGGCATCGAGCGCGGGCGCGAGATCGACGCCGACCGAGAGGACGTGAGGATTGCCCGCCATGTCGCGCACGCGCACCGAGTGGCAGCAGTACAGGAGCGACTGCTCACCGTCGCGCAGCACCGAGATCTGCGAGCCCGACTCGCCGTGCTGGCCATCGATCATGCGGAATACCGCCCAGTTGGGGCACGGATCGCTCACCTGCGCAAGGTTGCCCCAGGGGAGGGGGATGCCGTTGCCGCGGTACACCGCGCGCAGGTAGCCCGGCGGATAGGCGTCGAAGAAGTGCCAGTAAGGGTAGGGCGAGACCTTGGTCATCCGCCGCATCACGACCGCCGGGGTGAGCTCGAGCTTGGTGCCGGCCTCCACCCGGTAGCGTTCGCGCGCGAGGAAACGCCGGAACGGCACCCGCGGGGCGAGCAGCGCGCCGGCGAAGAAGCTGCACTCGAAGTCGCGCCAGGCGTGCAGTACATCCTGGGGCTCGAGGCCGGCGGCGCCCGAGCCGCCCTCGGGGCTGCCGCCCATCTCCCCGCCGGTGGCGTGCGGGGACTTGAGCCCGTCTCCCCCGTGCAGCACCTTGTGAGCGATGTGCGCGGCGAGGTCGAACTTGAGCCGCGCCGGGTCCGATTGCAGAGCGCGGTTCGCATACACCACGCCCGGCGCCTCGAAGAACGAGCGCACCATGCTGCGCACCTCGCGATCCTTGTCGCGCGCCAGGACCGGCTTGCGGTCGAACCAGCGGATCTCGAGTCCGTGGCGCCTGGCGAGCCGCATCAGCTCCTCGACCCCGAGCGGGAAGCGCCGCTCGCCTACGCTCTCGGCCGCACGCTCGAGATCCGGGAAGTCGTTGCGCGACATCTCCTGATGCGAGCGGATGAGGAGGTGGGCGAACTGCCGCCCGCTGGTGCCGGTCTGCGCCAGAAGCTCGGGGATTGCCGCCTGCAGCAGGCTCCGGGAGAAGAGGAAGGCGGGCTCGAACGGCATGTGCGCCACGCCGCCCGCGGCCGCTGCGGCGCCCGCAGGCGGCAGCTCGGGCTCGGCGCTCTCATCGAGGAACCACCCCGGCGCGCGCTGAAAGACCGCCGCCAGCAGCTCGAGGAGCGCGGGGGAGGGCATGCGCTTGCCGCTCTCGATCATGCTGAGGTAGGACACGCTCGGCGCGTGGGCGGCGTTGCGCTGAATACAGCGCACCGAGAGTTCCTCCAGCGTGAGTCCGTTGCGCTTGCGGAGCGAGCGCAGCTTGGTGCCGAGGAAATGTCCGCGACGCACGAATTGCGCCATAGGTCACGCGTGAGTCGATCGGAGTATTGCCGGAGCTTGTGAAATTAACACTGTTAATTTTCTATAGTCAAATTCCCATCACTTCACGGGTATGCTGATGAACATGCCGCAGAGTGCACCGGAGCGGGCCTATTCCCGCGAGCCGAATGGTCCCAGGGTCGAGATCCTGGGAGCGAAGATCGAGCGCTCGGAGGAGGTGCTGACGCCCCTCGCGCTGCAGCTGCTCGCGAGCCTCCACCGCCGCTTCAATCCGCGCCGCCTCGAGCTGCTCGCCGCGCGCGCCCGCCGCCAGGCGGAGTTCGACGACGGCGCGCTGCCGCAGTTTCTCGCGGACACCGCCGGGGTGCGCGCCGCCGAGTGGCGCATCTCACCGGTGCCGGCCGATCTCCTCGACCGTCGCGTCGAGATCACCGGCCCCGTGGACCGCAAGATGATCATCAACGCGCTGAACGCGCCGGTCAGCGCCTTCATGGCGGACTTCGAGGATTCGCTGGCGCCGACCTGGGAGAACGTGATCCGCGGCCAGGTGAACCTCGCCGACGCCATCCGCCGCACCATCAGCTTCCAGGACGAGTCGACCGGCAAGGTCTACCGGCTCGCCGAGCGCACCGCGACCCTCATCGTGCGTCCGCGCGGCTGGCACCTGCCGGAGAAGCACGTGCGCATCAACGGCGAGGAGGTGTCGGGCGCGCTGTGCGACTTCGCGCTGTTTCTCGCCAACAACCATGCTGCGCTCGCTGAGCGTGGCACCGGACCGTACCTGTACCTGCCGAAGATCGAGAGCCATCTGGAAGCGCGGCTCTGGAACGATGTGTTCCTCGCCGCCCAGGATGCGCTCGGCATGCCGCGCGGTACGATAAAGGCGACGGTCCTCATCGAGACCATCCTCGCGGCCTTCGAGATGGACGAGATCCTCTACGAGCTGCGCGAGCACTCCTCGGGGCTCAACTGCGGCCGCTGGGATTACATCTTCAGCTTCATCAAGAAATTCCGGAACCGCCCCGACTTCCTGCTGCCGGATCGGGCCAGCGTCACCATGGAGCGGCCCTTTCTCAAGGCCTACGTGGATCTCCTTATCCACACCTGCCACCGCCGTGGCGCGCACGCCATGGGAGGTATGGCGGCGCAGATACCGATCCGCGACGACCCGGCGGCCAACGAGGCGGCGATGGCGCGCGTGCGGGCCGACAAGCTGCGTGAGGCGCGCGCCGGACATGACGGCACCTGGATCGCGCACCCGGGACTCGCGGCGATCGCGCGCGAGCCTTTCGATGCGGTCATGCATGGCGCCAACCAGCTGTCGGTGCTGCGCGAGGACGTGCACGTCAGCGCCGCCGATCTGGTGGCTATCCCTGCGGGCGCGATCAGCGAAGAGGGCCTGCGCAACTGCATCCGCGTCGGGGTGCAGTACCTCGAGTCCTGGCTGCGCGGCAACGGCTGCGTGCCGCTCTATCACCTCATGGAGGATGCGGCGACCGCCGAGATCTGCCGCGCGCAGCTGTGGCAGTGCCTGCGCCACGGCGCACGCACCAGCGACGGGGCTGCGGTGACGCTCGAGCGCTTCGATCGGCTGCTGCAGTCCGAGCTCGACCGCATCCACGCCGAGGTGGGCGCGGCGCGCCTCGCCCAGGGCGTATTCCCGACCGCTGCCCGCCTCTTCGAGCAGATGATCAAGTCCGAGACCTTCGATGAGTTCCTGACGCTGCCGGCGTACGAGCTGTTGAGCTGAGCTGCCGACAAAGGAGATGTCAGCCCATGAGCGATAGCACGATCACCAGCCTCTCGCGCACGCTGCCGAGCGCCGAGGAGCTGCGCCGCGCGTGGCGCGACAGTCCCCGCTGGCGCGGCGTCGAACGCGGCTATGACGCCGTGGATGTCGTGCGGCTGCGCGGCACCATCGCCGTCGAGCACTCGATCGCGCGGCTCGCCGCGGAGAAGCTCTGGCGCTATCTGCAGGACAAGCCGCTGGTGAACGCGCTCGGCGCACTCACCGGCAACCAGGCGATGCAGCAGGTGAAGGCGGGGCTCGATGCGATCTACCTCTCGGGCTGGCAGGTCGCGGGCGACGCCAACCTCGCAGGCCAGATGTATCCCGATCAATCGCTCTATCCGGCCGACTCCGTGCCCGCGGTGGTGCGCCGGATCAACAACACCCTGCGCCGTGCCGACGAGATCCATCACGCCGAGGGTGATGACTCCATCGACTGGCTGAAGCCGATTGTGGCCGACGCCGAAGCCGGTTTCGGCGGCGTGCTGAACGCCTTCGAGCTGATGAAGCAGATGATCGACGCCGGAGCGGCCGGCGTGCACTTCGAGGACCAGCTGTCGTCCGCGAAGAAGTGCGGCCACATGGGCGGCAAGGTACTGGTGCCAACCCAGGAGGCGATCGCCAAGCTCGTCGCCGCGCGCCTCGCGGCCGATGTATGCAACGTTCCCACGGTTCTGGTGGCGCGCACCGATGCCGAGGGAGCGACGCTCCTCACCTCGGATGTCGACGAGCGCGACCGGCCCTTCATCGATGCGGACAGGGGCCGCAGCGCCGAAGGGTTCTTCAGCGTGAAGGCGGGCCTCGCCGCCGCGATCGCCCGTGGCTGCGCCTATGCACCGTACGTCGATCTGGTCTGGTGCGAGACGGCCAAGCCCGACCTCGAGGAGGCGCGCGAGTTCGCCGAGGGGGTCCACGCGCAGTATCCCGGCAAGCTCCTCGCCTACAACTGCTCGCCGTCCTTCAATTGGAAGAAGAAGCTCGACGATGCGACCATCGCGAAGTTTCAGCGCGAGCTCGCGGCCATGGGCTACCGCTTCCAGTTCATCACGCTCGCCGGTTTCCACGCGCTCAACTACTCGATGTTCGAGCTCGCGCGCGCCTACAAGACGCAGCAGATGACCGCCTACGTCACTCTGCAGCAGGCGGAGTTCGCCGCCGAGAGCGCCGGCTACACCGCCACCAAGCACCAGCGCGAGGTCGGCGCCGGCTACTTCGACGCCGTCACGCAGGCAGTGAGCGGCGGACAGTCCTCGATCACGGCGCTCGCCGGCAGCACCGAGGAACAGCAGTTCGCCGCCGCGAAACCGCGGCTCGATAAAGCGGTGTAGGCCTTTCACACTCGGCTTCTGCTGATGCGCAGGGCGCCAAAGCCGCGCCTTTGGCGCCCGGCAACGAAGCTGATGTCCGAAAAATCGCCGCCAGGCGATTTTTCCAATGGACCAGCGGGCTACTTCGCCGTCGGCATCGTGAATTCGGGGCCCTTGGGCGTGGCTTCCGGCCAGCGCTCCATGATGGACTTCTGACGCGTATAGAAGCGCACCCCTTCCTCGCCGTAGGCATGGGTGTCGCCGAACAGGCTTCCCTTCCAGCCGCCAAAGCCATGCCAGGCCATGGGCACGGGGATCGGCACGTTGATGCCCACCATGCCGACCTGGATGCGCCGTCCGAACTCGCGCGCCACGTGCCCGTCGCGCGTATAGCAGGCGACGCCGTTGGCGAGCGGGTGCGAGTTGACCAGCCCGATCGCGGCGGCGAAGTCCGGCACGCGCACGCACACCAGCACCGGGCCGAAGATCTCCTCCTGGTAGATGCGCATCTCGCGCGTCACGCGGTCGAAGAGCGTAGGTCCCAGCCAGAAGCCGCGCTCCTGACCGGCGATCGTGAAGGAGCGGCCGCTCGCGGCATCGACGCGGCCATCGACCACGAGCTCGGCGCCCGCCGCCGCGCCGCCGGCGATGTAGCCGCGGATGCGCTCGAGCGCCTGGCGATTGATCACCGGGCCCATCTCCGCCTGAGGCTCCATGCCATCGCCCACCCGCAGCCGCCGCGTGCGCTCGGCGAGCGCCGGGATCACCCGGTCGGCGGCCTCGCCGACCAGCACCGCGACCGAGATCGCCATGCAGCGCTCGCCGGCAGAGCCGTAGGCGGCGCCGATGAGTGCATCGACCGCCTGATCGAGGTCGGCATCGGGCATCACCACCATGTGGTTCTTGGCCCCGCCGAGCGCCTGCACCCGTTTGCCGGCCTGCGCGCCGCGGGTGTAGATCGAGTGCGCGACCGCAGAGGAGCCGACGAAACTCACCGCTCGCACGTCCGGGTCCGCGAGCAGCGCGTCCACCGCATCCTTGTCGCCCTGCACGACGTTGAATACCCCGGGCGGCAGGCCCGCCTCGGCGAGCAGCTGCGCCATGACCACCGAGGCCGAGGGGTCGCGCTCACTCGGCTTCAGCACGAAGGTGTTGCCGCAGGCGATGGCGAGCGGAAACATCCAGCACGGCACCATGCAGGGGAAGTTGAAGGGGGTGATGCCGGCGACCACCCCGAGAGGCTGGCGCAGGGTCCAGTTGTCGATGCCGGTGGACACCTGGTCGGTGAAGTCGCCCTTCAGCAGCTGCGGGATGCCGCACGCGAACTCGACGATCTCGATGCCGCGGGTCACCTCACCCTGCGCGTCCGCGAACACCTTGCCGTGCTCGCTGGTGATGAGCGCGGCGAGCGCATCGCGCCGCTCGTTGAGGAGCTGGAGGAAACGCGCCAGCACGCGCGCCCGCCGCACCGGCGGCGTGTCCGCCCAGGCGGGCCATGCGCCGCGCGCGCTCGCGACCGCGGCGCGCACCTCTTCGGCGCTGGCCAGGGCGACGCGCCGCGTTACCTCACCCGTGGCAGGGTTGAACACATCGAGCTGCCGGCCCGTGCCACGCACACTGCGTCCGTCGATCCAGTGCGGAACCGAGTCGATTGCGGCGGCGGCGGGCAGGGCAGAAACGGCCATGGCTGGATCATAGACCCAAGGGGCGGAGCCTGCGCATACTCTCGCTGAAGCCATGGCGACACAGGCGCTCTTTCCGACGCTGGTTTACACCGGCCGTCTGCGCGGCCGCGGCTGGCAGGCGCTCAACGCACGCCTGCTGCGCGAGTGCCGGCAGCTGCGCGCGGACGATGCGGCCGGGCGGCGCTGGTCGGCCAGCAACTACCCCGGCGGCTACACTTCCTACGGCTCGGCGAGCCGCATGCACCGGCTGTCGCCCACCTTCGCAGCACTGGCACGTGCCCTCGATGCGCAGGTGGCGGGTTTCGCTCGCACGCTGGCGTTTGATCTCACCGGGCGGCCGCTCGCGATGACCGACTGCTGGGTGAACATCATGGGGCGCGGTGCGGCGCACGGTGCCCACCTGCATCCGCTCTCGACCATCAGCGGGACCTACTACGTCGCCACACCGCCGCGCTCGGCGGCACTCAAGTTTGAGGACCCGCGCCTCGAGCGCTACATGGCCGCGCCGCCGCGTCTCGCGCGCGCGCGCCGCGCGCGCCGGGCGTGGGTGCAGGTCGCCGCGCACACCGGCAGCGTCGTGCTGTTCGAGAGCTGGTTGCGGCACGAGGTGCCCGCCAACGCAGCCGCTGCGGAGCGCGTCAGCATCAGCTTCAACTACAGCTGGTTTTAGCCGCAGTGCATCCGCCGCGGGTCAACCGCCGCCGGCAGGACACGTTGCAACGGAGGAGGGCGGCGAGCGCGGCGTCCAGGAATTCAGGCAACGTTCAGCGTCCGCCGTCCATGTTCGGATCTCAAGGAGACCTCATCATGCCTAACCTCGTCCGTGGTCTCATCGCTGCGCTGCTGCTCGCCGCGCTGCCGCTCGCATCGCAGGCGGGCGTGTTCGTCTCGGTCACGATCGCGCCGCCGGTGCTGCCGGTGTACGAGCAGCCGCCGATTCCGGGGCCCGGTTACATCTGGACGCCGGGCTATTGGGCGTGGGACGGCAGCTACTACTGGGTGCCGGGTACCTGGGTGCTGGCGCCGGTGGGCCTCTTGTGGACGCCGGGTTACTGGGGCTGGGCCGATGACGTCTACTTCTGGCACGCCGGCTACTGGGGCCCGCACGTCGGCTTCTACGGCGGTGTCAATTACGGTTTCGGCTACGGCGGCGTGGGCTTCGTCGGCGGTGAATGGCGTGGCGGAGAGCTCTACTACAACCGCTCGGTCACCAACATCACGAACACCCGCATCACCAACGTCTACAACCGCACGGTGGTCAATAACGTCACCGTCAATCACGCGAGCTTCAACGGCGGTCCCGGCGGCATCGCCGCGCGGCCCGGCGCCCGTGAGCTTGCCGCGGAGCACGAGCGGCACGTTGCGCCCCTGCAGATGCAGACCGAGCACCGGACGATGGCGGCGCACGACAACGGCCTGCGCGCCTCGGTGAACGGCGGCCGGCCGGCGATCGCCGCAACCGAGCGCCCGGGCGTGTTCTCGGGTAACGGCGTGGTCGCGGCGCACAACAGCGCCCGTGGCGGCTTGCGCACCTCTGAGGGTCCTGGAGGCCGCGGCAACGCCGCGCAAGCTCCGCGAGGCGGCATCCCGCCGGGCCGCGAGGCCCGTGGCGGGCCGATGCCGCCGGCGCGCGCCAATTCATTCGCGCCGCCGCGCAGCGCTGCCGAGGAGCCGCGGGGCCGCTCCGAGCAGCCGCGGGGTTTCCAGCCCCCGCCCCCGCGCACCCAGCCGCGTCCGATCGAGCCACGCGTCAATGAGTCACGTGGCGGTCCGCGCGAGCAGCCGCGCCAGCAGCCAGGCGAGCAGCCGCACGAGCAGCGTCCCCAGCGCGAGCAGCGCGATGAGCGTCCTCCTCATCAGGCGCGCATCCAGCAGGTGGGCCCGGAGCAGCGCCAGGCACGCGAGTCGGGCGCGGAGCATCGGCACGGCTGAGCCGCGACTGCAGGCGGATGACATGCAGAGGCCGCCGTCGGGCGGCCTCGCTGCGTCGGCCTACAGTACGCGGCGCAGCCACTGCGCGATGTCGGCGACCTCCTCGGGACAGACGCTGTGCGGCATCGGGTAGGTGTGCCACTCCACCGCGTAGCCGCACGCCTCGAGAGTCGCCCGCGCGTGCTCGCCCAGCGCCGGCGCGACGATCGGATCGGCGAGGCCGTGCGCGAGGAGAATCGGGGTCGACTGGTTCGCCGCGCTGCGCTCGGCTGCGAGACTGCCGGCGAGCAGCAGATAACAGGAGAGCCCCATGATGCCGGCGAGCTTCTCTGCGAAGCGGGTGCCGGCGAGCAGCGCCAGCGCGCCTCCCTGGGAGAAACCGGCGAGCACGATGCGGTCGGTGGCGATGCCCCGTGCGTTCTCGCGGCGGATCAGCGCTTCCACCGTCGCCTGTGAGGCGCGCATGCCGCCCTCGTCCTCGGGTCCGCGGCGCTCGAGGCTCACGATGTCGTACCAGGCGCGCATGGCAAAGCCGCCGTTCAGCGTTACCGGGCGGATCGGGGCGTGCGGGAATACGAAGCGCAGCGCGCGCTCGCCCGGGCGCACCAGCTCGGGCACGATGGGCTCGAAATCATGGCCATCCGCGCCGAGTCCGTGCATCCAGATCACCGCCGCCGTCGGGTTGGCACCCGTCTCAACCTCGACCGCCTCGCGTGACACCGACGACTCCTGATGTCCGATGCGAGCTCGATACTAGAACACGGCGGCCGTACGCGGTACCGAGCGTGGGGGGCGCGCCGTGAGTGGGCGTCGCCGGCGCTGGCGCCTGTGGCCGAGGGCAGGCGCGCGCCGCCGCTGGCTGCGCACCTGGCGCCGCGCGCCCCGCGTGTTGCAGGTTGGCAGCGTGCTCGCGGCGATGGCGCTGCTGGCGCTCGCCGTCAACGGCGTATATCAGCTGGTACGTAAGCCGACGGAGCTCTTCTTTCCGGTGAGCGGCGTGCTCTACAAGACGCCCGCCGAGACCTGGCGTGATTACGCGCCGCTCTTTCGCCGCTATTCGACCGCGACCGTCGCGCCGGAGCTGCTCGCGGCGCTCGCCCAGGTGGAGGGGTCGGGTAATCCGCTGGTACGCACCTACTGGCGCTGGTCGTGGGCGCCAAAGCCCTTCGAGATGTATCGCCCGGCCTCGAGCGCCGTCGGGATGTATCAGATGACGGATGGCACCTTCGAGGTGGCAAGGCACTACTGCATTCACCACCACGTGCTGACGCGCGAGGGTCGCTGGAACGACTTCGGCTCGTGCTGGTTCGCCGGGCTGTACCTGCGCGTGCTGCCGGGCGATGCCGTGGAGCTCACCGCCGCGTACCTCGATCTCGAGGTGACGAGCGTCCTCGCGCAACGCCGCGCCCACATCACGCCCGCCGAGCGCCGTCACGTCGCCGCCGTCGTGCACCTGTGCGGGGCCGGCGTGGCGGAGACCTACGTGCGCCGTGGCCTGCGGTTCAGCGAAGGCGAGCGCTGCGGCGACCACGACCCGCGCGCCTATGTCGCGCGGGTCGACGCCCTGGACGCTGAGTTCGCGCGGCTGGCGGCGGGGGATGCCGCCGTCCCTCAGTGATGGTGACCGCCGTCCCCGTGCACGTGCCCGTGGGCCAGCTCTTCCTCGGTCGCCGGGCGGACGGCGGTGATTTCGACGTCGAAATTGAGATCCTGGCCGGCGAGGGGGTGATTGCCATCGAGCGTGATCATGTCACCGGCAATGTGCTTCACGGTGACCGCCTGGTGACCCGCCTGTAGACGCAGCCCGACCCGCAGATTGTCGATGCCCTTGAGGGCCCGCCGTGGCACCTTCTGCACCAGGGCACGGTCATACTCACCGTAGCCTTGGGCGGCGGGAACGCGCACCTGCAGGCGGTCGCCGACGCTCTTGCCCGTGAGCTCGCGCTCGAGCCCGGGAACGATGTTTCCACGCCCGTGCAGGTAGGCGAGGGGCTCGCCGCCCGCCGAGCTGTCGATCACCTCGTCGGTGTCGCCCTTGAGCGTGTAATGAAAGGTAACGACGTCGTTGTCGGCGATGGGCATCGGAGGGTTCGGAGCGAAAAGCTGCGCAAGCCGGGGACGCGGAGAATACCATTAGCGCCCGGCTCTGGACCGAACGCCCCCGCCGCGCCAGGCGCGGGCGCGAAATCTGAAAGACCCCCAATGAAGCTTGTCCGATTGCTGTTCGTAGCCGCCGCGACCCTCACCACCGCGCTCGCCGCCGCCGCCACCCAGGAAGCAGGAACCACCCCGATGGCCGCCGATAACCCCTTTGTCCGCCCGAGCCCGCTGCCCTTCGAGATGCCGCCGTTCGACAGGATCCACGACGCCGATTACGCCCCGGCGTTCGAAACCGGCATGCGCGAGCAGCTGCAGGAGGTGGCGGCTATTGCCCACAGTGCCCAGCCGCCCAGCTTCGAGAACACGATCGTCGCCCTGGAGCGCTCCGGGCGGGTGCTCGACCGGGTCGCGAGCGTGTTCTACAACCTGAACTCCTGCAACACCGATCCGCAGATGCAGAAGGTCGATACCGAGCTGGCGCCGAAGCTCGCCGCGCACAACGACGCCATCTTCCTCGACGCGGCGCTCTGGGCACGGGTCGCCGCGCTCTACGACAAGCGCGCGAGCCTCAATCTCGATCCGGAATCGCTGCAGCTGCTGACGCGCTACCACACGCAGTTCGTGCGCGCCGGCGCGCAGCTCTCCGCCCCGGAGCAGAAGCGGCTGCGGGCCATCAACGAGGAGATCTCGACGCTCACCACCCGTTTCCGGCAGAACGTGCTCAAGGCGACCGCCGACGGCGCCGTGGTGGTCGAGAAGGCCTCAGATCTCGATGGCCTTACCCCGGTGCAGATCGGAGCGGCGGCGCAGGCGGCCGCCGACCGCGCACTCAAGGACAAGTGGGTCATTGCGCTGCAGAACACCACCAACCAGCCGCTGCTCGCGAGCCTTACCAACCGCGAGCTGCGCGAGCGCATCTACCGGGCCTCGGTCGGGCGCGGGCTCTCCGGCGCGACCGACAACCGCGGCATCATCGCGCAGCTGGTGAAGCTGCGCGCCGAGCGCTCCAAGCTTCTCGGCTACCCCGATCACGCGGCCTACGTGCTCGAGGATGAGTCGGCCGGCAACCCCACGGCGGTCGCCGACATGATCCGACAGGTGGCCCCGGCGGCCCTCAAGCGCGCGCGCGCCGAGGCCGCCGACATCCAGAAGCTGATCGACCGCCAAGCCACCGCGCGCGGCGTGCCGTCCTTCACGCTGCAGCCCTGGGACTGGTCGTTCTACGCCGAGCAGGTCCGCAAGGCGCACTATGACTTCGACCAGGCGCAGGTGGCGCCGTACTTCGAGCTCGAGCGCGTGATGCGCGACGGCCTGTTCTACGCCGCCCACGAGCTCTACGGGCTCAGCTTCAGGGAGCGCAAGGACCTGCCGGTCTATCAGCCCGACGTGCGCGTGTTCGAGGTCTCGGACGCCGACGGCAAGCCGCTCGCGCTCTTCATCGCCGATTACTTCGCGCGCGACAACAAGCAGGGCGGGGCGTGGATGAACAGCTACGTGTCGCAGTCGCAGCTGCTCGGCCAGCACCCGGTGGTTGCCAACCATCTCAACATCCCCAAGCCCCAGCCGGGGCAGCCAGTGCTGCTGACGTTCGATGAGGTCACGGGGATGTTCCACGAGTTCGGCCACGCGATTCACGGCATGCTGTCGAACGTCCGCTATCCGTTGCTGTCCGGCACCGCGGTGCCGCGCGACTTCGTCGAGTTCCCCTCGCAGTACAACGAGATGTGGGCGCGTGAGCCCACGGTGGTCGCCCACTATGCAAACGACTACCGCAGCGGCGCCCCGATGCCCCCGGAGCTGCTCGCCAAGGTGCTGGCGGCACAGAAGTTCAACCAGGGCTATGCGACGCTCGAGTACATCGAGGCGGCACAGGTCGACCTCGCCTGGCACCTGATCGATACGGCCCAGGCGCCGGATGCCGCGGCCGTGCCCGGCTTCGAGACGGCGGCGCTCAAGGACGCGGGGCTCGACTATGCGCCGATCCAGCCGCGCTATCACTCCGGCTACTTCTCGCACATCTTTGCCGGCGGCTATTCGGCCGGTTACTACGCGTACCTCTGGAGCGAGGTGCTGGCGCGCGACACCGGCCAGTGGTTCCACACCCACGGCGGGCTGACGCGCGCCAACGGCGATACGCTGCGGCGCATGGTGCTGTCGCGCGGGCGCACCGACGACCCGCAGATCCTGTTCCGCAACTTCTATGGCCGTGCGCCCGAGATCGGGCCGCTGCTCGAGTATCGGGGGCTCGCGGGCGGGGGCTGAGGCGGCGCGGCTCTCAAGCCGGCGGCGCACGGCGGGCGCGGTCGATGCCGGCGACCAGGTGGCGGAAGCACTCGAGCATCGGCAGCTCGAGGCCGAGTGCCACCGCACGCTCGAGCGCGTAGCCGAGCGTCTCGTTCACCTCGAGCGGTCGTCCCGCGAGCAGGTCCTGGAGTGAGGACATGCGGTGCTGCGGCGCGCTCGCGCGGTACGTATGCCCGGCCTTCACGATGATCTCGACGGCCGCACTCTCCGGCAGCGAGCACAGGCTCGCCGCGGGCAGCACCGCCTGATCGCTCAGGGGGATGCCCAGCGCGGCCGCGAGCGCGCCGACGTCGCGCACCAGCCGCACGAGGATCAGCGCGGCGTCGGGATCGGACAGGTACTTCCAGGTCTCAGCGCGCGTGGTGACCGAGAGGGCCATCAGCCCCACCCAGCCGCAGAACTTCGACCACTCGAGCGTCACGATCTCGCGGGTCGCCGCGGCGTGTACCCCCGAGGCGTCGATCGTATGCGCGAGATCGCGGGCACGGGCGCTCTCGGTGCCGTCGAGCTCGCCGATCAGGATGTTCACGTTGCGGGTGAAGAGCACTTCCCCGCCGGGCAGCAGCTCGCCGCTCGTGTCGGCGAGCGCGCCGAGCACGCGCCCCGGCCCGAAGGCCCGGGCGAGCAGCTCGTTCTTCAGCGGTCCGTTCTGGATCGAGAGCGTGACGTCGAGCGCGCTCTGCTTGAGCGCCGCGAGAGCCTCCGCCGTGCCGGGCGTCTTGGTCGCTACGATGAGCGTGCGCGCACTGGTGAGTGCCGCGGGATTGCGCACCGTGTGCACGGCAGTCGTGAACTCGGCCAACCCACGGATCGTGAGCCCGTGGTGCTCGAGGGCGTCGGCGCGCGCACCGCGCGCGAGCATTGCCACGCGATGCCCGGCGCGCGCGAGGTGCGCTCCCAGGATCGAGCCGATCGCGCCGGCGCCGAGGATCGCGAAATCGAAGTCGCTCATGAGTCTGCCGGCGGTGGCGCGCGCTACAACGCCTCGGCGATGTCCTGTATGAGACCGCGGTCCTCGGGTTTGGTCTCAGGCGGATAGCGCTTGAGCACGCGGCCATCGCGGGCGATGAGGAACTTCTCGAAATTCCAGCTGATGTCGCCGGCGATGCCCGTGCCGGGTGAGGTGAGGAAGGCATAGACCGGGTGGCGGTGTGCGCCATTGACGTCGAGCTTGGCGCTCAAGGGGAAGGTCACCTGGTAGCTCGTCTGGCAGAAGGCGACGATCTCGACTTCGCTCCCCGGCTCCTGTGCGCCGAACTGGTTGCAGGGAAAGCCGACGACGGTAAAGCGCTCAGCACTGAGCTCGCGCTGCAGCTGCTCGAGGCCCGCGTACTGGGGCGTGAGGCCGCAGCGGCTCGCCACGTTGACCGCGAGTGTCACCTTGCCGCGCAGCGCGTCCAGCAGGTCCGGCGCGCCGTCGATCCCGCGCACCGCGATATCGTAAAAGCCGCTCATGGATCGCTCCAGTACGTCCCGTAGCCGGGACTTTTACGATACACCACCCGTGGGCTTAACATCCGGGGCTGCAACGGGGGAGATTCCATGACAGCCGAGCTCAGCAAGGCCGAAACGGCCAAAGTAGTCGACACCCTAAACCGGATCCTCGAGCTCGAGCTCGCGGGCCTGGTGCGTTACCTGCATTACAGCTTCATGATCTTCGGGCACACCCGCATCCCGATCGTCGCCTGGTTGCGCGCTCAGGCGGACGAGTCGCAGGCGCACGCAGTTGCCGCCGGCGAGCACATCACCAGCTTCGGCGGCCACCCGTCGTTGCGTATCGGCCCGCTGCTCGAGACCCACAAGCACAATGTGGATGAGATCCTGCGCGAAGCGCTGGCGCACGAGGAGGAGGGGCTCGGCGAGTACCGCAAGCTTCTCGATCAGGTGAGCGGCCGCAACATCATGCTCGAGGAATATGCGCGTACGCAGATCGCCACCGAGGAGGCGCATCTGGCCGACATCGGCAAGATGATCCGCAAGCCGGGCTCGATCGCCTGAGGGACGCGCCGTGCGGATCATCGCAGTCACCAACATCAAGGGCGGTGTGGGCAAGACCACCAGCGCGGTGAATCTCGCCTATCTGTGTGCGCGGGCCGGTCATGCGACGCTGCTCTGGGATCTCGATCCGCAGGGCGCGGCGACCTACGGACTGCGGGGCGAGGCCCACGAGCAGGTCTCCGCAAAGAAGCTCCTGTCCGGCAAGCGCGAGCTCCCGGAACTGGTGCTCGCCACGGGTTACCCCGGACTCGATCTGCTGCCCGCGGATTTCTCCTATCGCAATTTTGCGCTGCACCTCGCCGAGCGCCGCCATCCCACCGAGCGGTTGCTGCGCATGAGCCGCTCGCTGCGCGAGATCTACCACACGCTGTTTCTCGATTGTCCGTCAGGCATCTCGCTGCTCACCGAGAACGTGCTGCGCGCCGCCGACAGCGTGATCGTGCCGCTGGTGCCCTCGCCGCTGTCGGTAAGGGTGCTGCGGCAACTGTGCGATTTCCTCGTGCGGGAGGACTGGACCGACCTCACGCTGCTGCCGTTCTTCTCGATGGCCGACCGGCGCCGATCGCTGCACCAGGAGCTCATGGCACAGACGCGCGCGCAGTTCCCGGAGATTCTGGCGACGCTCGTTCCCTACTGGAGCGAGATAGAGCGCATGACGCTGCGGCGCGCCCCGCTACCGGCGTTTGCGCCGCACAGCGAGGCGGCCCGGATCTACGCCGCTCTCTGGGCCGAGATGGAGCAGCGCATGGCCGCAGCGCACGCGACAGCGGAGCGCGCCGCGCCCGGCCCGTGGCGGCCGGCTGAGAGTCCTGCGGCCGTTCCCGTCTAGGAGCTTGGTTGCGGGGTGGGGGCCTGTTCCGGGTCACCCGCCGTCGCCACGGAGAACGCTTCCACCGAGTAGCCGGCCTCGATCCAGGCCTCGAGACCGCCCTTCAGCGGCCGCACGCGCTGAAAGCCCCTGTCCATGAGCAGCCGCGCCACTTTGGCGGCCGACGCCTCGTTCGGGCAGGTGCAGTAGAGGATGATCTCGCGATCGCGCGGCAGCTTATCGAAGTGGCGCGCCGCATCCTGCACCGGCACGTTCAGCGCGCCCGGGATGCGGTGCAGCTCGAGCGTCTGCGCAGTTGGCGAGCGCACGTCGACGATGACCGGCGCGGCTCCCTCATCGATCTGCTGGCGCAGCTCCTCGACGCTGATGCGCGCCATGTTGAGCGCCGCGTAGAACCGCCGCCGCTCCCACCACCGGTAGGCGATGTAGGCGAGCAGCAGCAGCAGCAGCACGGCCGCCGCGGTGCCGCCCACCTGCGCCGCCTGGGGCAGCAGCCGCTCGATCTGCGTACGCAGCAGTGCGCCGGCGGCAACCGCCGCACCGACCCACAGTCCGGCCCCGAGGGCGCTGAAGACGATGAACCGGCCGAAGTGCATGTGCGTCGCGCCGGCGAGCGGGGGTCCGATGAGCGCGAGCCCCGGCACGAACTTCGCGATCAAAAGCGCCCGCGCGCCCCAGCGCTCGAACGCGCCCTGCGTCTGGCTGACGCACGAATCCGGCGAGAGTGAGACCCGGCACAGCAGGCTCATGACGCGGCCCCCATAGCGGCGCCCCGCGACATACCAGGTGCTGTCGGCGATGACACAGGCGGCGACCGCGAGTGCGATCAGGGCGGACGCTGACATCTTGCCGCTGGCCGCCACGGCGCCGGCGACTATGAGCGTGGGTACCGTGGGCAGCCCGAGCTGCTGCAGCAGGACGTTAAGGAAGACGAAGCCGAGACCGATGGGGCTGCGCACCGCGCGATCTTGCGCCGCGCGCCGCCGAGCGACAAGAACACCGGCGGGTGAGCGGCCGGTCCCCCGAACGGCAGAAGAGTCAGGTCGGGAAGTGGGTGAAGAGCGCGGCTACCGCGGCGTCGATCCTCTGCTCGGCGTCCGCACCGGTTACACCGTAGAGGTTCTGGTCGACGGAGGCATGCCAGAGCGCCTCGCGGGTCTTGGCGTCATAGAGATCGATGCCGATCATCCCCTGGCGATAGACGTACGGACCACCCCAGCCCCACGGTCCCCAGTACGGGCCACCCCAGCCCCAATAGCCGTAACCGTAAGGGTAGGGGCCAGCCGGGTAGCCGGGGTCGACCACGAGCGTCGAGCCGATGCCGTAGCCGACCAGGCAGTCAGCGTTCTCCTGCGTCAGCTGTACCCCGATCGCCTGCATGTGCTGGGTGATCGCGGCGCGCAGGCGACTCTCGTTCACGGGATTGGCCACCGTGGCGTGCATCGGGTTATCGGTGCGGAAGGAGCCCGCGAACGCAAAGCTATGGCACTGCCCGGGATGAAACGCCGTACGGTTCACGTCGGAGCGGACCTCGAGGGCGCAGCCCGCGAGAGCTGCGGCGAGGAGGCCCAGGAACGCACTGCACAGAATCCGTTTGCTCATGTACTCGCCCTCAAGGCGCGCGGCCAGGCCCTGCCACGCATTCGCTCAACGTATGCGTCATCGCTCCGTTGACCGTTAGATGATGCGCCGCGTTCCCGGGCGGGGCAACGAGCGGAGTCACGGGTGCCGCGCGCTTGTAGAGTTCTCTAACAAATTGATTCCAGTGGATAATATCCGCGTGCTAAGACCCCCCAAAGCCTTCGTCTCCTGGAGCTCCGGCAAGGACAGCGCCTATGCTCTGCACGAGGCGCGCACCCGGGGTCTTGCGCAGGTCGTGGGAACGATCACGACTCTCAGCGAAGCCTACGACCGGGTCGCGATGCACGGCGTGCGCTCGAGCCTCCTCGAGCGGCAGATTGCCGCCCTCGGTCTTCCCTCACAACGCGTGCTGCTGCCGAGCCCCTGCCCGAACGAGGTCTACGAGGCGCGCTTCGGCGAGGCCTGTGAGCGCATGAAGAGCGAGGGGGTGCGCCACATCGTGTTCGGGGATCTCTTCCTCGAGGACATCCGCGCTTACCGCGAGCGGCAGCTTGCGGCACTCGGGATGAGCGCGATCTTTCCCCTGTGGCGGCGCGACACGGCGGAGCTCGCGCGCGCCATGATCGCGAGCGGGCTCGTGGCGCACCTCACGTGCATCGACCCGAAGCGCCTTGACCGTAGCTTTGCCGGCCGGCGTTTCGACGCGCGGCTGCTCGATGAGCTGCCGCGGGACGTCGATCCATGCGGCGAGAACGGCGAGTTCCACACCGTGGTCTCGGCCGGCCCGATGCTCACGGCAGCGATCGCCGTGCGGGTGGGCGAAGTCGTGGAGCGCGACGGGTTCGTGTTCGCCGACGTGCTGGCCGTTTAGGCGATACGGGCGATACGCCTCGCGGCCGCCGCGCGCAGCGCGCGCAGCAGGCCGAGGCTCGCCAGCGCGAGCAGCGTCAGCTCATCGATCCCGCCGCCACCGTGTCCGCCGCCACCGCCGGCGGGTGCTGATGCAATCGTCAAGGACAGATTTGCGGTCGCGCTCTGCATGGGGCTGCTGGAGTCGGTGACCTTGAAAGTGAGCGCCACATTCGAGGCGCTCGCAGTCGGTGTGCCCGTAATACTTCCGTCTGACGAGAGTGACAACCCGGCCGGGAGCGTCCCGCCGGTCAGGGTCCATGCATACGGCGTGGCTCCGCCGCTGGCTGCCAGCGTCTCGCTGTAAGCCATTCCCACCTGACCGCTCGGGAGAGAGCTCGTACTGACGCTGAGCGGTCCTTCAACGATGAGCGTGGCGGTCTCGGTCGCGACGCCCGCCGCGTTGGTGCAACTCATCGTGTACGCACTCGCGCCCGCCGCGGGCGGCGTGACGGTCAGGGTGCCGCTGATCTGACTCGAGCTGAAGCCCGCGGTGGCGGTGCAGGTGTTGATGCTGGCCGCGTTCCAGGTCAGGGTCGCCGACTGACCAAGCATGATGGTCGCCGGCGAGAGGCTCATGTTGGGCCAGGCGAGCGCTGGTCCCGCCTGGATAAACCCGTAGCCGGTCGCCAAGTCCGGGGATGAGCTGACCATGGCGGCGGCGGTAAAGCGGATGGCTGTGTAGACATCGTCGGGCGTGATGCTGGAGTTTGCCTGCAGCATGAGGGCCGCGAGGCCGGCCGCGTGCGGTGCCGCGGCGGAGGTGCCGAAGTAGTTGGGATAGCTCGCGTTGTTGAGGCACCCGGCGACCGTCGAGGGGTCGGTGATGTTGCCGCTCGCGAGCGTGAATCCGAAGAACGTCGTGTTGGTACCGTCCGGGCCGACGAAGTCGGGCTTCTGCCGGACGACCGGGGTCGCGAGGCGGTTTCCAGACGTGTCGAAGAGGATCGGCGCGCCCCCGAAGGAGGAGTAGGGCTCGAGCCGTGCCGGGGTCACCCCACACAGCGGTGTCTCGAAGAACAGCGCCGCACCCACGGCCGCCGCGCCCGCAGCTCCGGGGTGGCCCTGAATGGTCGCGTTCCCTGGAAAGGTCGCGATCGTGCTGCCCGCGCCATCGTCCTCCCAGGCGAGCTTGATGCGTCCCGGTGGGCTGGCGTTGGCCAGGCCGACGCTGACGGAAACTGTCGTCGCGGTGGTGTTGCCGGCGGCGTTTGCGGGGTTGCCGATGATGAGGATCTGCACTGGATCCGTCCCGGTCGCGTTGGGCCCCGTGCACGTCGCCGTCTGTGGGAAGGTGGTGTAGCCATAGACGCTGACGCCGGTGCCTGCCGGCACGCTCACGCACATGTCGAGCTGACTCGTGGCGCCGGGGGTGGTGCCGGCGTTGCCCGGGTATGCGCCTGTCAGGTAGGGCTGGTCCCACTCCAGGACCGCGGCGATGAATTCGCCGGGGAACAACGGCGGGACGTGGACGGTCAGCGCGGGCGCGCTGGTCGCAGCAGAAGCGTCGAAGTTGAGCAGCATCTCGCCGGCCTGCGATCCGCTCCCGGCGATGGTGAACTTCGGCGCCGTGTTGTCGTAGGCGAGATTGCCGTCATTGCCGGCGGCGGAGAAGTAGGCGACTCCCTGCGATGCGACCGTGTCGATCGCCTGCGCGATCAGGCCGTCCTGGAAGAAGGGCTCGTCGAAGTAGCCGACGTCGTCGGTGATGACCTTGGCGCCGGCGCCGCCGCTGCTCGTGGCGCTGGCAAGCTTCAGGATGCCGTTGGCGAAGTCCGCCTCGCTGTTGACTGCGGTGTAGAAGGCGAGCCCTGCGCTGGGGGCCACGACATGCACGATCTGCAGCATGGCGCGCCCCTCGTCGGTATAGGGGAGCTGTTGCGGGTAACCGAAGGTCGTCACGCATCCCGGACTTACGCCGTTGGCCCCGGCCTCCTCCAGCACGTTGACGCCCGCCGGCAGTGCGCCGCTCGTCACGTCCGCGGCCGCATCCGCGGTGAAAGTGTTCGGGGCATAGCCTGTTGTGCCTCCAGGCGGCGGATCGGGAACGCCATTGAAGGTCATGCCCTGACCCGCAGCGTATACGGAGTAGCAGTCGTAGCTCGAGGAGAGCACGCCGACCGTGACGCCCGCGCCGGTGAGGCTCGGCTCCGCCGCACGCAGCCCGGCCGTGTCCTGTGCGAAGTCCCCCTGTGTTGCTACGGCGGCGCGAGCGTGGGAGAGCGCCGCGCGGAGCGACGCGACTTCGGATCGCGCCGCCGCGGCGTCGATCGCGCCGACCGGCAGCCAGCCGCCGACGTCGTTGCGGAATACGGCCGGGTGCTCGAGTCCGAGGCTCACGAGCGCATCCTTGAGAGCCTGCGGGTCGCCGCGGGTCACCGCATCGATCGCCACCAGGGGCTCGGCGCCGGCGCCTCGCTGCATGAAGCGCGCCGCGGGGCTCAAGGAGTGCAGGTCCTCGAGCGTGTGCCCGGGCCGCGCGCGCTGCGCGTGCCGCGTGAGATCGGCGAGCGCTGCGTCGAGCTTGCCGCCGATGCCGCTCGCGAGCTGCGTGGCGCTGCGCCCGCCGAAGGCCATGAGGGGCGCCGCGCCCGCCGCAACTGCCGCATGTCTGAGGATCGGCCGCGGCGGAGCGGTCGCGGCAACGGTCATCATTCCAACCAGCGCCGCTGCGGCGACACTCAAGCGATTTGCTGACATGGGCCGGACCCCTCCCTGATGCAGGCCTCGAGTTTATAGCCGATCGGAGCAGGCAAAGCAGTCACTCCGAGCCGGGTCGCCCGGTGTCGCCGGATGGCGCCACCCGCCTCCGTCAATGACCCGGCGCGCCGCTCTTGAGCTGCGGCCGGCGCCGCTTCAGCAGCGCGTACCCGCCGATGCCGAGCCACACGACGTTGAGGGCCGCCGAGGGGTAGGCACCGTTCCAGCCGCTGTTCACTACGAAGCCGATCGCTCCAAAGATGTTCATCCAGTGGTAGAGGCGGGAATCTCCCTGGAGCTTCCCGGCCGAGAGCAGCGCGTAGGCCGCGATGATGAGGGTGGCGCCGATCCAGCCGACCACTTCGATTGCGAGTTTCATGGAGCCCTGGAGTGCGGTGGGTGAGTGGCCGCCGCCACTCTACCGGTTCTGCAGCCGTCCGGCTCGGCGCGATTCTGATGAAACCAGCCTCGCGAGACGCTCGACCCCGCCCGAGTGTGTGCTGTGCACTCCCCCTAAAGGCGGACTGCGCCGGAGGCCATCCCCCACTAGACTGCGCGCCCTGACAGACTCGAGGAGATGAGAATGAAAGTGTTATTTGGGATCGAGATCGCGGTGACCTTCGCCCTGGTAATCGGACATCTGATCGCGGTGGTTGGTGGCCGCATGGAGCGTCTGACCGACTGAGCCCTCACCGCTCGTCGATCTTGGGAAGCGCCGCCTGCGGGCGGCGCTGTAGTTTCCGGCCCTTCACGCCGCGCCCCGCGCCTCCCGGTGACGGCTCACGGCGCTGCCGTCGCCGGGCTCGAGGCCGCGGAACACGAGCGTAGAGACGATGGTCGCGACGCCGAGTACGGCCAGCGCCTCGTGGATACCGTGCAGCAGCTCGCCCGGCGTCGTGTGGAAGCGATCGGGAACGAACAGGGCGGTCACCAGCGAAGCCACCGCGACCGCGAAGCTGATGGAGAGCTGCTGGCCGGTGCTGGCGATGGTGCTGGCGTCGCTCGCCGCGGCACCGCTCACGTCGGCGTACACGAGCGTGTTCATGCTGGTGTACTGGAGCGAGGCGAACAGGCCGAAGGTGGACACCTGCACGACGATCAGCCACACCGGGGTCGAGGGGCCGATGGTGGCGAACAGCAGGATCAGGACTCCGAGTATCAGCGTGTTGGAAACCAGCACCGCGCGATAGCCGAAGCGCGCCAGTATTCCCGGCATGATCACCTGCAGGCCCATGGCGGCGAAGGCCTGCGACATCATCAGCAGGCCCGCCTGGACCGGCGTGTAGTCAAGACCCACCTGGAACAGCAACGGCAGCAGAAACGGAATGCCGCTGATGCTGATGCGCGTGAAGAACCCGCCGCTCACCGCGGCGCGGAAAGTGCGGATGCGGAACAGCGCCAGGTTGAGCAGCGGGCTCAGGGCGCGCGTGGCGTGCAGGCCGTAGCCCGCGAGCAGCGCCACGGACAGCGCGAGCAGTGCTGCGATCGCGACGCCCGGCAAGCGGTGCTCGCCGAACACCTCGAGGACGTACGACAGCAGGGCGATCCCGGACCCGAACAGCACGAAGCCGGTGACGTCGAGCGGCGGGGTGTGCGCCTCACGGTAATCGGGTAGATAACGCTCGACGAGGTACAGCCCGGCCAGGCCGATCGGAACGTTGATGAAGAAGATGACGCTCCAGTGCGCGAACCCCGTTATCAGTCCGCCGGCGAGCGGACCGAACAGCGGGCCGAGCAGGCCGGGGACCGCGACGAAGCTCATGGCGCGTACCAGCTCGGACTTATCGAAGCTGCGCACCAGCGTGAGCCGGCCTACCGGCACCATCATGGCGCCGCCGCAGCCCTGCAGCACCCGGAAGGCGACCAGCAGGTGGATGTTGCGTGCGAGTCCGCACAGCAGTGACCCGGCGGTGAAGAGTCCGATGGCCGCGGCGAACACCCGCCGCGTCCCGAAGCGGTTCGCCATCCAGCCACTCACCGGGATGAACACCGCGAGACTCAGGGTGTAGGTCGCAAGCACCGCCTTCATGCTGAGTGGTGCGACGCCGAGGGCGCGCGCGATGCCCGGCACCGCAGTGTTGAGAATGGTCGTATCGAGGGACTGCATGAAGAAAGCCACGGCCACGAGCCATGGCAACAGCACGCGCGAGACGCCCTGCGGCAGCGCTTGTTCGGCTACCGACACGGGCGAGCGTCGGGCGCGCGATATACTGCGCGCCCGTCCTGCGTGCGGAGAGCGGCCATGTGCGACAACGACTCGATGGACGACATGATTCAGTATCAGCTGAAGTCGGCGCAGCTGTCGCGCCGGCGCTTCGGGGCCTTCACGCTCGGCGCGGGGGTCGCCTCGCTCCTCCCGGCGGGGGCGCACGCGGCCTGGATCGAGGAGGCCGAGGTCGACGTCAAGACTCCCGACGGCACGACGGACGCGTACTTCGTGCACCCGGGCGAGGGCAAGTACCCCGGAGTGCTGATGTGGCCGGACATCTATGGACTGCGGCCCGCGTTCAGGCAGATGGCCAGAAGGCTGGCCGGGGCAGGTTACGCGGTACTGGTCCCCAATCCGTTCTACCGCACCAAGCGGGCGCCCACGGCGCCCGAGAACCCCGACTTCAATGACCCGGCCACTCGCAACGCCATGATGTCACTCGCCGGCTCAGTGACCCCCACGATGGTCGTTGCGGACGGAACGGCGTACGTCGAGTGGCTCGACGCGCAGCCTTCGGTCGATCGCAAACGCAAGATGGGCGCCATCGGCTACTGCATGACGGGTCCCGCCACGCTGCGTGTCGCGGCGGCGTTGCCGGAGCGGATCGGGGCCGGCGCCTCCTTTCACGGGGGAGGGCTCGTGACCGACAAGGCGGATAGCCCGCACCTCCTCATCCCGAAGATCAGGGCGCAGTACCTGATCGCGATCGCGGAGAGCGACGACAAGCGCCAACCCGAAGCCAAGACGGTGCTGCGCGAGGCCTTTGCGAAGGCAAGCGTGCCGGCGGAGATCGAGGTCTACGCCGGGACAATACACGGCTGGTGCCCGATCGACGCGCGCGTTTACAACGATGAGCAGGCGGAGAAGGCCTGGAGCCGCATGCTCGCGCTCTTCAGCACGGCGCTGGCGCCACACGCGGCCAAGGCGGCTTAGGACCGGCGAACGGAAGGTGTCAGGTCGTGGGCGGCGTGCTCGACGAAGGTGTCCTGCGGGAGCCGTTCCGGCGGGCGCGCGGCCCCTCTCAGGCATGCGTAGCCCAACCAGCAGAACAGGCACACCGCCAGGCCGGAGAGAACCAGAAGCAGATATCCGAGCAGCGTCAGTACCAAGTCGGCGAGCCTCGCACGAACTGACGATGGCGTCGAGTCATGTCGCGACGCTGAGCGTTCCACCTCAGTCGGTCAACGTGTCGGCGATGAGAGACTGCGCGTGACGATATCGCGCCGCAGCATAAGAGCCTCAAGTGCGGGTCAGCTGCTGCCGGCGCCGAGCGGTGGCGTTATGTCGTCTGCGGCACCCTCGAGGAACTGATCCTCAGCGGGCGGTTGCGACGGGCGCGCAGCCCCGCCGAGGCACGAGTAGCTCAGCCAGCAGAAGAGGCCGACCGAGAGACCGGAGAGAAAAAGGAGCAGGTATCCCGCGACTGTCAGTATCACTGGGGATCCTCCATGCGAGCCGATTGCATGGGGATCAGTGTGTGGCTTGGGGCTTGGCGGGTTCCGCGTCTCAGATCACAGGAAGGCAACGAATTGTGATTGCGCCCCTGCGGGCACCTGCGCAGACGCGCGAGCACGCGCCGCGTTGTCGCGCAAACGCGCAACAGCAAACGCATGGCGCTTCACTTAATGCGCTCGGCTTCAGAACCGATACGTGAGGTCCGCTCCATAGGTGCGCGGCTCGCCGACCAGCGCGTAGTCGAAGCCGATTGCCCCCGTGTCCGCGTCCTTCTGATTGAGTGCATATGCGAGGTACTGACGGTTCGTGATGTTCTTGATCCACGCGCCGATCACGTACCCTCGTCTGCCGGTGCTCTCGAAAGAGACTCGGGCGTTGGCAACCCCGTAGGCGCCCTGGGCGTCGCGTTCGGTATTGAAAGCGTCGAAGTACTGCTTGCCGTAGAAGTTCGCGTTGGCGAGCAGGTGCAGGTCGCCGGCGCTGAACTGAGCGACGCGCCAGTTCACGTCGATGCTCGCGTCGTAGTCCGGGGCCTGAATCAGCTGGTTCCCCACACAACAGATACGTGGAACCGCGCACGGTCCACCTGGCACAGCCGGAGCGACTACGCACAGGCCCTGATTCAGCGTCAGGTCGACGTACTTGCTGTGCATGAGCCCAAGGGTCGCGCCCATCTCGAGGTCGGGGTTCACCTTGCCCCGGAGCTCAAACTCCGCGCCGTCGATGCGCGCCTGCGGAGCATTGGTCGTGCGGAAGCCCGTCCCGACACCGTCCGGCAGCGGGAAAGCGTCCAGGAACTGCTGGTTCTTGTAATCGTAGTGAAAGAGCGTCGCATTGAAGATGCCGCGGCGGTTGCCGAGCTCCGTCTTCAGGCCCAGCTCGTATGAGGTCAGCTTCTCGGGATCCGCGAAGGTGACCTGCGAAGGATCGCCGAACGCCTGCCCATTGAAGGCGACGCCGCGGTAACCCTGGCTGATGCTTACATAGGCCAGGACCCCTTCGCGCGGCTTCCAGTCGGCCCCGATCTTGCCACTCACGTTGCTCGTGTCCTTGCGGAGCTCGGGAACCACAGGCGCCTGGGTTGCCAGTCCCTGCTGGAAAAAGGTGAAGGAGGGCACGAAGGCCGCCAGCGATGGACCACCGATGCTCTGGGTCCACCAGGTCGCCGCGTCGACATCCGGGCTGGCGCCGACCGGCGGACTCGCAAGCCCGCCGAGGAGGGCGTAGAAATTATCGATCGCCACCTTGTCCTGGGTGTAGCGCGCGCCTGCGCGCAGCGTGATCGTCGGCGCGACCGCAAAAGTGAGGTTCGCGAACGCCGCCCGACTGTCTTTCAGCTGGTCGAAGTTGTTGTACTCGTCGAAGCCGAAGAGCTGTGCCGGCGCGCCGGCATTCGTGGGAAACCAGTACGGTCCGAAGCCATCGAAAAAATGGAACTGCACGTTGGCGTGGGTGCTCTCGCGACCGTAATAGAGGCCTGCGAGCCAGCCGAGGGCGCCGGTGTCGCGGGAGGCGACGCGTATCTCCTGCGAGAACGCGTTGACGGTCGAGGAATAGGTGTTGGGATCGTCGAGTCGGCCAAAGCCGACGTTGGGCCCCGTGATCGGCAGCCCACCGTCATCACTCTTCTCATACCAGCGTCCGAAATCGAACCCACTGACGGAGGAAAGGGAGGCGTGCGGGCTGAGCTCCCAGTCGAGCTTGAGGGAAGCGCTGTCGTTGCGGATGTCCTTGTGGACGGCGTACTTGGCCCCGTTGTCGAACCAGCTGATATTGCCGAAAAAGCCGGTGACGGCGGGATCGTTCGCGAGCGCGTGAGCGCCGTAGGGGGTGCCGCCGGCGCGGCTCACTGACACCTTGAGTGTCGCGGTGAGCGCATCACTCGGTCTTGCGAGCAGCGTGAAGCGGGCGGCGAGCGCATCGACGCCGTTCAGCGGCTCGACGTGATCACCGGGAATGTAATCGGGTGCGACACTGTGTACCCAGCCGTCGCGGTTCTCGTAATACAGCGCGACGCGCCAGCCGAGTTGACCGTCGACGATCGGGCCGCCGACGGCGGCGCGCGTGGAGTAATCGTTGTAGTTGCCGGCGCCAACCGTCACGTAGCCGTCGTAGTCGGTGAGGCTCGGGTTCCTGGAGTAGAAGTTGACGGCACCGCCGGTGGCGTTCTTCCCGTACAGGGTTCCTTGCGGTCCGCGCAGGACCTCGACCCGCTCGAGGTCATACGTCTGCAGCGCCTGAACCGCGCCTACAGGCTTGTAGACCTCGTCCACGTACATTGCGATCGGGCTGCTCTGGTTCTGGCTGAAGTCCTGCGTCGTCACGCCGCGCAGCGTGAACGTTGGCTGCGCCTCTGGGCCATAAGGGAGGTTGAGCAGCATGTTCGGGACCAGAGCCGTGATATCGCCGGCCTGCCGCACGCCCCGATCCTGCAGTTCGCTCGCCGAGATTGCCGTGACGGCGATAGGCACGTCTTCGAGCTTCTCCGACCTGCGCTCGGCGACGACCACCACTTCCTGCAGTTGCTCCGTGGGTGCGTTTGCGTCCGCCGCATGAAGGACTGGACTCACGGGAGTGAGGCCGACGAGGGCGACGATGTACGCCGCCAGGCGGCGGGATTGAATAGGCATGACGATACCCCTGAAGACTA
>Ga0210399_10000679_pt1 | contig 26982 bp, 31 predicted proteins | sample IncBWC14MmetaG_FD_150865 | JGI IMG/M metagenome (GOLD analysis project Ga0210399, IMG submission 150865) | Forest soil microbial communities from Barre Woods Harvard Forest LTER site, Petersham, Massachusetts, United States - Inc-BW-C-14-M | ecosystem: Environmental > Terrestrial > Soil >... | reverse complement strand
GTTCCGGCCTGGCCCCCGGGAGCGAACGTGTCCACAATGCGGACGTCGAGGCCTTCGGAGGCCGCATACACCGCGGCGGCAAGACCGGCAGGGCCCGCGCCGATGATCAGCAGGTCGTGCACGCGATCATCGGCGGCCGGCGCGTTCATGCCGAGGCATTGGGCGACATCGGCATTGCTCGGGTTTTTCAGCAGCTCGCCGCCTCGGCAGACCACCACCGGGATGTCGTCGCTGCGGACGTGGAAACGCTCGAGCAACGCCTTAGCGTCGGCATCATGCTCAATGTCGATATTTACGTAGGGACGGGCGTTTCGCGTCAGGAACTCGCGTAACCGCAGGGTGTCGGCGGAGTGGTCTGAGCCCAGCAGCAGCACCTCGCTGCGGCCGGACTCGAGGACGCCCATGCGTCGCAGGATGAAGGCTCGCATGAACAGCTCGCTGAGCTCGGCATCGTTCTGCACGATGCGTCGCAGCTGTTCAGCATCGATCAGCAGAACTGCGCCGGCTTCGCGCACGCGAATGCGCGCTAACACGCGAGTGCCGCGCAAGGTGCTCATCTCGCCGGTAAAGTCACCCGGGGTCAGAAGGTAGAGCAGCTCGTACGTCGACTCGGCTTGGGTGGCCGATGGCGGAACGAGCGCCTCGACACTGCCTGCCGCCACGACGAATACACCCCGTGATATCTCACCGAGTTCCTGGAGAATCTCGCCCGCCTGCGTCTGCAGGCGCGTGCCCTGGCGTTCCAGGCGCGCAAGTTGCGCCGCGGTGAGCTTCGGGAACATCTGCCCCCGACGCTGTTCCAGCAGAGTGTTCGCCACAGTCCTTCCTAAGGATCGAGCCGGGTCACGAAGGGAGCTCCATCACCAGCTCATCGATGTAGCACCAGCTCCAGTTCTCGCCGGGTTCGATCGACGTCATGATCGGATGTTGGGTCGCATGGAAGTGCTTAGTCGCGTGCCGATTCTTCGAATCGTCGCAGCAACCGACGTGTCCGCAGGTCCTGCAGAGTCGCAAATGGACCCAGGTATCGCCGAGCTTGAGGCACTCCTCGCAGCCGCGACTACGTGGACGGTTGGTTCGCACAAAGTCTAAGTGCCGACACTGTGTGGGCATGACCCTCTACCGAGCCTGTACCAATCTACACTCCAACGCGGAATCGAGCATGGACCGCCCCAGGGCAACGCGCTGCTCGGAGGTTCGTCCCTCCGGGTACCGCCAACCAGTTGATCGGCAAGCCCTATATGATCGGAACGCATTCATGGAGCGTCGGCTGCAAGCCCGGCTGCATATCCTTGGGGCGCCTGTAGTACAGATCAACGGCGTGTGTAGCCCCGCTTCAGCGTCGGTTCGCCGGAGATCGTCGAGGACTCGCAGGGCGAGAGCAGCGGGCTGGACGCACGCGAGACGCCGCTGTTGCTGCTAAGAATGCTGTGGGCCCGGAACCAAAAGCCAGCTGCTCAGAGACTCACCTCAAGAATGAGTTCCACGACTGCGCACACCCCCAACGGTAAGGTCGCCGCGCCGTAAACCAGCCGAGTCGACGTCCTGTCTGCTCCGAATACACTGGCCAGGAGCTCTGACGCTGCGTCAGCGACCCTTGGATGCTGACGAAACTCGGGAGTGGTGAGGAGGGAAACTGCGAGACGGACCACCCGAGTCACTCGGTCGAGCGACCCGAGATGCTCCCTCGCCGCCGCGAGAGAGTTCAACGCGGCAAGGCGGGTCGCACGTCGCCCGTCTTCGATACTCAACTCGCCTCCGACACGTCCGACAAACTTGAGGGTGCCGCCCTCGAATGGCAGCGTGCCACTCAGAAACAGCAGGCTTCCCGTCTGTACCGCCTCAACGTAGGCGCCAAGAGGCCTTGGAGGATGAGACAGGTCGATACCGAGGTCTCGCAGACGTTGCTCAGCGGTGGTGTTCGGTGCGTTGGGGGGCATGACGAGTTTTGCGAGAAAATGGTTACCAGCGACCGAGATGCATTCCGCCGTCGACGTGTAGCACCTCGCCCGTAACCTGACTCGCTTCAGTCAGATAGAAAACAGCTTCGGCGATGTCACGGGCGGCTGAAATCTGCCCAAGAGGCGACAGGGTGCGCAGGAAGTCCTTGGGAGCGTCTTTGAGCAGGGGCGTATCGACAACGCCAGGTGCTACGGCGTTTACGCGAATGCCGTGCTTAGCGTACTCCATCGCAAGGCTGCGGGAGACGGCGTTGATTCCGCCTTTGGTGATCATCGGGAGGGATGCAGTGAGCACCGCGAGCGGATGATCGGCGATGGTAGCGGTGATGCTAACCACGCTGCCGCCGGTTTTCTGCGCGAGCATCTGCCTGACGGCCAGTTGGGTCGTGTAGATGAAGCCGTCCAGATTTGTGGACGACAGCATCCGAAAGTCTTCCGGCGTGTAGTCTGTGAAGGGCTTTGTGAAAAAGATGCCTGCGTTGTTCACCAGTGCATCGAGCGAGCCGAAGCGCTTCACTGCCGTTGCAGCGATCTTCTCGGCGGTCGTGGCGAGAGCGATATCACCATCCACAAGGGCAAGAGTCTCGGAGCGCTGCAGCTCGCACTGGCGACTGATATTGCGCGAGTTGGCCACTACGTTGTAGCCACGCTCGAGGAACAAGTTCGCAATCGCCGCGCCAATGCCCTGGGATGCTCCAGTCACAACGACGGTCTTTTGCTTCGCAGTCATCTAAGTAAGTCTCCCGCCTTTGGTCCGTGTCGATTGCGTTGCTCGGAGGAATTCTCGGGTTTCCGGTCAGGATTGATTAGATGGTAATTTCTGCAATCGTCCTTCCATAAATGGCACAATGCTCCATGGCGGACCTCGACAACATCCTGATATTCGTTAAAGTTGCCCAGTTCGAGAGCATCACGCGCGCAGCACGCTCACTGGGAATGCCGATCTCGACGGTGAGCCGTCGGTTGTCGGTCCTTGAATCCGAGCTTGGGGTGTCCCTTCTGAGGCGCACCACGCGGCGGGTAACGTTGACTGCGCAGGGGCGGGCGTACTTCAGCCAATGCCAGGAGCCGCTGAATCTCCTGCAAGAAGCTGAGCAGGCACTGACTCGGGCGCAGAAGAGACCGGAAGGTCTGCTGCGGATCACCGTCCCGGTCATCCTGAGTCAGGAGCCTTTTTTTGATTTCATGTCCGCGTTCATGAAAGACCATGCTCGTATCCGAGTCGAGCTAGTCGTTACAAACCTGTTGCTTGATCTGATCGCGGAAAATATCGACGTCGCGATCCGCGTCGGAGAACTGCAGGACTCCAACATCGTCATGAGGCGGCTCGGCACGAGCGCTTATTGCCTAGTGGCCGCTCCGGAATACCTGAAGGCCCGAACACTTCCAGCCGAGCCTGCCGATCTAACGTCGCACGACTGTGTGATGTTCAATGCCAAGAACAACGAGCGCGACTGGGACCTGGTGAGCGGTAGAAGAAAGGTTAGGGTCCATGTGTCGGGCGCAGCCGCGAGTCGCGACATCAACTCGGCCCGCGCGTTCGTGCACCGGGGCCATGGAATCGGTTTGTTGCCGGCGACGTACTGCGAGGAAGACATTGCCAATGGCAAGCTCATCCGGCTGCTGCCGAAATGGACCTCCTCGCCGATTCCCGTCTTTGCGCTCTACTCGAGTCGAAAGTTTTTGCCTTTGCGATTGAGTGTCTTCCTAGAGGCGCTGACAGGTTGGAAAGGTCCGCTCTGGATCAGGGACTGATCGGCATGCCCAAGGAGCGGGCTGCCCGGCTGATGCTCTCGAGCTGAGCGACTCGTACGTTCAGGGTGTCGTCATGGCTCGCTTGCGAGATCACTTTGCCGTTTATGGAAAGTACCTTCCATAGTTTCCCATCTAATCAGCGGCAGTGCACAGCCCGAGAATAAGGCGGACCAGGCGGGTGATTGGGACCCGGACGGATAAATGAGAAGGGGGTGTTCGGCGCTGGCGTTTGATACAGGAGAGTTTTCAATGCTTCGCAAAGCGAGAGCAGTCTGGCGTGCCAGCGGTCGTGACGGAAATGGCGACCTTTCGACCGACTCTGGTGTGCTGGCAAACACGCCGTATTCATTCAAAACCCGATTTGAGAATGAGAAGGGAACGAACCCTGAGGAACTGATCGCCGCCGCGCACGCAGGGTGCTTCACGATGGCCTTGGCCTTTCGATTACAACGCGCGGGTTACATCCCGACGGAGCTCAATACCGAGGCAGCCATCACCCTCGAACAGGACAAGGAAGGCTTTCGTATCAGTCATTCCGCCCTGACACTGCGCGCGAGCGTACCGAATTTGGATCAGGAGACGTTCGCTCGGTTGGCGCACGACGCTGAGCAGAATTGTCCGGTTTCCAGGGTGCTTAGGGCCGAGATCACGCTGGACGCAACGCTGGCCTAAACCTGGATCGTCGATCTAATGAACTCGCCGAATATCGCTGTGTGTTCATCTGAGCGGCATATTGATCTGCCGCCATCCCGTCACCGCAGAAATGGCGGCGCGGAAGACGAGCGGGCAGCGAGGATGGAGATCGGTGTCACCGAAATTGGTGCAATGGTCGGCGAACTGATTCTGCTGGGGCGCCCACTCCCCGTCGTACTCAGCACTCTTTGTCAGCTCTTCGACTCCACCGCCAAGGGGTTTTTCAGCGGCGTCCTTCTTCTTGACCGAACTGGCACGAGAGTACGAAATGCCACCGGACCTGCTCTGCCTGCCGGTTACATGAAGCAGCTTGAGGGCAGGCGGGTCAGCTGGAATGAGGCTTCCTCTGGAGCTGCGATTTACGCGAAGACCCCGACAATCGTATTGGACCTGGCGGGGGATGTTCCCGAGGAGGACGCCGAGACGGCGCGGGCCGCTCCGGCGTGCCTCAGGCAGCATACGGTTTCGCCCATCCTGTCGCTAACCGGGGAGCCACTCGGAGTCTTTGCCGTCTATCAGCGGAACAGCGACCGCGACGTCATGCGCTGTCACTGTGCACTCATCTCGAAGTTCACCCAGGTCGCGAGTGCCGCCATTGAGCGAATGCAAAACGACGAAGCTCTCAGGCGAAGCATGGACCTCCTCGAGAGAACGGAACAACTCAGTTCAACCTGCTGCTTCTCGTGGCACGTCGAGACGGACGAGATCGGTTGGTCCAAAGCGCTATGTCAGCTCTTCGAACTTGACCCGGCAGAGGGCCCAGTGACACTCGAGCTCATCGCCGATCGCCTCCATTCCGAGGATCTCCCCTCATTCCAGGAAATGATCGAACGGGCGCGAAGCGGGGTGAGCGACCTTGAATTCGAGCATCGGATACGCCTTCGCGACCACTCAGTCAGGTACCTACGAGTCATTGCGCACCGAGTTCGCGACTCGGACAGCCGCTTGGAATATATCGGCGCGGTCCAAGACGTGACGCATCGTCGACATACCGAGGAGGCGCTCGCCAAGCTGCGAACGGAACTCGCGCAAGCTGCAAGGGTTACGAGCCTTGGAGTATTAACGGCGGCGATAGCGCATGAGGTCAGCCAGCCCTTGGCGGGCATCGTCACGAATGCAAGCACCTGTCGGCGGATGCTCGCCGTGGATCCTCCGGACGTCGAGGGAGCGCGAGAAACCGCGAGACGCACGATCCGCGATGCCCAGCGAGCGTCGGAAGTGATTAAGCGGTTGCGCGCGCTTTTCTGTAAGAAAGGTGCCACGAGCGAATCGTTGGACCTGAATGAGGTAACGCGTGAGGTGGTCGCGCTTTCGCTAAGCGAGCTCGAGAGAAATAACGTCGTTGTCCGGACAGAGCTTGCCGCGAAACTGCCACGAGTTCAGGGCGATCGCGTTCAGTTGCAGCAGGTGATGCTAAACCTATTTCTGAACGCATCAGATGCAATGCGCACTGTCGATGAGCGTCCGAGGCAGCTTGTGATCAGGACCGCACGGGACGAGGGCGATCATGTGCGACTGAGCGTGCGAGATACCGGGGTGGGTTTGCAGCCGGAATGCATGGACAGGCTATTCGATGCGTTCTACACCACGAAAAGCAGCGGCATGGGAATCGGCCTCTCTGTGAGTCGCTCGATTATCGAGAGTCATCAAGGCCGTATATGGGCTACACCAAACGATGGTCCAGGTGCCACGTTCGCATTTTCCATCCCCTGCACACCGATGGAGGTGGCGGGCAGTGACGCTCGTAATCTTGGCAGTGCTCGACCACCCGCCGCGGTGAACGCAGGTGAACGTTCTGTGAGGCGTCTGCGACCGTGATAGTCGAATGTCCGCTCGTGTCGATCGTCGATGATGACGAGTCGGTGCGCGAGTCCCTACCTGACCTCTTGAGAGAGTTTGGCTACTCGGCTCGCGCGTTCTCGTCGGCGGAAGAGTTCCTCGCGTCTGATTGTGTTGGTGAGACCGAATGTCTGGTCCTCGACGTCGCCATGCCTGGCATGACCGGCCCTGATCTACAACAGGAGTTGACGGCCCGTAGACAAATGATTCCGATCATCTTCATCACCGGTCAGACGGAGGACACCATCCGTCCACGCTCGCTCGAAAAGGGTGCCGTAGAGTGCCTGTCTAAGCCATTCAGCGACACGGCCCTGCTTGAGGCACTCCATGCCGCGTTCCGAGAGCGCGGAGCGATCTGACGAGAGGCGTATGAACCCAGCGACGGTATCCGCCCATTCTTCGCCGTCCTCTCACGTGTCGCATGAGAGACCGATCGTATTTGTCGTTGATGACGACATCTCGGTGCGGGAATCACTGGAATCGCTGATTCGCTTGGCAGGCTGGCAGCCGCAGACATTCGGATCCGCGCAAGAATTTCTTTCTCTCCCGCGTGTCTTCGTCCCAAGCTGTCTGGTACTAGACTTCTCGCTTCCCGACCTCGACGGCCTCGAACTACAGAAGCGCATCGCTCCGGTTCGTACTGATATGCCGATCATATTTATTACCGGCCATCCCGATGTGTCCATGACGGTGCGTGCGATGAAGGCTGGGGCAGTAGAGTTCTTGATCAAGCCATATGGGGATGACGTGTTGTTGGGCGCAATCCGGCAAGCGATCGAATCCAGCCACGTCGCGTTGCGTCGAGAGGCGGGGCTGCGATCTATCCGCGGCTCCTACGCCTCGCTTACCCCTCGCGAACGGCAGGTCATGGCATCGGTGGTTCGTGGCCTGTTGAATAAGCAAATCGGTGCCGACCTCGGCATCAGCGAGATCACGGTCAAGGCACACCGAGCACAGGTGATGCGGAAGATGAAGGCGGATTCGGTACCGGATCTGGTCAATATGGCCGCGCGGCTGAATCCGCCACTGGAGTCGCAAACAGGCCGGGGGTCTTTAGACAAGCTCTGACGCCTCGCATCACCCGGTCGGCCCCAGGTAGTCACCGAGGCGAGTCTCTGCGTCGCCCGGTTTGTGAAATCCGCGTTCCATTAGCCGTTTAATTTTCTCCTGCGCGGCCGGTCGAATTATGGAAGCCATGCATGCATCCCAGCCCGCTTGTAGTTCCACGTCGGGCGGCAGACTTGCGGCGTTCACCAGCCGCTTGGTATTTGCGATTGCCCACTTGTCGAAGGAGGCGATCCGAGTCGCGAGCCCATCAACAAATGCGTCTAGCTCCGTATCCGGTAAAGAGCGATTCACGTAGCCGTATGCTTCGGCCAAGTCACCCCTAATGTCCTCCGAGCTCAAGAGGACTTCCAGCGCGCGTCCCCGTCCCATGAGACGCGGTAGGCGTGTCATCGGTCCACCGCCGGCTACTAATCCAACACCGACCTCCCATTGCGAGAGAAGAGCTTTTTCGCGACTCGCAAAACTCATATCAGAGGCGAGTGCGATCTCACTTCCGTTTCCGGTGGCACGGCCCCGTATCATGGCGATGGATACCACCGGAGCGCGTGTGATGCGCACCAGGATGTCCGGCCATGCGGGCAACCCGGTGGGGCCTGCCGGAATTCCAGTGAGATCCTCGAGTTTGGCAGTGAAGTCCGAATGGTTGAGGAAGAACCCCTCAACGGCACTGTCGAAGACGACTACCTTGAGGTGTCCGTCCGTTTCAATTTGCGTGACGATCTCGCGGAACTGCAGGACAAATTCCGGGCCCATCAGATTAAGCGGTGGGTTGTCAAATGTGACCCGCCAGCAGGCCGGAGATACCCGGTTAAGCCGTATTTGTGTTGCCTTCGTGTTCGCTAGCATTGGATTCTCCGGAGCGCACAGGTAGATGCTCTGTGCCGCGGGATTGTTGCGAGAGAACGGGAGCGTTACCACTGTGCGAAGGTATCGCCCTGGGGCGCAGCGCTCAGCGCGCACAGCGATCGACCGCTTCAATGCTCAATCCGTAGCGCCCTCCACGCGGGACCATCGGACGATGGTCTATGGCGATGGTCTCCTGATGACTATCCATCGGCGATACCAAAGGCGGATGGCGCTTCCCGTGCCGGGTTGGTGTGATGCAGACCGAAAAAGGAGATCACCCCGTGAACACCGCGACGGTACCGCCAGACCCCTATGCCTACCTGCCCCAAGTGTCCTCTTTTGTGCTCGAGAGTAACGACGCACGGGACGGGGAGCCGTTGGATCCGAAGTTCGCGCACTCCTGGGAAGCAGGCAGCAAGGACAGCTCACCGGAGCTGCACTGGTCGGGCTTTCCGAATGAAACCCGTAGCTTTGTGGTCACCTGTTATGACCCCGATGCCGCGAGCGGCAGCGGCTTTTGGCATTGGATGCTGGTCGGGTTGCCGCCAACTACGGTTACGCTTGCGCGTGGTGCAGGGAACGGCAGCGATCTACCCAAAGGCGCGTTCCACATTCGCAACGATCTTGGAGGCAAGGCATTTCTCGGCCCGGCGCCACCCAAGGGAGACAGGCCGCATCGCTATGTGTTCGCTGTACATGCACTGGATGTTCCCGCGTTAGCCGTCACTGAGGACATGTCGCCGGCCTTTGTCGGCTTCAACATGGGCTATCACACTCTGGCGCGCGCGGTGATGCGTCCGACATTCGCGCTCTGAGGGGTTGAGCGCAGGGAGCAAACGATGAGGCACGAACGGTCACGGAAATGGCTACCAATGCCGGTGGCGGTGCCGCTCCTCCTGTGTCTTTACGCGACGCACCTTTCGGGCGCTGCCGCCCAGGGCGTCACTTCAGGGGTTGATTCGATAAAGGGTTCGCGTATGAGGCAGCTGACCACCTATCGCTCCATATCCATACAAGGTGTTTCGATCTTTTATCGGGAAGCTGGTCCAAGAGACGCGCCAACCATTCTGTTGTTGCACGGACTTCCATCCTCGTCGCGCATGTTCGAACCATTGCTTACTCGTCTCTCGGACTCCTATCACCTCGTTGCACCGGACTATCCCGGGTTCGGTCACAGTGACTGGCCCGATCCAAAGCTCTTCCCATACACCTTTGACCACATTGCGGAGCTCATGGGCGCTTTTGCCGAAGAATTGCACCTGGCGCACTACACGCTATACATGCAGGACTACGGTGGCCCAGTTGGGTTCCGCATGGCGCTGGCCCATCCTGAACGCATTGACGCATTGATCGTGCAGGATGCGGTGGCACACGACGAAGGCCTTGGGGCGATTTGGAAGACTCGGAGAGCCTTTTGGGCAGACCGCGCCACTAATGAGTCGGCGCTGCGCGCGAACCTGCTATCGCTGTCCGCAACCCGAACACGGCATGTGGGAAGTGACCCTGCTGTCGAACGCTATGATCCCGATCTGTGGACCGATGAGTTTGCCTTCCTGAGTCGCCCCGCACAGGCGGACATCCAGAGTGACCTTTTTTATGACTATCGCATGAACGTAGCGGCATACCCGACTTGGCAGCAGTGGATGCGCAAAGTGCAGCCGCGGCTGCTGGTCCTGTGGGGCAAGTACGATCTGTCGTTTGATCCTTCCGAGCCGGAAGCCTATCGCCGCGACGTGCCGAGCGCCCAGGTGCACATTCTGGAGGCCGGGCATTTCGCGCTGGACACGGCAGCGGATGAAATCGCGGCACTCGTTCGCGGCTTCGTGCCCGTGCCGCGTTAGGACAAGGCCCGCCCCCCCAACCTCAGGAGCCCTGCATGTCCGCAACCGCTTGCCCCGCGTTCGCCCGCCGCTTCCTCCGAGTCGCGGCCGGTCTCGCCGCCGTCCTAGCGCTGGGCGCCGTGTCGGCTTACGCCGAACCTATGCCCTTCCCGGCCGACTTCCGCAACTCGCAGGTGGTGGCCGCCGATGCGACGATCCACGTACGCGTCGGCGGCCACGGGCCCGCGGTCGTGCTGATCCACGGCTTCGGCGACACCGGCGACATGTGGTCGCCGATGGCTGCCGAGCTTGCGAAGAACCACACCGTCGTCGTGCCAGATCTGCGCGGCATGGGCCTGTCCTCGCACCCGACCGGCGGCTACGACAAGTGGACGCAAGCCGGAGACATCCGCGCCGTCCTCGACAAGCTCGGCATCGACCGCGCCGACATTGTGGCCCACGACATCGGCACGATGGTCGCGTATGCCTACGCGGCGCGCTATCCGGACAAGACAACCCGCCTAGTAGTGATGGACTCGCCGATACCCGGAATCCCGCCGTGGAACCGGATCGTGCGCCTGCCCGCGTTGTGGCACTTCAACTTCGGCGGCCCGGACGCCGAGCGCCTGGTCGCCGGCCGCGAGCGCATCTACCTTGACCGCTTCTGGAACGAGTTCGCGGGCGACCCGTCGAAGATCGACGAAGCGACCCGGCGCCACTACGCCGCGCTCTACGCCAAGCCCGGCGCGATGCATTCGGCGTTCGCCCAGTTCCTCGCGATCGGCCAGAAGGACGAGGCCGACAACCTCAAGGCGATGGAGACGAAGCTGGCGATGCCGGTGCTCGCCATCGGTGCCGAGAAGGCCTTCGGCGCTAACGTGGCGGTCGTCATGCGCAATGCGGCGACGAACGTGCAGGAAGTCGTCGTGCCGCACGTCGGCCACTGGCTAATGGAGGAAGCGCCCACGCCGACGATCGCCGCGGTGAAGGACTTCCTCGCAGCACACTGAGTCCGGCCAACGCGCCTTCGCCGAGGCCCCCGCACCTTTCCTAGCCGTTGTCCGTGGCGCTCCGCCTACGGGGCGCGTATCTGGCGCTGTGTTCTGTCCGGAACGTGCAGTTGCCGACCCAAAAAACCGTCGACATTTGTGCCGAGACCGCTCTCCGAAATTCGCGCGCTCGAAACTAGCGTCCAATACTTTCGAACAATGGTACGCATCCACCCCGTGTGGCGTTATGTGATGGCGCGGGGTGGACGCCGACCGGAACGGTCGGATTGCCAGGGTGGCAGGGTCGAGATCACGCAGCACGCAAAGTTGGCTCGAGATCGCCGAAGAGACAGAAAACCTGAGGAGTTGCACATGTCCCGAAGAGTCGCCGCCCTGATGATTGTGCTCTGCACGTTGTACGCACTACCCGCGAGCGAGGCGCAGCAGGCACCGCCCGCAAATCCGCTCGACGTGGTGCCCGAGAAAATGCCGTTCGATGTTCCTTATGGCGCTCCTATCGTCCTCGAGCGTGCGCTGGCGGCCATCACGGCGGCGGCGAACGAGGCGCGCAAGCACGACTGGAAGATGAATGTGGCTGTGGTCGACTCGGGCGGCAACCTCGTAGCCTTCGAGCGCATGGACGGCGCACAACTTTCCTCCATCCAGGTGTCAGAGCACAAAGCCCGTGCCGCCGTCATGTTCCGGCGCGAGACGAAGGTATTCGAGAACGCCATCCAACAGAGCAACTACACCGTGCTCACGCTCGACGGCATGATCGGGTCGCGCGGAGGCATTCCCCTCATTGAAGGCGGCAAACTGATTGGTGCCATCGGCTGCTCGGGCGGAACCAGCTCACAGGACGAGGTCACCTGCAACGCGGGCGCCGCGATGGTGAAGAAGTAAACGTCAGGCGCTTCATCGGGTCGGGAGGTTGGTTTACTGGGCCGCGTGTCCGGGGCGGATTTGCCGAGGCGCAGAGCAGCGGCGCTTTTTAAGGAGTTCATCATGAGTCGAGATAGGGCATGGGTGGCGAAGGCCACCAAAGAGCAGCCAACGGTTGGCGTCCGCTCATTTGCGAGCCGCGCGGCGAAGTCCGCGATGTGGATGTCGCTTCTGCTGGCAGCCTTACCGGCGGTCGCGGCGGACAGCCCATCCGTTCCGACCGAAATTGTCGACTTGGCGAACAAAGTGGACGGCGTGCATCCGGGATTTCGGGCCTTTCATGCGAAGGGCATCGTGGTGGAAGGCCGTTTTAGAGCCTCGGCCGAAGCTGCAAGATTTAGCCGCGCGACGCTGTTCAACGGGAGTTCGATTCCGGTGGTCGCGCGTTTCTCTGATGGCAGTGGGATGCCGACTGTACCCGACGGCTCTCCCGCGATGCCGCGTGGCATCGCCATCAGGTATCACCTGCCCGGCGGACATGACACCGACATGGTGACCAACTCGTTCAAGTTCTTCCCAGTGGGCACCGGAGAGGAGTTTCGGGATTTGCTGCAGGCCGTTGTCGCGAGCCCGCCCAATGCTCCAAAGCCCACGAAACTGGAGCAGTTCTTCGCCAGCCACCCGAACGCGCCGAAGGCGATCGGTTCACTCCCCATCCCGGACAGCTTTGCGGACGAGGAGTACCACGGGATTGACGCGTTCATCCTCGTCAACAAGAGCGGCAAAAGGCAGGCGGTGCGCTACGTAATAGCGCCACAACAGGTGGTGCACATCACGGCCGAAGAGGCAGCCAAGCTGCCCCCTAATTACCTGTTCGACGACCTCGCCAAACGGATCGCGCAAAAGCCCCTGGTGTTTCATTTAAAGGCGCAACTGGCTGAGCCCGGCGATCAGACCAAGGATGGGAGCCAACCCTGGCCGGATGATCGCAAGCAGGTCGATCTCGGCGTACTGACACTGACCAAAGTGGTGCCCAACAGCGCGGAGGCGGAACGAAAGCTACTGTTCCTGCCCACAAACCTGACACCGGGTATCGAGCTCTCCGACGATCCGCTGCCGAGTGTGCGCGCTGCGGCCTATGGCGTCTCCTTCAGCAGGCGCATCCAGTGACAAAGGCGCCCCCGGCGCCTCGCGGGAATGCCGAATTAAGCGATGATACGCATTCGCATCGATCACAGGGGTGACCTGCATGAAGGGGAAAGATGTTGCGGCGGCTGGCGCGAGCGGTTGCGATGGCCACCTCAGCCGTCGGGACAGTCTCAAGCTGGCTGCGGCAGGGATTGCAGGAGCGCTTCTGCCGCACACGTCTCGAGCGAGCACCCTGAGCGAGTCGTCACACCTCCTGCAGCCCAAAAGGAAAGAGTACATGAGCAGCTACATCCACGTCGGCGACGAAAACTCAACGCACGTCGATCTCTATTACGAGGATCATGGCTCCGGATCGCCGGTGGTTCTCATACACGGCTGGCCGCTGAACGGCGCGTCGTGGGAAAAGCAGACCGCGGCGCTGCTTGCCGCCGGTCATCGCGTTATCACCTACGACCGAAGAGGCTTCGGGCGATCCAGCCAGCCCACCGTTGGCTACAACTACGACACGTTTGCGGCCGATCTCGACGCCGTGCTCAACGCGCTCAAACTCACGGACGTTTCTCTCGTCGGCTTCTCAATGGGCACGGGCGAGGTCACCCGGTATATCGGCAAGTACGGCACGAAACGGGTCCGCAAGGCGGTCCTCATCGGCACACTGGGCCCGTATCTCGTAAAGACGGCCGACAACCCGGAAGGTGTAGACCGAAGTGTCTTCGAGAGTCTCAAAGCGGCCATCAAGGCGGACCGTCCGGCTCTTCTGATGAATTTTCTGCACAACTTCTACAACTACGACGTCACGGCAGGCAAGCTCGTCAGCGAGCGCGTCGTTGAGGCGAATTGGAACGTGGCCACCACCGCGTCCGCGACCGGCACTGTGACTTGCGTCGACTCATGGATAGAGGACTTCCGCCATGACATCTCTCGCAACACCGTCCCGACACTCATTCTGCACGGCGACGCCGATCGCATTCTGCCGCCAGACGCCACATCCAGAAGACAGGCGAAGTTGATCAAGAACGTCAAATTCGTAGAGCTGAAGGGCGGCCCGCATGGGGTGCTTTGGACTCACGCTGAGCAGGTCAATTCTGAGCTCGTCAAATTTCTGGCGTAACTCAGCGGTTGGGACGTGCGGTTCGACAGCGGCGCTCGCGGCCGCTGATACCGAAGGGGTACACGGCCGCATTTGATACAGGAGAGTGGCTATGTCTCACACCATTGTCCGCCGTAACTTCTTAAGGTGTGCGCTGGCGTTGGCCGCAGTGGTTCCCGCGTTAGGTGGAACTGGGGCAAGGGCCGACAGCCTGACACCGCTCGACCCGGGTGATCCCACCGCGCAAGCGCTCGGCTTCGCACTGGATGCATCGATAGTTGCCGGGAGCGCGAATCCCACGTTCAAGGCCGGCCAACATTGTGGCGTTTGCGCGCAGTATCAGGGTAAACCGTCCGACAGGAGTGCGGGCTGCAGCATTTACCCGGGCCACTCAGTTCCAGCCAAGGGCTGGTGTAGAGCATTCGTACAGCGCACCTGACGGCCGTTGTGGTCGCCATCGGCGATGATCCAGAGGTGATGCGGACTCGCGCCCGCCTGGCAGGGAAGGCGTGGCGGCAGGCGGATGCGCAGCTTTTCAGTGCACAGGTCGAATCGCCTCGTAGTCTACGGTGAGCGTGGCCAGGATACTGTTGCTTTGCGTGCCGAAGAGCTCGCCCACACGGCTGCGCGCCATGTTGCGGACGTAGGCCACGTCCAGATTCAATGGTGGAATCTTCAGCGAGAGCCCCGCCGTGGGTGAGGTCTCGTCCACTCCTAACCGCAGAGTAAGGCGGCGTGTCAACAATGCCTGCTCGAACCCGATGTTCGGCTCGTGGGTGGTGGTATGTGTACCGGCGATCGCGTTTCTCTTCTCGAGCCGCGTAGCACCCACATCGATCAACGCACCCTCCCAAGGGGAGAGGGAACCTCCGAGGCGCAGCTCGGCCGAGCGGGCAGTTCCTTCGCGTGTCCCCAGGGAATCCGTCCGTTGCTCGAGATCGTTGTTGAGGAGTGCCCGGAAGCCGAACAACCAGCGCTTGGTCGGCTGCCAGGCGATCCCGAATCCCCCGGAGGGGCGCCAGAACGTCTCGTACCGCACGGCATTCGCCGGGACAACCACCTCATTGGCGTCGAAGTGCGAGCGCTCGTACGAGAGCAACACGCCCGCCGAGACGCCGTGGCCGAGTGGCAGGGCGATCTTTGAGAATAGGGCGTTATCCCTTCCCTGACCGACCACCGGGGTCGCCCCTGGGCCGAGGCCCGGTGACTTCAATTTGAACTGCACGTTGTTCGTAGTCTCGCTCATGGCGATCAGGTAGATGGCGAGACCATCCCACAAGGCAGGGGTGGTCGCGCCGGCGGCTACGAAGTGGAAGTCATCGCCGTTGGTATAGGAGGTGTCGCCGTAGTCCACCAGGGCTGTCCCGGCATCCTTCCACACCAAGCCGTAGTTGCCCCACGTCGCGCCGTCGCCGCCGAATCCAATGGACCGCACGCCCTTTTTGATCTGGCCGGATGAGAAATCGCGCATCGCAAGCTCGGGCGATGTTTGTCCGAAGCCCTGAGTCGGGCTCAATGGGCTGAGCCCGACGCTGACGACTGCGAACCACGAGGAAATCCGGAACAAACGACTACCACGCGCAAGAACCACCCTCGATCTCACTCGAGCGGCTCTGACACCGACTTAACTTCCGTCCCCTTCAGGAGCATCACGACCGCGACAGCGTGGCCGTTGCTGAGCTCTGGCGCGACGCTCACCGCGCGATAACCAGCGGACGACTGCTCCGCCGCATCAACCGCGGCCTTAAGCGGTTTCTTCGATTTTGCGCACGTCGCCATCTGCTTCTTGGCGTCCGCGAGGTCATCGCCTCCCGTGATCGCCTCGCTCTTGGCGACCTTCCCTGTGGCGTGGTCGACGAGCACTTCCGAGAACTTTCCGCCCCGAGCTGTGTAGACCGAGAGCTGGAAGTGCCCCTCGTCCACCTCAAATTTTCCGGAGATTGGTTGACCTTGCGATTCCGCAGCCGCCAGTCCCTGCTGCAGAGTGACTTTCGCGCTTGGCAGATATTTCGCAACCGCCGCACCGGTTGCTTCGTCCTCGTCCGACCAGGCGAGCGAACCGGTCGCCGCGATTGTGCCGAACATCAAGGCGGTCGCAAGCATTCTGCTCCACATAACCGTCCCTCCTCTTGTGAAGGCAAGCCCTCAGGATGTGAGCTTGCCACGACTACTTCACCATCACCCACGACGGGTGCATGAGCGGAAAAGCAATCAACCCGGCCGCCGCCGTGAGGGCCATCAACAATGGATTGCTCACCTTCCAGCGAAACAGCGCGACTAGCGCGCCCGCGCCGAGGAGGATCGTTAACCAGTCGCCGATCGCAATGCGGCCGAGCAGCACGCAGGCTCCGAGTATTGTCCCGATCGCTGCCGCGTAGGCGCCCTTGACGAAGCCCTGCACGTTCCGGCTGGACCGATGTCGTACGAGGATCGGTGCCGCGACGAGCACGAGAAGGAACGACGGCAGAAAAATACCGACTGTCGCGGCGAGCGCGCCCCGCAAGCCCGCGACCAGGTAGCCGACGAACGTCGCGGTGATGACCACCGGTCCCGGGCTGATCATCCCGACGGCGACGGCAACCAGGAAATCGCGCTCGCTGAGCCACGCATATTGCTGGACGACACCTTGCTGCAGGAAAGGGACGATCACGAGGCCGCTGCCAAAGGTGAGAGCGCCGGCCTTGAGGAAGAACAGGAGCAGTTTCCCGAGGGTGGAAGCGCCGGCGGCGGAAGGAACAGGAAGGAGTGGTGCTACGGCGAGCAGCGGTGCGGCCGAGGAGGGGGGATGTTGCCAGAACCTGCCGTAGTAGAGGATGCCGACGATCCCTGCGCCGATGAAGAGCAGGGCCACCTCGGCTTTCAGGACGACTGTCACCGCAAAGCACAGGGCCGCCAGCGTCCATTGCATCCAGTCCTCCATGCCGAGCTTCGCGAGCCGGTAGCAGGAATGGAGGATGAGCGCGATGACTGCGGGGCTCACGCCGTAGAAGATGGCGGTCACCGGCTGCAGACCGCCGAAATGAACGTAAAGAGCGCCAAGCGCCGCCACAATCACAAAGTTTGGAAAAATGAAGGCCCAGCCTCCGGCCCAGGCGCCCCTGAACCCGCCTCTGAGATACGAGATGTAGATCCCTACCTGAATCGCCAACGGCCCGGGGAGCGACTGACAGAGCGCAATCGCTTCGCGCATCTGCTCCCTGGTGAGCCAGCCCCGTTCGGTGACCAGCTCGCGCTCCATCTGGCCAACGAGAGCGACCGGACCCCCGAACCCGACGAGGCCCAGCCGCAGGAAATACTGGACCAGCTCCTTGATCGGGTGAATCGTCGTCCCGCTTGAGTCCATCCCAGCGCTCTTCAGGAGCCGTGCTTCACGTTCGCGAGGTCGAGTGCGGTGCGTAGGCTCTGCGCCAGCCGCAGCGCCTCGTCGTAAGCCCAGAAGTGCATGAAGAACAAGTGCGGTGAGTCATCGATCATGTGACTGTGGAGCGCGGTCACCTCGATGCCGTGCTCGCGCAGTGCTTTGAGCACCGGGTTGACCTCGCTCCCGAGGAGCACGAAGTCCCCCGTGACAGCCGTTTTGCCGCCTCCGGTCGGTTCGAAGTTGATCGCGGTCGCGGTGCCCATTGAGGCCGGAACCGCCATGCCCGCCTCCGAGATCCCTTCCGCGCGCGGAACGCTGAACTGATACACGCCACCGTTCGGCGTCCCTTTATAGCCGAGTGTCTTGTCGAGGGCTGTCGTGTCGAGTTCCAGCGGCGCGGATGTCGAAGCCGGCCCCGACACCGGCGCGCTCAACGGCGTCTTGCTCAGGGTGAGGGCGGCAAGCAACGTCTCTGCGAGTTTCACTGGGTCGCCGTGACCCCCGACGTGCATATAGAACACCGGGACCGAGGTTCGCAGCAGATGGTTGTGAATCGCGGTGATCTCGATCCCGCCCTCGATGAGCCGCAGCATCACCGGGCTGATCTCGGTGTCGAGTAGCACGAGGTCGCCCATAAACATGGCGCCATCACCCACCGGTTGGAACGCGATCCACGAACCGAGCGCGAGGGCCGGCTTGATGGCGACGCCATCGACCGTCACGTTGAGATCCGAGCGCGGCAGGCCGTATTTGTGCACGCCCCCAGGAAGGTCTGTCCCCTTCTTGCCGATCGCCTGATCGACCTTCGACCAGTCGATCTCGGCCGCTGGCGCTGCGGCGCTCAAGGCGACCGCGAGGAGCGTCGCAATCGAAGTGAAGACGTGTTTCATCACGAATCCTCCCTGCGTGTGTGGGCCAGTTCATGAGCGCTGCGGCGAGGCGATCGAGCTCCGAGGTTTCCGTGTACAGGTAGCAGGACGCGCGCACGGCCGCCTTCACGCCGCGCGATGCGAGGGTCACGGGCGCATATCTCTCGCGATCGCTTGCGGGTGCCAGCCGTGTCGTTCCCCCGCGAGCGTGCGGCACCAGGTGTAGAGAGCGTCGTAGACAGGAAGCGCGGTCTTCAGCAGTTCCTGGTCGTCGGCGATGTTGGCACCCAGGCCGAGAGAAATTGCGAGGAGCCCCGGCGCCTGCGCCGAGCGATCGAGGGTATCGGTATCGGCCGCGCGGACGATCTCCGCCAGCCGCGCGAGCGCGCCATCCTCGAGACGGTATTTCTCGAGGAACGCATCGAAGCTGCACAGGGGACCCACATGCGTGAGCTCGACCCCCGGGACATCGAAAGGAATCGCGCCTTCATTCCCGGCAACGGTAAGTACTTGCGCCGTCGGTACGTACCGAATCTTTGCGACCCGGTCGATGAACCGCAGGATCAGCCAGGGGCACGCCAGGCGATCGATCTTGGGACGCTCCCGAGTCACCCATTTCATCGGAGTACTCCGGTGTCGGTACCGTTTGGTCAATAATATAACGAGCAGGTAGTATTAGCGACAATGGGATCTCGAGCTCCAACCTGGCTGCTCCTCGTCACGAATCTCCCCGGACACAATCCGACGCTGCGGATGCGCATCTGGCGCGCGCTCAAGGCGGCAGGCGCAGGGTTGCTGCGCGATGGCGCCTACCTCCTTCCGAACGGGGAACGCTCGCGGGAAGTCCTTGAGCAGCAGGGCGCGGAGATCAAGGCGGCCGGCGGGCTCGTTCAGGTCCTCTCGTTTGACGCCGAGTCCGATGCGCAGACCGCAGAATTGAGGGAGCTGTTCGATCGCACCGAGGAGTACGCGGAGGCCATTGAGCGGCTGGGCTTACTCAGGCGCGAGCTCGCGAAGCTCGCCGAGAGCGAGGCGCGGCAGCGGCTCGCGGCCATCGGGCGGGAGGTGGCCGCGATCGCAACCAGAGATTTCTTTCCTGGTGAGCCGCGCAAGCAGATGGAGGAGGCGCTGGCTGATGCCGAGGTAGCGCTCAATGCCCGCTTCGCGCCCGATGAGCCGCACGCGGCGCATCGTAAGATTCGCGCGCGCGAGCGCAAGGACTACCGCGGTCGCACCTGGGCGACGCGCGAGCACCTCTGGATAGATCGGGTGGCCTCCGCGTGGCTCATCCGGCGCTTCATCGATTCCAAGGCCAAGTTTCTCTGGCTCAAGCACGTGAAGGATTGTCCGAAACGCGCTGTCGGCTTCGACTTTGACGGTGCGGAGTTCACGCACGTCGGTTCCAAAGTGACCTTTGAGGTGCTACTCAACAGTTTCCATCTGGAACAGGACTCGGGACTCATCCGACTGGGGGCCCTGGTCCATCATCTGGATGTCGGCGGCATACCGATCGCGGAGGCTCCCGGCTTCGCCACCATCATGGCGGGCGCACGGTCGCTGCAACCCGACGATGACGCGTTGCTCAAAGCCATGACACCGGTCCTCGACAGTCTCTACGCGAGTTACGCGGGCGTGAAAGCCAGGGACTGATCCCAAAGGCGGGTCGGGTCGAGGCGCCAATCAGGCAGCAGTCGGACATTGGATCCTTCGAATTTCGGCCCATACTTGACTGCGTATGAGGTTCTTGCCGCTGCTCTGGGCCGGACTGTGGCGCAGGCCGACGCGCTCGGTCCTCACGGGTCTGTGCATCGTGGTCGCATTCCTGCTGCTCGGGCTCCTTGAGGGCGTTAACGCGGGATTCTCAAAGGCCATAGCGGAGGCACACCGCGACTTGCTCGTGACGTATACAAGAGTTCGCGGTGGAGCACCGATGCCCATTGCCGCGATGGCGAACATTCAAAATGTTCCGGGCGTGAGGGAAGTGGCGCCGAGAGCATATTTCCTGGGCGCGTATGGTGAGGCCTTGCCCACGAATCTGGTCGCCGCGCTCGCCACTGACCCGGCGCTCTTCTTCAAGATTCGACCGGGATTCATCGTCAGCGAGGAGAGCCTGCGCGCGATGCGCCAGGACCGCATGGGTATGCTAGCGACTCCAGCGCTGCTCCACTGGGGCGGATGGAAGGTGGGCGATGCAGTCACTCTTCGTTCGCAGATTCTGAAAACCGACGGGAACGCGGACTGGACCTTCAATATCGTCGGCACATTCAACTCGGTGAAGGATCCTGCGAACGCCGTCTTTGGCATCATCAACTACTCCTATCTCGATGAATATCGGGTAGAGAACCGCGGCACCGCGGAAATGTTTTACGAGCGCATCGCGGATCCCACCAAAGCCGTCGCTACCGCGGCGGCGATCGACAGAATCTTCGCCAATTCGTCCCACGAAAGCCGCACCCGATCCGACCAGGAACGCGTCCAATTCCAGGCAAAACAGCTGGGCGACGTGCAGTTCTTTACCAACGCGATCATGGCAGCGGTGCTGTTCACGCTCGCCTTCCTGACGGGCAATACGCTGCGGCAGTCAATTCACGAGCGGATTCCGGAATTCGCCGTGCTCAAGGCGGTAGGGTACGGCGATGGTCGTGTCCTGGCTCTCGCCTTTGCTGAGGCGCTGTTGCTGTACATCCCCTGCGCGGCGCTCGGCCTGGCGCTGGCGTATCTCGCCGCCCCGCTCGCTAAGGAGGACATCGGCACCATCGTCATCTCTCCCGCCGTCGCGATGAGTGGCTTAGCCTGCGCGGCACTGCTGGCATTCATAGGGGTGGCGCTGCCGGCCTCGAGCCTGTCGCGGATGTCGATCGTTGCAGCGCTGCGAAAACGCTGAGCGTATGGCGCTGCCTGCGCAAATCCTCGCCGTCACCGCCGCCAATGTGCGCAACATCCCGCTGCGGCTCGGCAACTCTCTGGTGATCGTAGTCGGCATCGCTGGCGTGGTCGCCGTCCTGATTCTGGTCCTCGCCATGTTCGTGGGCTTTCGCACAACGCTCCGAGGCGACGGGCGTCCCGATCGAGCGCTCATATTCACGCGCGGCTCCTCCACGGAGTACGAAAGCAGCCTTTCAAGAGAGACCGTCAGGGCTGTCATGAACGCTCCGGGCATCAAGCACGACGAGCGCGACCATCCCATAGTATCTGCGGAAGTGATTTTGGTGGCGCCCGTGGCGCGCAAGCGCGACAACTCGGACGTCTACGTGACGCTCCGCGGCGTGGGTGCGCAGTACTTCGCCCTACGTCCAGAGCTCAAGCTCGTTTCAGGACGGATGTTTCGCCCGGGCAATCTGGAATTGCTGGCGGGTAGTTCCGCAGGCGCTCAGTTCGCCGGCCTGGACGTCGGCAGACAGGTTCGACTGCAGGACGGCGACTGGACCGTAGTTGGAGCTTTTGCGGGCGGCAACGGCTCGCGGGAATCCGAGGTGATCGGCGACGCCCTGACCGTAATGTCAGCTTATAAGCTCGACAGCTTCAATACCATGGGGGTCATGCTCGAGTCTCCGGACACCATCGCGAGCCTCAGACAGGCGTTGGCCCGCGATCCGACATTGCTGGTCGATGTCCGCGCCGAGCCCGAGTACCTGGCAACCGCATCCGCCGGCGTCAACCGTATGTTACGGCTGGTCGCTTACGCGATCGGCTCGATCATGGCGCTCGGCGCGCTGTTCGCGGCACTCAGTTCGATGAGCTCGGCCGTTGCTGCGCGCACCCTGGAGATCGCGACGCTGCGCGCCATCGGGTTCAGCCCGGGTGCGGTCGCAGTCTCGGTGCTGATCGAAGCGCTGCTTCTTGCCCTCCTCGGCGCAGCCCTTGGGGTCGCCGTCGCGTACGCAGCCTTCAATGGCACAAGGATCAGCACTCTCGGCGGTGCGGTATGGGACTCGCAGCTGGTCTACTCATTGACCATTACCCGTTCCGTGACTGCGACCGCAATCTTGTTGGCCTCCGGGCTTGGACTGCTCGGTGGCCTCTTCCCGGCTATTCGCGCCGCCAGGTCGAAGGTCGCCGACGCGCTGCACGAGAACTGAGCGTACGCGCTTTTGGCACCCATCGGACCCGGCCCGGTGCTCCACAGGAACATCGTCGATTGGCGATAGAGACCTGGTGCACGCCCCATTTGGCCCTGTAAGCGTTACACTGCACAGTGTGAATCGCCGCTTCGTCGCGTTCCTGATCGTGCTCGCGATCGCCCTGCAGGGGCCGAGCCTCGCCTATGCGGCCGCAGTGACCGCGAAGACGATGCCGGCGGGGTGCGCGGGTCACACGTTTGGTCACAGCGGCGACGACAATCGCCCCTGCTGCCCGCAAGGTAGCGCACCCGGACTCTGCTGCACCGGCGGAATCGTGTTCACCGACATGCCCTCGGCACTCGTCGTCGCGCTCATAGTTCCGGTCTATCGTATGCCCGCCGCCTCGGGTTTCGTGGCTTTCGCGACCGAACGCCCGACACCACTTCTCCGACCTCCAATCGCCTGAATCCGCACTCGCTCGAGTGAGCTCAGCGGCGTTCAGGCCGTTCAGCTCTGTGCCGCGCGCACTGCGCGGCCGGTCCTGATGTTTGGAGAATCTCATGTCCCGTTGGCTGCTTGCCTTTGGCGGCGCATTCGCACTCGCCGGCTCCACGAGCGTGATGGCGAAGCCCATCGCCTTTGCCGGCGGATCCACCCTGATGGCGGAGTACGGCGCCGGGACGATGGAGGAGCTGCAGTTCTTCTACGCCCCGCGTTACGACTTCTCCTTCGGAGGTGGCTACCTCGAGCTCACCAGTGATGAGACGACCAAGACCCGCTACCTCAGCTATGCGCGGCTGAATTACCTGGTTCAGCGTTGGAACCTCGATGACGCGCAGGCGAACGTCTACATCTGGGGTGGCCTGGGCAATGCAACGGGCAACACGTTCGCAGGTAGCGCTGTCACTCAAAATGCGGGAGTCCAGGCGGATTATGAGACTCGCCGGGTTTACGCCTCATTCAAGACGGACCTGCAGCGAAGCTCGGACTTCTCCCATCGGATCGACACGCTGCAACTCGGGCTCGCGCCTTACAAGCACGAGTACGGTGGCGTCGCAACGTGGTTTCTTGTTCAGGCTCGCGAGTACACCGGCGGCATTCACCGCGGGGCCGAGACGGCGGTGCTTCTGAGACTGTTCAAAGGTGGCGTCTGGGTCGAGGCCGGCGTCACGAACGCCGGCAAGCTCCAGGCCATGGCCATGTTCAATTTCTGAAGGGATACACCCCATGAAGGCACTACCCCGAATCCTCCTGCTTCTCGCCTGCGCGGCGAGCGCATCTGCCCAGGCCGCGACCATTGAGATGCAGGTGAGCGGCCTCGTCTGCGCGTTCTGTGCCCAGGGCATAGAGAAGCAGCTGCGGAAATTCCCGGCAACCGCTGATGTGGCGGTGAGCCTCGAGCAGAAGCTGGTCGCCGTGGCCTTAAAAGACGGCCAGGACATTCCCGACGCCGAGCTTCGTCGCGCCCTCACCAACGCCGGATACACGGTGAAATCCATCGAGCGGACTGAGACGCCGATCGCCGCTGTGCGTGAGCGTCTCAAGCAGAGCAAGCCGTGAGTCGCTTAGATCCCGCGCTTTCACGGAATGTCGGCCTCGCGGCCGGTGCATTGCTCGCGAGCTCGGCGACCCTGGTCTGTTGCGTGTTGCCAGCAGTGCTCGTGACGCTCGGGGCCGGCGCCGCTCTCGCGGGGCTCGTGAGCGCTGTACCGCAGCTCATCTGGCTGAGTGAGCACAAGCCGCTCGTCTTTGGGAGCGCAGGCGCGCTCCTGGTCGTGAGTGGCATTGCGCTCTGGTACGGGAGGAGCCTGCCGTGTCCGAGCGATCCTGGTGCCGCAGGCGCCTGCCGACGTCTACGACTAGTCAGCAGGCTCCTCTACGGGCTCGCACTCGCGAGCTTCGCGTTGGGTGTCGCGTTTGCGTTTGTGATTCCGGCCCTGGGTCGTTAGCACCCATCGAACTCAAAAGGACTGCTCACCAATTCAGGTCCGCGAGCAGGCCCGCGTAGACTTCGAAGTCGCTGTTCCTTGATCTCTGGAGCGTCGAACTGTGCGAGGATTGTGCCATGAGAGCGACGGCACACGTGCAGGTTGAGAATGAATGGGTGAGGGTGACGGAGTGGCGATTTGCGCCCGGTGCGGAGACAGGGCATCACGTTCACGCCTGCGATTACGTGGTCGTGCCGCTGACCAGCGGCAGTCTGCGTCTCGAGGAGGGGACGACTACGCGCGAGGCGCAGTTGACCATCGGCGTTGCCTACGCCCGCCAGAAGGGCGTCGCCCACAATGTCATCAATCCCAATGCATTTGAGTTTCGATTCCTCGAGATTGAGATCGTACGGGCGCACCGTCCCACTTGAGGCTGGTCGTGTCTAGCGTTGCCCCCGGCAGGGCGTATTCGCTCTACGTGCTGATACTGCTGACGCTCGTCTACATCACCAATTTCGTCGATCGCATCGTCCTCGGCATCCTGGTCGGACCGATCAAGGCGGAGCTTGCCCTGAGCGACAGTCAGCTCGGGCTCCTCGGGGGTACTGCCTTCGCACTGTTTTACACGGCCCTGGGAATCCCGGTTGGCTGGTGGGCCGATCGGGCGAGTCGCGTGCGTATCATGACGGCGGCGCTCGTCTGCTGGAGCCTGTTCACGGCGCTCACCGGATCTGCCGGCAGCTTTCTCACCCTGTTTCTTGCGCGCCTCGGTGTCGGGGTCGGGGAGGCCGGCGGAGTGGCACCGGCGTACGCACTGATCGCGGACTACTTTCGGCCAGGCTGGCGGGCGCGGGCGCTCGGCTGCTTCTCGCTCGGCGTTCCCATCGGCAGCGCGCTCGCGTACCTGCTGGGCGGCTATCTGACGACCGTCTTCAGCTGGCGGGCGGTCTTTATCTGGCTGGGCGGCGCCGGGCTGTTGATTGCGCCGCTCTTGCTGCTGACGGTCCGGGAGCCCGAACGTGGGAGACTCGATGCTGCACCGGCCGCTGGCGCCGCTCCGCTGGCACTGGTGTGGCGTACCCTCGCGGCCAAGCCGGCCTTCTGGCTGTTGTCCCTCGGCGCCGGTTGCGGCTCGCTCATGGGCTACGGGCTGCTCTTCTGGCTTCCCTCATTCTTCATACGGAGCGATGGCCTGAGTGTGCTGCAGGCATCACGGCTGCTCGGAGCGCTGCTGCTCTTCGGCGGAGTCCCCGGCATTCTCCTCGGAAGCTACCTCGCCGACCGGGTCGGAATGCGCGACCGGCGCGCCTACGCTCTCGTGCCGGCAGTGGCGTTCCTGTGCATTCTTCCCTGCTACGCGCTCGGCACCTCGCTGCCGATGGGGCCGGCCGCTTTCGTGTGCTTCCTGTTGCCCGCGGCGCTGCAGCTCGTGTGGCTGGGCCCAGTGATCACGGCCGTCCAACAGCTGGTGCCCGCGACCATGCGCTCACTGGCCTCGGCGATCTTCCTGTTCATCAACAATCTGCTCGGGCTGGGGCTCGGCGCCCTGATCATCGGATTCACCTCCGATCAGCTGGCGGCGAGGTTCGGGAGCGCCGCGCTGCGCTACGCGATTCTGGGTGGCACGGTGTTCTACCTGCTCGCCGCGGGATTGTTTCTGGCCGCAGCGCGACGGCTGCCCCGCGACTTCGGGCCGCGCACCGCCTGAGCGTCAGAACTCCGACGCCCGGGCGGCGCTCACGCGATCGTTCATTTCCCGCCAGATGGTCTCGTACTTCACCGGTCCTTCGCTGGCGGCGAAGCGCAGGGGGTAGACCCGCTTCACCAGGATCTCCGCTACCTGCGGCTCGCTCTTGAGAATGATCATCACCTCGGAGGTGAACTCGCGCAGCGGCATCGCCGCGGGATCGCTCGCCTGCCGCTCGCCCATGAGCTCGGTCTGCACGTACGGCGGCACGAGCTCGATGACCGCGATCCGCGTGTTGCGCAGCTGATAGCGCAGGCTCTGCGTGTAGGAATGGATTGCCGCCTTGGTTGCAGAGTAGGTCGGGGTCATGGCGAGCGGCACGAAGGCAAGCCCGGACGAGACCGTCATGATGGCCGCCTCCGCCTGCTTCAGGAGATGTGGCAGCAGCGCGTTCGTCAGGAGGATCGGCCCGCTCAGATTCGTCGCGATCGTCTCCAGGGCGAGGGCGGAGGTATTCGTCGTACGCAGGTTCTCGTTCTTCATGACGCCGGCGTTGTGAATGACGACGTTGAGATCCGGGAATTTCTCCATCGCTGCCCGCGCCAGCGCTTCGACGCCGTGCGGGTCGGACATGTCGACCGCGAGCCGCTCAAAGCCCCTCTGCGCTGCGACCTCGAGTCTGCGCGCCGACCTGACGGCGACGATCACCCGATTGCCAAGCCTGGAGAATTCCTCGGCGAGCGCAAGTCCGATACCCGACCCGCCGCCGGTCACCAGAATCGTATTGTCCGTGGTTCTCACAGCAAGCCTCCTCTCGTGGCGGGAGACGAATGACCCATCGGATCGCAAGTTAGAGGATCAATTCGCTCGCCGCCTCTCTCTTTAGGAGCAAACCCGCACCCCGGTCGCCCGTGCGGCGTAAACTGACCCTATGAGCGGCACTTCTAAGCGCTGGCGCACGGATGGCGTGCGCATCATTCGCTC
>Ga0210399_10000678_pt1 | contig 26986 bp, 28 predicted proteins | sample IncBWC14MmetaG_FD_150865 | JGI IMG/M metagenome (GOLD analysis project Ga0210399, IMG submission 150865) | Forest soil microbial communities from Barre Woods Harvard Forest LTER site, Petersham, Massachusetts, United States - Inc-BW-C-14-M | ecosystem: Environmental > Terrestrial > Soil >... | reverse complement strand
GTCAGCTTGGCCTCCTGCACCCGGACGATCCGGACGTCACCGCGTTCCTCCACTGCGAGCTGCATCACCTCACCTCCGGACCTCTGCGCGCGGCCACCCGGCCCCTCTTCCCCCGCAACGGCTGCTGGGCCCGGAGCAGGAGGCGGGAGAGCTCCTCGCGTCCGCGGTTGATGCGGCTCTTCACGGTCCCCTCCGGCAGTTCCAGGCGGTCCGCCATCTCCTGGTAGCTCAGGCCCTGCAGGTCCCGCAGCACGACCGCCTCCCTCAGCTTGTCGGGGAGCATGTCCAGTCCCCGGCGGAGAAAGCTGCGCCGGTCCTGGTCCTCGAGGGCCCGATGAGGGTTGCCGGAGGAGGCGGGGGCGAGGTCGAAGGCCACCAGGTCCTCGACCAGCACCTCGCGCTCCCGCTTGCTCGCGCGATAGTGGTCGATGCAATAGTTGCGGGCCACGCTGCTCAGCCAAGTGGAGAAGTCGGCGTCGCGGTTGAACTTGTCCAGGCTCTTGAAGACCTTGAAGAAGATCTCCTGGGTCAGGTCCTCCGCCTCGTCGTGTTTCCCGGTGAACTTGTAGGCGATGTGGAAGATCTTCCGCCGGAAACGGGCGACGACCTGGTCCCACGCCGAGTTGTCCTTCCGGAGGCAGCGCTCGATGAGCTCAGCGTCGGAAGGGGACACCATTCCCTCGTCCAAGGGCCTCGTTCCGTGAAAGTGTACCGGGAGAACCGCCGTGATTCTCCGATGATAATGACATGCTCGGGGACGGTCAAACCGCGCGGAGGCCGCGCCCTTCCCTTACTTGAGCTCGGGGCGTCCGGCCTGCGTCCAAGCCGTGTACCAGTAGCTCCCCGCATCCGAGGCCGCGCGGCTCAGGCGCTCCTTGGTGATGGGCCCCACGCGGCGCTCCAAGTCCTCGTAGTAGATTTCCGTGTATCCCGCCTTCCCCCGGCGGGCCAGCTCCTCCTGGTAGAGGAGGTTGTCCAGCCAGATGTAGGTCCCGTTGATGATGGAAAAGACGTACTGCTTGGGGTCGTCGAGAAAGACGGCCGTCTCCGGGTTCAGGCCGAGCCGGGTCTGCCAGGCCTCCAGCGAGCGCTCCGAGAACCGGGCCCCCAGGCCGTTCTGACCGGTCTTCTGGCCGTCGGAGTTCTCGGTCAGGGAGAGCGGGTTGTTGAGGTCGGCCACGAGCCCGGCCAGGGTGTCGGACTCGGTCAGGATCTGACCCTTGTCCCGAGAGCGGAACGCCTCCAAGAGCCGCGCGTAGGATTCTTGAATGAGCCAGGGCAGGCGGCCCACCTTGGCCGACACATCCTCCCCGAACTTCTCCTGCAGGCCCTTCTCCGTTCGGGGCAGCTCGAGGAAGGGGAAGGGCAGCAGCCGGTCCACCTCGAAGCGGCGGTCCGGCGTCCTCGGCCCCGGCCGGCTGTCCGGGGCGAGGGAGGGCATCTCTAGCCGATGGTCCTTGTAGAACTTGTTCAACGGTTTGGGCAGGGTGTCGACGGCCCGCGCGATCACCAACCGCTCTCCGATAGGACCCCAGGCCCCGGCGGGCGCGGCCAGCAGCAGCAGCCCCAGCGCCCCCACGGTCCCCGCCCGCTTCCCTCGGCTCCGCTCTTTCAAGACGTCCTCCCCTCGTAGACCCCTAAGCGACCCTCGCCACCGTCAAGAGTCGGACCTCGGCCGCGCCCGCGGCCCGCAGAGCCCTCGCGCAGGCCCGGGCAGTGGCCCCGGTGGCGAGCACGTCGTCCACGAGGACGACCACCCGCCCCGCGATCTTTGTCCGCCGCCTCACCGCGAAGGCCAGGGCCATGTCCTTCCGTCGCCGGGCCGCGGAGAGGCCGGCCGGGGGCGGGGTGTCCAGGCGCCGCACCAGGGCCTCCTCCGAGCAGGGCAGGCCGCTGCGCCGCGCCAGCTCGCGGGCCAAAAGCGCGGACGGGCTGAAGCCCCGCTCGCGCCGGCGCCGCGGGTGGAGGGGGATGGGCACGAGGAGGCCCCCCGTGGACAGCACCCGACGCGCGGCCCCGTCCGCGAGGAGCGTTTCCGCCAGCCGCGCCGCTAACCGGGGTCGCCCCCGGTCGGAAAGCTCGTGGACCAGAGCGCGAAGCCCGCCCTCGTAGGGGCCCAGGCTGGCCCCCGCGGCCAGGGGCTGGAGGCCGCGCCGACAGCGCCCGCAAGGGGTGCCCCGGCCGGCCATTCCGCAGGCGCACGTGGGGCCGCGGTGGCGGGGCAGCGCCTGCCAACACGGATCGCAGAGCGGGCCCCCCCGGAGCGCGAGGGGCTCCGTGCAGACCCGGCAGAGGGAAGGGAAGACCACGGCCAGGACCGGCTCCACCAGGCGGCGGGCGGTGCCCGCGGAGAGCAGGCTCACCGCCGCCTCACAGCAGCCCCTGCTCCTGCTTCTCCTGACAGGGCAGGCAGTGGCGGGCCCAGGGCACGGCGTCCAGCCGCTTTTGGTTCATCTCGTCCTCACATGAGACGCAGTACCCAAACCGGCGGCCGTCGATGCGGCCCAGAGCCTCGTCGACCATCCGCAAGAGGTCCCGCTCCGTGTTGGACAGGCTGAACAGGAATTCCTTGGTATAGGAGTTCGAGGCCTTGTCGGCGATGTCCTGGGCCCCCTCCTCGTCGGCTTCCTTGCCGTAGGTCTTGTTCTTGTTGTACGCCTCCAGGATGTCCTGCTTTTTTTGGACCAGCTTGTCCCGGAAGAGCTTGAGCTTCTTTTGTTCCATTGTCATTCCTTAAGGGATCCCAAAGCGTCGACGTTTCTCCCAGAGCGCCTTGCGGCTGATGCCCAGGATGGCGGCGGCGCGGGTCTGGCTGCCCCCCACCTGGTCCAGCACGTAACGGATGTAGGCCTGCTGCACGTCTTTCAGGGAGGGGCGGCGGTCCCGCCCCGCCCACAGGGTCGAGGGCTGCTCGAGGATGAATCCAGGCAGGGCCGCGGGCAGGATCGCCTCTCCCGCCGAATACAGGGCGGCCCGTTCCACCACCGACCGCAGCTCACGCACGTTGCCGGGCCACAGGTAGCCCCGGAGGGCCTGCGCCGCCTCGGGGTCGAAGTCTTTGGCTTTGGTCGTCCCCCTCTCCCTCTCGCGGAGCAGGAAGAGCTCGGCCAGGGGCCGGATGTCCTCCCGCCGGTTGCGCAAAGGGGGCAGCTTCAAGGGGACGACGTTCAGACGGTGAAAGAGGTCCTCCCGGAAGCGTCCGGCCCCCACCGCCTCCCGCAGGTCCACGCTGGAGGAGGACACGACGCGCACGTCCACCTCGATGGTGCGCGTTCCCCCCAGTCGCTCGAAGGACCTCTCCTCCACCACCCGCAGGAGCTTGGCCTGCAGCGCCATGGAGAGCTCCTGGGCCTGGTCGAAGTAGAGGGTCCCCCCCGCCGCCATCTCGATCTTGCCCAGCTTGGCCTGCTTGGCGTCCGTGAAGGCCCCCCGCTCGTGGCCAAACAGCTCCGACTCCAGGAGGTCCTCCGGAATCGAGGGGCAGTGGACCTTGATGAGGGGGCCGTCGCGGCGGGCCCCGGCGTAGTGCAGCCAATGGGCGACCAGGTCCTTGCCGGTGCCGCTCTCCCCTTCGAGGAGGACCGCGCTCTTGGCCTCGGCCAGCCGCAGGATCACGGGCAGGAGCTCGCGCATGGCGGGGGACTCCGCCACCACCCCGGTCAAGCCCTCGCGCAGCGAGGCCGGGCTCATCCCGCTATCTCCACCCGGGTGGCCCCCCCCCAGAGCCGCTCCAGGTCGTAGAAGCTCCGCATGCGGGGGGTGAAGATGTGAACCACGAACGCCGAGTAGTCGAGCAGGATCCATTCCTGGCGCGGGTATCCCTCCATGTGGTCGGGGCGATAGCCCTCCCCGCGCAGCGCCTCCAGGACCGCGTCCGCGATGGCCAGGATCTGCCTCTGGCTCGTTCCCGAGGCGAGCAGGAAGTAATCCGTGAACGCGGCCCCGCGCCGGAGGTCGAGCACGACCACGTCCTCCGCTTTCTTGCCCAGGGCGGAGTGCGCGGCGACCTTGAGGGCGTTGATCAAGAGTAGAGCCCCCGCTTGGCGATGTAGTCCGCGACCGCGTCCGGGACCAGGTAGCGGACGGAGAGCCCCCGCCGGACGCGCTCCCTTATGGCGGTGGACGAGATGGCCAGGCCGGGGCCCTCGACCCGCTCGACGCCCCGGACCTCCGGGAGGGGGGGTGCTTGCTCCCCGCCCTCGCCCGGCCGGCCCACCACCGCCACGGCGCAGAGCGCGAACAGCCGCTCCGACTCCTTCCAGGTGCGCATCTCCGGGAACGTGTCGCTGCCCACGATCACCACGAGAGCGTCGTCCGGCCGTCCGGCCCGCAAGGCGGCCAGGGTGTCCACGGTGTAGCTCGGCCCCTCCCGCTCGAGCTCGAGGTCGGAGGGTACGAAGTGGGGATGGCCAGCGGTGGCCAGGGCGACCATGGCGAAGCGATCGAGGGCGGGCGAGAGGGGGCGGTCTCGATGGGGTGGGATGCGGGCGGGCACAAAGGCGACCTGGTCGAGGCCCAGACCCTCCCGCGCATTTTCCGCCGCCCGCAGGTGTCCGAGATGGATGGGATCGAAGGTCCCGCCCATGAAACCGATCCTCAAGCGCGCTCCACGAGAGCGTCCACGGGTGTCGTCCGCGCCATCTCCACCCGACGGGCGAGCGCCCGCTTCAGCTCCAGGAGCCCCGCCCCCGTGACCGCGGACACGGGCACGACCTCCATCCCCAGGCCGCGGGCCTCCTCGAGGAGGGCGGGCAGGGGGTCGGGCTCCGTCACCGCGTCGCGCTTGGTCGCGACCAGGAGCTGCGGGCGGGTGAGGAGCGCGGGGTCCCAGGCGCGCACCTCATCGCGCACGGTGCGGAGGTCGGCCACGGGATCGCGGCCGCTGGTGCCGGAGGCGTCCACCACATGCAAGAGCACCCGCGTGCGCTCCACGTGGCGCAGGAAGCGCAAGCCCAGGCCTGCCCCCGCGTGCGCCCCTTCCAGGATGCCCGGGATGTCCGCCACCACGAAGCTGGCCTCCTCCACCTCCACCACGCCCAGCACGGGGGTGAGGGTGGTGAAGGGGTAATCCGCCACCTTGGGCCGGGCCGCGGAGATGCGCGAGAGCAGGGTGGACTTGCCCGCGTTGGGCACCCCCAGGAGCCCCACGTCGGCGATCAGGCTCAGGTCCAGGATCAGCCAGCGCTCCTCCCCCGGCTGGCCGGGCTCCGCCTCGCGGGGCGCCTTGTTGCGGTTCGAGAGGTACGACCGGTTGCCGCGGCCCCCCCTCCCGCCCCGGGCCAGAAGCAGGCGCTCCCCGTCGCGCAGGACCTCGCCCAGGCGCTCGCCGGTGTCCTCCTGGCGGGCCGAGGTCCCGGGGGGAACGGAAACCAGCAGGTCCTCCCCTCGCCGGCCGGTCCGGTTCCCGGAGCCGCCATGCCCTCCGCGCTCGGCCCGGAACTCCGTGTGGTAGCGCAGGGGGAGAAGCGTGTTCTGGTGGGAGACGGCTAGGAGGACGACGTCGCCTCCCCCCCCGCCCACGCCGCCGTCGGGACCGCCCTTGGGAACATAGGGCTCCCGTCGGAAGCTGGAGCAGCCGCGCCCCCCGTCTCCCCCCTTGACGAAGATTTTGACTTGGTCGACGAACATGGATGGGCCGCCCCTTTGGGGGTGGCCTAAGAACTAACTCGCGGCCGGGAGCACGCTCACCCTTTGCCCGCGGGAGCCGTGGTCCTCGAACTTCACGACCCCCTCCAAAAGCGCGAAGAGGGTGTGGTCCTTGGCCAGCCCCACATTCTTCCCCGGCTTCCACGTGGTGCCGTGCTGACGGATGATGATCGTGCCGCTCTTCACCTGCTCACCGCCGAATCGCTTCACGCCCAGGCGCTGCGAATTGCTGTCGCGCCCGTTGCGGCTCGAGCCCTGCCCCTTCTTGTGCGCCATGTGTTGCCTGCCTTCGCCCTAGGCCTGGACGCGGTCGATCCGGACCGCGGTGAAGGACTGACGGTGTCCCTTGGTTCTGCGGTAGTGCTTGCGCTTCTTGTACTTGAAGATACGGATCTTGGCGTCCCGGTCCTGCTCCACCACGGTTCCCTGGACGGAGGCGTTCTCCACCCGGGGGGCGCCGATTCGGGTCGAGCCCTCGTCCCCGATCAGGAGCACGTCGTCCAGGGTGACGCTCGCTCCCACCGCCGCCGCCAGGCGCTCCACGCGGACGACATCCCCGGCCTGGACCCGATACTGCTTGCCGCCCGTCCGGATGATCGCGTACACCGCTCATGCCTCCCGCGACAGAGTCCCGCTAAAACACAACAATTTAGCACAGGGTGGAACCGGCCGTCAAACCTAGAAGTCGAACCCCAGCCAGAAGTCGAACTTCCACCCGCTGGAGTACACCTTGAGGTCGGTCAGCTTGGTGAAGTCGAAGTGGAGGGGGTAGCCCAGGAAGAACATCTGGAGGCCGTAGCCGACCGAGGCCCGCGCGTCCACCAGATGGAAGCCGGAGACGGGGTCGCCGAAGGCGCAGGCCGGATCGCCCTGGTTGATGCAGTTCACGTAAGAAGTCCCGGAGGCGCTGCTCGAGAAGCTGTAGGGCTGACCTTTGTACTTGGCCCCCCCGATCCCGAAGTAAAGGCTGCCCCGCACGGGACCCAGGATGCCGATGGGGGTGAGCATGGCGTGGATGAGGGGCAGGCGCAGCTCCGCGTTGGCGAAGAAGCCCTCGTTCCCGGAGAAGGACAGGTATGGGTATCCCCGAAGCTCCATGTTGCCGCCGAAATAGTAGATGGCGGGGTTGGAGCCGGTGGAGTAGAAGCCCCGGGCCCGCAGGGCGAGGAGGGTGGAGGTGGAGCCCAATCGGAGGTACTTGCGCGCGTCCACGTCGACGACCTGGCGGGAGAGCAAGCTGCCGATGGGGGGCGCCACCGAGTAGCCGACCGAATACGTGCTGCCGTCGAGGGGGCCCCAAGGAGCGAAGCGCGTGGTCTCGGAGACGAGAGTCAGGCTGATGGGCGCCAGGCTCCCGTTGTTCAAAACGAAGGGAACGCCCAAGGCCTGGGCCTGCGACTGGACCTGGGCTTGGGTGGTGGGGTCGGGGAACTCCTCGGCCAGCCGGTAGAACCCGGCCGAGAAGTCCAGGCGCCGGAACTTGTCCAGGGGATAGGTGCCGATTACGTTTGCGCCCGTCAAACGCTGGGTCGCGATGGCGCCCTGCCGGGAGAAGTAGTTGGTGAGAATGGCCCCGTAGGGATCGGCGTAGAAGAAGCGGGTGGTGTCGAAGGCCTCGATGCCCCAGTGGAGGCGGCTCGCGAGGTTGATGTAGGTCCCCTCGTAGGTGCGGAACTCCCGGAGGGAGTACGCGGTCAGCACGAACTGGTGGTCGCCCAAGACGTCGGTGAGCGCAACCTGGCTGCCCCCGAAGAAGTCTCCGCTCGAGGTCACCCCCAGGTTGAGGGGCGGCCGGCCCTGGAGGTAAAGACCCTCGAACAGCCGCTTGCGGCGCTTGTTCTCGGGCACCACCTGGTGGCTCAGGTCGGGCTGGAAGTCCACCGATCCCTCGGAGGCGGCCTGGACTTCCTGGTCGACCTCCTTCATGGGCTCGCTCAGGTCCTTGGTCTGGAGCCGATACTCGCCCTTGAAGTAGCTGATGAAGGCCAACCGATCGCCCGTCCTCCCCTTGAGGGGCGCGGGGGCCATGTTGCCCCCTAGGACGTCGGTGTATTGCTCGATCACCCCCGTCTCCAGGTCCAGGCTGCGCACGTTGTAGATGTCCTGGTCCTCGTTGGAGGAGTAGAAGATCTTCTTCCCGTCGGTGGAGAAGGAGGGGGCGTTGTCGTCGTGGGGCCCGAAGGTGAGCTGGGTCTTGTGGGCGGGGTCACTGAGGGGGAAGGCGAAGATCTTGTCGTGCCCGCTGATCCTTCTGGTGTAGACGACCAGGTTGCCGTCGGGGGAGACCTGGGGGTCGGCGTCGTAGAAGGGGTCCCGGGTGAGGTTCTCGTACTTGCCCGTCTGCATGTCCAGAAGATAGATGTCGGCCACCCCTTCCTTAAGGGCGGCGAAGAGGGCGTGCCGGCCGTCGGGGAGCAGGCAGGGGGCCTGCGCCTCGTCGAGGTCGAGGGAGACCCGGCGCAGGACGTTGCCGTTCAGGACCGAGACCAGGAAGAGGCTCCGCCCCTTCCCCACCCTCCCGAAGAAGGCCACGCTGTCGCCCTTGGGATCGAAGCTCAGCATGCGCCCGGCCACGAAGTCGTCATTGAAGGTGATGTTCTCGAACTCGGAGTGGCCCCGGGTCAGGTTCTGGAACACCGTCCCGTCCCGGGCGGAGAGGAGCACCACGTCGGCCTCGCCCTCCGAGCGGTTGGCGGTGACGGCGGCCACGATCTCTCCCGAAGGGCTGGGAGCGAAGCCGAAGACCTGGGTGTAGGGGGTCTTGTCCTTGTTGGGGGAGAGGTCCCTTCCGTAGTCGCTGGGCCGCTGCTTGTCGCGGTAGGGCTTGAAGCGCTCCTTCAGCCACTTGTCGAACGCCTCGTCGAACTCCTCAGGGGTGGTCCGAAACGCCTGCTTGTAGATGTCCTCGGTGGACCCGCCCAGGATCCCCTTGCGGAGGGTGTAGAGGAACTGCCGGATCCCCTCCTTTCCGTAGCGGGCTTCCATGAACTCGAAACAGGCGTGGCCCATGTTGTAGACGAGCCGGCCGCTGAAGGCCTCGAACTCGGCCCGGGAGAGCTTGGGCACCTGCTCGGTCACGGCCGCATCGCGCACCTGCATGAGGTCCAAGGGGTCCCAGATCCCGCGGAAGTAGTCGGCCAGGCCCTCGTCGATCCAGAGGGGGATCTGCCGCTGGGCGAACCCGTAGCCCATGAAGCGCGGGATGAGGTCGAACTCGAAGATATGGGTGAGCTCGTGCTGGATCAGTCCCTGCAGCCGATCGGGCGGCTCGTCGATGGGCAGCACGAGCCGTCCCCGCAGGGGCTCCGCGAAGGCCAAGACACCCTCGGGAACGAAATCGCCGAAGAGGTTGGTCTGCTCGAACTCGGAATGGGTCTTGTAGAGGATGGCGGGGATGGGGTTTGAGATCTCGTGCTTGAGGCCGGTGGCCAGCTTCAAGTAGGCGCTCTCCAGGTAGGAGACCAGCCGCGCCAGATGCTGCTCGAACTCGGGATAGTAGAAGACCTCGAAGTGGGGGCTCTTGTAGACCCGCCAGGCGAAGTTGTCGTACTTGACCTTGTTCTTCCCGTAATAGGGGATGAACTGGGCGGAGGCGGGCGCCGGCCCTCCCAGGTTCAGAAGGAAGGGGAGAGCCAGCACCCTCCCCAGCCTCCGGAGAGCAACGCCGTGCGTGTTCATGGGTTTCCTATCGCAGGAGGACCCGGGTCCCGCGGATCTTCTGGGGCGAGATCACGCCCAGGAAGTTCGGCAGCAGACGGTCCATGAGCTCGAAGTACGACGAGAGGGGGGAGATCTTCTGGTCCTCCCCGTAGAGGACTTCTTCCGTGAACTTCTCCTTGTGGAGGGTCTGCCCGGTCCGGCCGTCGACGAAATAAAAGTCCGCGCTCAGGCTGTAGCCCTTCCGCTCCAGGTAGCGGTTGCCGCGCACGACCTGGGCCGTGTTCGAGTTGGGCCGGCGGAGCACGCGCTCCTCGGGCTGGAAGCCAGAGCGGTTCTGGGTCTCGAAACCCAGGCGGCCGGTGACGATCAGGGGGTTCTGGTACTCCTCGCCGATCTTCCGCCAGAACTCGGGGTCCTGCAGGACCCGGTCGGTCTCCAGGCGGTACTGCTCCTTCTCCTGCTTGTTGTACCTGCCGCCCGGTCCCAGCTTCTCCAGCACCTTCTCGAGGGCGTCGTTCAGGGGCGGGTGGTCGGGGTCGAGGACCTGCAGCTTGGTGTTCGAGCGCAGCTGGTTCTGGAGGAGGCGCGAGGTCTCCGCACCCAAGTCCACGTCCGCCTCTCCGGGATCGGTCACGAAGCCAGCGATGAGAACGCGGCGGAAGGCCCCCACGTCCAGCTTAGACGAGAGGGGGGTCTCCACCGGCACCTCCACGAAGCTCGCGCAGGCCACGCTCGAAAGCACGGCCAGGAAGAGGAGGCTAACGTTTCTTGGTCTTGCGGTTTCGCTTGTCATCGGCCTCTCGGAAGAGGTCGTAGTTCTGCTGGATGTAAAGGCTTCCCGGCTTCTTTTTCAGGGCCTTCTCGTAGCTCTCGCGGGCCTTCGCGAACTCGCCCTGTTGCTCGAGGGCCACGGCCAAGTCGTTCAGAGCCTCCGCGCTGTCGGGGTTGAGGGCCAGCGCCTTTTCGAAGCGGAAGCGGGCTTCCCCCCAGAGGCCCTTGCGGGCCACCTCGATCCCAAATCCCAGCTCCTCGGCACCGGTCGTGCTCTTGGCCGGATCCGGGGCGGGTGCGAGGAGGAGCCAAAGGAGCGGAAGAAGCGCGTTCACGAGCCCTCTCTCGAAGCGAAGGCTTCGATGGTAGCTGGCACGCTCGGCGAAAGCAAGGGCGGTGCCACGGCTCTCCCACCGTACAATGGGGCGCGGAACGCCGCAAGGGCCCGGGATGAGGGCCCCGGGCCCTTCGGGCCGCCTCCGCTTTGTCCCGCGTCAGGGACACCCGCTGCCCCCTGACACGGACACTCCGCCTGCCTCCCAAAAAGAGCCGGACCTTGACAGGCAGGGGGTCGCCCATACAATGATCAACCCTTGGAGCGGCCGGTGGCACGCAGCCATGAGAGCATTGACCCGATGACGATCGAGCGACAAGCGGGGGCGGAGCGCAGCCGGGCCCGACCCGCCGGGCCGCGGTGCGCTCAGAGCGCGGCGGAGTTCGCCTTGAAGCTCGGCGTAGTGACGCCGGGCACGGTGATCGCTCCTTCACGGCACCAAGATGTGCGAATGATCTCGCGGCCGGATCCGCCTGGGAACCGGCCCCGCCTTCGAGCGCAGAGGGGCCGCGCGCGGCTTCTCTTGCTCCGCACACCTCGTTGGCGGCGGGAGGCGAGCCCGAAGCGGCGCCGACGTCTTTGCCCGCTCTTCCCGAGGAACTGAAACAACAAGGTGGCGAAAAACCTAGTCATTGTCGAGTCCCCCGCAAAAGCCAAGACCATCAACAAGTACCTGGGCCGCGACTACAGCGTGAAGGCTTCCATGGGCCACGTCCGCGACCTCCCCAAGAAGAAGCTGGGAGTGGACGTCAAGCACGGCTTCCTCGCGGAGTACGAGGTCCTGGCCACGCGCAAGAAGGTCCTCGACGAGCTCAAGGCGGCGGCCAAGGACGCCTCCACGATTTTCCTGGCCGCCGACCCCGATCGCGAAGGGGAGGCCATCTGCTGGCATCTGGCGGAGGAGCTGGCGGGGAAGAGCGTCCGCGCGCGGAAGAAGGTCCGACGCGTGGTCTTCAACGAGATCACGAAGAAGGCCATCGACGAGGCCTTCCGGAACCCGGTGGAGGTGGACGAAAAGAAGGTCGACGCCCAGCAGGCGCGCCGCATCCTGGATCGCCTGGTCGGCTACAAGGTGAGCCCCATCCTCTGGGAGAAGGTGCGGCGGGGCCTCTCCGCGGGGCGGGTGCAGTCCGTGGCCCTGAAGCTCATCTGCGACCGCGAGCGGGAAATCCGGGCCTTCGTCCCCGAGGAGTACTGGACGGTCCTCGCCCACCTGGCGGCAAAAGAGCCGCCCGTCTTCCCCGCCAGCCTCATAAAGAAGGAGGGGAAGAACCTCGAGATCGGGGGCGGGGAGGGGGCGACGGCGGTTCGGAAGGACCTGGAGGCGGCCACCTTCCGGGTGGAAAAGGTCCAGCCCAAGGAGCGGAAGCGCAATCCCGTTCCTCCCTTCATCACCTCCAAGCTCCAGCAGGAGGGCTTCAAGAAGCTGCGCTTCCCCGTCCGCAAGACCATGCAGGTGGCCCAGCGGCTCTACGAGGGGATCGAGCTCGGGCCCGAGGGGAGCCAGGGCCTGATCACCTACATGAGGACGGACTCCACGCGGGTCTCCGCCGACGCCCTGACCGCGGTGAGGGGACACATCGCGGCCACCTACGGCGAGGACTATGTACCCGAGAAGCCGGTCTTCTACCGGAGCAAGAAGGATGCGCAGGACGCGCACGAGGCGATAAGGCCGACCTACCTCGAGCGAGACCCCGAGTCCATCAAGAAGTATCTGGGCAAAGACGAGCTGGCCCTCTACACCCTCATCTGGAACCGCTTCGTGGCCTCCCAGATGCGTCCCGCGGTCTACGACGAGACGGTGGTGGACATCACGGCCGGGCCGTACCTGCTGCGGGCCAAGGGCTCCAACCTGAGATTCAAGGGATTCCTGGCCGTCTACGAGGAGACCGGGGAGGAGAAGGTGGACACCCGGCCCCCCGCCCCGGCCGGAGAGGATGGGGAGCCGGAGACGGGGGGGGCCGTGCTGCCGCCCCTGGCCGTGGGCGATGTGCTCGAGCTGAAGAAGCTCGACACCGACCAGCACTTCACCCAGCCCCCGCCCCGGTTCAGCGAGGCCAGCCTGGTGAAGGAGATGGAGGAGAACGGGATCGGGCGTCCCAGCACCTACGCCTCCATCATCTCCACCATCGAAGCCCGCGAGTACATGGAGAAGCGGGAGGGCAAGCTCTACCCCACCGAGCTCGGGTTTCTGGTCACGGATCTCCTGGTCCAGCACTTCCACGACATCATGAACGTCGAGTACACGGCGGCCATGGAGCTGGAGCTCGACGAGATAGAGGAGGGGCGGGACAACCTCCTCAACACCCTGAACCAGTTCTGGAAGAAGTTCAAGAAGGATCTCGACAACGCCAACCGCGACATGAAGGACATCAAGCGGATGGAGGAGAAGACGGACGAGGTCTGCGACAAGTGCGGCTCTCCCATGGTGATCAAGTGGGGCCGCTACGGGAAGTTCCTGGCTTGCTCCGCCTATCCCGAGTGCAAGAACACCCGCCAGCTCGCGGGCGGGGAGGGGACCGACTCTCCCGATGTGCACGAGGACGTGGCCCAGGCGGTCTGCGCCAAGGACGGCAACCCCATGGTCCTGAAGAAGGGCCGGTTCGGCCCCTTCCTGGCTTGCACGCGCTACCCGGAGTGCAAGGAGACCAAGCGCCTGGTGCGGGGAGAGGGGGGCAAGCTCCAGGTGGAAGTCCTGGCTCCCATCGAGGAGAAGTGCCCCGCCTGCGGCAACGACCTCATGTGGCGCCGGGGGCGCTTCGGGGCCTTCATCGCCTGCAGCAACTATCCCACCTGCAAGTACATCAAGAAGAAGGAAGCCCGGGAGATAGGCCTTTTGTGCCCGGACTGCGGCCAGGGCCAAGTGGTGGAGCGAAAGGGACGCTGGGGGCGCTTCTTCTATGGTTGCCGGCGCTACCCGGAGTGCAAGTTCACGGCCTACCACAAGCCCATCCCCGAGCCCTGCCCGGACTGCGGCCGCCCCTACCTTCTCGAGAAAGAGACCAAGAAAGAGGGCAAGGTCGTCTTCTGCGGCAACGAGGCCTGCCACTACAAGCGCGCGGCTTGAGCGCGCCCGCCTAGGCTCCACCCCTCCCTTCGGGGGGCGCTATACTGTTTCGAAGATGAGCTCGCCGGTGACGATCGTCGGGGGCGGCCTCGCGGGCAGCGAGGCCGCGTGGCAGCTGGCCCGGCGCGGGGTAAAGGTGGAGCTCCACGAGATGCGGCCCACCCGCCCCACCCCGGTTCACCAGACCTCTAACCTGGCCGAGCTCGTCTGCTCGAACAGCCTGCGGGGGAACGCGCTCGACCAGGCGGCCGGCCTCCTCAAGGAGGAGATGCGGCGGCTGGACTCCCTGATCATCCGGGTGGCGGACGAGGTCCGGGTGCCGGCGGGGAGTGCGCTCGCGGTCGACCGCGGCCTCTTCGCGGAAAGGGTCACCGCGGCCGTGAACGCCCTCCCCGGGGTCACCATCCATCGGGACGAGGTGCTCCGCATCCCCGACGCACCCGTCTCGATCGTGGCCACCGGGCCCTTGACCTCGGAGGCGCTGGCCCAGGACGTGGCCGCTTTCGTGGGCCAGGCCCACCTCTACTTTTATGACGCGGTGAGCCCGGTCGTGGAGGCGGAGAGCATCGACTTCAGCAAGACCTTCCGAGCCTCGCGCTACGGCAAGGGGGGGGATGACTACGTGAACTGCCCCCTTACGGAGGCTGGGTACCACGCCTTCCAGGAGGCCCTGATCGCGGCCGAGTGCGCCACCCTCCACGACTTCGAGCACGAGCTCTTCTTCGAGGGCTGCCTCCCGCTCGAGGTCATGGCCCGCCGGGGCCCCGAGACCCTGCGCTTCGGCCCCCTGAAGCCGGTGGGCCTCAACGACCCCCGCACGGGCGCCCGCCCCTTCGCGGTGGTCCAGCTCCGCCAGGACAACCTGGCGGCCAGCCATTTCTCGATCGTGGGCTTCCAGACCCAGCTCAAGTGGGGCGAGCAGAAGCGCGTCTTTCAGATGATCCCCGGCCTGGAGGGGGCGGAGTTCGTGCGCCACGGGATGATCCACCGGAACACCTACGTCAACGCCCCCGCCACCCTCGAGCCCACCTTCGAGACCCGGCGGCGCCCGGGCCTCTTCTTCGCGGGTCAGATGTCGGGGGTCGAGGGATACGTCGAATCCGCGGCCTCCGGACTCATGGCGGGCATCGGCGCCGCCTTCCGGTCCCAGGGCGGCGCCCCCCCCGTCTTCCCGGAAGACACCGCCCTGGGAGCGCTCGGCCGCTACATCGCCCGGAGCGATCCCCGCCACTATCAGCCCACCAACATTGCCTTCGGCTTGCTGCCCGACCTTCCCGTCCGCATCCGGGACAAGGCGCGCAAGCGCCTGGCCATGGCGCAGCGAGCCCTGGACAGCCTGCGACGGTTCGCTCCGCGGCTCCAGGAGGGCGTAGCAACCCCCGCGCCCCGGGCCGCCACCACCGTCTAGGCCCTCTCATGCAGCGAGCGGTGGCCGCGTTCCTCCGGCACCTTGAGGACGAGCGAAACGCCTCCCCCCACACCGTCCGCGCCTACGGGGAGGATCTCAAACAGTTCCGCGCCCACCTGCGGGCGGCCGTGGGGAGGGAGGCCCACCCGCGAGACGTCGATCACCTCCTCATACGCTCCTTCCTGGCCCACCTCCATGAGCGGGGGGTCAAGAAGGCGACCGCGGCCCGGAAGCTGGCCAGCCTGCGGACCTTCTTCCGCTTCCTCTGCCGCGAGGGGACGGTGGAGCGGAACCCGGCCCGGGCCCTGCTGTCGCCCCGCACCGAGCGTCGGATCCCCGCCCACCTCGAGGAAGCGGAGGTGGCCGCGTTCCTGGACCTGCCCGGAGTGACCGACGGGGCGCTCAGGAACCGCGCCATCTTGGAGCTCCTCTATGCCACCGGGATCCGATGCGCCGAGCTCGTGGGCCTGGACCTGGGCGAGGTGGATCTCGACGCGCGGCTGGTCCGAGTCCTGGGAAAGGGGAGAAAGGAGCGGGTCGTCCCGTTCGGCACCGTCGCCCGGGCCGCTCTCATGGCCTACCTGCCCGCCCGCTCGCGCGCCCAGCCACGGACCGACGCCCTCTTCGTCAACCTCCGCGGGGGGCGATTGACAGATAGAAGTATTCGTATGATCTTTAGCAGGCGGCTGGGGGAGACGGCCCTGGCAAAGAAGATGAGCCCCCACACGCTCCGCCACAGCTTCGCGACCCATCTCTTGGAGCGGGGCGCGGATCTGCGTACGATTCAAGAGCTTCTGGGGCATAGCAGCCTCTCGACCACCCAGAGATACACCCATGTGGATGCTCGACATATACTGCAGATTTACAGAAATCATCATCCGCGAGCATCCTGAATCTGTCTATAGACAGAATATTGGACTCTTACCAGCCACACCGCGTCCTATCTGATGCGGAGGGACATGGGGCGCACCGATGAAGCGCTGGTGGAAGCGTGTCTGGCCGGGGAGTGGTCTGCGTTCGATGAGCTGCTGGTGCGATGGGAGAGGAAGATTCGAGGCGCTATCTACAGGCTGGTGGGTTCGGAAGAAGAGGCCCGCGACCTGTGCCAGGAGGCCTTCCTTAAGGCTTACCGCGGCCTCGGAACCTTCAAGAAGGAGGCCCGCTTCTCCTCCTGGCTCTACCAGATCGCCCTCAACCTCTGCCGGGACCGGGTCCGTCGACGAAAGGGAAGGACGCTCGTGAGCCTCGATGAGTTGGAGGAGGGCGGGGAATCGCTCCCCGAGGCCCGGCCGAGCGCGCTCGATCTGCTTCAGAGGCGAGAGGTGTGCCGGACGGTGGCGGCGGCGGTGGCGGCGCTGCCCGAGGAGCAGCGCGAGGTGATCGTGCTCAAGGAGTACCAAGAGCTCACGTTCCTCGAGATTTCGCAGGTCCTCGACGTGCCGCTGTCGACGGTGAAGACACGGCTCTACCGCGGGCTCGGACAGCTCCGGCAGAGGCTCGAGCACCAGGGCCTGCGGGGCACGACGCCCCTGCCCGCCCCCACGCCCTAAAGGACGAGGAGAGACGGCTATGGAATGCAGCGTTCTTCGTGACGAGAGGTTGGACGTGCTCTACGGGGAGGCTGACCCCGCCACCCGCGAGCGCGTGGAGGAGCATCTGGCGGCTTGCTCCACCTGCCGCGAGGAGATGGCGGCCCTGCGCGGCCTTCGCGGGCAGCTCGCGGCCTGGGAGGTTCCGGAGGGTCTGCGGAAGACCGTGCGGCCCCGCTCCGCCCCCTCCCGGTTCCTGGCCGCGGCCGCCGTCCTCCTCCTGGCCGTGGGCGCGGCCTTCGGCCTCTCCGGCTCCGAGGTGCGCTACGAGAAGGGCCAGCTCGCCATCCGCCTGGGGAGCGGAGACCGGGATCTGCGGCGGCTGCTCGCCGAGCAGGACGCCCGCCACCACGAAGAGATCCAGGCCCTGCAGGCCACGCTCTCGGCCGCCCCGCGTGCCGAGCCGGCGGTCCTGCCCCAGGTCGAGGAGATGATCCAGAAGAGCGAGTTGCGTCAGGGGGAGCTCCTGCGCGCGAGCCTGGAGGACTGGACCGCGAAGAAGGAAGCCCAGCGCCGGTACGATATGGCCCGTATCAGCGCGGGCCTCTCCTATCTGGACGGCAAGAACGGACAGCAAGTGGCCCGCACCACCGAGCTCATGGGCTACGTGCTTGAGGCCGCACAGAAGAGGTGATGACCATGCCCTGGCGTCTTGCCCCCGCCGCCGCCCTGGCGACGGCGCTCCTTGTCCTTCCCGCGCGGGCCTTCGCTCAGGCGACCCCCGATCCGCGCGCCGACCTCCAGGCCGTGCAGTCCGCTCTCGTAGGGGCGGTGGCCAAGGTGAGCCGAAGCGGGACGAGCCTCGTCTTGGGGGGAGATTCTTGCCGGGCCTACCACCTCAAAGGCATGGGCGCGGTCTTCATCCTCGCCCCCCGCGCCCTCCCCGAGGAAGGGCGCGTCTTCATCATGCGGGGGCGGGCGCAGACGGGGGTGGCGCGGCTCCGCCAAGAGCAGCGACGGCTGCAGCGTGAGGCCCAGAGTCTCGCCCAGCAAGGCCGCACCGACGAAGCCGAGCTGCGGGAGCAAGACGTGAAGACTATGGTGGAGCAGGCGGAAGACCTGCAGCGTCAGGCGGAGCGTGACCGACAGAAGGCCGAGCACGACCTCGAGGAGTTCACGCAGGAGATCCAGATCCGGTTGGGGCCGCCCCCCGCCCCTTCGCCGCCCTCCGGTCCCGTCCCCCCGCCCATCCCGCCCCCCTGGCGCTTCTGGTTCGAGTCCGAGGGCCCGGAGGACACCCGCGGCCCCGGGCAGGTCATCTCCGATGTCCGCGCCGCCGTCACCAGCGCGCTCGAAGGCCAGGGTCACAGCCTGCGGATCGTGCGCCCGGAGGAGTCCGTGGTGGTGGCGGTGGACTTCGTCCCCGGGTCCCCTTTCGTGATCGCGCGTCCGCTGCGGACCCTGGTGGTGCGCGTGCGCAAGAAGGAGCTGGACGACCGGGCCGCGGGCAAGATCGCGCCCGAGGAGCTGCACCGTCGGATCGAGTACGTCGAGTATTAGGCCCGGCGGCGGCAGAGCAGGGCCAGGGTGGCGAGGGCCAGGGTCCCGTCCGTGGCCGCGAAGAGGAGGAAGGCGGCGGGCGAGCCCTCCGTGAAGTGGTCGAGCACGAAGAGGGCGGCCCCCAACCCCTTGGCCAGGACACCCGCCACCCAGAAGTAGCCGCGCCGCGCCTCGGGGTCCCGGGCCGCCCAGAAGTAGCCCACGGCGAGGGTCAGGGTGAAGATGCCGTTGAGCTGGGCGTTGAGGAGGGGCACGGGAGGAGGCGCACCGAAGAGCTCGGCCAGACGGGGTGCCGCCACCAGCATGGGCAGGGCGAGCGCGAGGTCGTAGAGTCCGGAGACGAGCGCCAGCGACTTCAGGCCCACCCACGACCTCCCGGGGGATCAGGGCCCCCCGCTTCGTTGACCCGCCCCGACGCCCCCCCCTATACTAAGCTTTTCGGTCCGTACCCGAGCCCTCCCCATGAACAGCGACACCACCCCCCACGGGACCACGATCCTGGCCGTGCGCGTGAAGGGCAGCTGCGCGATCGCGGGCGACGGTCAGGTCACGCTGGGCCAAACGGTGGTGAAGCACACGGCCCGCAAGATCCGCCGCCTCCACAACGGCCAGGTCCTGGCCGGCTTCGCGGGCTCGACCGCCGACGCCATGGCCCTCTTCGCAAAGTTCGAGGCCAAGATCGAGGAGTTCCGGGGCAGCCTGGAGCGGGCCACGGTGGAGCTGGCCAAGGACTGGCGGACGGACCGCGTCCTGCGGAGGCTGGAGGCCTTCCTGGTGGTGGCCGACCGGGACTCCTCTTTCCTCCTCTCGGGAGCGGGGGACGTGATCACCCCCGACGACGGACTGATCGCGGTGGGGAGCGGCGGCCCCTTCGCCCTCGCCGCCGCCCGCGCCCTCGCCCGCCACACAGAGATGGACGCCGCCCGCCTCGCCCTCGAGGCCATGAAGATCGCGGCCGGCATCTGCATCTACACCAACGACTCCATCCTGGTGGAGAGCCTCTAGATGCCCATCCGCCTCCCGGCCGCCAGCGAGGAGCTGCGAACCCTCGATGCCCTCTCCCCCCGCGAGATCGTGGCCGAGCTGGACCGCCACGTGGTGGGACAGGCCGCGGCCAAGCGCGCGGTGGCCATCGCACTCCGCAACCGGATGCGCCGGCAGCGCCTGCCCCCGGAGGTGGCGGCGGAGATCACGCCCAAGAACATCCTCATGATCGGGCCCACGGGGGTGGGGAAGACGGAGATCGCCCGCCGCCTGGCCCGTCTCTCCGGGAGCCCGTTCCTGAAGGTGGAGGCCTCCAAGTTCACGGAAGTGGGATACGTGGGCCGCGACGTGGATTCCATCGTCCGCGACCTCACGGAGGCGGCGGTGGACCTGGTGCGCCGCGAGAAACTGGCGGAGGTTCGGGAGAAGGCGGAAGCCCAGACCGAGGACCGCCTCCTCGACCTCCTCCTGCCGCCCCCGCGGTCTCCCTCCCCGCCCGAGACCCCGGAGGCGGCGCAGGCGGCCAGCCGCGCCCGCGACTCCTTCCGCGCCACCCGCGAGAAGCTCCGGGCCCAGCTCCGGGCCGGACAGCTCGAGGAGCGCACGGTGGAAATCGAGGTCCAGGACCGGAGCTTCCCCACCTTCCAGATCCTCTCCAACCAGGGCGTGGAGGAAATGGACATCAACGTCAAGGATCTGCTCCCGGGCCTCTTTGGCGGCAAAACCCGGCGGCGGGCGCTACCCCTCGGGGAGGCGCGGGACGTGCTTCGCCAGGAAGAGGAGAGCCGGCTCGTGGACGCCGAGCACGTGGCCCGGCTGGCCGTGGAGCGGGTTCAGGCCGCGGGCATCGTCTTCCTGGACGAGATCGACAAGATCGCGGGCCGCGAGGGGGGCGCCGGCCCCGACGTGTCCCGCGAGGGCGTGCAGCGCGACATCCTGCCCATCGTGGAGGGCACCACCATCTCCACCAAGTACGGAGCCGTGCGCACCGACCACATCCTCTTCATCGCCGCGGGCGCCTTCCACGTGAGCAAGCCCACGGACCTCATCCCCGAGCTGCAGGGCCGCTTCCCCATCCGGGTGGAGCTCACCCCCCTGGGCGAGGAAGACCTGGTGCGCATCCTGACCGAGCCCAAGAGCGCCCTCGTCGAGCAGTATCGCGCCCTCCTCTCCACCGAGGAGGTCGACCTCCGCTTCACGGACGAGGCCGTCCGGGAGATGGCGCGCTTCGCGATGGAGGTGAACGAGGCCACGGAGAACATCGGGGCCCGCCGTCTGGCCACGATCCTGGAAACCGTGCTGGACGAGGTCTCGTTCGAGGGCGGGGGGCGGGGCGCCCGCACGGTCGTGATCGATGCTCCCGAGGTGCGCCGCAAGCTGGAGCCGCTGGTCAAGGACCAGGACCTGAGCCGGTTCATCCTATAGGTACGCTCCCCCGATGCGCTCCCGCGGCCCGCAACGGCGTATCCGCCTTTCCCTCGCTCTGCTCGCTCTCTTCCTTCCCTCCTGCGGAAAGAGAGGGAATCCCCTCCCGCCCCTGCGCCGGGTCCCGCCGCCCGTCACCAGCGTTCACCTCGCCCAGCGCGGCGACCAGCTAGAGCTCACCTACGCGGCGCCGCGGGCGGCCACCGACGGCGGGCCCCTACCCGTCCTCCAATTGGAGATCCTGCGGGCCGACGCCCCCGGCGATCTGGAGAAGGTCAGCGTTCGCCATCGGCGGTCGGCCGCCCCGGGGGAAACGCTGGTGGAGGTCGGTCCCTTACCCGCGCCCGAGACCACCGTGCGCGCGACGGTGCGGGCCATCGTGCGGGGGCGTCCATCGGTGCGGGGTGCGATCGCGACCCTCACCGTCCAGCCCATACCGGCCGCCCCCAAGGCGCTCACCGCCACTCTGACGGGGGAAGGAGTGGCCCTCGCGTGGCGCGGGCCGAAGCCGGTCGTCCAGCCGCGGCCCTCGCCGTCGCCCGTGGCGCCGCCCCCGGGCGCGCCCCCGACGTTGCCGCGGCCCTCGCCCTCACCCGTGGCGTCCCTTCCGGCCACACCCCCCGCCTCCCCCCCGGCTGCTCCTCCCCTCACCTCGCCCAGCCCCGCCGGCTCGGCCGCCCCCGCCCCGTCCCCGAGCCCCCCGCCCACGCCGCCCCCGTTTGCGGGCGGCTTCTGGGTGTACCGTCGGGCGAGCGACGGGGCCTATGGCCGTCCCCTCTTCCCGCTTCCCACGGAGGCCCGCGAGTTCCTCGACGCCGCCCCCCCCATGGATCAGACCGCGTGCTACGTGGTGCGGGCGGTGGCGTCCACGGACCCCGTGGCGGAGAGTGCGGCCTCGGAGGAGGTCTGCGTTCTGGTCAAGGACATCACGCCTCCCGCCCCCCCGGTGGGCCTCACCGCTCTCGCCGGGGAGGGCCTGATCGAGCTCACCTGGAGCCCGTCCCCGGAGACGGATCTGGACGTCTATCGCCTGTACCGGTCCACGGGCGGCGCCGAGCCCACCCTTCTCGCGACCGTCCCCGGGGGCCAGACCCGGTTCGAAGACAAGGGCGCCGCGCCGGGGGTTTCCTACCGCTACACCCTGACCGCGGTGGACAAGAGCGGCAACGAGAGCGGCTCCTCGAACCCCGCGGAGGCGAATCGTCCCTGAGGCCCCTCCGTCCCATTCCCGGTGGTCGAACGGGATGTTGTTTCCGTCGCTGCTCTCCTCCCTCGGGAACCCACCCCGCGGGCACGCTCAGGAGCGGGCGGCCGAGGCCTCACGACCGCTCGAAGACGACCCTCCCGTCGAAGATCGTCATGTCCACCCTGACGTCCCGGATGGCCCCGGGCTCGATGGAGAAGATATCGTCGGAGAGCACCACCAGATCTGCCAGCTTCCCGGGCGCGAGCGTTCCCTTGAGCTCTTCCTCCCCGGACGCGTAGGCGCCCTGGTAGGTGCAGGCGCGCACCGCCTCCGCCACGCTCACCTTCTGCTCGGGGACCCAGCCATCGGGGTGCTGCCCGTCGAGCGTCCGCCGCGTGACCGCGGCGTAGATGGTCAGCAGCGGGTTCATGGGCGCGACCGACCAGTCCGACCCGAAGGCCACGACCGCCCCCGCGTCTATCAGCGATCGGAAGGCGTAGGTGAATCGGGCCCGCGCGGCGCCGATGCGCTTGTCGGCCCAGCGACCGTCGTCCAGGCAGTGGTACGGCTGCATGGACGCGATCACGCCGCCCTGGGCAAAGCGCGCGACGTCCGCGGGCCGCAAGTGCTGGGCGTGTTCGATGCGGGGGCGGCGGTCGCGCGGCCCGTTGTCCGCGGCGAGCCGGCGCCAGAGGTCGAGCGCGACGCCGTTGGCACGGTCACCGATCGCATGGAGGGCGATGCGCAGGCCCGCGGCGTCGGCCTCGCGCATGTTGCGGTAGTGCTGCTCCGGGTCGAGAATCTCGTCGCTGGGCGTGCCGCAGGTCCCCGGCGCGTCGGCGTAGGGCTCGTCGAACCAAGCGGTGGTCGAGCCGAGGGAGCCGTCGAGAAAGCTCTTGACGGCGCCGACCCGCAGCATTTCGCCTCCGTCCTCCACCCGGAGGCCGGCCTCGGCCAGTCGCCGCCACTCGGGGAGCGGGAGGTGGGCGGAGACGCGCACCCTGAGCTCCCCCGCGCGAAGCAGGCTCCGATAGGTTCTCACCACCTCGGCCATCGTCTCCGCGCCGTGGGTGCCCAGGACGCCCATGTCCTGCACGCTGGTGACTCCGTTCCGTGAGGCCAGGGCCTGGGCGGCCCGGATCGCCTCGAGCACCCGCTCCCGAGAGGGGATCGGGATCACCCGATCGACGAGGTTCTGGGCGGCGTCCTTGAACACGCCCGTGGGGCGGCCGAGGGCGTCGCGGACGATCTCGCCGCCCGCCACATCCGCCGCTCCCCCATCGACGCCCGCCCGTTTCATGGCGAGGGCGTTGGCGAGCGCCATGTGCCCGTCCAGCCGACTTACAAAGACCGGGTGGTCCGGGGTCGCGTCGTCGATCAGCTCGCGGGTCGGCAGCAGGGGGGGTGTCCAGGCTTCGTGGTCCCAGCTGCCGTGCAGGATCCATTCGCCCCTCGGGCGCGTCTTCGCGAAGGCGGCCAGGCGGTCACTGAGCTCGCGGGCCGAGGTCGCCCCCCGCAGGTCGACGCCGGCGAGGGAGTCGCCGCCCATGTAGAAGTGCACATGGGCATCATTGAAGCCGGGGACCACGCGTTTGCGGCCCGCGTCGATCTTCCGGGTGCGGGGTCCGGCTAGACCGAGGATCGCGGCCGTGGTGTCGACAGCCACGATCCTCGAGCCCGAGATGCCCAGGGCCTCGGCCTCGGGCTGCTTGGGGTCCCCCGTCCAGATCTGCGCGTCAACGATGGCCAGGTCCACGCGGGGATGATACCCGTCGCGGGGTGCGAGGGGCTCGGGAAGCCCGACCCGCGCGCTCTCCCCAATTACGGAGGGATCGTCTGGGGTGGAGTGCCGAAGAAGCCCCCGAAGGCCTTCGGCTCCCGAAGCGCCCGTCCGGTTGTCCCTGACCAGGCCCTGGCATCGGGACATCCCCATCTCGAGGCCGGGGGGGCGGTCCAGGAACGAAGTCCTGACGGACCCAGGGCCACGAGCAGGCACGAGGAATCACCCAGCTCGCCTAGGGGGGGGCGACTCATGAAGTAGGGCGTGTCCTCCGCATCGTAGGCAAAGACCCAAGGCGGCAGGTAGGCGTTCCCGGGCGGCGCTTTGGGGAGGCTCGCCGTGCTCACGGTGCGCAACGCGACGTCGTAGCGCCTGAAGCCCATTTCCTCGCAGCTCACGGCGGACTTCCCGGCCATACACCGAAGAGAGTCGATGAAAGCACCGTCGGGCGGCACGGAGAGCCGGCCATCGCTCCCCAGGAGGTCGGGAATCGGCCGGCTCTCTGCCTCCCCTTCATAAAGGATACGGAGCGGGTCAGATGGTGACGGAGAGAACAGAACCGCGGTGTCCCGGCGAAGCCTCATGACGCAACCGAAGCTCCCGTGCGCCACCTCCCTCCACCCCCATGTCGAGCGTATGCGGTAAGACTGGGTCGGCCCGGGGCCGAAGGAAACGATGCCCTTCACCACCGGCTGCTTGGCCCGGATCTGGAACCAGGAGTTCACGGCGATCTCGCGGCTCTCACTGCACGCCCCGCTGGAAAGGGCGAGCAACAGAGCGGCGCCAAGGGGGCTCCTTGGGATCGCCGTCCGGGAGACCAGGATGGTCTTCTCCCCGGACATCACAGGCGGGATCCGGGCCGCTCGACCTTGGGGACCTCCGCCGAGAACCCCTTGTCCCCCCGGAACAGCACCCGACAGGCCCCGGTCGTCGCCCGCCACGTGCCCAACTGCCGCTTTCTCAGTGAACAGCGACTTCCCGCACCGTTTCCGGAAGGGGTGTCGCGGAGGAAACGTACCCGACCCCGCCCGGTTTGCTGGCCACGAAGGCGATGACATCCTCGTTGGAGGGCTTGGTGAGGGGTGGCCGCTTGCCGGTTGAAGACACGGTCTGCAGCCAGTAGACCCTCACCGCTTCCACCGACATGCCGAGGAGCTGCTCGCAGAACGCGCGACGGACGGGAGACGTGCCGGAGAGGTCCACGGCCACGATGGGAACGCCATCGCTCCAGCGCTGGACCTTTCCGAGATAGATCTGGGCCAAAACGTCTCGGGCGATACTTCGTCCACTGGCCTTCGCATTCACGATAACCCGGAAGGCGCCGTGCGGATCGCTCGGTTGCGCCTCCAGCCTGGCCGCCAAAGCGAGGCCGAGGATGAGGACGCGCAGGGTTAAAACCGCGCTCTTGGAGCTGACTCTGGTCGGCATGACACGCATAGCTTAGCAAGAGGGCTGCCAGGCGCGCTCGCGAAGCACGATAAGGACTTCCGGGGACGTGCTTCCGCCCCTGTCCGGGACGGAGGATGCCTGGTCCGGAAAGCAGGATGCCTCTCGGCCCCGATGGAACCCTCGAATGGGGGGAATCCGAGTCGCAAGAGCAGGGAGAAGCGGGCGGGTGCCGGGCTCTGCCGGCCCACCGCGCGGAGCCTCCTCCGCCGCCTCCGCGGTCCGCCCGTCGCCCCGGCGGGGGCCGTCGCCCCTCTCCCTCTCACCGGGGGGCGGTCCATGGCGCAAGTATGGTGTTTGCAGCACTTGGGCGGCGACTCGCGTGCCTGCGGCGCGATGATTGGGGATATCATCTCCTTGAGACACACGGGCCTTGAGTCCGTGCCCTTAGTGTCCGTGGCGAGCTTTGGGGGGACGGGTAGAGCCCCCGCCATTTGTTTGGGACCTAATTCTTGAGGAAGCCATGAAGATTTTTCTGGATACCGCGAACCTCAAAGAGATCCGCGAAGCCGTGACCCTGGGCGTGATCGACGGCATCACCACAAATCCAAGCCTCCTGGCCAAGGAGAGCGGGGAACCCGAGGAGATCCTGCTCGAGATCTGCAAGACCGTGGACGGGCCGATCTCCGCCGAGGTGGTGGCCACCGACGCGGAGGGGATGGTGCGGGAAGGCCGGCACTGGGCCAAGCTCCACAAGAACATCGTGGTCAAATGCCCCTGCATCCCCGAGGGGCTGAAGGCCACCCGGGCCCTCACCGCCGAGGGCCACCGGGTCAACATGACCCTGATCTTCTCTCCTACCCAGGCCCTGCTGGCGGCCAAGGCGGGGGCCCGCTTCGTCTCTCCTTTCGTGGGCCGGCTGGACGATGTGGCCACCCCCGGCATGGAGCTGGTGGGGGATATCCTCACGATCTTCGGCAACTACCGCTTCGAGTGCGAGGTCCTGGCCGCCAGCCTCCGCCACCCCATGCACGTGGTGGAGGCCGCCAAGATGGGGGCCCACATCGGCACCATGCCCATGAGCGTCTTCTCCTCCCTCCTCAAGCACCCCTTGACCGACGTCGGCCTGAAGCGCTTCCTCGAGGACTGGGAGAAGGCCAAGAAGGAGATGGGCAGCAAGGTCGCGAGGTAGGCCATGCCCATCTACGAGTACATCTGCGCCCAGTGTGCCCACCACTTCGAGACCTACGTGCGGGCCTGGGGCCAGGCCGTGAGCTGCCCCGCCTGCCACAACGACGCGGTCGAGAAACAACTCTCGAGCTTCGCCTTCACGGGCGGCGGGGGGGGCTCCTCCGGCGGGGGCGGCGGCTGCGGGTGTGGCCGGGGGGGCTGTGGGTGCCGGGCCTCGTGAGCCCGGGCGTGCGGCCGGCCCGCCCCGCGCGTGGCCCCGGGCGGGGATGCTGATGGACCGGCTGGCCGAGCTTCGGGAAAGGGTCCGCCGCGCCGAGGAAGGGGGCGGTCCCGAGCGGCGAGAGCGCCAGCACGCGGAGGGGAAGCTGACCGCCCGCGAGCGGGTGGAGCTGCTCCTCGACCCCGGCTCCTTCGAGGAGCTGGACAAGCTGGTGGAGCACCGCTGCCTCGACTTCGGGATGGCCGATCAGAAGGTGCCCGGGGACGGGGTCATCTCCGGCTATGGCCGCATCGAGGGCCGGCCGGTCTTCGTCTTCGCCCAGGACTTCACCGTCTTCGGGGGCAGCCTCTCCGAGACCAACGCGAAGAAGATCTGCAAGGTGATGGACCTGGCCCTAAAGACGGGGGCCCCCGTGGTCGGGCTCAACGACTCCGGGGGCGCGCGCATCCAGGAGGGCGTGGCCTCGCTCGGCGGCTACGCCGACATCTTCCTCCGCAACACCCTGGCCTCGGGGGTGATCCCCCAGATCTCCGCCATCCTGGGCCCCTGCGCGGGGGGGGCCGTCTACAGCCCCGCCATCACCGACTTCAACGTGATGGTGAAGGACACCTCCTACATGTTCGTGACTGGCCCCGACGTGATCAAGACCGTCACCCACGAGGAGGTGAGCAAGGAGGACCTGGGCGGGGCCATGACCCACAATGCGCGCTCGGGGGTGGCCCACTTCGCGGTGGACGACGACCGGGCGTGCCTCGGCCTCATCCGCGAGCTGCTCTCCTACCTCCCCTCCAACAACCTCGAGCCGGCCCCCGCGCACGCCACCGCGGACCCCTCCGAGC
>Ga0210399_10000677_pt1 | contig 26993 bp, 24 predicted proteins | sample IncBWC14MmetaG_FD_150865 | JGI IMG/M metagenome (GOLD analysis project Ga0210399, IMG submission 150865) | Forest soil microbial communities from Barre Woods Harvard Forest LTER site, Petersham, Massachusetts, United States - Inc-BW-C-14-M | ecosystem: Environmental > Terrestrial > Soil >... | reverse complement strand
GCTTAGCGCCCGATCCGCAAGCAACTTCCCACCCGTCTGGCACCGCGGGCAGTAGTTCGTCTCATTCGATGCATACCGAATCCTCTGAATCTTCGTTCCGCACCGCCGGCAAGGTTGTCCATACCGCCCGTGAACGAACATCTCCTCCCGAAACGCCGTCACTTTCTCCGGAAATTTCCCGCCCGCTTCCTCGCGCAGCATTTTCGTCCACGAATTCAGCGTCTCCCGCGTCGCCTGATACAACCGATCGATCGCTTCCGCTTCCATGCGCCGCGTCAGCGAAACCGGCGAAAGCTGCGCATGAAAAAGTATTTCGTCGGAGTAGGCATTGCCGATTCCGCTGAACAAATGCGGATCGGTCAGCGCCCGCTTCAGCGTGTGATTTTCCGAAGTGAGCACATCACCAAACGACTCGCTCGAGGCCGCAAGCACTTCGAGACCGCCAGGATCGATCGCCGCCATCGCGGTCTCATCCGCGAAAAGATGCAGCGAAGCCCGCTTCTTCGCTCCCGCTTCCGTAAGCGTCAGCGTTCCCGGGTCGAACTCAAACACCGCTAGCGTCCGTCTTCCGTCCGGAACAATCGCCTTGGTTTTCCAATGCAATCGCCCCGCAATCATCAGGTGAAACACCAGCCACATCCCGTTGTCAAAGCCCAGCGCAATCCGCTTCCCAATACGCCGCAACTCAATAACCTTGTGGCCCTGCACCGAATCAATCGGAGGCAGCGCCGTGCGCAAGAGGAACGGCCCCGCGATGCGCACGCGCCCGAGAACATGGCCGAGCACACGCAGCTCCAGCGCCTCAAGATAGACAACGATGTCGGGAAGCTCAGGCATCCTCGGATTCCCTCAAGCAACTCGGAGCGTCGCAGCAGGCCGCTCAGTTACGCGGCGCACTGAGTGGCGCCACCAATCGGATCGAGATTACAAAATTCCCGTGCTGCTTTCCCACAAGCTCAAAACTCGCCACGTTCTCCGCGCCGCCACCGGAAACAGCGCGGACCGGCGTACCACCTTGCAACTCCGCGACCTCAGGCGCCAGATTCCGCGCCTCCAGATTCACTCTCGTGGTGGTTCCCTTCACCCGCACCGTCAATTTGCGATGCTCCCCGGGAGCCAGCGCTGCGTTCCCTGCTTCGAGTTCCAGCGTCACAAACACCACCGTAAACGCCGGTGAACTCTTCTGCCCGCAGGTCACCCGCACTTGCGCCGGCCCGGGCTGCAAATCGGCAGGCGGAAGAACAGCAAGGTAGGCGGGCGAAGAAGCGAGCACCAGGCCCGGCAGGCCATGAATCATGACTTGATTTGAATCGGCATCACCGCAGAACCCGTGGCCCATGATTTCAAAACGGTCGCTCAGCGAAGCCACGCGAGGGGCGAGTGCGACATCCTGGGTGGCAGAAGTCGATTCCACCGCGGTAACAATCGTGCTCGCCACACGGCCAGCACGGCCTTGAATCGCGGCATAAATCCTCTCTGCATTCAGCGGCGCGACGAACATTGCGCGGCCGGTTGCATCGGTCTTTAGCGTGTCTCCGTTGGAGAACTCCACGGTGACACCGGGGGTCAGGCGCCCGCTAACATCGAGAACAGCGAGGGTAGCATGTTCGCCACTGACAATTTTACGAGGGATGATCAAAATGCGCGCGCCGGAAGCGGGAGGTGGCTCTTGTGCGGAGAGGTTCTGAGCGATCAAAGGAAGCAGGACGAAGACAAGGCAGAGCTTTTTCAGGGGATTCGAGGAGATGGGCACACCGAGATTGTAGTGGAGATTTGGCCGGCGCAGAAGGCCGTCCGCTGCCCATGCTGGCGCTTGCCATGCCCCTATGGGCATCAAGTATGCTTGCAAACTGGCCATGGGGACAGCGTTAGGTATCGAAAGGTAATCAGTTGGATGCAAAGCCTTTCCGAGCGGCGAGGTGTCTGCTAGCGTGGATGGTACAGAAGGACCGGGGTGTCTACGCCGGGGGTATCTCTTGTGTTCACGGCAAGGCTTGAAGGAGAGGCTGTGCAGATCGTCAGCAGCGGCTTGTCAGACGTCGGACGTGTGCGTACCAACAACGAGGACTCCTTCCGTATTGTGGAAGCTCTGAATCTTTTCATCTTGTCGGATGGAATGGGCGGAGAAGCGCACGGCGAAGTGGCCAGCGCGATGGCGGTGGATGCGATCAACAAGTATTGCGAATCGGAGAAGGAAGATTCCAGCGAGACGGTGCTGGAAGAGGTTCCGGCGAGCATCAGATCGCAGACCCGGCGGCTGAAAAATGCGGTGGCACAGGCGAATTTTCAGATTTTCCAGGCGGCGCAAAAGAATCCCGACCAGCGGGGCATGGGCGCGACGATTACCGCCCTGTGGCTGAAGGACACCCTGTTGAGTATCGCGCACGTGGGCGACAGCAGAGCCTACCTGCTCCGCAACGGGAATCTGCAGCAATTGACGAACGATCATTCGCTGGTCGCCGAGCAGGTGCGACGCGGACTGATCACGCCGCAACAGGCGGAAGAGAGCGAAATGCAGAGTGTGCTGCTGCGCGCGCTGGGGGCTCATCCGGAAGTGGAGATCGACGTGGATGAGGTGGAAATTATCCCGCGCGATGTGCTGCTGTTGTGTTCCGATGGGCTGACGCGCATGGTGACGGAACCCGAAATTGCCGGTGCGCTGCAAGCGGAGACCGTGCCTTCAGCGGCGGCGGAAAGATTGATTGCGCTGGCGAATGAAAATGGCGGAATTGACAACGTAACGGTAATTGTCGTGCGTTTCGAGGACGACGCCAACAAGGGTTGGTTCTCCTGGATGCGTCGCGGCTCGACTAAGAAAGACTAGCACCTCCTCGGAGGCGATTGCATGGCGAAACTCAGCCTGATGTTTGAAAACAAGCTGGTGAAAGAAGTGCCGATCGGCAGCCGTCCGGTAACGATTGGCCGTTCGCCGGACAATGATCTTCCAGTCGACAATCTCGCGGTCTCCAATTATCACGCACGCGTGTATTTCGAGGCTGGCCGCCTGGTGGTGGAAGACCTGGACAGCTTGAATGGCACGTTCGTGAACGACCTGCGGGTGGAACGCGCCACGCTTCACGACGGCGATTCGATCTGGGTGGGAAAACACCACATCAAGGTGGATGCAACTGCCGACGCCGCAATTCCCTGGGACACCGGACGCAAGACGGCCGCGCCAAAAATCAACGAAACCATGGTGCTGGACACGAAAGTGCGCCGCGAGATGCTGCAGCAGGCGGCTGCGATGGGCGAGCGAGCGCAATTTTCGTCTGGGCGGATGAAGGTTGCCACACTGGTGATTCTGAGCGGGAACATCGACCTAAAAGAATTCACCCTCACCAATAAGCTGACGGTGATCGGCAAATCGCCGATGGCGACGGTGCGTCTGAAGGGGTGGTTCAAGCCGAAAATGGCCGCGCAGATCAACCAGCGCGACGACGGCTACTACCTTGGCACCGGAGACAAAGTCCCCACCGTGAACGGCACGCCGATTACGGGAACTGTAAGGCTGAACGACGGTGATTTGATTGAAATCTGTGGCGTCCGCATGAATTTCATTTTCCGCGAATAGTCCTCCATCCCAATGCCAACCGCGCCCGAAGGAGGCCGCCGCAGCGGAAGCTTGTATCGCTTCCGGGACCTCATCGCCACCTGGTGGCACCATCGCGCGGTTTTCCTGATCAGCGTGGCAATTACTGTTCTTTCGCTAGGCGTGTACATCTTCACTTTCATGGGCGACAGGAATACGCCGCTATTCGATTTCCTGAAGCGTTTTGAGTACAGCACACTCGACACACGCTTTCGTTACCGGCCGGCCAAGTACACGCCGCCGGATCCGCGCATCGTTGTGGTGACGATTGACCAACGCTCGCAGGAAGTGCTGGGCAAGTGGCCGTTTTCGAGAAAATATTTCGGGGAGATGCTGGACGTGCTGCGGGAAGACGGCGCGCGTGTTGTTTCGTTCGACGTGACGTTCGACAAGCCTGACCAGACCGTCGCTCCCATCCGTGCGCTGTGGGGTCAAATCGAGCGCGACAAGAAAAATGGCAAGCCACCCGATCCGAAACTTGAGGCTCACGTTCTGGAACTGGCAAAGGAATTCGACGCCGATTCCCAATTCGCGGCGGCGCTGCGGCGATTCGGACCGGTGGTGCTCGGGAATTTCTATCTGCAGGCGAACGAAATCCAGGGGATCGATGATGCGGCCCTCAATAAATATGCCGAGATGGTGCAGTGGTATTCGCTGAACCGCAACGCGCTGAACCCGGCCACGGGCAAGGCTGACTTCGCTTCCCTGCTGAACAGCTACCAGTTTGAAGGCACGCTCTTCACGGCGACAATCGCGAACATTCCACAACTTGCGCCGCCAGAGAACGATGAAAAAACGTCTATCGGGTTTTTCAATATTTCGTCCGATGCGGATGGAGTGCTCCGGCGGGCGTTGCTGGTACTGCCCTTCGGCCGCTCCAGCAATCCGGACGAAATTGACCTGTATGGTTCGCTGGAAGTGCAGACCCTGCGGCTTTATCTGGGATTAAAAACAGAACAAGTTACAGTGAATTACGGGCCGACGGGAGTGGCGTCCCTACAATTCGGCGACAAGCTGGCCGTGAAACCGGATTGGCTGGGCCGCGTGCTGATCAATTACCGCGGGCCGCGCGAAACGTATCCGTATTATTCGATCGCCGACGTGGTGAATCACAAATGCAAGCCGGGAACCTTTCGCGACAAAATTGTGCTGGTAGGGGCTTCGGCGACGGGAATCGGCGACCTGCGCACGCCTCCCTATGGTGGGATCGATTATCCGGGACTCGAAGTTCACGCCAACGTGATTGACAACATGTTGAACAACGGATTCCTGATCCGCGGCGCGCACCAGGAAATTCTCGACCTCCTGTTGATTTTGATCTTCGGAATCCCGCTCGGAACCGCGATGGCCCTGGTTTCGCCACGGTGGATGTGGTTTGGATTGGCGCTGCTGGTGCCGTTTGGCCTGTTGATCTACGTTTCCTTTGTGCGCGGCTATTGGCTCAATTTCACGCTACCCGCTGGAACGCTGACAGCGAACGTGATGATGGTCTCCTTGTATCGAGCCCTGGTGGAAGAAAAGGAAAAGCGCAAGGTGCGCTCGGCATTCGCACAGTATCTGAGCCCGGAAGTCATCCGCCGGTTGCTGGTGAATCCGCGGCTTGTGGAGCCGCGCAAAACGGAAATCACAGTAATGTTCAGCGACATCCGCGGATTCACCACGATATCGGAAAAGCTGGACGCACAGGATCTTGCACTTTTTCTGAACGGCTACCTGTCGGACATGACGAAAATTGTTTTCGACACACAAGGCACGCTCGACAAGTACATCGGCGACGCAGTGATGGCGCTCTGGGGCGCGCCCATTGAGGAGCCGGACCATGCGGCGAATGCGTGCATCGCTTCCCTGGCGATGATGAAGACCGTGCGCGCGATGCAGAGGCAATGGGAAGCCGAGCGAAAACCAAAACTAGATATCGGTATCGGCCTGAATTCGGGCCCGGCAAGCGTGGGCAACATGGGCTCTGCGCTTCGCTACGGCTATACGGCGCTTGGCGACACGGTGAATTTGTCGTCCCGGCTGGAGGGGCTGAACAAGGAGTATGGCACACACATCCTGGTGAACGAATCAACGTATGCGGCGGTCAAAGATGACGGATTCCTTTTCCGGGAACTGGATATCATTCGCGTAAAAGGGAAATTGCAACCGGTGATGATCTATGAACTAGTGGGGAAACTTTCGGAACTGGAGCAGGACCCCACTTTCATGGAACTGCAGCAACGGCTTAAAGATTTCGCGGGAGCGCTGCAGCTTTATCGCAAGCGGGAGTGGGAACAGGCGCAGCACGCGTTCCAGGATATTCTGGACCATACACCCGACGATGGCCCGTCCCGCATGTACTGGAAGCGCTGCCAGGAATATCTATTTGACGAGCCACCCATAGGATGGGACGGCGTCTTCACGATGACACACAAGTAACGGCAGAGCGCGCCTCGCGAAGTTTTTCGCGGAACTTCTAAAAGGCTACGACCGGGTGATGACGCCGCAGGCGATGCGCGGCGGGGCGGCGGTGCCGGTGCCGCCGGCAACGGCGTGAATCACAATCGCCGTGCCGCCATTGCTGAAGACGGAGTGATCGTCATCGCCGAGGGTCACGTTCGGAGCCACCGTGGAGACGTGAGCGGTGCCGTCTTTTCCGACAATCAAAGAGAAATCAGGAATATCTCCCGCCGGCGTGGATTCGTGCGTATGGCCTGCGGGACTGAAATGCGGGCCCGCGGTTTTGAAATCCGGCGGATCACATTTTGCCACTTGGTGGATGTGAATGGAGTGCTCTCCCGGAGGCAGCTTCTTGATGTCCAGGACAATCTTGACGCCCGACGCGGCAGGAGAAAGTGTAGCCGTGCCGACCGCCTGGCCGTCGGCATTCTTGATATTCACCACCAGGGGTTTTGCGGAAGCGTTCGCGGGAGGTTGTTGGGCCATCGCGGCCCCGGAAAGAGAAAACAGCGCTGCTGCGCAGGCGAGAATTTTCATGAGAGTCCTCTTCGATTTGAAAGTTAATCGGATCCGGCGGAAGCCTGAAACAAGCTCCCCTACTGTACCCCAAAGCCTCCGAACCGAGGATGAATTTGTTCGCGCAGACGGGCGAAGCGGCCTGCAGTGCCGACGCGGATACAAGAGTTAAGTTCCCGGCCGAGGCAGACGGAGGGATCAAAAACTTGAAGGATTGTCCCACACAAGCCGAGAATTCAGCAAGCCATTATGGCCTGCTTGAGAACGTCCGGAGATCCCAGATTTCCGCGAGCAGCAAGGCGGAAAGGCAGCGGGAATACGGTAACCGGAAGAAAGAGCGCGGACTTTTGGGCCCTTGGGGTGAACCGCGTACCCAAAAAAGGGGTTTTGATAGTCTAATAGTCGTGTAAGGCTCGAAGAATCTTGGACGCGGGGGCGTAAGTGAAGGGTGTCCGCGCCAACAGGTCAGGGTAACCAACACTAATTTATGTGGATTGTCCGCTTAGCGCTTTCCCGGCCATATACCTTTATCGTGATGGCGATTGTGCTCGTTTTACTAGGAGCGTTCGTCATTCCGCGCACGCCAACCGACATTTTCCCAGAAATCAATATTCCGGTGATTTCCCTGGTGTGGACGTACACCGGTTTGCAGCCGCAAGAGATGGAACAGCGGATTACGTCAAACGTGGAGCGCGGCGTGATGGTGCTGGTGAACGACGTCGAGCACGTGGAATCGCAATCGCTGAACGGGATTGCCATTGTCAAAATTTATTTTCATCCCGGAGCCAACATTCAGACGGCCCTGGCTCAGGCGACCGCCATTTCGCAAACATTCTTAAGAACGCTACCGCCGGGCACCACCCCACCGCTGGTGATTATTTACTCCGCCTCCACGGTGCCCGTCCTCCAAGTGGGGCTGAACAGCGACAGCTTGAGCGAGCAGCAAATGTTCGATTACGGTAACAACTTCATTCGCACGCAGATTGCGACGGTGCCGGGCGCATCCATGCCGTTCCCATACGGCGGGAAATCCCGCGTGGTTTCGGTGGATATTGACTCCAGCGCGATGCAGGCGAAGGGGCTGTCGGCGGTGGACATCGTAAATACGGTGAACGCCCAGAACCTGATTCTGCCGACGGGCACGGCAAAGCTGGGCACTCTTGAATACAACGTCGAAATGAACGGCAGCCCGAAAACGATCGCGGAGCTCAACGATCTGCCGGTCAAGACCGTGAACGGCTCGACCATCTACCTGCGAGACGTCGCCCACGTGCGCGACGGCTTTTCTCCCCAGACGAATGTGGTGCTCACCAACGGGCAACGCGGCGTGCTGATGAGCATCTACAAGACCGGCAACAATTCCACGCTATCCATCGTCGATCGCGTGAAGCAGGTGCTTAAGGATTACGCACCTTCGCTTCCTACCAGCCTGCAGGTGAGCAACTTTTTCGACCAATCGATTTATGTGAGAGCAGCCATTCAAGGCGTTGTGCGTGAAGCGATGATTGCGGCGTGCCTCACGGCAATCATGATTCTGCTGTTCCTGGGAAACTGGAAGAGCACGCTGATCATCGCGGTTTCGATTCCGCTTTCCATCCTGGTCAGCCTGCTGTGCCTGAGCGCGCTGGGCGAAACGATCAACATCATGACGCTAGGCGGCCTGGCGCTGGCCGTGGGCATCCTGGTGGACGACGCGACGGTGGAGATCGAAAACATCAACCGCAACCTGGCGATGGGCAAAGAGACGGTGCAGGCGATTCTGGACGGCGCGCAGCAGATCGCAGTGCCGGCGTTCGTTTCCACGCTGTGCATCTGCATCGTGTTTCTGCCGATGTTCTTTCTTTCGGGCGTGGCGAAATACCTGTTCGTGCCACTGGCCGAAGCGGTGATCTTCGCGATGCTGGCTTCGTACATGTGGTCCCGTACGATTGTGCCGACGATGGCGATGTATCTGTTGAGCGCAGAAGACGAGTATCAAGCCGATTTGCACCCGGGCGAGAAGATGGGTTTCTTCCGAAGGTATCAGCAGGCGTTTGAGCATTCCTTTGAACGGCTGCGCGGCGGATATCGCCGAGCGCTGACGTCGGCGCTGGACCATTCGTGGACTTTCTCGACGTTGTTCCTGGCATTCTGCGTGTTGTCGGCCGGGCTGGTCTTTTTCCTGGGCCGCGACTTTTTCCCAAGCGTGGACGCGGGCCAAATCCGGCTGCACATGCGGGCGCGAACGGGCCTCCGCATCGAGGAAACGACGCGACTCGCTGACCAGGTCAATCAGGTGATCCACCAGGTGATCCCGAAGAGGGATCTGCAGACGGTGATTGACAACATTGGCTTGCCGTATTCGGGCATCAACCTGACGTACAGCAACTCCGGAACCTTCGGCACCTCCGACGCGGAAATCCTAGTGCAATTGAAACAGGAGCGCGGGAAGCCGACCGGCGGCTACATCAATGAGCTGCGGCGCCGCCTGGCTACCGAGTTCCCCGGCGTACAATTTTTCTTCCAGCCGGCCGACATCGTGACGCAAATCCTGAATTTCGGCACGCCCGCGCCGGTGGACATCGAAATCATCGGGGCAAACCAGCCCGCAAATTATGAGATCGCCCAAAAGCTGGCGAGCAAGATGACCCATATTCCGGGCGCGGTTGACGTGCACGTGCAGCAGGCGTTTGACGCGCCGACACTGTACCTGGATCTGGATCGGACGAGGTCGCAATACGTAGGCATGCAGGCGCGCGACGTGGCGCAAAACCTGCTCGTGTCGCTCTCCTCAAGCTTCCAGACCTCACCGAATTTCTGGCTGGATCCGAGAAACGGCGTCAGCTACAACGTGGCGGTGCAGACACCGCAATACCGCGTGGACACGTTTCAGGCGTTGCAGAACACTCCCATCACCGGAGCGGGAGCCGGAGTGACGCCGCAGATCCTGGGGAATCTGGTGCACACGAAGACCGTGGCGCGGCCGGCGTCCGTCTCCCATTATAACGTGCAGCCGATGATTAATGTGTACGCCTCGGTGTATAGGAGAGATCTCGGAAGCGTGGCGCAGGAAGTGCGGAAGCTGGTGCGCGAGGCCGAAAAGGATTTGCCGAGGGGAAGCCACATCGTGATTCGTGGCCAGGTGGAGACGATGGACTCCTCTTTTTTGGGATTAGGAATCGGACTGATCGGCGCGATTGTGCTGGCTTATCTGTTGATCGTTGTGAATTTTCAATCGTGGCTGGATCCCTTCATCATCATTACGGCATTGCCGGGCGCGCTGGCGGGCATCTGCTGGATGCTTTTGATCACGCACACCACTCTAAACGTGCCTTCGCTGACGGGGGCCATCATGTGCATGGGAGTGGCGACGGCCAACAGCATTTTGATGATTTCTTTTGCAAGAGAGCAGATGATTGAGGGTAAAGCCCCCCGCGAAGCTGCGCTTGAAGCCGGCTACGTGCGGATTCGTCCCGTGATCATGACGGCGCTGGCGATGATGATCGGCATGGTGCCGATGGCGATTGGGCTGGGCGAAGGCGGCGAACAGAATGCACCGCTGGGCCGCGCGGTGATTGGCGGCCTGTTGTTTGCCACCGTGGCAACACTATTTTTTGTGCCGTGCGTCTTTTCGATTATCCATGGATGGCTGGAGCGCCGCAGGCACCCGAGTATTGGTGAGGAAGCCGCGGTCTCTTGAAAGAATACGAATTTGAGTTTGGAGCAATGGGATGACAACTGAAGGTATAGCAAGCAGTGACAGAGGTGGGCCGGCGCGGAAGAGGAGCCCGCTCTTCACTGTGTTCTTCCTGGTGGTGGCCCTGTTGATCGTGGTGGGCGGCGTACTGCTGTTCCAGCGGCGCGTGCAGTACCAGGCGCTGGCGAACGAAACGGAAGCCGCGGCGATTCCGACGGTGGCGATCATTCACCCGAGCGTGGAAGCCGGTGATGAAAACCTGGTGTTGCCGGGAACGCTGCAGGCGTATGTGGAGTCGCCGATTTATGCGCGTACCAACGGCTATTTGAGGAAGTGGTATCACGATATCGGCAGCCGCGTGAACAAGGGCGAATTGCTTGCCGACATCGATACGCCGGAAGTGGACCAGCAATTGGGGCAAGCTCGCGCGGATTTGAACACAGCAAAAGCGAATGCCCAGCTTTCCGAAATTACCGCGGCGCGTTATACGGACCTGCTGAAGGGGGACGGAGTTTCGAAACAGGAAGTGGACAACGCCCTCGGGGATCAGGCTGCCAAGCGGGCGACTGTACAGTCGGCGGAGGCCAATGTGCGCCGGCTGGAAGAGCTGGAATCGTTCAAGCATATTTATGCGCCGTTCAGCGGCGTGCTAACGCAGCGGAATATTGACATCGGGACGCTGGTCAACGCCGGAAATGGCGGGACTTCGCAGCAACTGTTTTATTTGGCGCAAACGGATCCGATCCGCGTTTACGTGAACGTGCCGGAGCCATTTGCGCCGTCCATTCATCCCGGAATCGGCGCTTACCTGGAGTTGACGCAATATCCCGGCGAGAAATTCCGTGGGAAAGTGGTGCGCACTTCGAATTCAATTGATCATTCGACGCGAACCTTGCTGACGGAAGTAGATGTGCCGAATCCGTCGGGTCAATTGCTGCCCGGGGGATATGCGCAGGTGCATCTGGAAGTGACGGTCAAAGGCGATCGGCTGCAAGTACCCGTGAATTCCCTGCTCTTCCGCTCGGAGGGACTGCGGGCGGTGGTTGTGGATTCGAACCATAAAGCGCGTCTGCAAACCCTGACCATCGGGCGCGACTACGGAGTTACGCTTGAGGTCTTGAACGGGTTGAAGGCCACCGACTGGATTGTGCTGAACCCGCCGGACTCGCTGAATGATGGGCAAGAGGTGCATGTAAAGGAAGTGCCGAATCCCATTGCCCCCGCCGCGCCGCCGAAGGAATCGCCAAAGCCGCCGAGCCCTCCGGCCGCCACGGGGAAAAAGCCCTGATGCCGTTGGACAAGAGAGCCGTGAAAATAAGGCTGTCTAATCTGGGGGCAATGATCCTCATTGGATGGATTTCGGGCTGCACGGTCGGGCCCAATTACAAGAAGCCGGCAGCGCCGGTCGCCGCGAAATGGGATGTGGAAGAACCTTTTCGAGAAGCCGCGCCGAAAGACGCCGTTCCGAAAACGTCTTGGTGGAACGTATTTCACGACGACGAACTGAATGTGCTGGAAACCGACTTGCTTGCGGCAAATCAAACCCTGAAAGTTTCCGTGGCGCACTATCAGCAGGCGCGGGCTTCGGCCGCCGTGCAGAACGCCACGCTTTTCCCAACGCTTGGCGTGGCGCCGACGGCGAGCCGTCAGCGTTATTCGGGCGACCGTGCGACGGGTTCGTCTTTCAAGCTCCCAGGCCCGATTACACAGAGCAGTTGGACGATTCCGTTCACCGTCAGCTATGAAGTGGACCTGGTGGGGCAGCGCCGGCGAACGATTGAGGCGGCGCAAGCTTCGCTGCAGGCAAATGCGGCGGATCTTGAAAATGTCCGCCTGATTCTGACCGCGGAACTTGCCGCCGATTATTTCACCCTGCGGCAACTGGACACGGAAATTGCGCTGCTACTGCGCACGGTGGACACGCTGCAGAAGGGGTTGGATCTGGTGAACTCGCGGCACCGGGGCGGAGTAGCTTCCGGCCTGGACGTAGCTCAGGAAGAAACGCTGCTGAATGCCACGCGCACGCAAGCTACATTGCTGAAGCAACAGCGAAAGCAATTTGAGGATGCGATTGCCGTCTTGACCGGGAGGCCCGCTCCGGATTTCCATCTGGCGGCGCGCGAGCTTTCCGCGGAGCCCCCAAACCTGGATACTTCGCTGCCCTCAGATCTCCTGGAACGCCGCCCGGATATTGCTGAGGCGGAGCGGGCGATGGCGGTGGCCAACGCGCAGATTGGAATTGCCAAGGCCGCTTACTATCCATCGCTGCAGCTTTACGGGCAGGGCGGCTGGAACTCCGCGAAGATCACGCAACTCTTGAACGCGGAGAGCGGCGTGTGGGCCATTGGGGCGAACCTGGCGCAGAACATTTTCACGGGCGGTGCGCGGCGAGCCCAGGTGCAATTTTCGCAGGCGGGTTATGAGGCCACAGTCGCGAGCTATCGTGGAACCGTGCTGGGCGCTTTCCAGGAAGTGCAGGACAACATCACCGGGCTGGAAGTGCTGCACAACGCGCAAGTTTCGCAAGCGCAGGCGGTGGACGCCTCACAGCGGCAATTGGACATTGCAACGTCGCGATATGTGGGTGGACTGGTGAATTACCTGGACGTGGTAAGCGCGCAGCAAAATTTGCTGACCAATCAACAGGAAGCCGCCATCATTCACGGCCAGCGGCTGGTGACGGCTGTGCTCCTCGTAAAAGCACTGGGAGGCGGTTGGGATGCAGCAAGCCTCGCCGGCGTGCAGGAGAAGCCCCGCCTGAAAGACATCGTCGCTCCGTGAGCAGAGAATGGTTGCCACAGAAGCTTCCGCGAGTTTTCGCTCTCTACGTGGCCAGCCGGAGGTGCTGTGCCATTCGACTTCCTAGCCTCCTCCCTAACCTTCGCCTGCATTGTCATTCTAATCCACATACGGCGCGCGCATTCGCTATGAGTGTCCTCAAATCATCGGATTTGGAAAAGACGGCAGTTATTCCCAGGTCTAGGGCTTCCTTCTCCACCTCCACATCGTAGTTTGTTGTAAGCATGAAAATCGGCAATGCAGGCTTTCGTGCCTTAAGCTGACGAGCCAACTGCAACCCGTTCATTTCGGGTATTGAGAAGTCCACGACGGCTAAGTTCGGCGTTGATTGCTTGGTCTGATCCAGGGCCTCGGAAGCACTTGCAGCCTCCAGACAATTGTCGAAGCCACTGCCCTGCTCGAAAAGAGTACGAAGGACGGTTCGGAAAGCGTGATCGTCTTCCACGATAAGCACCACAGGCATAGTTCGCTCCGTTTTAGGACAATCCGTCAGAACAATTTCACAAAGTGAAATTGTTTCTGAGTACTTGAATGCCAGGATCACGGTCCTAGTCCGCTTGCGTTCCCGGTTTCAGCGGTTTGCTGCAATGGGCACAGTGGGGGATTTGGCTTCGCCATACTACGTCCAAAGTCCTGATGCAATATGGGCAACGGCGCGACCATTTGTGATTGCATTCCGGACATACGCTGAGAATCAGGTCCGAACTGCGCATGAGTTTGTTGCCATCGCGAAGAGAGACCAGGAATCGGCAATTCCAGTTTGTGCAGATCAAGAATTCTTCCAAGACCGAATCCCCTTCGCGAATAGGCAGTTTTCGAACTGCGAGAGAGGCAGAGGGTAGCCCAGAATCTGGGAGCCGGCCTCGAACTCCCGGGTTGTTTCTACCGGCCAATTCCACACCAGCCAAACGCGTTCCACCGTGTGATTGGGGAAACAGCGCATGCCAGACAATTACACCGATGGACACGCGAGAAGATCCCCACACTGGCACTCTTTTATGGAACACGAAGCTGCTTGGGTGCAATGCCGAGAACTACGTACCGCCAGCTACGTATCAGCTGCGCTTCTGCTCGTTGCGAAACGCGCCTCGGCATACGCTAATCCAACGGTTCCCGCTCTAACCTTGAATCCGAAGAGTGCAAAACGGGCCCGGTTGGATGAGTCTGCGAGCCATTTCCCCGGGATTGGAGTACTATCGGCGAAGTGAAGCGGCGTTACCGTAAGTAATAGCCGCCAATTGAACCACCGGACTCGCAACCACAAAGAGGGGCAAATATTCTGTCAACTGCCAGGTCGGGTCTGGTGAAGGGCGCTTTGAGTCAAACCAGGGCCAAGAAACGCGACGGCGATGCTGACGAAGCGTCGAATGTTATCGAAGAGCGTCTGCGGCTCATCATCGAGACAATCCCCACAATAGTCTGGAGCAAATTGCCTGATGGCTCGGCTGATTTCCTCAACCGAACTTTTCGGGAGTATACGGGACTTTCCTTGGAGCAGGGTTTGGGCTGGGGCTGGATGAACGCGTTCCATCCTGACGATCGATTGATGGAGGAATGGCGCGCGGCCTTGGCGGCCGGACAGCCCTTTGAAAAAGAGGCACGTCTCCGGCGGGGTGACGGGCAGTATCGCTGGTTCCTAATTCGCGCAGTTCCGCTGCGAGACGAGCAGGGAAACATCGTCAGATGGTACGGAACGAGCAACGATATAGAAGACCTAAAAAGGGCCGAAGACCGCGTTCGGCTTATCATCAACACAATGCCCATGATGGCGTGGACGCTCCGGCCTGATGGCACGGTTGATTTCGTCAATCAGCGTTGCCTGGACTATGAGGGCCTTTCTTTGGCGGAGCAAATTGAAAACCCGACACGCGCAATACATCCCGAAGATCTTCCAAGAGTCATGAAAAAGTGGCTCGCGGATATGGCTGCGGGAGAGCCCTCCCAGGATGAAATGCGCATGCGGCGAGCCGACGGAGAATATCGCTGGTTCCTGGTTCGCACCGCGCCTTTGCGCGATGAGCAAGGAGACGTCGTAAAGTGGTACGGAGTATCCGTCGATATTGAGGACCGTAAGCGAGCCGAAGAAGCCCTCAGGTCGAGCGAGCGGGATCAGCGCTACATAGCCGAGCAATTGGAAAGAGAGCGCGCTCGCTTGGTCGAGGCCCAGGAGATGGCGAAAATAGGAAGTTGGGAAGCGGAGCTACAGAGTTTGAGTGTGATTTGGGCAGGGCAAACACACCGCATCTTTGAGACTGATCCGTCAAGCTTCCACCCCACGCGTCCAAAGTTCCTGGAATTCATTCATCCGGAGGATCGCGTGAAAGTGGATGCAGCCTTTGTAGCGTCCCTCGACAGGCACTCGCCTTCCACGGTCGAATATCGGATCGTTATGCCGGATGGGCGCGTCAAGATTCTCGAGGAGCGCTGGCAAGCTTTTCATGATGAAGAAGGAAAGCCGATTCGTGTCGCAGGCACATGTCGCGACATCACCGAACGTGTACGCGTCGAGGAGGAGCTCCGCCGCCTATCCGGTCAGCTCTTGCGTTTGCAGGACGAGGAACGGCGGAGAATTGCCAGAGAATTGCACGACTCCACTGGTCAGGATCTTGTGGCTCTGGCAACCAACTTGACTCAGCTCCATGCTTTTATTCCTTCGTCCGGCAGGAAGTTGCGCAAGCTCGCTTCGCAATGCCAAGTGTTGGCGGATCAGTGCATTCAGGAAGTCCGTACTCTTTCCTATTTATTGCACCCGCCGATGTTGGACGAAGCCGGACTTGAGGATGCGATTCGTCATTACGCGGGAGGCTTCACGGAGCGGACTGGAATTGAAGTTGAATTGGAAATATCGCCGCGTCTCGAACGGATGAAGCCACATGTCGAGTTGGCTCTTTTCCGGGTCTTTCAAGAGAGTCTCACGAACATTCAGCGGCATTCGGGAAGTCCCCAGGCCAAGATACGAATTGAGCGTGACCCCGGAAAGATCACACTGGAGATAAGCGACAAAGGCAGCGGAATTTCGGGATACCTCCGGAGGCGGAATGGGAAAATGCCCTTTGAACTTGGGGTCGGCATCCCGAGCATGCATGAGCGAGTGGCACTCATAGGCGGCCAGCTTGATATTGAATCGGGCAGGAGCGGCACCACGGTGCGCGTAACGATACCGGCAGATGACTAGAGGCACGAAGCGACTTCGTATCCTGGTGGCGGACGACCATGAGCTGGTCAGGCGCGGCATCCGGGGACTCCTTCGCGCGCGACGCGGCTGGACCGTTGTCGGCGAAGCCATGAACGGCCGGGAAGCGGTAGAAAAAGCAGAGAAGCTGAAACCGGACGTAGGCATTCTTGATATCAGCATGCCCGATTTAGACGGCCTTCAGGCGACGCGCCGGATTCGACAGGCAATCCCAACTACCGAAGTGGTTGTCCTCACTATGCACGAGTCCGACCAGATGGTGCGTCGGGTCCTCGAAGCAGGAGCCCTTGGCTACGTCCTAAAATCCGATCTTGCAACGCACCTTGTAAAAGCGGTGGAATACGTTTCTGCGGGCAAGCCGTTTCTGACCCCTAGGGTATCTGACATTGTACTGAAGGGATTCCTCAAGACCGGGAATCCATCGGACCCAACAGAGCATTCACGAGTCCGGCCAACCCCCCGCGAGGTTGAAATAATTCGCCTGGTGGCGGAGGGAAAGACCAATAAGGAGATTGCTGCAGAGTTGGGAATTACCGTCAGGACCGTCGAGACGCATCGAGCGAAAATCATGCTCAAGCTTGGCCTGCATTCTCTCGCTGAGCTCATTCACTATGCTATCCGGCACAAGATCTTCACCGCGCCGGGCGCCACGGAATGAATTCCTAGCCAGAATTGAGTAGAAGTTTCAGTCGTACACGCGCTCCTCCGAAGCGCATCGGGAGAGTTTTTGCCCTCTTGACAAAGACCTGCCATGGAGGCCGGATAAGCGCAAGTCGAAATGATGACCACGGGCGCGCAGGGGAGGAATCAGAGCATGCCCGGCTCCGCTTGAATTCTAACTAGCCCGGCAGTATCGTTTCCTGGCCGGCTACAACTTTCCAACCACCAGCCTGATTGTTCAAATAGACGTGAATCACGCGATACTGCCGGGAGAGATTGTGGCCATTTTGCACGCCACGGGTGCTCCAGATGCAGGTGACCACGGCAGTGGGGCCGTAGATACGAACGTGAATGTCGGTCGCAATAAAGCTGGAATATTTAATAGCGGAATTTTGGATGCTGGCAACCAGGGCACTCCTGTCCAGGACTTCTCCCGTTGGCGCGGTTCCGCGATAGTCGTCATTGTAGACCCGCTGAAAGAAGCTGGAATTGTTCAGGGCCATGGCGTGTGCCGTTTCTTTCTCCAGGGCCACGAGTTCCACCGCTTCTACTTCCATATCTGCCGTGATCGCTCTGTCTCTTTTTTGCGCCGGCGTGAGCGAACCCGAATTCTGTGCTGGGAGTAGTATCGGACAAAACAGTAGTGCCGCGAACAGCCAAACTGCGCGTGGACTTGCCATGCCATCCTCCTTTGCCGCGACAGGCAAATCTGGCACTACCCTTTGCCGATTCCCTCTTGCGGTCCACCTATTAGCTTGCGCCCTTTAGCCGGGAATCGGGAGATTCGGAAGATGACGGTTTGTCCACTCGGTTAAGACGCGAGTGGATGAGAAATCCTGGGATGGAGGCCGAACTTCAGGGGTGGAATCTGCGACAATTTAGAGAAGTATATGGCGAGCAAGAACGAAATTGAACAGGCAGCGCGCATCGTTCACGAGGGCGGGCTGGTGGTGTTTCCGACCGAGACGGTCTACGGACTTGGGGCCAACGCGCTGGATGCGAGCGCGGTTCGCAAAATCTACGCCCTGAAGGGACGCCCGGCGACGAGCCCGCTGATTGTGCATGTGGCCAGCATCGCGCAGGCGAAGGAGCTGGCGGCGGAATGGCTGCCGGAGGCGGAACGACTGGCGCGGCAATACTGGCCCGGGCCGCTGACGATAGTAGTTCCCAAAAAAGCCACGGTGCCGGACGAAGTGACCGCCGGACTGCCGACCGTTGGCTTGCGCATGCCGCGGCATCCAGTGGCGCTGGAGTTGCTTCGCGCGGCGGGCGTGCCGATTGCCGCGCCTAGCGCGAATCGTTTCACGCAGCTTTCTCCCACGACGGCAGAACACGTGCGCGAAGCGTTCGGCGAGGAAACGCCATTTTTGTTGGACGGCGGCCCGTGCGAGGTGGGGCTTGAGTCCACAGTGATTGCGGTTACACAGGAAGGGCTGGAGGTTTTGCGGCCAGGGATGGCTTATGTGCGTAGCGCAGTTGCTGCGGTGGAGGGCGAGGGCCAGGCGCATCGCTCTCCCGGCCAGCATCGCAAACACTACAGCCCGAAGACGCGGATTGTACTTGTGAGCCGCGGGCATCTGCCCCGGGAAGGCAAGGGCGCTTATCTTTGGTTGGACTACAACGCCGTGGCTGCCAGTAAGCAGCGGATGCCGGAAAAACCGGAGGAATACGCTGCAAAACTTTACAGTGCGCTTCACAAGCTGGACCGGCAGGGCTTTGACTGGATCGCGGTGGAACTGCCACCCGAGGTGCCGGAGTGGGCGGCAATTCGGGACCGCCTGGTGCGCGCCGCCTACTGAAATTATTCCTTCGCTGTTAGTAGAGTTCCTTTTATGCCGAAAAAAGCTACAATTCGCGAGTTAAGACTGGAGGACTTATGAGTGGAACGCTTCGCGTTCGCACGGCGTTGTTGTTCGGGTTGATTGTTGCTGGGTCCATCGCTGCGATTGGATTGCGGGACCGAGTTCAGGCGCAGAGCGTGGCGACGGAGAAGCCGTTTGTCGTGGAGTATTACTACAAGGCGAAATGGGGCCACGCGGACGAGTTCATCACACTCTTTCGCAAGAATCATTACCCGGTGCTGAAGAAAGAGGTGGAGCTTGGCCGCCTGCTGCGCGTCTCAGCGGTGATGCCGGTATATCACACAACGGAAGATGGGCGGTGGGATTACCGGGTAACGATTGTTTACAAAAACGCAGCCGTGGCGCACGACAATTTCGATTCCGCGGCGCTGATCAAGCAGCTTTATCCGGACCAGGAGACGTACAAGAAGGAAGAGCAGCGGCGGTTCGAGATTCTCGACGCCCATTGGGATTTGCCGGTCAAGGATGTGGATCTGGACGCGAAATAACGCTGCCAGCGCCACAACTGAGCATTTTGCTGGGCACTACCGACAATCTGTCATCCCGAGCGAGGCGAGGGATCTTTTCGCAGCAATCAAAGAAAAAAGCAGATTCCTCACCCCGTTCAAAAGGCGAACGAGGTTCGGAATGACATGTTTTGTACCTTTGCATAGTCCGTGGAAACGCGTCTTCACCGAAGCGGGTTGCAAGTTCACAGTCACAAATTGTGGGTGAAGAACTTGGTTACTCGCTCCCAGAGGATGCGCTGGGCTGGCGGGTCGCTGACCCCGTGGCCACGGCCGGGAAAGGCCAAGACTTCGACGTACTTCCCGTTGCGAATCAGATCATCAATCAGAGACAGCGTGTTGGAGTAGTGCACGTTGTCGTCGCCCGTTCCGTGAGCGATTAACAATTTTCCTCTGAGATTGCCGGCGTTCTTAATCGGCGATGAATCTTTGTAGTTCTGCTCGTTCTTCGGAAGCAAGCCGAGGTAGCGTTCCGTGTAAATTGTGTCGTAGAAATGCCAGTCGGTGACCGGTCCTCCCGCAAAACCCACCTTGTAGATATCCACTGCTTCAAACATAGCGTGCAACGTCATGTGCCCGCCGTAACTCCAGCCCCAGATGCCGAGGCGGTTGGCATCCACATACGATTGTTCGCGCAGCCACGCCGCGCCATCGCGTTGATCGGCAAGCTCCTGCACGCCGAGATGCAGGTGGATGGGCTCTTCGAAGACGTGGCCGCGCCCGGCAGAACCGCGATTGTCGAGCGAGAAAATGATGTAGCCCTTCTGCGCCATCATCTGGTGCCACAGAAAAATGGCGGAGCGGGACCAGGCATTCAAAACCACGTGAGCATGTGGCCCGCCATAGGTGAATGTGATCACCGGATATTTTTTCAAGGGATCGAAATGGGGCGGCTTGATCATCGAGCAGTTGAGCATTGCACCGTCGTGCGACTTGATGGTGAAGAATTCAACCGGCGAAAGATGATACTCGGCGAGTTCGGGCACCTTGCTATCTTCGAGAGTCGCTAACTTTGAGCCGTCCGCAGCGTAGGTGTCGCGGCGCGGCGGAGTCATGGCGTTGGAATAGGTGTCTACGAAGGATGCGGCAGTTGGGGAGAAGCGGATGCCATGGGTGCCGGTTTCTTTGGTGATACGTGCAAATCCAGAGCCATCGAGCGAAACGCGATATAGTTGGCGTTCGATGGGAGATGTTTCGGTGGCGGTAAAGTAGACAACTCCCTTCGCTTCGTCCACCGCATCCACTTGCGCCACTTCCCAATCGCCTTTGGTCAATTGAGCGAGCTGTTTCCCGCCGAGGTCGTACAAGTAAAGATGCCGATAGCCGGTGCGCTCGCTGGACCACAAAAAACGCTTCGAGTCTTTCAGAAAGCGCAGGTCGTCGCCCAGGTTGATCCAGTAGCGATCTTTCTCGGTCAGGATGGTGGTGGTCTTTCCGTTCGACGCGTCCGCCAGCAGCAAGTCGAGATTATTCTGCTCCCGGTTGAGCCGCTGGATGGCGAGGTGCCTGGAATCCGGCACCCAATTTACGCGGGCAAGGTAGATGTCGGTTTCCGATCCCGTATCCAGCAGGCGAGGCGTGCCTCCCTCGGCGGAAACCACGTAGACATGCACGATGGGATTTGCGCCGCTCGGAACGGGATAACGCTGAAGCTCCGCTTCGCCCGTGTAGGACTCGAAATTCAGCAGCGAGAACTGCGCAACCTTCCGTTGGTCCATTTCGAGATAGGCGACCCAAGAGGAATCGGGCGACCACCAGTATGCGGTGGTGATGTCTAGCTCTTCGGGGTACACCCAGTCGAGTTCGCCTTTGCGAATATCTTCCGTGCCGCCTTGTGTCAGGGCATGCTCCTTCCCATCCGTGGTGCTCACCGTCCACAAATTGTGACCGCGAATGAAGCTGACGTATTTGCCGTCGGGAGAGATTTTGGGATCAGCGAGTTCTTGCGTGCCAGAAGCGAGGACACGGCTGGACTGGGATCTCAGGTTGTACCAGGCAAGTGAATTCGCGCCCTGGAAGAGAATCGCTTCACCGGAGGGAGCCCACTGGTAGAGCGGCGGGGCGTGGCGGCCGAGGCCGGTGGCTTGCGAGTTGGCGGCCGCAGGATTGGTGAGCGCCGCGTCCCATTTATCGCCGGGAACGAGAGCTGAACGCTGGCCGGTGGTTGCGTCCACGACCCAGAGTTCGCGACGCGCGTCTTTCCCAGTGCCAACTGTTTCGACGTAGCTGAGGCGTTTGCCGTCGGGCGTCCATGTGAGGCCGGGGTTTAAATGACCGGAGAGCGAAGGCGCACGGAAGATGCGGTCAACGGTGAGTTCTCCGGGATTAGACGCCGCGGTTGGAGATTGTTGCGCACGATTGACGGGGCACGCGGAAAGCAGGGCGACTGCGACGATGCTGGAGAGAATCGAGCTGCGAACGGTCTGCTGGCGGATCATGCTTGCTCCTTGAGAGATTCCAAATTTATTGTGCGGCATAGTAACAGGAAAACTAATGCGACCGCCTCCCTCCTGCAGCGGGTAAGCAGGAGGCGACCGTTTCATTGGCAGGCCTTCGGGCCGATCTGAAGATCGGCCACTACATGCTAGCCGGGAGGCCAGCGGAAATTGCGGCCGCCGAGAAGGTGGAGGTGCAAATGGAATACGGACTGGCCGGCACCACTGCCGTTGTTGACCACTGTGCGGTAACCGGATAGCAGACGGAACTCCTTGGCCAGATTGGCGGCAAGCAATTGTAACTTGCCGAGCAGTGCCTGGTCGCCGGGCTCGGCATCGTGCAACGCCGCGAAATGTTTCCTTGGGCAAATGAGTATGTGCGTGGGTGCCTGCGGATTGATGTCTTCAAAGGCGAACACTTCGTCATCTTCATAGACAAGCTTCGCGGGAATCTGTTTCGCGCCGATTTTGCAGAACAGGCAGTTCGGATCCATCTACTTCGCTCCTGAAGGGATTTTTTCATCAAGGCGGATCACCATCGGCGTAAATCCTTCGGTATTGCGGAGCTTTTCGCCGAAATCCTGCGCCGCCTGTTCTCCGGAAATCCGGCCGACGCGCACGCGGTAGAACGCGCCATCGGGAGAATCATACTTCTGAATGAAGATAGGCGAATAGCTGATGCTCAGTCGGTCGCGCAAGCGCTCGGCATTGCCGTGATCGTGGAATGCGCCGACCTGCACGGTAAAAAAGCCCGCCGTGACGTCGACATTGCCGAGAACTTCGATGCGCACCGGAACGATGCCCGGGCCGATGGATTCGATTTCGCGTGCGGCGGCCTGGGAGAGGTCAATGATGCGGTTGTCCACGAACGGGCCGCGGTCGGTGATGCGCACGGTTGTGGACTTGCCGTTGTTGAGATTCGTGACGTGCACCATGGTTTCAAACGGCAGAGTGCGGTGAGCGGCGGTCAGTTTGTACATGTCGTAGACTTCACCGTTCGATGCGCGGCGGCCATGGAAAGGATTGCCGTACCAGGAAGCGTTGCCCTCTTCGGTGTAGCCCACAGGCGCAGGCGCCGGATTTGCGTGTTTCGGGTGTCCGGGCACTGGCGAAGAACTGGGCGGAACCGAAGTGCCCCGCTTGGCGTTCTCGACGGTTTCCGCGGGCGCAGGGCCAGGCGGAGCGGGAGCAGGCTGGCGATCGGCAATAGGGCGCTTCGCGGCACAACCCAGCAAAAGCTGAGTCGAAATATAGAGCAGGGCTAAGGAGCGGAGAGAAGCCGGCTTCACGATTTGGCGTCGGTCGAGGCTTGCGAACCCCGGGCCGCAACCCGCGCCTCCAGTTTTCTGGCGGCTTCGGAAAGTTTTTCGGAAGCTTCCCGGAGCACCTGGGCGGTGCGCTTCTCGGCGGTAGGGGCCACTTCCTCGTCAACAAACTTGCGCAGGCGAGCCAACTCTTCCTCCAGCCGCTTGCCAATCTCTTCGAATTTGTCCATGGCAGCCCCTTCTCCCCGCGTCCCGGAACGCGGAGCGAGATTCCGGTATTATAGGAACGCGCAAAAGTGCATGCAAGGAGGAGTGTTGGCCCTTCCGTATCGTTGGCAATACCGGGTGGACCGCTGGAAGGAGATGTTCAGCGGGATGTTTGGCGGCGGCGAGAAGCGGCCGCAATTGTGTCCCGCATGCGGAGCGCTGGTGGGCATTCATGCCACGCGATGCCACGAGTGCGGAACCAACCTGAGGTTTGGGCTGGCGGCATGGAGCAAGGGGCTGGCCGAATTTTTCGGCGGGCACGCGCCGGTGACGGTGGCGATTCTGATCTTGAACATTGTTTTTTTTGCCGCTGAACTGATGGGCACGATACAGGCGGGGCAGTTTGGGGGTCTCAGCATTCTATGGGGCATGAACGGAGAGACGCTGTATCGCCTGGGCGCGTGTTTTGGCCCGAGTATCTATCAGGGGCACGAATGGTACCGGCTGATCAGCGCAATGTTTTTGCACGGTGGGTTGATCCATATCGGATTCAACATGATGGTGTTTCTGGACCTCGGCCCAATCGTGGAGGAAGTTTACGGCTCTGCGCGTTATCTTTTCCTCTACGTAACGATGGGGGCGGCGAGTTTCGTGGTCAGCAGCCTCGCGGGACACTTTTCGCTTGGGGCTAGCGGCGCAATTTTGGGGTTGGTCGGGCTGATGATCGCCATCACCACCAAGCGGGGTGGCGCGTACATGCGGGAACTGCGCTCACGATTGATCTCCTGGGTGGTCACGATTTTCGTTATGGGCCTGTTGTTCACTGGCATGCGCACGGACAATTGGGCTCACGCCGGCGGATTGGCCGCAGGATTCGTCCTAGGCAAAGTGTTCGCCGATCGCCGTCCGCTGAACGGCCCGGAAACAACCCGAGCCTATGCGTTGGGTTGGCTGGCGGGGGCTGCGATCCTGGCGAGCATTGTGTTTATGGTGCTTCATTATCGGGATCCGCTTCCAATCTGAGGAAGAATTGACGAGGACATGAGTAGAAGCCGGCAACTTGCCGGCTTTTTCCTTTTCGTGCGCAGGAAAGTATTAGGAAGAGTGGTGGAGGCGGCGGGCGACGGTAACCGCGTAATGGAAACCTGAAATGATAACGAACACGCAGACGGCATAGGTCACGTAGTGGAGGAGAATGTTAACGCTCTCGTTGGGGTAAGCGGCGCCATAGACAGTGAAGAAAACCAGCGTAATTTCGAAAAATGTTGTGGACTTGCCGAGAAGACTTGGCGGGAACGGCCGATAACCCTGAATAATCAGAATGACCGCGGCCACGACGAGTAGCAAGACGTCGCGGCTGATCACCAGAATCGCCAGCCACCAACCGATTTTCTTTGCCATCGCCAGCACAATGAAGGAAGAGCTGAGCAGAAGCTTGTCGGCGATGGGGTCGAGATACGCGCCGAGGGCGGATTTCTGGTCCAGACTGCGGGCCAGGAGGCCATCCAGCGCGTCCGTGGCGGCACTTACGAAGAGCACCAGCAACGCCCACTGATATTTTTCGTACAGAATAAGGATCAGGAAAAATGGCAGGAAGCCGAGACGCAGAAACGTAATTTGATTGGGTACGGTCCAGATCCGCGCTTTCATTTCTAAAAAGAATAGCGCAGTTCAGGCAAACTGCGCGAGGTAATCCATGATCGAGCGGCCGATCTTGCGCTGAAAAATCTCGGCCATGGAGGGGATGGAGCCGGAAGGCTCGTCGAGCGAGATGCGCTCGACGCGGGTCATGGGGAAAAAGATGGTGGGCAGACCGATGCGCTCGGCGTCGAGTTGGTTGATCTGGCTGACAAAGTGGTCGAAAGAATTTAAATCGACGCCGCGCAAGGTGACGCCGCTGGGGTTGATCTCGAGTAAGATGCCCCAGATTTTTTCGCGGGGCGAGTGCAGGCTGACGATGACGATGGAATTGGGATCCATGAAGTTGTCCTGTGTCCCCTCCAGCTTACCTCACGCGTACGAAAAGTTAGCGAAGATAAGCGAATGGCGTTTCGGGGATATCACGTCGCCATGCCTAGCCCCGCCAGGCGTAGAAGGAAGTCGGTCGCCTGGGGTCTCATCTCGAATTTCGTCCTCTCGCGGATTCGTAGGAATGGTTGAGCCACCAGAGCGCATCGCGCAGATCGGCATCGGAATTCAATGCAAAAGAGAACCATCCTTTGCCCGGGGTGTTGGTGTGGAGGCGGATGTCGCTTTCGGCTCGCTTCAAAAGCGCCGGCGGTATGGGATCAAATTTCAGAAGGATGGAGGCGTCTGGACCAAATCCCCGGGAATAGGGGAGGGCGGCAAAGATTCTTTTTCTGCGATAAAGGGCGCGGAACCCGAACATGCGCTTGGCGATCACGCCGGGCCAGGAGAGCAGTTCGGATTCGAGCAGGGTTGACCACCGGCGCATTTCTTCGGAGACAGGCAAGAGCTTGCGTCGTGGGCGCGACGACGCAGAGCGTTTGGCGGTGGACTTGCGTGGCCTCATCGCTTGCTTAAATGGCCATCAGCACGGGGCCTGCGGGCGGAAGATGGAGTTTCGGCTCAGTGAGAGATTGCACTTGTTCGAGGGTGGCGTCGGGCGCGATTTCGCGAAGGACAAGGCCCTGTGGAGTAACGTCGATGAAGGCGAGTTCTGTGACAATGTGATCGACTACTTCGACGCCGGTGAGCGGCAGGGTGCATTTCCTCAGGATTTTTGGCTTGTTGTCGCGCGTGGCGTGTTCCATAGCGATAAACACTCGCTTCGCACCCGCGACGAGGTCCATCGCGCCGCCCATGCCTTTCAGCATTTTGCCGGGGATGGCCCAGTTGGCGAGCGTTCCCTTTTCATCCACCTGCAGCGCGCCTAGGACGGTGAGGTCCACGTGGGCGCCACGAATCATCGCGAAGGAATCGGCAGAAGAGAAATAGCAGGTGCCGGCGAGTTCGGTGACGGTTTCCTTCCCGGCGTTGATGAGGTCGGGGTCAACTTCGGATTCGAGCGGATAGGGGCCGACGCCGAGCATACCGTTTTCGGATTGCAGGATAACGTCCATACCGGGCGGGACGTAATTGGCCACCAGCGTAGGCATGCCGATACCAAGATTGACGTAGTAGCCGTCGCGGAGTTCCTTGGCGATACGGTGTGCGATGCGTTCACGTTTTTGGTCTTCAGTTAGCGCCATACTGTCGGTTTGCCATTGCCAAGCATTCAATTCGGACTGCGAAGATCAAGAACCCTCTCTCAGAAAATCGTGAACCACTAGCCCGACCATGCCTATTGCGAAGGCGATCTCAATGGCAATCGTAAACCAATAAAGCCCCGGGTTCTTGTCGCGCGTTGCTACCCATCCTCCTCTGCCCACGATCTTCCCTGAGGAAAGGTGGTAAATGACGATTCCAATACAAAGTAGGGCAAAGGCCGCGCCGAAATTCATAACTTCCTCGTGGTGCGGCGCTCGATGCGCTTCTCGTATTTGGGCCCTTGGAAAATGGCGTCCACGAAAATACCGGGCGTGTGAACGTGATCGGGCGGGAGCTGGCCGGGTTCGACGAGTTGCTCGACTTCGGCGATGACGTAGTCGCCAGCGGTGGCCATTACTGGGTTGAAATTGCGGGCGGTCTTGCGGAAGACGAGATTACCCCAGCGGTCGCCCTTCCAGGCTTTGATGAAAGCGAAATCTCCGCGCAGGGCGCGCTCCAGCACGAAGTGGCGGCCATCGAATTCGCGCGTTTCCTTCCCGTCCGCCACCATGGTGCCGTAGCCGGTGGGCGTGTAAAACGCGGGGATGCCCGCGCCACCCGCGCGCAGACGTTCGG
>Ga0210399_10000676_pt1 | contig 27060 bp, 25 predicted proteins | sample IncBWC14MmetaG_FD_150865 | JGI IMG/M metagenome (GOLD analysis project Ga0210399, IMG submission 150865) | Forest soil microbial communities from Barre Woods Harvard Forest LTER site, Petersham, Massachusetts, United States - Inc-BW-C-14-M | ecosystem: Environmental > Terrestrial > Soil >... | reverse complement strand
GGCACGCCGGCGGCAGCTTAGCGCTGTTGGCCTTTGGCGCGATGCATGTCTTGCTGCTAGAGCCGAGGTCGGATGTTCCGAGCAGTCTACTATTTTGGATTACGCTTCTCGGTGAGGGCGTGTTCATCGGTAATGGGATTTGGTCGTACGTGAGCGGGGAAAGGGAAGTGCCGTTGCTTCCGGTGGTGCCAAGCGCGAAGAGCACTCCGGAACACATTTCGGATGCTGGTCCCAAGAACGTGGGCTGGCCGAAATCCCCGGCAAGACTTTTTGGAATCGGAGCGGTTTTTTTTGCCGGCGGCGGGATTGTCTCTGTGATCCTGAATGTGCCGGCCTATCCGATTCCCGTGCCGATGTTTGGCAAGATGCATTTCCTGCCGTATGGCTACTTGTGGCTGGCCGCAGCCGTGCCTTTCGGGGTTTTTGCGATGCTGTACAAATATCTGATGGATGCGCAGAAAATCGTTTTCGAGGATTCGCTGAGCCGCATCCATTTTATTGTGACGATCATCGCGGTCTTCGACCTGGTGCGCGTGTTCATGGCCTGGGAGCAGACGCTGGTTTCGAAGATGGCGGAGCTGTACTTCGGCCCGGAATTTCTTTGGCTCGCGGTGTTTTTCGGCTTCAGCGCCGTGGTATTTGCCATCAACGCTTACCGGAGCTATCAGCGCATGACCGCTCGCACGTAGCTTTCCCCAGCCAACTCCCCTTGCCATCGCCTCTCGTCCTGCAATCCGCGCCAGCCTTGCCAGACACTCCATCGCCGAAAACCAACGCCGTCATCCCCGCTGAAGATCTAAAGCCCTTGTACGACTTCACCATCGACTGCAAAGCCTGCCAGCCCAAGCTCACCACCGCCCAAGCCGACAAACGGCAGAAAACCATCGCTCTCACCCGCGAGCGCGACGACGCTCTGCGCATCGCCCGTGGCGGTAGCATCCTCCGGCGCATGACCTGCGCCGCCAAGTGGTTCATCATCGGCGCCGCCGCCAAAACCGCCCACTAGCAACGTGCCGTTGCGATTCTGGCGCGTTACTAGGGTATAATCCGCGCGCTGCATCGCTTCAATGTCTCCCCCCGACATTCCGCCAAGTGGAGCCACGCCTGGTCCCGAAGGGTCACCCCTTCCAGGCAGGAAGCTGGATTCTTGGGGAGAGATCGCCTCTTATCTCGGCCGCGAAGTCCGCACCGTACAGCGCTGGGAGCGAACCGAGGGCCTCCCTGTCCATCGGCACGAACACAAGAAAAAATCTACGGTCTACGCCTACGCAGGTGAACTGGACGCTTGGATCAAGAGGCGCCAGCCAAAGGATGATCCCGAAGCTGACGCCGCTTTCGTCCCCGAACAAGAATTGAGCGGCACGGATTCTCCCGTCGAAATCGTCGATCCCCCGGTCGCGCCACCGGCTCCCACTCCAGATGCGGTCAATCCCCCTCCTTCGGCAGGGAAGCGCGTCGTCATCGCCCTTTTTGCGCTCGGAATACTCTCGGCGCTTTCACTTGGCGTCTACCGCTTGCTGCATCCGATAGATCAGGTGCCGGAGAAAGTCCGTCTCGCGGTTCTCCCCTTCACTTACTTGAGTGGCGATTCCAAGCCGGACTTCATCACCGCGGGCCTCACTGACGTCATCCGTACCAAACTCGGCCAGGCTGATCCCTCGCACGTTGGTGTTATTTCCGCGAATTCACTATTGAAGATTGAACCGCGCCAGACCCTCAAAGATATGGGCCATGCGCTCAATGTGAAGTACGTGTTGGAAGGCAGCGTGCAGCGTGCTGGCGAGCACGTCATCATCGATGTTCAATTGATCCAGGTCAGCGACGAGACCCATCTATGGGCCGAGTCTTTCCCTCGCGATCTCTCGGATGTTTTGCAGGCAGAATCAGACGTCTCCGCAACAATCGCAAAGGAAGTTCTCGCCGCTCTTTTTGTGCCGCCCGTTTCACCGCCTCAGCCTCTGCCGCGGTCGAGCACCGTTCGCGCCACTATGACTCGTGACGAGTACTTTCAAGGGAGATTTTTCTTTGCCTACCGAAACGACCTCCCAGACAGTATCAAGTTTTTCAAACAGGCGATTCACGATGATCCCTCTTACGCGGAAGCCTTCTCCGGTCTCGCCGCGGCCACCGCCATTCTCGGCCAGGTGCCCAACGATGGCATCCCGCCGAGGGAGGCTAAACCCCAAGCCCGCGAAGCCGCCAAGCGTGCCTTGGACCTAAACCCCCGGCTCTCGGAAGCTCACGCCGTCCTCGGAAACGTAGCCATGAGCTACGATTGGGATCTTGCCACCGCGGAAAAAGAGCTGTCCCGTGCCATCGAACTGAGTCCCAATGACCCCACTGCGCACGAATGGTATTGCCATCTGCTGATTGTCGAAGACCGCAATTCCGCAGCACTCGACGAAGCAAACCAGGCACTTGGTCTGGAGCCCCGCTCGCCACTTTTCCACACTGTGCTCGCGGAAACCTACTACTACGGGCGGGCATTCGACGACGCCATCAAACAAGCCCAGCAAGCCTTAGCACTCGACCCCGATTTCGTGCTGGCGCAATTCTGGCTCGGGTCTGCCTATCGCGAGAAAAAAATGTATCCGCAAGCCATCGAGACTTTCCAGAACGCGCGCCGGAAATCAGGAGACAATCCCGCTATGCTCATGGCCTACGGCCACACCCAGGCGTTGGCCGGAAATGCGCAAGAAGCTCGCGTCGCCCTCCAGAAACTGCGGCAATTGGCGGGTGCCCGGTTCGTCCCCAGCTTGTACCCGGCGGCCATCCACGTCGGCCTGGGCGAAACAGACGAAGCTTTCCGTCTCCTCGATCTCGCTTATCAGGAACGTATCGACCGGCTCGTCTGGCTGAACGTCGAACCCTTGGCCGACCCGCTGCGCTCCGACGCACGGTTCGCTCAGCTCATGGCCAGGATCCGCGTGCACTAACTTCTCCGGCAGGACTCCCCACACAAGAGGGGAATCCTGCCGAACTGAAGCGGTTCCTTTAGAAGCAATCGACTACTCTCGTTCGAGCTCCACCTGCGCGGCGACTCCCGCGTGGTCCGACGGCCAGAGTCCGCCCTCCGTTCTTGTGCGGGGATTTACACCGAAGAGCGCGATGTCTTGAACTTCGGCCTGCCCCAACGTCAGAATCAAGTCGATCCGTTGATAGAGCTGTGACACCGGATTGTTATCTAGCTCGGCTTGGCAGCAGGTGAGCCCCGGAACAAGGGGAAAGATCTCTGCCCACCCGTCATCAAATCCAGCGGCGATGAAATCCATGTAGGTGAGGTCCAGCGGCAGCGGCGCCGCTTGCGCGTTGGAGTCCATCGCAAGAATCACGGGCAGCGGCGTGTTTGCCGGTCCGGCACGCAGCTCGGCTCCCTGCGCTTCGCGGATGATCGGAACCAAAGATTCCAGATGTGTCCCGATGAACCGGAATGCCTTGCCGTCAAAGGTTGCGTCCACAGAAACCCAGGCTCGCGGCAATGGCAAAAGGCCGATTGGTGAAGGGAACTGCAGCATGGCGGCGTATTGGGCCGATTGCGGATTGCTCCACTGAAATCTCTCCGGGTCGAGATCGGTGCGCGCCAGAATCGCCACGTGATTGACCAGCGATACGCATAGATACGTGCTGGGAGGGATGAAACCCGGTATCGGGGGAAACGCGTACTGCTGGGCTTCCTCGGCCACCGTATAGTGCGCCCCCTGCGCGGCGAGAGCGTCCTGAAGCTCATCGAGCATGCCAAATTCGAGTGTTGGTGTTCCGCACGCTCCCGTACTCGGGTTAAATGGCGACGTGTACCACTCGTCTAGCTCCTGCAAACTGACCAGCGCAGGATGTGCATCGATGATCTGCCTTGCTACCGCACGCATTCGCGCGGGCGGGTTGGTTTCACGCACCTGCGTAATCGTCTGCCCCACAGCGACCAGAAACGAATTCACGTCGGTCGCCGCCTGTATCTGCAAGAAGTCCGTTCCTTCATTAACGTTGTAGGTCATCACGCGCAGGTCGCCTCTGCCCTCGGACAGTGACTGCCCCGCAGCTTGACCAGGAACTCCCAGACAGGCGAACGACAAGCTGAGCAACACCGGGAAAGACAACCAACCTTGACCGACTCGCCGAAACCAACTTGAATCCCGAATAACCGAAGTCGCTTTGTAATTCATGACCGTCTCCCTTTTGATCTTCCATCTTCCGCGCGTGGCATGCCGACTGATGGCAACTGCCACATCGCGCGTCCCGCGCCGTTGGTTATTCCCATTCGACCCCATGACATCTCATCTCGGACACCGACACCCCGCGAGGCAAACGCAGCATTCACCCTAAGCAACCGCCCTTCAAGCGACAAGGGACGCCAGACTGCACCCCTGAGAGAAGTGTCGCAAGATGTCGCAGGATTACCGGAGGTCTTGAGTCCCAAAATAGGACGCGGTTCTAGCCGCATTTCAGCAGGGAAGTGGCTTCCCCGGTCGCCCGCTACGCGGGTGTCAGCGCCGGTGCAAAAATCCCCATAGTGTCGGTTGAATTTTCCCCACCCCTGATGTGGTACACCGGAGCCTAGTCTGCATGAACTGCAACGCCAAGGGATGAGTATCCCGGCGATCAGGGAACTGACCGAGTGGGATCGCAAGACGATTCGCAAGTATATGCAAGCGGCGGAGGTGGTGCCGGAATACGGCCCGCGTCAAGCGCAGCCGAGTAAGCTCGATGCGTTTAAGTCACATTTGGAGGAGCGGCGGCGCGCAGGGGTGGTGATCGACGAAGTGGGCTACTTGCCTTTGGATGGCCCTACAGCCCAGGGAGCAAGCGATTTTCCACAGAAAAGGCGTAAAAGAGCCACAGACTTCCCTTGACAATGCGTCCTATAAGTTATATTATGTTAACTACGAAAACGATCTCGCTTCTGGCCCCACCTTCGCACGGCCCCGGCCCGAGTCCGGCTGGCTGTTCCCTCCTTCCGCTTACTGTCCCCATGAATTGCGCGGAAGCGGATCTCGTCCACATGGGTTCCGATTAATTGAGGTGCTATTGTGACCCGCGGCTGCTTCTAAAAGTTCTCCAGGGTCCAGATATTGCCGTCAATTCTATATTCAGCGATCGCCAGGTACCGGCCGTCCGGTGATGGCTGGGCCCGAAGCGCGCCACCTCCCGGATAAGTCTGCAAGACCTTGGCGTTGCCCTGCAAATCCACGTGCAGGAGCACCATCCCTCCATGGACGCCATCGGCAATAAAAAATCCCTGGCCATCCGCGGACCAATCCAGGGACCCCAAGGTATCCCATCCCTTCACAAAGAAACTGTGCGGGGCGTCACCGCGCAAGGAAAGTATTTCAATCGGCTCTTGCGGGTCCCTGAAATAGGCGATCCGTGTGCCGTCCGGAGAAAGATCCCAGTGAAGCTTCTTTGCTTCACTGTCGAGGTCAACTCTAGCCAGTTCGGCTCCGCGGCCTTGCAGCACGTCGAATTGCGTGAAGACGAATTGCTTGCGATCCGCAGTCAGTTCCATGAGTACACATACGGAGGATGGATACCGCGCGCAACGAAACTCGTTGTAAGGGCGAGCGGTCAATACGAGTTGGGAGGCTCCCCCAGCGAGAGGCATGCGCATGAGCTGCTTAGAGCCTTTGGCATTTTCATCCTCTGCATGGTAAAGAAACCACACGCCGTCGGGACTTACGACACCATCTACCTCATCGTAGGCTCCGGTGACGAGCGGTACCGCGGTGTCGCCATCCAGCGACTGCTTGAAAATTCCGAAATGACCATCGCGATTCGAGACGAAGACAATTCCTTTGCCATCACCTGTCCAATCCAATGGTATATCCGTGCCCTCGCTGGGGACAAAGCGGCGCAGGTTGCCAATCCGCGTGAGGTTTGCTTCAAGATCTGCCAGATGAATCGAGGCGTGACCCATCCATTTGAGAAAAGTAAGTTTCTTTCCGTCGGCAGTCACACTGGTGTCAAGCGCACAGAATCCCCCCCAGTTTGTCAGGCGCTTGGCCTTCTCCGTGGGGGTGCCGGTTCGTTCATCGAGGGGCATCACCCAGTAGTTGCAGGTCTGACCGGCGGTGCCAGATTCCCCTCTGGGGAAGAGCAAACGGTTATCGGGCAACAACGTATACTCCCAGGATGTTTTGGTTTCCGATGGGGGATAAATCGGAGTGGCCGGCCCGCCACTCAGATCACGCGAAACGATACCGCCTGGGACTTTTTCCGTCGTACCGTACCAGACGCGCTGCCCATGCGGGAACCAATGGAGACAAGAAAGCGCGCCGTTCTCGTCGGTCTCATAAAGTTTTCGCGCATTTTCTCCGTCAGGCCCCATCAGCCAGAGTTCACGTTCGCCCAGCCTGCCTTTGTTTGCCGCAAAAGAGATTCCCGAACCATCTGGAGAAACGGAACATGCGGAGGCCGCGTCGCGGAGTTTGTGCGGCGGTCCACCAAGCGCCGAGACAATCCAGATGCTGGAGCCCTGGGAGCTCGCGTACGCGGGACTCCGCCCGGCGGGATTAGAATTTGCGACGAACCTGGTGCTATCAGGAAACCACTGCGGGACAATTCCCCAGTCCATTTCCTTGCCGTTGAGTTCTTCGGGGTGAGGGACACTGCGAGTCTCTCCGGTTTCAACGAGCCTGATATGAATTCCCTTCGTGTCGGTGTAGGCCAGGTATTTGCCATCGGGGGATATCGCCCCGCTAGTCACGGGATTCTCCGATGGATTGGTGGTGAGTTGCCTCAGCTTCAAGTCCGGCGAGGAAATCTCGGAACTGGATTGGCGTTTGGCGAACCAGAAAGCCGCGCTCGCCATGAATAGGATGGCGACGCCTGCAGCCGCCATAGCCCTCCACGGGGCGTGAGACTTCGGCTCCAACTCCCATTGCAGAGCCAGAAGATCAGTGCGCATCGCCGCGGCGGACTGGTATCTCCCTTCCCTATCCTTCGCGAGCGCTCTGCTAATGATCGATTCGAGTTTCGCGGGGAGCTTGGGATTCACTTCTCGCGCGGGGCTGGGCATCTGTTTGAGGATGGCTTCCTCAAGCTCCGGCCCGGAGTCCCCCGCGAATGCGCGTTTCCCTGTTGCCAATTCATACAACACTAGGCCAAAAGAAAACAGATCCGTCCGCGGATCCAGCTTCTCCCCGCGTACTTGCTCCGGCGACATGTAGCCCGCGGTCCCCATGGCCACGCCCGTGCGGCTCAGGAACAGATCGGGAGTCGACAGCGGCAAGGTCCCGCGCAGTATCCCCACTGCGCCGCCATCGCTGCCAGGGTCGCGCGCAAAGTCATCACCCTCCGACAACATGCTCGCCAGTTTCGCCAAGCCGAAATCCAATATCTTCGCTTGTCCCTCGCGAGTTAAGAATATATTGGCTGGCTTGATGTCCCGATGAATGATCCCTTTCTGATGCGCGGCGTCCAACCCTTCGGCAATCTGCACCGCCAGATCGAGCAGCTTGCTCAGTTCCAGCGGCGGTGTTCCGGTACCCGCCGCAGAGAGCAATTCCCGCAGCGTCTGTCCTTCCAGCAACTGCATTACCAGAAATGGCTGCCCCTCGTGTTCTCCAAATTCGTAGATCGGGCAGATGTTGGGATGTTCCAGCGCCGAAGCCGAGCGCGCTTCCCGTTCGAATCGGACCAGCGCTGCGGGATCCTTCACGGACTCTTCCGGCAGGAACTTAAGCGCCACCCGCCGTCCCAGCTTGGTGTCCTCCGCTTGGTACACCAAGCCCATGCCGCCGCCACCTAGACCATCCAAAACGCTGTAATGAGAAATGGTCTCCCCCGTCAGTGGGAACCCGACGGTACCCAGCCCCCCAAGCACGGCAGCCAGCACGCAACCGCTCGCGTTCCCATCGCTGGAAAGCAGCGCCTCTACTTCTCGCCGCAGCTCCATATCATGGCCGCAAGTATCATCCAGCAGGGCGGTGCGGCTTTCCGGGGCGCACTCCGTCGCGCGATGGAACAGCTCCTCGACCTGCGCCCAGCGTTCTGCGGTCATGAAAGTACCTTGTTCCCCAGATCCTTCCTATCTACTCATGCGCAATTCAGTGGCAAAATCGATCATGGCCAGCTCTTCTCCGCGCCTCCGCTTTGTGCAGCGATTTCCGATAGCGTTCGGAAATCAATCCGCACCTATTTGTTTCGCATTTCCTGGTGAAGCCAGGCTTCGGCCATCCTCAAGTCGCGCCTGACGGTAATCGGGGACACGTCAAGCGTCTGGGCGATTTCATCCATGGAGAGCCCGCCGAAATAGCGGAGTTCAATGGCCTTGCATTTTCGCGCATCGAGCTTCTCAAGGGCCGTTAGGCCGCTGTCGAGGGCTAGGAAGTCCCGGCTGCGTTCCTGCTGAAAGCTGATGGCCTCATCCAGCGGCACTTTGATGCCTGCCCGCTTGCCCGCTTGCTTCCGCCGTGCGTGGTCCACCAGGATCTGGCGCATCAGCCGAGCCGCCACCCCAAAAAAATGCGAGCGGCTCTGCCAGGTCGGATTCGTCTGATCGACAAGCCGCACGTAGGCCTCGTGGACCAGCGCCGTTGGCTGCAACGTGTGTCCCAGGCGTTCTTTGCGCAGGTAGCTGGCGGCCAGCTGGCGGAGTTCGCGGTACACCAGGGGCGTCAGGTCATCCAGGGCTTGCTGATTCCCCCCGGCCCATTTTGCCAGTAATAGAGTTAGCTCATGGGGATCAGACATAGCTCTCGCATTGATAATGCAGCCCTTCCGTCGTGCGCGGATTATACACCGCCTTCCCTTCCCCCCACCCCAACTTCGCTTGGCGTTCGCCTGCAAGAAAAAGCTGATGGGTCGTGATCGCTTTCGGTTGTGGTTTCCGCATGTGTAGGTAAGAACGAATTACGCGAAATGCTTAGAAGGCTTGGGAAGGCGTCATGAAAAAATCTCTGTTGTTCTTGATCTCACTGTGCGGTTTGTGTTCGCTCGGCGGGTGCGGCACTACGGCGCCACCTCCACCGGCCACACACTTTTCCGTCACGTCGGTCGCCGCCTCGCCAACCGCCGGGACGGCTTTCAACGTCACGGTCACCGCGCTGGATTCGACGAACGTCGTGGTCCCCGGCTACGTCGGGACCGTGCATTTCTCGAGCTCTGATGCCCTGGCGGTATTGCCAACCGACTCTTCGCTGACGAGCGGTACGGGGACCTTCTCAGTCACGCTGAAGACCGCGGGCAATCAAACGATCACCGCGACCGATACGAGAGCGCTCACCGGCACTTACGGTCCGATCGCCGTCAAAGCAAGTACCGCAACTCTATTTACGGTCGCCCCCGCCACGTCCACCGTTTCAACTGGGGTCGCATTTAACTTCACGGTGACTGCTCTGGACGCCCTAAACAACACGGTCACCAGCTATTCCGGGACGGTCCACTTTTCCAGCACCGACGGCAGCGCGATGTTGCCAGGCAACTCAACACTTACAAATGGCACGGGAATCTTCTCGGCTATCCTGAAAACCTCCGGCAACCAAACTATCATGGCGACGGACACAGTCACCGCCTCTCTCACCGGCACTTCCTTCGCAATCCGCGCCAGCGGTCCCGCCACTCATTTTTCTTTCAGCTCTGTGGCGACGGTCACTACTCGGAAGACCGTCACCATATTTGTCAACGCTCTCGATGCCTCGAACAACGGGTCCACAGGCTACAACGGGACGGTGCACATTATGAGTTCGGACGGCGCAGCCATCCTGCCAACCAGCGCAACGCTGCAAACTGGATCAGGGAACTTCCCGATCACGCTCGAGACTCCCGGCAACCAAACTGTAACTGTTACCGACATCGTTACGCCTTCTGTTACGGGAACTTCGAGCACGATTGCCGTTACCGCAGCGCCCCCACTTGTAAACACCTCGGGTGCCCCGCCGAATGGAACGGTAGGCTCGACTTACGGCCCAACCTTTATACAATATCTAAAATGTGTTCGGGATATTCTAACTGGCTCCTATACGTGCACTCCGTGTGTCCCCAACACTTCGACATGTGGTGGGTTGCCGGCTTGCCCGCGGAGAGGCGTATCGCCAGCAGTCTGCGTTGGGAGTGATACATACGTAGGTTTCCCGCTAACAGCCACAGGAGGCTTGCCGCCCTATACCTGGTCCGCTTCCCCGTTGCCCGCAGGGCTGAGTTTGAAGTTCCAGACCCCGGAGACCTTGGTCAGCGGCACACCATCTCCGGGTGCGGCTGGAACCTACAACGTAAGTGTGACGGTGACCGATTCGGGTACGCCGAAAGTAACCACGAACCCGATCATCTACGCCATCGTCATCAACAATCCGCCTCCTCCAGTCGTGAGCACTGCTCCGGTGTTCCCCGGAGCCACAGTAAACCAGCCGTTTAGTTACACGTTTACGGCCACCGCCGGCCTACCGCCTTATCAAAACTGGACCGAAAAAGGCGCGCTGCCCCCGGGCATTGCGCCGTTCACCAGTGCCGGCGTTCTCTCCGGCACGCCGACCATGACCGGGTCTTACCCCATCATGGTGACCGTGGACGACTCGCTCGGCCAAATGTCTGCCGCACAAGCTATCAATTTTCAGGTCTACCAGCATGGTTTCAAACCTGACGGCAACATGGGGGCGGCACGTACCAGCCACACGGCCACTTTGTTGCCGGATGGGACGGTGCTGCTCGCGGGAGGACTTGGGCTTGGCAGTGCGGAGAAATACGATCCCGGGACAGGAAAATTCTCGCCGACCACCGGCAACATGAGCGTGGCCCGCCTTGGTCATACTGCCACGTTACTCAAGACGGGAAAGGTTCTGATAACGGGAGGACAAGCGAGCTTGGGGACTGCAGGGTATCCGACGGCTGAATTGTTCGACCCCGGCACGGGAATGTTTACGCTGACCACGAACAACATGAGCAGTGCCAGAATCGGTCATAACGCAACTCTGCTGGCCGATGGAAAAGTCCTCATTACGGGTGGATTTGATGGCAGCAATTACCTTGCAACGGCGGAGCTGTTCGATCCCAATACCGGAACGTTCGCGCTGACGACTGGCGCGATGGGAACCGCTCGCAACGACCACACGGCGGCGTTGCTTTCCAACGGAAAAGTGCTCGTCACAGGAGGGTTCAATGGGACGGGACTCGCGTCGGCGGAGCTGTATGATCCAACGACAGAAAGCTTCTCAGCGACCGGTAGCATGGCAGCGGCGCGCTCAAGCCACACGGCGACTTTGCTGACCACCGGGCCGAACTCCGGCAAGGTGCTGGTAGCGGGAGGCACGCGAAGCACTGCCGTCGCCGAGTTATATGATCCGACACCAGGAACATTCTCGACGACCGGCACCATGCAAACTGTGGCAACCGGGACAGCCACGTTGCTGAGTGACGGAACGGTGCTCATGGCCGGGGGACAAGATCCCACCACCGGAACCGCGGTCACTTTGGCGGAGCTTTACGATCCCAACACCGGGACGTTCCTCGGGACCGGCGGCCTGCTGACTCCGCGCTTCGCGCACACGGCGACGTTGCTGAAGGACGGAACCGTTTTGGTGACGGGCGGAGTTAATGGACCAATTCTTGCGTCGGCGGAGCTGTACCAGTAGTCTGGACGAAGGAAGCTTGAAGCTGCGACTGCGCGAGGACAGGACAGGTCGCAGAAGTTAGATTTTGAACTCCCTCTTCTACTTCTTCTCAGCCGTTTTCCCGGACTTCAGTTGGTCCAGTTCGTAGTTGATGTACTGCTCCAGCAGATGGGCGTCAGCGCCCACCAGGCGGCGCCCATTCACGAAAACTGTAGGTGTGCTGTTCACCTCCAGGAGTTGGCCATTGGCCCGGCTGGCGTTGACGGCGTCTCCGGCTTGCGGACTGGCCATGCAAGTCTTAAAGGTATCGGGGTCCAGGCGGGACTGTCCGGCGTAGTCCATCATCTTTGTCCACGCGTTGGCGGCGGAGATGATTTCCTGATTGTCGTAGATAAGGTCATACATCTTCCAAAAAGCGGTTGGCTCTTGTTGGTAGGCGCAGCGGCCGGCGAGGGCTGCGGTTCGTGCCCATGGATGAAGCTGTTCAAGGGGAAAGTCTTTGAATACTACGCGCACCTTGCCCGCATAGCTCGGTAGCAGTCCACGTAAGACATCGTGGAGGCTTCGGCACACCGGGCACTCAAAATCTGAATATTCCACCAGTGTGACCGCCGACTTGGGGTCTCCCAGTGAAGGCGCATCCTTCATCTGGATCTGCGCCCGGTTCTCCGCGAGCGGGTCTTTGGTCATATCCGACATTTCACCGCGAAAAAGATACTTGCCGTCCTTGCTGACGTAAAACTTGACGGTCTCTTTGTTTTCTCCAATGGTCACATTGATGGTGGTTTCCAGCAGCCCTTCGACTGCCGTTCCTTTCGGAGGCCCGACCACAATTGGCACTTCCAGGCCGAAGGCATACAGATGCCGGAGATAGGCCTCGATATTCTTCTGTGTCGCTGATGGCGACGCGGCCCCGATCGGTGCTGCGGCTGATGGTGCCTGCTGCCCTTGCGCTCCGGGCGCAATCGAACTTAAGCAAAGAATCAAAGAAAGGGTTAGAGCTGTCTTCACGAGGACCTCATTCGTTTTATGGGATGAACTTCTGCGCAATCGGGAATGGTCTGCCAGAACCAAAGGAGCGCGACGTGATCTTCAATCCCGGCGCGGCCTGTTTGCGTTTGTACTCGTTGCGATCCACCATCAGCGCAATGTCGCGGACCATTTTGGAATCGAAACCGTAATGATCCGCAATCTCCTGGGGGCTTCGCAAGTCTTCGATATAGGCTTTGAGAATGCGGTCAAGGACATCGTAGGGCGGCAAGCTGTCCTCATCCTTCTGGTCGGGGCGCAATTCGGCCGAGGGTGGCTTTTCAATCGTCGACCTGGGGATCACTTCCCTCTCCCGGTTAATCCAACGTGCCAGTTCGTATACCATCAACTTAGGCACATCGGAAATGACCGCAAGTCCTCCCGCCATGTCCCCGTAAAGCGTGCAGTATCCTACAGCGAGTTCTGATTTATTGCCGGTACTGAGAACCATGGAACCAAATTTATTGGACATGGCCATCAAATAATTTCCACGGATTCGCGCTTGAATGTTCTCTTCCGCTACACCCACGGCCCGGTCGCCGAACGCGGGAGCCAGCGAGCGCTTGTATTCTTCAAAAACGTCGGTAATCGGCAAGGTGAGGACCTGGATGCCAAGATTCTTCGCCAGACTGGCCGCGTCACGTTTACTTCCTTCTGAAGAAAAAGGTCCAGGCATGGAAACGCCGAGGACATTTTCTGCCCCGAGCGCGTCGACGGCCATGGAAGCGACTACGGCAGAGTCAACGCCGCCGCTCAGCCCGACGAGAACCTTCCTAAATCCACATTTGCGCACGTAGTCCGCCGTGCCGGTCAGCAGCGCCTCGTAGGCATAGGCAATTTCTGTGGATGGTTGCTCGTGAATCTCGCCCTGCCCGGTGGCGGTGTCAAAGAGGACGAGATCTTCTTTGAACGCCAGGGCTTGCGCGGCCACCCGCCCATCGGCCGTAATGGCCATGCTCGCACCGTCAAAGATCAGATTGTCGTCGCCGCCGAATTGATTGACGTACACGATCGGTCGTTGCTGCTTCATAGCGATGGCGCGCAGCATCTCAATGCGCAGATTTCTCTTATCGATCGTATAGGGTGAAGCAGAAAGATTCAGCAGGACGCTGGTTCCCTGCTTGCTCAGTTCCACCACCGGATCGCGCTCGTACAAGCGGGTCGGCCAAAAATTCGGGTCGTTCCACACATCCTCGCAAATGGTGATGCCCAGCGTCTCGTCCTGAAAGCGGTAAACCATTTGCTTCTCGGCAGGCTGAAAGTACCGCGACTCGTCGAATACATCGTAGGTCGGCAGCAGCATCTTGCTCTGCTCAAAGGCGATTCGCCCGCCGCACAAAAGCGCCGCTTTGTTGGCCACGGATTTGCCTGCGCCGTTCTTCACGCGTCCGGCGTAGCCCACCAGGCTCGGCAGTGGAATCTTGGATGCAAGTTCTTTCAATTCGTCCATGTTCCGGTCGAGAAACGCGGGCCGCTCCAAAAGATCCTGAGGAGGATAACCGCAGAGGCAAAGCTCGGTAAAAACAGCAAGGTCCGCTCCTCGTTGCTTGGCTTGTCCGGCCAAATCCAGGATGCGAGCGGCATTCCCCAGGAAGTCGCCGACGGTGGGATTGAACTGCGCGAGCGCTATTTTCATGCCCGGACTTTAGGATACGGATGGAACCTCCAGATTGCAAACTTTGGCGGCCTAGAATGTGACTTGTTCGCCCGTTGGTCTTCAACTCGGCTTGTCGCGTTTCTTCGCAACTAGGCTGGCGATGCCCACACCCGCGCGCAATTCCCGGTAAAACAGGACGCGTAAGTCGGGGAACGCGTCACGCAATTCACCGGGTTCCAGCAGGTACGCCGGATTCCTCGGGCCACCGACAAATTCCAATTGCGCCCGCGTGTAAGTCTCCATCAGCAAGAAGCCTTTCGGCCGAAGCGCGCGGGCCATTTGTGGAAAGAGCGGCCGCTGAAGGAATTGCACGCAAAGGATCAGATCGTAGCAGCGATCCGGCAGGTGCGTGCGTTCCAGGTCCGCATGCATCAACTCAAGACCGCCGCGCCACCCAGCTTCGGGGAACCTCTCGGTGCGCCGCACCGGGATGCCCATACTGCTCGCGCGACCTTCCAGGATGTCCAGCGCGACACCGGAAAAATCGATTGCGGTTACCTGGCGGCCCCGCGTAGCAAGAAGCAGTGCATGCCTTCCCGTGCCGCAGGCGAGATCCAAGGCCCGGCCCGACGGCAGGAGCGGCAACAGTTCGCGGACGATGCTCGCGGGCTCTGAGGGCCGCGCCTCAGCGGCGAGCCGATGCTTGGCATCCCAGTCGGATGTGCTAGAGGGCATAAAAAAGGCTCCTGAACATACCGCTCAGGAGCCCCAAGATTGATTTTGAAGCGCGACAAGCGCTTCCCTTCACGGAATTAGACGCTGAAGGAACTGCCGCAGCCGCAGGTGCTCTTCACATTGGGATTGTTGAACTTGAACCCCGCACCTTCAATCGTCTCAATGTAATCGATCTCAATTCCGTCCAGATACATGGAGCTCATCTGGTCGACGGCAACCTTCAGACCATCGAACTCAAACAGTTGGTCCGCATCGCTGGTCTGGTTTTCAAACGCCATGTGGTATTGGAAACCGGAGCAGCCTCCACCCACGACAGCCACTCGGAGAGCGACCGGCACCGGGCTCTGCATGCTCATGATTTCCTTGACCTTGGTACTCGCAACGGGCGTCAAATTGATCATAATTCCTCTTGGCCTCCGCTCGCGGGCGCACCCGCGAAGCTATCAACACTTACAGTATACCAGAACTCTCAAACTGCGTTGCAACCCCCTGTTCCTGTCATGAAACGCCTGCTTTCAGGAGCATTTCGACAAGCCCGGGGGCTTCCCTTACAATAGGATGCGATGATCAAGCACAAAGTTACCCTGATTCCCGGCGAAGGAATTGGGCCGGAAGTTGCCGCTGCGACGCGCCGCATCCTGGAAGCCACCGGCGTGCAGTTCGATTGGGAAGAGATCGCGGGACGCTCCGACAGCTCCGCCGACCAGGGCAAAAGCGTCAACCAGGCCGCCGTGGAGGCCGTGCGCCGGAATCGCGTGGCGCTAAAAGGCCCCATGGCCACGGCTATCGCCGGCGGCGCTCCCAGCGTGAACGTCGCACTGCGCAAAACGCTCGACCTCTACGCCAATTTGCGCCCGGTCAAAAACATGCCCGGCGTGAAATCACATTTCGAAAAAGTGGACCTGATTCTCGTTCGCGAAAACACCGAGGATTTGTATTCCGGCCTCGAGCACGAAGTAGTTCCCGGCGTGGTCGAGAGCCTGAAAATCATCACGGAGAAGGCCTCCACGCGAATCGCGAAATTCGCGTTTGAATACGCCCAGCGCCACGGCCGAAAAAAAATTCATGCTATCCACAAAGCCAACATCATGAAGCTTTCGGATGGGCTTTTTCTGAGATCGGTGCGGGCGGTAGCGGGGCAATTCCCTGCCATCGAGTACAAGGAAATGATCGTCGATAACGCTTGCATGCAAATTGTGATGGATCCCCTGCAATTTGACATGCTTTTGCTGCCGAATCTTTATGGCGACGTCATGAGCGATCTGGCGGCAGGGCTAGTCGGCGGGCTGGGGGTCGTGCCCAGCGCCAACATCGGCGACCAATGCGCGATGTTCGAAGCCGTGCATGGCACCGCGCCGGATATCGCCGGCAAGGGATTCGCCAATCCAACGGCTCTGCTGATGAGCAGCGCTCTGATGCTCGACTACCTCGGCGAACCGACCGCGGCAGAGCGGATCCAGAGCGCCCTCGAAAAGGTCTATCGCCAGGCAAAACATACGACCCGGGACGTCGGTGGCAAAGCCGGTACCGAAGAATTCGCCGACGCGGTGATCGCCGCCCTCAAGCAAAGGTAGCCCCCCGGGCCCGCCGTCAAAAAGTACTAGCAGTTCCAAATCGTTTAAATGCTTGTATTTTCATAGAGATCGTGACACCATTTTGTCAGTAGCCTTAAGCGTCCCCCTTTAGGTGGCTTTTATGCATAGAACTCGCTATCCGGAACGTCGGAGAACTACGCGTCTCTCCCTGCAGATCCCTCTGACGGTGCGCTGCCGGCTGCCCGAAGGCGAAACCATCGACCTCAAAGCTTTCACTCACATCGTAACGGCTCATGGGGCCTTGGTCTTAATGGATACTCCGTTGATCCCTGGCCAGACGGTGAAGGTTTTCAACGAGCATACCGCCAAGTCAGTGGATTGCGTTGTGACTTCGTTGCGGGAGAAGCGCGATAGACGATTCGTGGGCATGGCCTTTGTCAATCCCAGCGTCGATTTCTGGCATATCGTGTTCCCCAAGTCTGGTACACGCCAGGCAGTCCGCTCTTCGCAAACAGGGGCGCTTGTGCCGCCAGGCTTCCGGCAGGATAATTCTCCGCAATTCTAAGTGGATTTCGCTCGGCTAATTTCGCATAGCTTCAGCGGTTTTTCCTACATAGATCTGGTAAACCATAAAATAAACGATCACGCCCGTTACACAAACGTAGAACCACAGCGGCAGAGTCCATCGTGCAATTAGCCGGTGTTGGTCGAATTTCTCCAGCCAGGCGCGCCGCAGCGTGATCAGAATCAGCGGCACGATCACAATAGCCAGGATGGTATGGGAAGTCAGCAACGTGAAGTAAACCGGCCTGATCCAGCCTTGCCCTTGAAAGAGGACCAATTGCTTCACGCGGAGGTGATAAACCACGTAGGACACGAGGAAAATAGTTGATACCGTGAACGCGGAAATCATGAAAACCTTGTGAATGCCCCGCTTGCCGGCCCGAATCGCCGTGTAACCTCCGGCGAGGAGCACTGCACTGATCCCGTTGAGAGAGGCATTGAAGGCGGCATGCGAAAGCATGAGCGTCAGTTATCCTTCCTAGAGCGGCCTTCTTGAAGCAATTTGATCAGCGCGGAAGTTTGTCGTACACCATTAAGCCCAGCAACAGCGGAATGTGCAGGACGGTTGCGTGCATGAGCCACTTGGCGCGCGCATTAGTTTTGTTGCTGGCAGCCCACAGACATACTTGCAACAGGGCTGTACTGGTAACCAGAGCGCCGAAGAAATACGCCACGCCAGCCAGCCCCAGAATCGCCGGAAGCAGGCTCACGCCGAGTAGTGCGGCCGCGTACAGAACGATCTGCCGGAACGTGCGCGTGCCTTCGCGGTCGACCACCGGCAGCATCAGAATCCCCGCGCGAGCGTAGTCTTCGCGGTACATCCACGCGATGGCATGGAAGTGCGGAAACTGCCAAAGAAACAATATTCCGAACAGCAGCCACGCGCCGCGGTCTAGCGACCCCGCTGCTGCGACCCATCCGATCATTGGCGGTATCGCCCCGGGAAAAGCGCCAACAAACGTCGCCCAAACGGTGCGCCTTTTTAGCGGAGTATAAGCCAGCAAGTAGCTCAAACAGGTCGCGATGCCAAGCCCCGACGCAAGCGCCCCGGCCGCCAGATAAAGATCTACAGCTCCGGCAATGGCCAGCGCAAGGCCAAAGATCAGCGCTTCTCGCGGTTGCAGTACGCCGCTTGGCAGCGGCCGCAAAGCCGTACGCCGCATGTAACGGTCCGTGTCGCGCTCGATGTAATGATTCAAAGCCGCTGTGCCAGCGGCGATCAGCATGGTGCCGAAAACCGCGTGCAGCATGTGCAGCCACCCGATGGGGCCCCGCGCGCCCATGTAATAGCCGGCCGCCGTCGTCATCAGCACTAAGAAGGAAACGTCCGGCTTGGTCAGTGAAACATAGCCATTCGCGCGCGCCGAAAGCGTTAGTTCCGTGGTGCGGATCGTGCTCATCCGGTCGTCACCTGCCGCGGAGCCGCAGCGGCAACTTCTCTTCCGCGCGGCACTAGCCGGTAGCACGTGAGCACCACCAGAACCGAAAACGCGAACAGGACCGCGCCGACAACCGTGTGGATCACGGTCAAAGTTACCATCACCGGCATCGGCTGCGGCGCATCCGCGGTGGTCAGCCGCGACCAGTAGGCCGCAAGACCCAGCAGGAACTGTGTCCCGAAAATGGCGTGCAACAGCAAGCGCGCCTTGGAGAGTTCACGCGATTTCTCAAATCGTTTGCGGAGCGCAACCGCCGTCCAAATCACCATTCCCAGCACCAGCATCGCTCCAACCATGTGCGGCCAAATCGGAATGTCCTTGTGGCGGAAGCCCGCCCCGAGAATCACCTGCAAGTAGATGACGCCAGCATTCAGAATCGTCAGCGCATGAATCGAAGGACTTCTACTGTCCTCCAGTTGCGGCTGCTCGGAAACCCACCACTTGCTGGTGAACACCGCTATGCCAAGCACGGCCCCAAAAACGATCTGCGCAAAGCAGGCATGAATGACCGGCAGCCAGTAATGAAGCAGCCGTATTACTACCTGGCCTCCCAGGACTGCCTGTACCGCCACGCCAAGCACCGCAACCAGTCCGAGCCAGCGCAGCCACACACGGCTTTCCTTCGCCCAAAGCAACACCGCCAAGACGAGTACAAGAATCCCCAAGCCGCCCGCTACAGCGCGGTGCGAGAACTCAAACAAGTCGCCGCCTTGTAGCGATGATAGAGGAGGAACCAGCGTGCCGTGCGAAGTCGGCCAATCCGTTACAGAAAGGGCTGCATCCTTGGAGGTAACCAACGCCCCGGCAACGAAAAGAAGGACGGTCCAAAACACAACGAAAACGGAGAACCTGTGCACTCCCGGATTGTACCTAGATGCCATCGCCCTCGTCCCAGCGGCGGATTATACCTTTAACTAGCTACTGGGGAAAGCCGCGCGGATGGCGTACCGGCATCGATCCCCGCGGCGCGCAACACGAGATCGGCCAGCGCGGCGATAAACAGCGGCGAGTCTCCGACGGCTGGCATCATGCGAAATCTCTCGATGCCCAGTTTTTCCGCTTCTTCCCGCGCCTCAATGTTGATTTCATGCAGCGTCTCGATGTGCTCGGTAACGAACGAGATGGGAACAACCAGCATTTCTTTGACACCTTCGTGGCCCAGCCGCTCGATCGTGCTCGTCAGCGGCGGCTGCAGCCACTTCGCGGGGCCCACGCGGCTCTGGTAACACAGCAAATGCGTCCGCGGCCAACCCGGATGTTGTTTTGTACCCAACTCGCAGGTTAGATGCACGGTCTTCTCGATCTGATGCGGGTAAGGATCACCTTTCTCAACCAAGCTCATAGGCAAGCCATGCGCGCTGAACACCAGATGAATCCGCGAGCTATCCGGGAATTGCCGCAACACCGATCCAATCCGCTGCACCAGCGCCTGGATGTAGAGAGGATGGTCGTGAAAGTTGTCAATGGTGCGTTCCGGGGGTCTGCCTCCAGCTTGTCCCCATTTTGTCTGGTCGGCGACTCGCTTCCATTCCTTCATGCTACTGAGTGTAGTGGCGTAGGAATAGTGCGGATAGAGCGGCAACAGCACGATTTCGTCGAGCGGCGCAGCCCGCTGCAGCGCATCTACGGCCTCTGCCGTAAACGGGTGCCAGTAACGCATCGCGGTAACTGCCACTGGATCGACGTACGGCGAGACTGCTTCAACCAGCCGCAATCGCTGCCGTTCCGTGAGCGCTCTAATCGGCGAGCGGCGACCGATCTGGCCGTACTTTCCGGCAACGGGGACGCACCGCCGCGAAGAAATGAGTTTCGCGATCGGCCGCCGCAGCAGCCCGAACGGCCCGAGTGGAATAATGTCAGGGTCCGAAAACAAGTTGAGCAGAAACGGCTCCACGGCCTCCAGCGAATCCGGCCCGCCGAGCTGAAACAATACAATCCCAACTCGTTTCTTCCCTGCCAAGCTACTTGCCTCGGCTCAATGAGTTCTTGAGTTGTTCGATCTCGGCTCGCAAGGCCGAGGCGCGCTTCCCCAGACTGAGGTAGAAGCCGAAAAAAACCGCCCATCCGAGAACGTAAGCCGCAAAGATGCTGTCGAAGTTTTTCATTGAGCCTCCGCTTCGCGCCGCAAATCATCCACTTCTCCGGACAATTTCTCCAACCGGTACCGCTCCGCGAGCAGCAAAACCATCAGTGCGTGCATCGCCAGGACGGAAAAAAAGAAAACTTTGCGCATCGTTGGCTCAAGACCGGAACCAGGGCCGCCCATCACTACCGGTTGAGGGTGCTGCGTACGCCACCATCGAATTGAAAAATAGACGAGCGGAACATCGAGGAACGCGAAAATACCAAAGAGCGCACTGAGCAACGCGCGGCGGTCTGGCTCCGCAATGAGAGTGCGCAGAAGCAGGTAGGAAATATAAAGCAGCCACATCACGAACGTGGACGTCAGCCGCCAATCCCAGGTCCACCAGATACCCCATACCGGGTGAGCCCAGATGGGTCCGGTGATCAGCACAATCGTAGTGAAGGCCAAGCCGACTTCCGCCGCTGAAACACCCAGCCAATCCCAGTTCGGCTGGCGCCGCCAGACGTAGAGCAGATTCCCGAAGAAGCAGATGAAAAAAGCGGTCATGCCGGCCCAGGCGCTCGCGGCGTGAAAATAGAAGATTCGCTGGATGGGCCCCATGGTGCGTTCCATCGGAACCACGTAAAAGGAGGCGAAGGCTGCCGCCACAACCAAGCCTAGGGTTACAAGCCCGAGGATCGCGCGTTTTGCCATTGCAGATTATTCCTCCAATAGATATTCGCCGAAAAGCCATAGCGCCGTCAAAAACACGACGTCGAATCCGGCCAAAAAACCGAGCCAGCTCCCCTCGAGCGCCGGCTTCTCTGCCAGCAGCGCTGCCGTTGCCTCCGTGCTGGCGATTAGCACGGGTGTCAGCAGCGGCAACAGCAGCAGCGGCAACAGTAGCTCCCGCATCCTGGCTTGCGCCGAGATTGCTGAAAAAGCCGTTCCCGGAATGGCCACGCCCACGCTGCCAAGAAAGAAAACGAGGACTAGTTGGGGGAAGACCCCCAGAATGCGGACATTGTAAAGAACCGCGAAGACTGGGAGCATCAGCACTTCGGTCACCAGGAGAAAAACCGTATTGGCGACGAGTTTGGCAAAAAAAATGGCAAATGGATCGCTCACTGACAGTCGCAGCGCGCTCAGCGTATCGTTGGTCTGCTCTCGCAGAAAGCCAGGCTGGAGCATCAGCGAAGCGGCGAAAAGAAAAGCCAGCCACAGCAGTCCTGGTCCAAAGCGGCGTGATTCGCCTACGGATGGATCGAAGGTGAAGCTGAAGAGCACCACAATCATGAGAATAAAGACCATGGTGGTAATGAGCAGCTCGCGCGAGCGAAACTCCGTGCGGAGTTCCTTGCCTAGCAGCACCGCGGTATTGGAGAGCAGCGCCATTCACGCGTTCGCAAAGGCCAGGATCGAGCGAAAATTTGCGCCACTGCGCGTGTCGGCGACCACCGCGCCGGCATCCAGCCGGATCGCCCGCGTCGCCAGGTTGGAGACCTCGGACTCGCCGTGCAAGCTCATCAGGATGGTGCGGCCCGAATCTCGCAGTCCGCGCAGCGTCTCCGCAAACCAGCTCACTCCCTGCGGGTCAAGACCTGTCGCGGGCTCGTCGAGAAGAATCACCGCGGGTTCATTCAAGAGCGCCCGCGCAATGGCCACGCGCTGGCGCATCCCGCGGGAAAATGTGCGTACCAGTGAGTTCCGGCGCTCTTCGAGCCCCACCTCCCGGAGCAGCTTTTCGGCGCGCGCGGCGGGGTTTGCAATGCCCTGCAGTCTTGCGAAGAGTAAGAGGTTTTCTTCCGCTGTCAGCTCGTCATAAACCATCGTGGCGTGAGCCACAAAACCGGCTGCTTGCGGCGTCTCGCCGTTTGCTCCGCCGCCATTCACGAAGCTCACCGTTCCAGCCGAGGGTCTTGAGAGCCGCGCCGCGATTCGCAGCAGCGTGGTTTTGCCGGAACCGTTCCGCCCGGCGAACACTACGCATTCGCCCGCGGAAATTCCGAGCGATACTCCCCGCAGCGCATAAAGTCCGCCAAACCGTTTGTCGATCTTTTCGAAGCGGATTCCTGTAGGAGAAAAACTCGGTGGTGTCACCGGTCGGCCTCGGAGATAGGCAGATCACTCCTGGTCTTCAACGCTCAGCCTCGCACGAGATCGCGCAGCACTTTTTCAGCACGCGCACGTTCCTGTGCATACTCTGCTTCGGAGATGGTCCCCGCTTGATGCCGCAGCTCCAGCCGGAACAAGCGCTCCTTAAGCGCATCAAGGCTTGTGCCGATGGCCGCGTCAACTTCGGCCATGCTCGATGCCCCATTTGTAGGAGCCAGAGGCTCCGCCGGCGCAGATACCGCTAGGGGCGTCGTTATCGGTGCAGGTGTGGCAGGTGTTGCGCTCGGCTTAGCTTTTTTCTGTTTCGGCGGCCGAACTTCTTCCGCCGGAGCGGGCGCTCCGGCTACGGCTACAACCGGTTTGCGCCCAAGGAGAACCGCGCCCATCGCAAACAGAACAACAAATCCTGCAATCAGATACCACTTCAATCCATCCAGCCTGCCGGGAACCTGCTGAATGCTTACGCCCGCGCCTTCGCTGCTTCCCTGCTGCGCGTCGCGGCCTTGCTGACCCTGCTCCGCCCCGGCATTCGCATCTGGTGGAGGGGCCGTGCCGGAAACATTCACAGACACAATCGTTCCCGCCGGAACGTCCTGGCGGCCGTAGAGATTCATCCCCTGCTCCTGGCCGCCCGCCACCAAGCCTTCCCCGCTGATCTGCACGCTGGGAGGTGCAGCGACTACCAACCGGCCGCCCGGATAAATTGTGGGAATCTTCACCGTCGCCGCATTTCCGGCATACGGCAGTTCGTAGGAAAACCGCACCGAACTATCGCCCGGCCGAAACGCAAAGGCAATCGCATAGCGGTTCTTCTTCTTGTCGATCGGAAGTTGCACTACCGGCATTCCCGCGGGCCCGGTGGCGGCTACTTGTTGCAGCTGGGCGCCTTCGGGCACCGCAAAATCAAAACTACCTTCAGTTTTGTAGAAAGCCACCGGAGGTTGCGACTTGTTCTCGATTTGATATTCTTCGCCGACAACCATGGTCGCGCCGTTTGGCTGAAAGATCACCACATGCGAAGTAACGTTGATCGTCTTGGCGTCCTTGGTGGGCTCATAAATATCAACCTGCGCCGTGGCCATGCCCGGTGGGACGGCGTGATTGAAATTCACTCCGTGATAGACCGCGCGGACCAGCATCGGCTGCGCGCCAAGGCCCGGGTGCTCAAACGTGAACTCTCCCTGCGCGTCGCTCTTGGAATGCGCTACTTCCTGCATCCCCCCCTGAAGCTGAATCAGGATAAGCTCAATCCCTGCGGCTGCTTTGCCGGTTGTGCCGTTCATTACCGTGCCATGCACGGTCCCGGCTTGCGCGATTGCTAGCGGAGCCAGAACGAGTACGCCCGCCAGAACCACACGCGAAGTGAAACGGCGCCTCATTGCGCGCTCCCATCCGCCGGGCGCGCGCCCCGCGGGCGGCGCACTTGTGCGTCCGTCACCTGATCGATTTCTGCGAGCACCACCGCTGCTTCATTCTCAAGAGCTGTCTTCATCGCTTCGAAGTCACCTTCCGAGTATTTTCCAGAGCGATACTCAAATCGCAGGTCGCGCAAATTGTCGTAGATCGTATCGCGGCGCTCCAGCAGTTGATCCAGCTTGGTGCGGTGCGGCGCAAGGTCGGAAGCATCCGGCTGAATGTAAAAAATGAAAAGCCCGACGGCGATGGCCAGGGCTAGGCACGCCCCCAGGATCGCCCAATCGCCGGAGGCAATCTCAATTACTACAAGTGAATTCAAATCAGCTAGCATTCAGTCCTGCGTCTCGCGTGACGCCTGCGCTTTGGCGCGTTCCAGCAACTCCGCGGAAATGCCTGGGACGCCGCCGGCGGGCGCGGTTTCTTGCGCTGGGCGCTTCCGCCATCGTGAAATCACGAAAATCACCAAACCGGTTCCCAATACCAGGTAAATGCTCGGCAGCCACCAGGCGAGCAAGCTGAAGCCCGTCTTGCGTGGTTCAGAAAGAACGGCCGTGCCATATTCCAGCACGAAACTCTGCAAGATGCTTTCATCGGGGTCACCCTTAGCCACTCTCGCGTCGAGATTCTTCAGCATCATGCCGGAGTTCATGCAGCCAACGTGGTTGCACTGCGTCAGGATTTGTTTGCAATTGCAAATCGTCGTGCCCACGCCACAGATCAGCTTGCCTCCAAGCTGCTTGGCGTGTTCGGTTTGTTGGGCGCCGGCCGGCATAATGAGAAGCGGCACAACCGCCATCACCAGAAAGACGCAAACTGCAGCGTATGCGCGAAGTTTAGTCATGGCCCTCTCTCAAGCTGACGGACGAGGGAAGTCCCTGTGCCACAGGCTGCGCCACCGGCGCCGGCACGCCCGAAAGCACCAGCACAGCGCGGCGATTCGGCAGCATCGCCACTAGCGTTCCGAACACCACCACCACTCCGCCGAACCAGATCCATTTTACGAGCGGATTCAGGTAGGCATGGATCACTGGCAATTCCGTATCAGGGCTATTTCCCGCGTATACCACATACAAATCTTCCTGCAGCGTCGAATGGATCGCCACCATCGTGCCATTCTCCTCGGTAGTCGAGAAGCGCCGCTTCTCCGGGTACAGCATCATGGTGGGTTTGTTGTCCTCGAGCACTTCAACGAGCAGGCGTTGCGCGGTGTAATTCTTTTCCGGTCTGGTATCGAAGCCTTGCAGAACCAAAGTGTACGGGCCGATTTGCAGCTTGTCGCCTTGCCTCATGTCTTTCTGAATATCGCGATTGAATGCCGCGCCGGCCAGTCCGATAAAGACAAACACCATTCCCATATGAACGATGTAGCCGCCATAACGCCGCGTATTGCGCATCGTGAGATCCACCACCGATGCCGCAAATGAAGCTCCGGATCGCGCGCGAATCACTTTTGCCCCGCGATAGAATTCCAGTAAAACCGTGGACGCCACGAACACGCACAAAATCAGGCAAACCCACGAATAGAAGTGGCGGAAGCCGAATACAAATGCAAGCGCGCCGGCGGCTACCCCGATGCCCAGCGGCCATCCAAAATTTCGCTTCAGGCTTTCTGTCGAAGTCTTCCGCCACGCCAGCAGTGGCCCGACACCCGTCAAGAGCAGCAGCAGCAAGCCGGTGGGAATGTTCACCTTATTGAAGAAAGGCGCACCCACGCTGATGCGGTCCCCAGTGATCCACTCGGAAAACACCGGGAAAAGCGTGCCCGAAAGAATGGCCACGCAGGAAACCAGCAGGATCAGATTGTTGAACAAAAAACTCGATTCGCGGGAAACGATCGAATCGAGCTGATTCTCGCTTTTCAGGTAGTCGCGATTCTTCAAATAGGCCCCGAAACACACCAGAATGACCAGGGCGATGAAGCTTACGAACCACGTCCCGATGCTGGACTGCGCGAAGGCATGAACCGAGCTGACTACGCCGCTGCGCGTTAGGAACGTCCCCAGGATGCACAGCAGAAACGTGGTGAACACCAGCCACACATTCCACACCTTCATCATGCCGCGCTTTTCCTGCATCATCACGGAGTGCAGAAACGCCGTGCCTGTCAGCCACGGCAAAAAAGACGCGTTCTCCACCGGGTCCCAGCCCCAGTAACCGCCCCAGCCCAGCACCGCATAGGCCCAGTGGGCGCCGAGCAGAATTCCCATGGACTGAAAAGTCCAAGCAATCATGGTCCACTTACGGGTCAGATGAATCCACTTCTCGCCCGGGTAGCGAGCCAGCAGCGCCCCGAGAGCGAACGCAAACGGAATGGTAAACCCGGTGTATCCGGAATAGAGATTCGGCGGGTGAATCACCATTTCCGGGTATTGCAGAAGCGGCGTCAATCCATTGCCATCGGCGCGCGCGACGTAATGCAGGACGCCATCCGCACCCGGCGATGCCAGCACCTTGAACGGGCTGGCAACGAAGTTGTTCAACGTCAGGAAGAAAATCTGCACGCCGGCCATCACCACACCGACGTACGGCATCAACTCGCCATTCTTGTTACGGTAGGTGACCAGCACCGAAAAAACATACACGGCCAGCAGGAAGCTCCAGAACAGCAGCGAACCTTCCTGTCCCGACCACAGCGCCGCAATCTTATAGAATGTCGACAGGTCGCGATTGCTGTGCGCCACCACATAGGCGATGGAAAAACTATCACTGAAGAAAAGATATTCGAGGCTGAAAGTTGCAAGGAAGATCAGGCAGCAGGCGGCCATCCCTGCTTGCCGCGTACTCTTAACCAGCAGCGGGTGGCGCGTAATGATTGCCGCAATTCCCCCGCCGAATGCATAGACCGCACAAATAAATGCTAAGAGGAGTGCAAATGAGCCGAATACATCCACGGCAACCCCACCAATCCCCCGGAGGTCCCGGGTGCCCTACCTACATCCCGTCCCCTACATCCCACTACGTTCGGCGGCGCTGGGCTTGGCACCACCGGTTCCTCCCGGCGCTGCTTCATACTTGGAAGCGCATTTCG
>Ga0210399_10000673_pt1 | contig 27129 bp, 19 predicted proteins | sample IncBWC14MmetaG_FD_150865 | JGI IMG/M metagenome (GOLD analysis project Ga0210399, IMG submission 150865) | Forest soil microbial communities from Barre Woods Harvard Forest LTER site, Petersham, Massachusetts, United States - Inc-BW-C-14-M | ecosystem: Environmental > Terrestrial > Soil >... | reverse complement strand
GTAGGAGCGAAGCAAGTCGAGGCTTTCTTTGGTTATCCCCTGTATGTTCTTTCCCACTTTCCTCGCGCAATGATCGACGAAGTATTCGACCAGCACAGGAATGTCTTCTCGTCGTTCCCGCAGAGGAGGCATATCAATCGGAAAAACGTTGAGACGGTAGAAGAGATCGCTGCGAAACGTGCTCGCCTGGATGGCCACCTGCAAGTTACGGTTTGTGGCAGCTATCACCCGTACGTTGGTACGGATGGAGCGAGTTCCGCCGACACGCTCAAATTCGTGTTCTTGCAAAACGCGTAGCAAAGCAATCTGGGTTTCGAGAGGAAGCTCTCCCACTTCATCGAGGAAGATCGTGCCTCCCTCTGCCAATTCGAAACGGCCCAGGCGCCGCTGCAACGCTCCGGTAAAAGAGCCCTTCTCATGGCCAAACAACTCTGAGGCGATCAAGTCGCGCGGGACGGCCGCACAGTTGACACAGACAAAAGCTCGTGAGGATCGGCGAGACCGCCTGTGAATGGCGCGCGCAACAAGCTCCTTGCCAGTCCCGGTTTCGCCCGTGACCAAAACGGTGGCGTCCGTGGGAGCAACCTTAGACACAAGCGAGAGTACCTTTTGCAAGGCGCCAGAACTCCCGACGATCTCGTCGCACATCGATCCCTTATCGATTTCTTCGGGCGGGGCGACGCTCTCGTGTTTGAGCCTCTCTTCAGACTGTTTTGGATCCGCCATGATGACCGCGACGCTAGCCATAACCTGCCTCACCGATCTAGGAACGTTGCACGCTTGTTAGACCACTTTGTTCATGTCGCGCATTGTGGAGCCAGCCCCGTCTGCGGACAACCCCAGATAGAGTCGCCGTGTACACCATTTCGGAACACGAGGAATACCCTTTTGAAGTGTGTGAGGACTAACTCCAAAGAGGTATGAGAACTAACTCTTTCGATCTCGAAGGTCGATGCGCTTCCATCCAAAAAGGCGAGCATCGACCGACCAGGCGCCAGGTCCGAGCAGTGCCAGGGCGGCACCGAGGGTTCCCAAGAGGATGTGAATCCACGGATCTCCAGCCTGCGAGAAGATGCTCCACAGCTCGATGATCGTCAGCAGTGTCCCCGCGATGGGTGTCCATAAACCTGCGAGCAACAGTATGCCTGCTCCGGCCGCGAGCACCGGAAGTATGGCCGCTCCGATCGGAGTCCAACCCCTGAGCGTCGTAACCCCATGAACAACCAATGCGATACCTGCAACCAGCCTCATCAACAGAAGGCCGGCGCCAGGCGAACCGTGGGCGAATGTCGAGAAAAGGCGTCTCAATTGATGTCAAGAAGCTGTGGCATAACCCATTCCGGACCATTGGAATCAATGACTTAGGTGGGTTATGCAATATACTCCAGGTTACGAGATTTCCAACGCGGCCTGGAAGCCTCAAAAGGCACGCGCGAAACACTCTTTTGAGTGAGCTAAAACTCGATGATTCCGCGTTTCAAACCGATCATCGCGGCGTGGGTTCGGTCGTTGGCGTCCAGTTTGGAGAGGATGTTTCGGACTTGGCCCTTGACAGTTTCTTCGCTGATGGAGAGTTGCGCGGCAATCTCCTTGTTAGCATTCCCTTCGGCAATCAGCCGCAGCACACGCACTTCTGCCGGGGTCAGCGCGTCATCGGTGGCATGCTCGGCGAGCTGGTAGGAAACCTCGGTGGAGAGCGCCTTTTTGCCGGCATGTACGCTACGGATGGTGTCCAGCAATTCCTTGTGCAAGCTATTTTTAAGCAGGTAACCCCGCGCGCCGGCTTTAAGCGCCCGCAGCACCTGCACGTCCCCAGCATAAGTGGTCAGCACGATGATTCGCGCCTCAGGAAATTCCCCGCGAATCGCGATCATCGCATCGAGCCCGTTCATTTCCGGCATCTGCAAGTCCATCAGCGTGACGTCCGGGTGGTGCGCGCGGAATTGCTGGATCGCCTCGCGCCCATTTGCCGCCTCGGCGACTACACTCATGTCCGCTTGCCCACCCACGAGCGCAGCGACCCCTTGGCGTAGCACTGGATGATCATCGACAGAGAGAATCCGAATTGAGCCGGCATCGGCACTCATGACTTCACTCCGTGTCTCCGCCAGAAAACTTCTCAGCCAGCCACCAACGCCGACGAGTGGGCGGTATCTCATAAGCTCGCGACGCAGGAATCCTCAGCTCGACCTCTGTACCCGAATCGAGTTCACTCCACACCGCCAGCTTGCCGCCCATAAGCCTGGCGCGTTCGCGCATGCCCCGCAAACCATAGTGTCCGGCGCGCCCGTCATCATTCAGAAGCTTCGGGTCAATGCCCTTCCCATCATCCCGGACCCGCAACCGAAGCTGCCGCCTGTCATACCGGATTTCCACTTCGATCCGCTGCGCCTGTGCGTGATGGAATGCATTGCGCAATGCTTCCCCAGCAACCCGGTAGACTTCGTCTCGCAATATAGGGTGGAGGTCACGCGGCGTGCCTTCTACCTCCACATGAAATTCGGCAGCATTTGGATTCAATTCACTGCGCGCAAGTTCTGTTCCGAGAGCGGTTATTGCACTCGCGAGATCGTTGGTCACGGTCGTAGATGACCGTAACCCCTGCACGGCATCCCGCCCGTCGGTAATCGCTTGTGCCGACTGATCGATAGCATCATCTAGTTTTTGCTTGGGCTCGCCCGCCGGCAGTAGGTTGGAAACCGTTTGAAACCGCAGCAACAATCCGTGAAAACTTTGCAGCAGCGTGTCATGCAATTCCCGCGCGACACGCGTGCGCTCACCTACGCGCTCTTCTAGGCGAATATTGAATTCCTTGCCGAGCTGGCGCAAGCGATAGAGGTACACGCACCACACCGAAAGAAGAATTAAGGCGGCGGAGGCAGTCCGAAACCACCACGTTTGCCAGACGGTCGGTTCAACTTCGAACCCGATCGCAGCCTCGGACTCACTCCACAGCCCTTCGCTGTTACAGGCTACGACGCGAAAACGGTATGAATGAGCGCCAAGGTTAGTGTACATGGCTTCCCGGGTTGCAACCGGCTCACTCCAGGAGCGGTCGAAGCCTTCGAGAAAATATCGAAAGCGAATACGCCCGGGCACCGCGAGGCTCAGCCCCGTGTACTCAAACGTGATTCGCCTGGGAGATGGAGGAATTCGAACGGAGCCAGCGAGGTTTACGGGGTTGTTATCGGCGGTGATCGCCTCGATATGAGACAGCGCGGGAACTGAATAGTCCGTGATCTGGGATGAATCAACAACCGACAACCCGCTCCTGAGTGAAAACCAGATCCTGCCAGCTGAATCCGAGACCACCGATTGGCTCCGCTTCACTCCTTCAGTGCTCTCTAGACCGTCGGCCTGGTCATACTCGCGAGCATCGACCGCCTTCACAACACCGCTTACCAGTTTTTCGCGCGGAACGCGCAAAACATGATCTGAGGTCGCGATCCAAAACCTTCCACTCTTGTCCTCCGCCATTCCGACTATTTGTTCGCGCAAAACATCGGGCGCTTCATGAGGAACTTGAAAGCGGTTAGAGGCAAAAAAGGCAAGACCAGCAGACGTTCCACTCCAGAGAGTTCCGGATGAATCCTCGAAAAGGCAGTTGACCTCTGACGAAGGCAAACCCTCTACCGTTGTATAGGTTCTCCAATGGCCGTTTGAAAAAGAACTCAGCCCGTTAGGGGTGGCAAACCACATTGCACCATCGCGGGTTTCGAGGATGGACGAGACAGTATTCGAAGCGAGGCCGTTGGTCGTTGTATAAGTGGTAAAGTGCCTATCTTTGAGTTTGCTGACGCCGGCGTTTAGCGTGCCGGCCCACGCAGAGCCATCGCGGCTCTCATAAACAGCATAGGCACTGTTTTGGGCCAGTCCGTTTGCCTCTGTATAACTCTGGCTCGCTATCGCACCGTTGCGAAATCGTAGACGGGTCAGTCCCCCGCGTTGACGTCCGACCCACACCACATCTGCCCGTCCACTGATGGAATAGACGACCTCATTTGGTGGTATCGATGTAATGGGTTGAACTCGTCCATTCTGGAGAACATACAGCCCACCTTGAGCGGGAGCCAACCAGGTGCGGCCCTCCGGGTCGACATATACAGGGCCATTGTGTTCGAAACGACGATCGCTAGCAGATGAATAAGTTACGAACGCACTGTCCCGAATGCGGCCTAGCCCTCGCGCACCTCCGATCCAGAGATTCCCTTCGCGGTCCTCGAACAGAACGTTAATCCCGCCGTCTCCGCGAAGCTCATTCTCTTCGGAGAACGAAATGCCTTTCGCGTTGATGCGCAGTAGTCCGCGCGTCGTACCCACCCAAATATTCGAGTCACGATCGCGCAGGAAGCTCAAAACCTGGACATTACCGAGGAACGACGGCAACTCGATCCGACGAAAGTCTTTGCCGTTTCCGCGGTATAAGCCCGTGTCGGTGCCGACCCACAACTCGTCACTACCGATCGCCAGCAGACAATTGATCTTTCGGTCGGGCAATCCTGCGTTGACATAGGTAGCTCGCCCGCTCGTAAGAAGAAAGAGGCCATCGCCGAGTGTGCCCAGCCAAATCTTGCCGTCTGCCGTTTCTGCCAGAGAGATTACTGGCGGCGAATCGGGTCCCAATCTCTGAACGTGGTCTTCCATGAAACGGAATGTGCCCTGCGTGTCCGAAACCAGTACTCCGTCGTGGTTATCTTTTGACAGAGCGGTGATTACGCCTGGACCGTATCTGACGCTCTCAAACTTGCCATCCTTTTGGCGTACGAGATCGGCACCCTGTGGAAGGAACCACAGTTTTCCGCCAGCATCCGTAAGTAGTTGCAATATGGGAACTTTCGAAGCGGTGGCGATGGAAGCAAAAGAGACAGGCCTGAAACTAAAGCCGTCGAAACGCATCAGGCCCCTGTCGGTTCCAATCCAGAGGTATCCATCGGCAGTTTGCGCGATGCCGTTGACCCCGCCGCCGGGAAACCTGGTTTCGGTGGTCCATTGTTCGCGGACATACTGCGAAGGCAGACGATTGGGATCGAGTGCACATGCATCGGTGACAAGGCCCGCTAGCACGACTCCAATGAGAATCCATCGAGTTTGCTGCAGCCGGCAAATCACGGGAGGTACTCGAATTTGTCGATTATGACCTCGTTTTCGTCTTTCAAGGGGATGTGGCCTTGATGAAATACATACAAAGCGATGCGCACCGATTCGCCCCCCGGGGAAGGCGCACCGGAGGTAAACACGTGCTGATTAATGACACGGCCCCCTCCTGCATTCCCCGATCCTGCTGCCGTCGAAAACGTTACTTTCCCTGGTTCCCACCGAAACGAATGTGTGTAGAGACCAGGCGGTACCCGAAAGGCGACATAGTTAGCTGGAACATAGTAAGGCTGGACGACATAATTGAGGTTGGTATTATCAAGGTATCCCCAACGACCAAGCTCAACGTCCAACTCGCGCCGGTTCCTTTCTGTGCCAACGCCGTCCCAGCTGATTAGCGTTAGAAGAGCAGAAGGTTCGAGATGAGAGACATCGCGCACCTGGAACCTGTATGTTCCGTATCCCAGACTGCGCGTGAGCTTCAGCTCCGCCGCAGTCCAGTTTCCCGGGCTTCCCGAAATACGAAGATGCAGTGCACCCCTTTCGTCCGTCCAAACGTTCGCAGGATCGAAAAAGTTTCTCGACCCAGCGCGGAAAATTGGCCCGGTGCTCGTCGTCCACTCGTAACCGCTAAAGTTCAGTATCTTCGGCGACGACGGGAGTACCGGCGCGGGGCCTTCCCCGCTAACAACTGCCAGCGCCACCACGCCGTTGCCGACGATCGGTAACGATTCAGTTTGTTCAGGCGGATTGTAGGTTGGATCAACCAACAGAGCGGCATATTGTATTCCCAAGTGGACTGAAGCTTTCCACCGGCCGTCAGCTTCGATATTCGTAAACGGCTGACCTGATTGCCGGCACACTTGCCATCGTCCGTCTGTCTTTGCGTACATCACGATTCGCTGCCCGGGTCGAGCCTCTGCAGCACGACCTTCGATTATGTCTTTCTTGTAGTCACCATCTTCGATTATGTCTATTTGGTAGTGGCTCTCCTGAGCGGCGGGGACCTTGCTGAAAACAACCGTTGAAGCTGAATTTTTTGGTGAAGAGTGGCATCCGGTCAGCACAAAGTACACCAACAGCACTGAGAATGCTGCGGTACGTGCGACTATGTGCGGGCGCGACACCATCGATCTCCGTCACGATTCGAAATAAGGCGGCCAGGGCTGCACCCACCACGTCCCACTGTGCACGTGGATAACGATCCGCTGTCTTGGGTGAGCGTTTCTGACGCGCCCTGCGATCGAATCGATTCTCTCTCGCCCACCCTCTGCCGCGGGCGGAATCTTGGTTAACTCCAAGGAGGGACTATCGGTGCTTTTCTGGGAATGGCATCCCTGACATGCAAAGTTGAGCCCCAGAGTGGCTACCATGAGGATAAGCGTCCGTGCGAGCTTCTTCGGCGCAACGCTTACCGCGCGCCCTGCAGTGCCTCGAGGGTACCTTCTTGCGAGCATGTCAGACACCAGGATTTTAACGCTGAGGATATAGCAAGCCTGTGCTGTGAACAAACCTCAATCGAGGTTCTCTGGACACTCCACTGAAATAGCGGTGAACAGGTCGGAACTAATCCCGCTCGATCCGTTCTGGTCGTTGACAGCCTCTCTCAGTCCCTGCTTACAACCGAGATATTTTTCTGCAGTCTGCACAGAAACATGGCCCAGCAGAAATCGAATTTGTTCCAGTTGACCGCCCGCGCCGTGGCAGAGACGAGCACATGGCCTTCGAAGGTCGTGCGGTGCGAGCTTTAGCCTGCGAAGACCTAGTGCCGGGACGTCAATTCGTAAACCGTGAGGCCGCCAACGACCGTTTCCAGTACGTGCACGTTCGCAATGTCTTCGGCTGGGATTTTCAAGGGGTCGCGATCAAGGACGGTGAGATCTGCGAATTTACCAACCTGCAAGGAGCCTGTGACGTCGTCTTCGTGGAGTTCATAGGCGGCGTCAATCGTGGCGGCTCTCAGAACCGCTTCGCGCGAGAGGCCAGGGTCTTCTCCCAACCTACCGTGGAATTCCGGTGGGGCGCTGGGCGCATTCGTGCGTGTAACACCGACCTTCAGGGCAAACCATTCGTCGAGCGCATCCACGGGCCAATCGCTGCCGAAGGTGATGCGCGCGCCAGCGGCTGCCAGCAACCCCGCGGGTTCGAGGATCTTCATGCGTTCTGGGCCGAAATAGTTGGTTAAACCGATGGTGTCGCCGGCGGGCTTTTCCCACTGGAACGAGAGAACCGGAATGGTGTCGAGCGCTTTGAATCGTGGAAAGTCGGCGGGGCTGACGATCTCGTCATGCGCAATGGCGGGACGAACATCCACACGACCAATTTGTTTGCGCATTGCTTCCACGGCATCGAGGGCTGCATGCACCGCACCATCACCATCAGCGTGCATGTGGGGATCAATGCCAGCCCGGCCCAGCCGCACCAGAATTTCCGCGAGCGCCTGAGGTGGAAAATAAACGGACGGTCCGCGATTCTGACCGGGCACCCAGTGAGGATTCTCCTGCGTTCCCGCATTTACACGGTACGGTTCCAGCACGGCGCCCGTCAGTGCCGGCGCCGCGATCACTCCATCGAGGAACAGCTTGGCGTTCCGTACGGTAATGCCGGGCTTCGCCTTTATCGCGCCCTGGTCATACTGTTTCTTATAACCAACCACCTTCGCCACCGCGCCGACCGGGTCGCTTCCCTGCGCGACCTCGATCAGCGGAGCGAAGTGCCCACGGACCGTAAGTTGCCCCGCAGCCTGTACCGCCGTAAATGCTGACAGGTCCTCGGGAGCGGCATCGGCATCCAGGAACGAGGTGACGCCCTGACGGTTGACGGTCTCCTGCGCCGCCTTCGCGGCAGAGACGTTCTCTTCGGGAGTCGGCTTTGGGACCAGATCGGAATACACCGCATAGGCGGAGTCCTCGAGCAACCCGGTAGGATTGCCCTTCGCATCGCGCCAGATCTTTCCGCCCGGGGGGTCGGGTGTAGCGTTCGCAATTTTTGCGAGAGCGAGCGCCCGCGAGTTCGCCAGCACGGTGTGTCCGAAGGAGGAGCGCACGATGATCGGACGCGATGTTTTTAGCGCGTCGAGTGTGGCGCGGCTGGTCTTGACGCCCGCCGGACGCATGCTCTCTTGGAACCAATTGACCACCTCCAACCAGCCGTCGGGTTCCTGGCTCCGCGTCCTGTCGAGGCAAGCTTGGACGCGCTGTTGCAGTTCCTCCACAGAGAGCGAGTCGTAATTCAGACTGCACTGCCGCAGCCTTAGTCCCCCTTCCAGGGGATGCAGGTGGCCATCCACGAGTCCCGGCATAAGGAAACCGCTCTTGAGGTCCGTGACTCTTGTCGCAGGGCCGATGAAGCGAATGAGGCCTTCATTGCTGCCGACATAAACGATCCGACCGTCGCGGATAGCTACCGCTTCGGCGACGGGGTTCTGGGCGTCGGCGGTGAACACCGTCCCGTTGCGGTACGCGCGATCGGCCGGGGTATCTGTAGCGAGGCACGAAGCCACAACTAACGATATGCCGAACAGGTGGAAGGCGACGAATCGAGTCATGGTTGTGAGAGCAACCTTCAATGTGCGGATTCTACCAAGCCCCGATACTTCATCATCGGCTCGACGCTGGGGTCTTTGCCGCGCCAGGCTGCATACATCTTCGCCAAATCCTCGGTGTTGCCGCGTGACAATACCATCTGCCGGAACCGGTCGCCATTCGCGCGCGTCAGGCCGCCGTGTTCTTCAAACCATGCATACGCGTCATCATCAAGCATCTCCGACCACAAATAAGCATAGTAGCCGGCGGAGTAGCCACTGCTCCAAATGTGGCTGAAATAGCTGGACCTGTAGCGGGGCGGCACGGCGGCCAGCTGCACATTCATTTTCTCAAGCGCCTGTTTCTCGAACGCATCCGGTTGCTGCAGCGGCGCACTGGCCGGAAGAGTGTGCCACTGCATGTCGAGTTCCGCGGCCGCGACTAACTCCGTCAACTTGTATCCCTGGTTGAACTTCTCGGCCTTTTTGATTTTTGCCACTAAGTCGGCCGGCATGGCCGCTCCCGTCTTGTAATGCTTGGCGTAGTGCGAGAAAACCGCGGGATAGAGGGCCCAATGTTCATTGAATTGCGACGGAAACTCTACGAAATCTCGCGCTGTTGCAGTGCCGGACATACTTGGATACTCGGTGTTGGCAAACATGCCGTTTAGCGCATGACCAAACTCGTGGAACATCGTCGTCACGTCCGTAAAGCTGATGAGCGCCGGCTCGCCCGCCGCAGGCTTCGGCAGATTCGCGACGTTGTAGACCACTGGCATCGTGCCCAGAAGCTTTGACTGTCGAACGAAACTGCCCATCCATGCGCCACCGTCCTTATTGTCGCGCTTAAAGTAATCACAATAGAAGAGCGCCAGCGGCTTGCCGTCCGCATCGGAAACCTCGAAGACGTGCACATCCGGTTGGTACACCGGGAGGTCCTTGCGTTCTTTAAAGGTGATCCCGTAAAGCTGATTGGCCGCGTAGAAGACGCCGTTTTCGAGCACGTTGTTTAACTCGAAGTAGGGTTTGACCTCCGCCTCGTTCAGATCGTACTTCGCCTTGCGCACCTGCTCGGCGTAGAAGTCCCAGTCCCAGGGTTGGAGGGTGAAGCCGCCCTTCTGTGCATCGATGACATTTTGGATGTCCTTGCCCTCACTGGTTGCTTTTGCGGTCGCCCCCGGCACCAGCGCATCCATGAACTTCAAGGCGGCCTCCGGGGTCTTCGCCATCTGGTCCCCGAGCTTCCACGCCGCATGATTGGCGTAGCCGAGCAGTTGTGCCCGCCGCGCACGTAGTTGCGCCAAGTGCGCGATGTCATCACGCGTATCGTTGGCATCGCCGTGCTCAGCTCGGTTCCAGGATTTCCCAAAAAGGCCCGCGCGCGACGCGCGGACAGCGAGAAGGCCAAGGTCCGGCTGCTGTGTCGTGTTCTGCAGCGGGAGCACATAGCCATCCTGTTTGCGACTCTGCGCGGCCTGCGCGGCAGCAGCGATCTGCGCGTCGCTCAAGCCGGCAAGCGCATTCCTATCCGAGGTTGCGTAGGCCGCGTCTTTTGTAGCAGCAAGCAGCTTCACCGAAAACGCATTCGAGCGTGTCGAGATTTCCTCGTTTAACTTCTTCAACTCGGTTTTGTCTGCCTCCGAGAGATTTGCACCAGCGCGAACAAAACCGTCGTAAGTGACCTCCAGCAGTCGCAGTGATTCAGGATTGAGTTTCAAACTTGCGCGCTGCTCGTAGATCGTGGCCACACGAGCGAAAAGCTTCGCGTTCAAATAGATGGCATCCTGGTGCGCTGCCAGCCTAGGCGCCTCTTCGGTCCGCACTTTCTGCAACACGGGATTCGTATTTGCTCCGGTGACCCCACGGAACGCGGCCATCGTTCGCTGAAGGAGCTGCCCGGTCTTCTCCATGGCCACCAAGGTATTGTCAAACGTCGGCACTGCCGGATTGTCCGCAATCGCCTGCATCTCAGAGAGTTCTTCGGCCATGCCCGCCTCGGTTGCTGGCTGATAGTCCTCATCCTTGATCTTGTCGTAGGGAGGCACATGAAATGGCAACGTACTCGGCGCATAAAACGGGTTCGACGGCCCGAACTTCGCACCCGCGGCCACGGCATGTGTGTAGATGGTACCCAATGCGATGGCACCCGACGAAATCAGAACAGTTATGTGTTTCAGCATAGTTTTCCTCGGCCATTACAGCAGAGCGTGATTATTTCTGGAAATCCCGAAGACCGATTGTAAGAGACCTCCCTGATCCGCCACAATGTGTGCGGGCCGGATATATCGACCTTGATGATGCGCATGTTGATTTTCCGTCGCAGGGTATGGCCGGGCGTGACAGGGGATATCGGTCGGCTCTGAAAAGAGAGTTGCACTTATCCACGATACGGAGCACTTGGCGACGCCAGTTTGGAAGGGGCCGTCCGATTGGGACGAAGAGAATGCCGCTTAGGACCCCAAAATCGCGTGAGTGATTTCCGCCCACCATGCTGGATTGATCCGCCAAGTGTAAATCGCAAGACTCTGTATAACGATCATTGCGGGCAGCGCGTAGAGATACACCTTGTGGACGCGCTTGTCCACGACCCAATCACGCACCATGCCGAGCGCGATCAGACAGTCTAAGGCGAAGTAGAAGAGGCTGTGGTTGAACATGAAATCGAATCGGCCGATGGGTGCGTCCATAAGTTGGCAACTCGCTAGGAAGACCAGCCGCCGATGGAATTCCGGCTTCTTTCTCCCGTAAATTGCCATCGCGATGCATGAGCCGAAGGTGATTACGTCGGCGAATGGAACCGACACGAAAGCATCTGCGTCCTTCTGATGAAGGACAACGGTATCGAAGCGGGCCATCACCACCGCGATGGTGCAGCCCAACACAACCATCACCGCGGCCAGCCCCACTCCAAACCAGCCGAGCAAGCGGTGCACGCTGACTTTCCGCGCGCGCACCAGAGCCGACTGAGCGATAAAGAAGACCACCCACATTGAGAAGGCGGCGCCGTGTATCCACAAGAGCAGCGGCCTTGGCGGGTTGGCGTGGAACAGGTTGGCGTTGGCCGTGCGGCTGAAGCCCACAATCACAACCGCGGCCAATACCAGCGACATGCAGAGATAGAAATACCGGCTCAAGAATGTCTTGAACGGGTTGGTGGTGCTTGCTGCTTTCTCAATATGAGGAGCTAGCCCTACGTTTGAAATGGCCAAAGAACTTTGCCCCCTGAGAGCGCTGCAAATGTGAATCTTTACGCAATGTTGCGAAAAAGGGCCGGTATACGAAATGCGGAGTGGCGGCACTATAGCGGTCAACAGGGGAAAGTGTCAAGAAAAAGCGCGCAAGGTTCTGATAAACGCTGCAAGCTCAACCGGTCGATGCAACACTATTTGAGCAGCTGATTGGACAACGCTTCCTTTTAAAGAACCGGAGTGTCTGGCTGTAATCAATCGCAGCGTAGCTTTGAGCGCTTTGTCGCGCCTTATACTCGTTCGGGAGGTGGGAAACCCGCTATTGCTGCGCCGGGGTCCAACTGGGATCGGGATCGAACTCGGTCATCGCGGCTCCGGTTTGCGCAGTGGCGCTGCCCAAATCCTTCTGGAGCAGCACGCCATCCTGGTTGATGATGAATGTCATCACGCCGGAGTTGCGGTATTCAGCGGGATAGGCGACGAAAGCAAAACCGCCGGTCATCTTTCCATCGACGATGTAGTCCTTCGCGCCGCCGGGCGCGTGACTGCCCTGGCGAGTAAGCATATGGAAGTAGTAGCCGTGGAACGGCGTATGCGAACCCGGCTTCAGGTTATATCCTTCGTCGGTGGCGAATGCCGCCAGTGGTCCGAGCGGGCTTTTGGGTTGACCTTCCGACGACTCCCAGTACAAACCGTTCTGCTTGCCGGCGTCACTGATGAACTTTACAGCGAACTGGTGCGTGCTTCCATCATCGTGACGCTCTGAGTAGTACTCAGACTGAGCGTCAGCCAGCGCCATACAAACGTCCATGATAGCCAGTTCGTTTCGGCCGATACGCCGGGCCAGAATCTCCTCGCTGCCCGCGGCCACGTCGAAATACCACTGTCCCGTGCCATTCTTCTTCAACGGGATCGGGAAAGCAAAATTGTCTGCTCCGATCAGCAGGATTTGGGACTCGTCAGGCATCTTGCGCCAGCGATGCATCACGCCATAGGCGGCCACAAATTGGCCGGCGGTATTCTTGTCCTGTACGGGATCGCCGGAGAGAATGATGTCTTTCGAGTTCGGACCAAAGACTGCGACAATCGAGTTTAGATCGCCTGACTTCACCGCAGCCAACAGCCCGTTACCTGCGTCGTCGGGTGAAGCGAACACCTGGTACGAAGGCTTCGCGGCGTTGTTGCATCCAACAAACAGAATGAGCAATACCAGTAGAAGAAGACGATTCCCAATATCGATTGTGCGCGTTCCTCGCGACATGCCGATCCTCCAAAACTTGGACTATAAGCGCTTCCACAAATGCACTTGACTTCACCTCGTTTGCAGCGGCCCCGTCGGCGTTAGTTTCACCTGCGACCACCCCAGCCACCGCTACGTCCCATGCTTGACGAACCACGAGCACTGGCAGACTTGGATTGCCATCCGCCACCCCCGCTGCTCATCGCTGATGAGCCGCCGCTCTTCTCCTGCCCGCCCCAGCCGCTGGAACTGGATTTGTTGTAACTGGACGTGCTCGGGCTTCCGCTCTTCTGGTCCCACCCGCTGCCCGTATTGCTGTAGGTTTTGCCGTTTGCCGCTGCATACTTGTCGCCATTTGCGGTTTGGCCCACGGCGGCGCTGTTGCCGTTCTTGCCCGTCGCGCCATATGCAGAGGCACCGGTCGAACTGTGCATCTGGCCCGTGGTTCCGTTAGCGTTGGTTTGATGCTGGCTGTCTACGGTGGTGCCGTTTTTCGAAGCCGTCGAGGCTCCCGCGCTCCCATAGGCATTGGAAGTTTGCACAGTGGAGCCGTATGCTCCTGTTTTTGGGTTGTACGCCTGGCCAGCGCTGGCGCTGCCGTAACCGTTTGAGACCGTGCCGCCACGCGCGTAAGTCCCGGTGGACGGATTGTACCCACTTGACGCGTGAGCGCTGCCGCCGTAGGCTCCATACGCGGACGCGCTGGAACCATAGTATCCGCCGTGCCATGCGCTGTTTCCGTAATACGCGCCACCGTGATAGACCACTGTCGTCGTGCCGTGCCAGCCACAACCCCAACTGCTATATCCCCAGGCGTAAGAGCCGCCGGCCATCATGGCCCCGACCGCAACGCCGACTCCAAACGCGACCACCGCCGTCGCAGCGACGGGAGGCGCGACGTATGCAGGAGTCACGTAGGGATAGCCATAGACCACAGTGGGGTTGTACACCGGAACGTAAACCACCTGCGGGTTCACCGGTTGAATCACGATCACTTGAGGCGATTGTTGCACGACAGAGAGTTGGGCTCCTGATTTCAAGTTGCCGGCAGCCAATGCTTTCGCACGCAACACTTGAACTGCCGCCATCACGTCGGCTGACTGCGTGTGATACGCCTCTCCCAGCGATGAAGTCCAAGTAAGGTTCGCCGCCAGGTTGCCAAGGACGGATGGAAACTGTGTAAGAGCCTTCACACTGGGGTCCCAACGCTGCGCATCGACGGCCTGCATCAGGGTTGATCCGGTGAGATTGCTGTGCTGCTGGAGCCAGCCGGCAGCCTCAGCAACCTGGTCCGGATAGGTCGCGGAGGAAAGGACCTGCGCTACGAGGGCATCCGGGTAGAGCGCGATGGGCGCTACCAATTGTTGCAACTCTTCCGCAGTTAGCGGCACGCCTTGTCCCGAATACCCCGATTGACCTGATTGAGCTCCCGCTTCGAAGGGCGCGGCGCCCATAAGCAGCAGAACGGACAGCGTTGTCGATAAAAGTTGTTTCGTGAGGGTCTTGAACATTTTATTCTCTCCGCTTCTTCTTTCCGAATCGGGTGTGTACGCACCTGACGGTACTTCCACGGAATCAGACCGCACTCGTCGTAATCTTACGGGCGTTGCGATTATGCCAGTTATGGCGGGGGAGCGGAATTGTCAGAAGTGACAGTGCCTGATTGACGCCGCGGTCTCAGGCTGGAGGGAGATTCAGCAGAAGCCTCGGACGGAAAAGGACTCCGCTGACTCATAGCAACGCCATAAGTGATAGACCTGATCGCCCTTGGAAACAGAACACCTGGAATCGCACTTAATTCAGGTCATCGTTTTTGTAGTACTTGGTGCCCGTCGCGCTGATTTCGACGGCCAAGCCCTTGTCCGTCAATTGATACATCCAGACTCCGTCCGAGACCGCCACCGCTCCGGCCATCGCGCCGCCTTGGTCCTCGGTCTTGGCCGCGACTGTAGATTGTCCACCAAATTCCCAGCCAGAGTTGACGAAGCTGTCGAAGACCTTTTCGTTGTCGAATATAAAGACAACGCGGAATTTATCTACTCCCATTCCGAGTCCGGCCTGAGCCTCGAGCATCTTCATAAAAATCTCGTGCTTGTTCCTGTTGTTGACGGCGATGCCTTTCCCGCTGCCAGTGCCGCCGAAAAGGATTTTGACTCCCAGATCGCTGAATACCGCATAGCCAAATGCGTGTTTGACTGCTGCTTCGGTCTTTGGCTCGGCTTTATAAAGGCGCTGAAGGGTGTCTTGGGCCATATTCCGAATCTGCGTCTGCTGCTTTTCTTTGTCGGTCTCGGCGGCGGGTGTCGCCAACGCTACTGCGCAGGCCAGCAGCACAAGAAAGATGACTCTTGCTTTCGGGGCTCCCCAAACTGTTGCGATTTTCACGGTCTTGCTCCTTATTGCTGATTTCACGAATTCGAGGATTATGTTTTCACTCACGCGGGCTGGCTATTCCTTAAAAACCAAGGGAGGACCGCTGACGCGCTTCACCTTGAGGTCGACGCTGACCTCGACGCGGTCGGCGATCTTGATGAATGGAATACCTTTGTTCATTCCGTAGTCCTTCCGGTCGAAGGCCATTGTCCCTTTGATTTCGCCTACGCCTGACCCCTTGACGCCGGTAGCCGTAAACGTCAGCGTCTCGGGTTTAGACACTCCGCGTATCGTAAAGGTCCCCGGAATATCAAAAGTCATGGGGCCGGTCTGCACAACCTTGTCTGAATGAAACGTGATCAACGGATCTTGCTCGACGTCGAAGAAGTCTTTGCTCTTCAGCTTGCCGTCCTTCATGCCGCTTCCGGTATTCACGCTGTCGGCCTGAATCTTGATGTCCAAAACACCTGTCGTGACGTCCGTAGAGGGATATGTCAGGGTCGCATCCCACTTATCGAACTTACCTTCCAGGGCTACCGACGCCTTCACGCTGAAATTCACCGAGCTTTCGTCCTTCGTAAACGCCAAAACAGGAACCTGTGCTCGGCTTAAAGACGGGAACACAGCAGACGCTATTGCCACCGCCAGAATCCACTTTATCGACTTCATCGGGTACATCCTCCTTTTCGCTTTCATCGCTTACGGATTTTTTCCTTGTTCAATATTCTTCCCGTGCTAGCCCCTATTTCGCGACCTTGGCCTGTTCTAATGTGAGTTTGTAGGCGACGTAGTATTTGTAGATATTGCTGACGTACTGGACGGTTTCTTGTCCGACGCCTTTGGCCACAACGAGTTCGACATTTCCGAACCATACGTCGGGATTCAGTCCTTGGCTCGCTGCCGTCTTCCGCAGGCGTGCAATCCTGGTTGGGCCAGCGTTGTACGAGGCGAAGACCATCAGGGTTTTGTTCAGAGCGTCAAGGTTGTCGTCCTTGAAATATGTGTCCGCGATGTTGCGCAGCATTTTGGCGCCAGCCTGGATGTTGCCTTCGGCGGTGTGTACATCGGAGATGCTAATGGGAGGGGCAGCTGCGTATTTGGGGATCACCTGCATAATCCCCACCGCCCCGCTCGGATTCTTGCGATTTTGGTCCAGGAGAGACTCTTGATAGCCCTGTGCGACCAACATCAGATAGTCAAAATCGTATTCACCCGCGTATTTTTGGAAATAGCGGACATACGCTTGAAACTTTTTCATTTCCTCGGTCGACGTGGAATCTTGCACCCACTTGGTTTTTTGTAGGTAGCGCGTGACGAGGGTGTTGCCGAAAACCGTGCCCATCCGGTGGTTCTTGATGAACTCATTCAACAGTGCTTGCAGCTTTGGACTGTCCTTGCGTAATGCAAATGCCAGTTCGCCGTCCTCTTTCAGGACCATGTCCGGATGCAGGGCCAAACCGGGAAGCACCTTCGACCAGAATTGGGCACGAATGTTCAGGGTCACGGTGGCGGGAATCAAACCGGCGTTGACCATCTCGAGTAGATCCTCGTCGGTGAGATTGGGGTCTGCACTTTTCACCAGGATAGGTGGTTTGCCCGCCTTCTGAAGGGATGCGCTCAGAGCCTGCAGATTTTCGGCGTACACCGTAAGCGGATTGACGTATACCTCTTTCCCACTCAGGTCTTCAAGAGTGACGATGGGCGGCGCCTTGGGCCCCGTTACAACTACCTGTTTCACGTCTTTATCAATCGGAGTGGTGAACAGCACGAGCTTCTCGCGCTCTGGAGTTACAATCACTCCGTAGGCGACAACATCACCTACGCCCTCCATGAGGGCGCGTTCCAACTGCTCAGGCCTGACCGGAATATACGTGACACTAATCTTCACGCTGCCGGTCTTAAGCTTCAGGTTCGCGTAGCGCTGAAACTCCTCCATCGCTTCGTAGAAGATTCCCTGCGGATGGCCATTGTCGTAGAAAAATCCAGAACGGCTGGGCACTACCAGCGCACGAATCCTATGCCTTTTTGCCATGATACCCAAATCGCCGAGGTGGCGATCGAATGTGGTTGGCAACGCCAGCGCACCGCTTGTTTGCTCCGCATTTTTGTTAGGAACTGCCGCGGCCTGCGTATACTCTGCGTACGGGTCTGCTGGCGCGCTCCAGCCGACGCAAGCAGTAAAGCCAAAGGCTGTGGCTATGACGATCGTCAGTCTCGCGCGTAAATCCAACATTCACCACTTCCAATCAAACACAGAAACGTTCTCGACGAAGACCCGACGCCAGCGTCGAATCACTGCGCAGTCGGGCAACGCCAGATCACTTGAGGTTGATCGTCGCACCGATCACTAAGCCCGGCATATCCACGTCGTAGACAAATTGGGCGTTTCCATTCGGTCTATAGTTCACGCTTAGATACCGATACCCGGCCAGCACAACGCATTTGCGGCTGACCTTGTATCCGAGAAATCCCCCGACTTCGTAATCGGAGCGGGCAGATCCTCCGCCAGCATCGCCTGCAACTGCTACGAACGCTTTCGGACTGAGAAAAACTTGAATTCTTCCACCCCCAATGGCGTCGACCCAATTCGCTGATCGGGAAAAACCACCGAAGACTTGAGTTGGTTGCAAGCTGAGGTCGGTGGAAAGGTGCCAGTAACGGATCCCAAACAACGCATCTACTTTCACTCTCTTGCCATCCGCTAGGCGATAACCGAGTTTTGGGGCTAACATCGTCTCCGTCATCTTTGCCTTAATCGATTGCACACCCAGGTCATTCAGCGGCAGTCCTTTATCGTCGGAGAGCTTCATCCACATAAAGTCAACGGGCATGAGCACACGGTTGTAGCGCGTTTCTAGCACGCCCATGGCTCCGATATTGAGATAATTGAAAATGTCGCCGAAGCTGGCATGCACGCCTGCGTCATGGCCAAGAACTCCCGAAGTGCCGTTCACGCCGGCAAACCAGATATACGGAGTAATGCTGACGTGCAAGCCATCAGAGGGAGAGGTCTGATCTGTAGCCTGCGGACTTGGTGTTGAGGCTTGAGCGTAAACAGTTGCTCCGGAAATTAACAGCAGGAAACTCAAAGCCGAAGGCAAGAAGAGGTATAGATGCAATTTGCGAGACGATTTCATGTACAACTCCCTTCGACTTTCTATTCTTCTGTCTCAATCAACGATCTTGTTGTGTCCAAAAAATACAAATACTGCCAGCTCTCGCGGGGGCGGCGCGATGAGCCCGTCACAGGGTTGAAACCTGAAACCCAAGTTGTGTCGATATTGGTGCTAGCGGTCAGTGGGAGTAATTGTCAAAAGTAACAGCCCAGCCCGGCTCGTCGGGCGGCCTTGGAGTCATTTCCTGTCCAGCGAAAAATAAAGGTAAAGAGCCAGGCCAACCTGATTGACCGGATTGTTTGGGCGCTTGCCGGTATTGTTCTCATGTTCATAATAGGTGTTGAATTCGAAGTGTTTGCCCACGGGGAACAGGCAGCCTGCAAAGAGAGCCGTGGTACTCCACTTGCCGTACTGGCTCACGTAGTAGGGTTCGGCCGCGATATATGGAATCAAGTGATAAGAGTAGATCGAAAGAGTTCGTTCTACCGTCAATTTGTTGCGATACCGCCAGGTGAATTGGCCGTCCTTCCAATCGAGATCCGCGCGATTGCGATCCGAGAGGTGAAAACCGGCCTTCATCGGAAAGTTGAAGGTGACCACCGGAATCATGCGATTGTCCGGCGGCGCATTGGGCGCGGCGAGATAGCGGTACCCGACCTCCAGAACCAGGAACCTTGACTTCGCATCGTCCAGATCAAACGCGGTTACCTTTTTGAGCCTGAGCAAGGGCTTCAGATAGACCTGAAGGCTTGGACCGATGGCAAATTGATCGGACTCACCGCCGTCGCGATCATCCTTTGCTTCGAGATAAGTCCGAAAAGTGGAATTCAATGTCAGATGGGCATCCACCTCCGGCAGAAATTGCACGTCCTGCGCGCGCGCGGGTAGGCAAGCGAGCCATACCCCGAGCGCCAATCTCCAAACTGTTTTGTGCACTCGTTTCACTATTCTGGGATTCCGCGCCACGAGAGCGAAAGAGCAACTGACAACTTCGGGGAGGGCGGCCTTCCGAACCGCCCTCACATAGGTTGTCACTATTAGTTGCTGGGGCCTTTGGCCGCTGCTTCCGCTTCGGCCATCCTTTTCCCCATCTCTGCTTTGATTGCGTCAAGGTTGAAGCTCGCGCCCCGTTGCATCGGCGGATACTCGAGGAAGGTTTGGATTTCCTTGCCCATTACCTGCTGGACGAACACGAAGCGCCAGAATTCGTACTTGAACCAATCGAAGTACTGCTGGGCCCCGTCTTTGGTCCCGTTGCCGGGCCAGCCCGTGCGCTCGAACGGATCGAGACGCAGGTTGGTGATGTAAGGCACGTCCGGATGGGTCTTCTCGCCCACCCAGCCTGCGGGTTGGTCGATGAAGCGGAACTTGTAATCGTCAATGCGCACCGCGCCGACCGTGCTTTCGCCTAGGTAGAAGATTTCATGGCGCGCGGACGGGCCTTTGCCGGTGATGGCAGCCATCTGGTTATAGCCGTCCAGATGGTTCTTGTACGTGCGATCACCGATCGTTTTACCCTTCAGCAACTCGTCGTTGATGTTTGGATTACCGGCCGCCGCAACGAACGTGGGAAGCCAATCCAGGCCGGAGAAGATGCCGTTCTGCACGGAGTCCGCCGGTACATGACCGGGCCAGCGAAGGATCGCAGGTACGCGGAAGCCGCCCTCGAAGACTGTTCCCTTGGACTGCGCAAACGGCGTCTGACCGCCATCGGGCCAGGTAAAGAGTTCCGTGCCGTTGTCGGTGGTGAACAACACGATTGTGTTGTCGTCTTCGCCTATGTCCTTCAGCTTGTTCATTACAATGCCGACGTCGTCGTCCAGTTGCGCCATGCCGGCTTCTTCTTCCGACCAGCCATTCTCCGCGGTGCGCAGCGCTTCATACTTCGGAGAGAGGTGCGTGACGATGTGCATGCGCGTGGGGTTGATCCAAACGAAGAAGGGCTTGCCGTCTTTCTTCGCCTTTTCGACGAACTTGATGGAGAGGTCGCGAATCTCGTCATCCACGGTCTCCATGCGCTTGGGATAGAGCGGGCCCCCGTCCTCAATCTTCTGTTTTCCGATTTCGCCCCAGCGGGGCTGGTCTGCCGAGTCAACTTTATCGGTGGCCCAGCAGTGAACCATGTTGCGCGGACCGACGACATTCAAGAGATTCTGCGGATAGTTGGGATGTGCCGGGTCTTCCATCGCGTCAAGGTGATACAAATAGCCAAAGAACTCATCGAAACCGTGGACGCAGGGAAGGAACTCATTCCTGTCACCCAGGTGATTCTTGCCGAACTGCCCGGTGGCGTAGCCCATCGACTTCAGAACCGTGGCGATGGTCACCGCTTCAGCAGGCAAGCCGGTTTTCGCGCCAGCCTGGCCGACTGTAGTCATGCCGGTGCGAATCGGAAGCTCACCGGTGATGAATTGTGCGCGGCCCGCCGTGCAACTCGCCTCGGCGTAATAGTCCGTGAACAACATCCCCTCTTTCGCCATCTTATCGAGGTTCGGCGTCCGCCCGGCCATCAAGCCGCGGTGATAAGCGCCGATGTTCCACATACCGATGTCGTCGCCCATGATGACGACGATGTTGGGCTTGTTCCCCTCCGCCTTCGCGGAAGGCGTCCCGACTGCACCCAAGAACGTCGCCACTATCGCCAATCCCAGGCCAAGTTTTTCAGACCACTTCATAAACGTCCTCGATCTTCTCGATGTTTTTCCGGTTTTCAGATAAGCCACGCACGAATCTCCAAAATCTTCTGCAAGCTCGAGTCGGAGCCTAGTGAAGGTGCGGATCGCGTCTGGATGAAACAGCCCGCGATATTCGCCACCGAATTACATTGCGTTAGTGTCCACTACCCGCGACTCCCGCCTGAATGGCTTCGAGGAACCGGGTCACGCTAATCGAGCCAGATACTTGACTGGGCGGGTACTCCTTGAACGTCACGAGGAACTGTCCAACAATCTGTACGGCAGGAATCAGCGTCCACAGCTTGTCGCCCCACCAGCGACCATAGAGCAATGATTCCGTTTGATAACGCTCCCAGGGATCCGCCCGTAAATTGGTTACCAACGGAACGTTCGTCGAATCCTCTTTGCCGGTGAAGAGGTTACCCTGGATGGTTTTGAAGCTGACTTTCCAGGCGTCGTAGCGCAGGGCGGTAAGGTCGCCGTTGTCCGTGAAGTAAAAGAACTCGTGGCGCGGCCCTTCGGCAACCTCGCCCTTAAAGAAGGGCAGGAAGTTGTAGCCGTCGAGGTGGTTTTTGAAGGTCTTGTTGCCCGCCTTGTAGCCGGTCAAGAGCTTCTCTCTGACGTCCGGTACACCGGCGCCGGCCAACAAGGTCGGCATCCAGTCCTCGCTTGCCATGATGTCGTTGATGATGGTGTTGGGCTTGATGACGCCTGGCCACTTTGCGATCATAGGCACGCGGAATCCGCCCTCGTAGGTGGTTCCCTTCTCGCCCCGGAACGGGTGGTTGCCGCCATCCGGCCAACTGAAAATCTCGGCGCCATTATCGCTGGTGAACAGCACGATCGTGTTGTCGGCAATACCGAGGTCATCGATCTTTTTGAGGATCTCGCCGACCTCCCAGTCCAGTTCCATCATGGCATCGGCGTAAAGACCAAAGCCGCTCTTGTTCTCCCATTTCGGAGAAAGATGAGTCCAGACGTGCGTGCGCGTGGCGTTGTGCCAAAGGAAGAACGGTTTGCCCGCCTTAACAGAGCGATCCATGAAGTCATTGGAACGGCGAACGAGTTCAGCGTCGACATCTTCCATGTTGAACTTGGCGGCCGGGTCCATGTTCGGGTGTGGCGGCAGCGGACCGCCGTCCGCGATCGTCTGCTTGCCAACCTTGCCCCAACGCGGATCTGTGGTCGGGTCATCAACGTCCGTGGCTCTGCACTCCACAATATTGCGCGGGCCGAAACGTTCGCGGAACCCAGCACTCTTCGGATAGTCCCCTTGGTAGGGCTCCTCCATAGCGTTGAGGTGGTAGAGGATGCCGTAGAATTCGTCGAAGCCGTGGACCGTGGGCAAGTACTCATTGCGGTCGCCCAGATGGTTCTTGCCGATCTGCGACGTGGCGTAACCAAGTGGTTTGAGCAGTTCGGCAATCGTCGGGTCTTTGTCCTGCAAGCCTTGTTTTGCGGCTGGCATGCCGACCTTGAGCAAACCGGTGCGGAATGGCGTCTGGCCAAGGATGAATGCGGCGCGTCCGGCCGTACAGGATTGCTGCGCATAATAATCGGTGAAGAGCGCGCCCTCTCGGGCGATTCGGTCAATATTGGGCGTGCGCCCGCCCATCATGCCACGGTGGTACGCACTGATGTTCCACATGCCAACATCGTCGCCCATGATGACGACGATGTTCGGCTTCTTTTGTTGCGCGAAGGCCGCGGGAGCCACAGCGAATCCCAGGATTGTGAAGGTTGTCGCCAGAACAAAAGTTACTCTCGCCATCCACTTCATGAACGCCCCCCTATTTTTCGCTCGATACAAGCCGACATAGCCGATTCCTCAGCTTAAGCACGCGAACGCAACTTCTCAGGCGCACGCATGCTGCTCCGGACGAGCACAAGACGTAATTGTCAAAAGTGACAAGCTATCGGCATGTGTGAGCGCAGGACATCTAGCCTTTGGAAGTTACGAGTGGAAGAGCTAAAACGCGCCACCTGCTGGGAGCAACTGTCTAGATATAGACAGGCTCTGCGGACTGCTAGTTGCCATTCAGCGAGTCTTGTAGCGACGAAAACCGGGAGACAAATTCACGACCCGCAAGCGCCTCATTCATTGCTGGAATCAAGTCGGTTTCCATGAGCACCTTACTTACGTAGCCCAGCCCTCCCGCGGCAAGGCAAGTGGCCAGAATGTCCGTGTCCTCATGGACCGTGAGAAACACGATCTTGGCGCTGCTGCCTCGCCTCTTGAGTTCCCTTGCTACCTCGATTCCACTCATGCCTGGCATCGAGATGTCCAGGACCGCCAGGTCGGGTGCGAGCGCCAGCACGGCATCGAGAGCGGCTTGTCCATCGGACGCCATGCCAACAACCTCGAAGGATCCCTCTAATAATTTTGCGACTGCGTGTAATAGCGGAGTGAGATCATCCGCCAGTACGACACGCTTGCCAGTCATGAAACTTACCTCGAAAGTGTTCCTCCGTTTCAACGGCCGGAAACGGAGATTCAAGAACAAGTCTGACTTTGCAGATAGATCTGGAGCCTGGAACTCCATTACTTCTGGTAGGCCAAGCTTCTGGATTGAGGTTGATCGCAATTCGTGAGGGTGCCTATTGGTAAAACTTACAGTGAGACGAAGAAAAACCGAGGCTAGAGGGAGATGATCCTGCGTCTTATGGCGTATTGCACCAGATCGGCATTAGTCTTCAGTTGCAAAAGGTCCATGACCGCATACTTGTGTGCCGCAACGGTCCGTTTAGTGATTTGCAGGACGGAGGCGACCTCTTTCATGGATCGCCCCTCCGCCAAGAGTTGAATAACTTCCCGCTGTCGAGGCGTGGGTTCGGCGGCATGATCGCGGGCTTTAGGCTCCCGCAGGAAAATATTCGCCTGCCCGTCCGCGGCACTGGGCGTCACATAAGAACCACCCGTCAACACTTTTTCGATCGCGTCCATCAATTCGAACGCAGCCGCCTGCTTCAACAGAAATCCCGAACCTCCCGCGCGAAAGGCTTCTCCCACCAGGTCAGGATCCTCGTTCATGGTCATGAAGATGAGCTTGATCTTGGGCATGGTGCGCTTGAGGTACCGGGCGGCGTCCAGCCCATTCAGTCGTGGCATGGCTATATCCAGGACAATGATGTCGGGTTGAAGCTTAGCTGCGGCCTCCAGAAGCGCGCGTCCGTCGCCCACTGTGCCAACTACGTCGCAGCGCGGCTCCAAAATACCTTTCAGCGCGTCCACCAACATCCGATGGTCGTCCGCCAGCAATACCCGTGGGCGTCTCAAGATTCTATCTCCCGGCAGCCTTTGTCAGGCCCTGGTCCTTATTCGCGGAAGCGGTCAGTGGCACCTCGGCTAGAACCTCTGTACCGCGATTTGGTTCCGAATTTACGGTGAGCTTGCCTCCCACAAGCCGGAGCCTCTCGCTCATACCAATCAATCCAATTCCCGCAGTCAAGTTGCGAAGCCGAGGATCAAAACCCTGGCCCTGATCCAAAACGCGGAGAATGATCCCACTGTCGTTTCCGCGGAGTTCGACTTGCGCCTCGTTGCTTTCGCTATGCTTAACTACGTTACCGAGCGCCTCTTGCGCGACTCTAAACATACACAAGGCAACGTCCTTCGGAATTTCAGGAGGACATTCGCACTGGGTGAAGTGAATTCCAATCTTGTACTTATTCCGAATTTCTTTACAGAGGCCGATGAGAGCAGACACCAGGCCTACATGCTCGAGCTTGCTGGAATGGAGTTGATGAGAGAGTGTGTGAAGGTCCGAGCAAATCTCCTCAGTTCCATCCAGTATTTTACGAACACTGACACATTCGTCTGATTCGGATTTCGATAGCCTTTTCCATAGCTGTCCCAGTCCGATGCTGAGGAGGGCGAGTCGCTGGCTGAAATCGTCATGAAGCTCTCTCGCGATACGATTACGTTCCTCTTCCTGGGCAGCGATCAGGCGGCCGGTCAAAGTGTGGACAGATTCTTCGGAAGCCTTTCGATCCGTTATATCGATGCACGAACCAACGTAGCCCGAGAAAGAGCCGTCGGATTCAAACCGCGGAACGCCAAAATCCACGATCCAGCGGTAAACTCCGTCAAAGCGTCGTAGACGGTACTCCATTTGGAAGTCGATCCGAGCGTCAAACGCCGACGAGTAAATTTCCAGACAGCGATCCCGGTCGTCCGGATGTACTGCTGCGATCCATCCGTTACCAAAATCTTGTTTCAGGGACCGTCCTGTGAAGTCAAGCCAACCCTGATTGAAGAATGTACAGAGTTTGTCTGTACCCGACATCCAGATCAACACAGGAGCGGTGTTTGCCACTAGGTGAGAACGCTCTTCGCTTTCCCGCAGAATTTGGAGGATGCTGTGCGCTTCTGCTCGAAGTCTTGGACCAGATCCTCGCCGTACAGAGGAGGGCGGTTTTCCCTGTGTACGTCTCCGTACGGAGGATTGTGAACTTCCTGTGCGCGGCGCGAAACTGTTAAAACTGACAGGGCCAAATACATGGATTTAAACCACTAAATCGAGAAACCGGCCTTGGAACTCTGGTTCCTTTCAAGGTAAATCGAAGGGCCTACGGGATACTCCGAGGGTGGTTGAGCCCGAGCGATCAAAACAGGCTGAACCGTTCGGGCGTGGACTGATACTGAAGTGCCTTGAGAAGCTCATGGCATCTGGTCGCCGGCGCACAAGACTCGCTCTTTCTCTGGAATGGCGAGATCAAAAGCAGCGGGCCTATGATACGCGAGACCTGCGAGACCTCGATAAGCCACCCTTCACGACTGTTACTTTTGACAATTCTCACTGTGCCGCCGTAGGCGCATCCTTGTCGGTGTTACCCAAAGTCTTGGTAAGAGATGACGCTATGATCCGAACGCCGACAATCGCCAATGCACTTCGTCGGACTGTCCTACTCCCGCTGTTCTGGCTGCTGATCGCCGTTGTGATTTCCTTGGACGTTTTCCACCCTTCGGATACCTCCGTACAGGCAGGATCCAATTCGCCCGCGAGTCCAGGCGCCGCGTTTGGTCCGACAGTGCCAAATACTCAGCCACCGCAAGGGAAGTCCCCGAGCGGGATGGTCTGGATTCCAGGCGGGGAATTTTCGATGGGCGCGCAAGATCCTCCACAGATGGATATGGTCGGCATGCGAGCCGCCGCGGATTCCCGGCCCATCCACAGGGTCTATGTGGACGGCTTTTTCATGGACAAAACCGACGTTACCAACGCGCAATTCTCCGAGTTCGTCAAAGCGACAGGCTATGTAACCGTTGCTGAAAAGACTCCAACTGCTGAAGAATTTCCTGGGGCTCCCCCGGAAAATCTTTACGCGGGCGGGGTCGTGTTTTCCCCGCCGGATCATCAAGTCTCATTGAACAATCATTTTCAATGGTGGAGTTACGTCAAAGGCGCGAACTGGCGCCACCCAACTGGCCCGAAAAGCTCCCTAAAGGGCAAAGAAAATCATCCCGTTGTCCTGATGGCCTACGCTGACGCCGAAGCCTATGCGAAATGGGCCCACAAGCGCTTGCCCACTGAGGCGGAATGGGAGTTCGCCGCCCGTGGTGGCCTTGCAGGTAAGCCATTCGTTTGGGGAGACAAGTTCAAGCCAAACGGAAAGTGGATGGCGAACACGTATCAAGGACATTTCCCCCTTAAAGATACAGGTGATGATGGATTCGTCGGTCTGGCACCGGTCGCGCAGTTCGCGCCCAACGGATATGGTCTCTACGACATGGCTGGAAATGTTTGGCAGTGGACCGCAGACTGGTATCAACCTGACTACTACAATCAGCTGGCCGCTGCGGGAGCAGTGGCTCGCAATCCGAAAGGACCCCAAACTTCTTTCGACCCGGCGGAACCATCCGAGAAGAAGAAAGTGCATCGCGGAGGATCTTTCCTTTGCACTGACCAATATTGTTCCC
>Ga0210399_10000672_pt1 | contig 27131 bp, 23 predicted proteins | sample IncBWC14MmetaG_FD_150865 | JGI IMG/M metagenome (GOLD analysis project Ga0210399, IMG submission 150865) | Forest soil microbial communities from Barre Woods Harvard Forest LTER site, Petersham, Massachusetts, United States - Inc-BW-C-14-M | ecosystem: Environmental > Terrestrial > Soil >... | reverse complement strand
GACGCGGGTGACGGCATCGCGGTCGCCATCCGGATCGAGAGCCACAACCATCCGTCCGCCATCGAGCCCTACCAGGGCGCCGCGACCGGCGTCGGCGGGATCCTGCGAGACATCTTCACCATGGGCGCCCGACCGCTCGCCGTGATGGACCCGTTGTTCTTCGGGCCACCCGACGACGCGCGCCAGCGCTGGCTCGTCGAGGGAGTGGTGGGCGGCATCTCGGGCTACGGCAACTCGGTGGGAGTCCCCACGGTCGGCGGTGAGCTGACGTTCGACCCCTGTTACGCCCAGAACCCACTCGTCAACGTCCTCTGTCTCGGCGCGCTGCCGACCGAACGCCTGGTCCTGGGCATCGCGTCGGGCCCTGGGAACCTGGCGGTGCTCTTGGGCTCGAGCACCGGCCGTGACGGGATCGGTGGCGTCAGCGTGCTCGCCTCGGCGGGGTTCAGTGGCGACGACGCCGGCGCGGCCGACGACACCAAGCGTCCCAGCGTCCAAGTCGGCGATCCGTTCGAGGAGAAGCGACTCATCGAGGCCTGCCTCGAGTTGCTCGACACCAAGCTGGTCGTGGGCATCCAAGATCTGGGCGGTGCGGGCCTCGCGTGCGCCACGAGCGAGACGGCGGGACGTGGCGGTGTCGGCATGGACGTGGACGTATCCGCGGTCCCGCGGCGCGAGGACGGCATGGAGCCGTGGGAGGTCATGACGAGCGAGAGCCAGGAGCGCATGCTCGCCATCGTCACGCCGGATTCGTGGCCGGCGGTCGCAGCCATCTGCGCCAAGTGGGAGGTGCGCGCAACCATGATCGGCACGGTGACCGCGCCCGATCCCGACGGCGGCGGGCGACTGCGCATCCGCGACGGTCTCGACGGACCGGTCCTCGCCGACGTGCCCGCGGCCTCGCTTTCGGACGACGCCCCTCTCTACGACCGGCCCCGTCGCGCCCCGAAGCGGCGCACCACCCCGCCGCCGGGGCCGCCGGCCGACCCCGCGGCCGATCTCCTCACCCTGTTGCGCTCCGCGCGTTGGGTCTACCGCCAGTACGACCACCAGCTCTTCCTCAACACGGTGGTCGGGCCCGGGGCCGATGCCGCGCTGTTGCGGCTCGCGGGGCCGGGCCTGCCCCATTCGAACCGGGGCGTTGCCGTCACGACCGATTCCAACCCCCGCGCCTGCGCGCTCGATCCGAGAGGCGGCACAGCACTCGTGCTCGCCGAAGCGGTCGCGAACCTTGCCTGCGTGGGTGCGACGCCCGCCGCGGTGGTCAACTGCCTCAACTTCGGGAACCCCGAACACGCCGAGGTGATGTGGCAGCTCTCGGAGACGATCGACGGCATGGCCGATGCCTGTCGCGCTCTCTCGCTCCCGGTGATCGGTGGCAACGTCAGCCTCTACAACGAGAGCGGCGGTGCCGACATCGACCCGACGCCCGTGCTCGGAGTCCTGGGACTCGTCGACGAGGTCCAGGCGCCGCCGCCGGGTCTGGCGTGGGACGAGGGTGACGCCATCGTCCTGCTCGGAGTGCGTTCGGCGAGCGACGGTTCGTTCCCGTTGGAAGGGACCCGCTGGGCCACCGAGTGTGCCGACCATCGCATCGGATTGCCACCGACCGTCGACTTCGCAGCCCACCGCTCCGTATGTGCCTTCGTTGCCGCACTGGTGGCCGCGCGAGTGGCGGGAGACGAGGACGTCCTCATGCGTGGGGTGCACGACGTGTCGGGGGGCGGGCTTGCGGTCGCAGCGGCGGAGATGGCCGCTCAATCGCCGGTCGGCTGTGTCCTCGAGGTGGACGGCAGGCCCGCCGAGCTCTTCACAGAGCTGCCGTCTCGCTTCCTGGTGGCGACACCACGCCCGGACGAGCTGTGCGCCCGGGCCGCGGAGGAGGGGATCGCGGCGGCCGTGCTCGGGCGTGCGCACGGCGACCGTCTGACGCTCGGCGACTGGGTCGACCTCCCGTTGGCGGCCGTGCGCGACGCCTTCGAGGGGAACCTGACCAGGGCATTGGGCGACTCGTGACGCCGCAGGCCTGTGCGAGAATGGGTGGCGCGTGAAGGAAGCCTGCGGTGTCTTCGGGGTCTACGCACCTGGCAAGCGGGTGGCGAACCTCACCTTCGACGGCCTCTTTGCCCTGCAGCACCGGGGGCAGGAGTCGGCCGGCATGGCGGTCAGCGACGGCGACACCATCACCGTGGTCAAGGACATGGGCCTCGTCGCCACGGTCTTCGACGAGCGCACCCTGTCGGGACTCTTCGGCCATCTTGCCGTCGGGCACACGCGTTACTCCACCCATGGCTCGTCGGACTGGGCGGGCGCGCAGCCCGTCTACCGTCCCGTTGGCCGCGCCGGCTTCGCTCTCGGCCACAACGGCAACCTGACCAACACGGAGGCCCTGGCCGAAAAGGTCGGCATGCTGCCCGGCTCGATCGCCACCGACAGCGACGTCGTCGCCGAGTTGCTGGCGCGGTCGTTTCCCGAGACCGAGAACCTGGCGACTGCGTTGCAGGCGGTCCTGCCGATCGTCGAAGGCGCGTTCTCGTTCGTCCTCATGAGCTCCGAGCGCCTCTTCGGCGTGCGCGACCCCTATGGTTTCCGTCCCCTCTGCCTCGGGCGGCTGGGCCCGGCCGGGGCGCCCGAGGGTTGGGTGCTCGCGTCCGAGACGCCTGCCTTGAGCGTGATCGGCGCCGAGTTCGTCCGTGAAGTGGCTCCCGGTGAGATGGTGGTGATCGACGAGGACGGCCCCCGCAGCATCGAGATTCCCTGGTTACGCGAGGTCGAGCCCCGCCTCTGCATTTTCGAATTCGCGTACATCGCGCGGCCCGACAGTCGCCTTTACGGCCGCGAGGTCCACGAGACCCGTTGCCGCATGGGTGAGCTGCTGGCGCTACAGGCGCCGGCCGACGCCGACATGGTGATGGGTGTTCCCGAGTCGGGGGTGCCGGCGGCCGAGGGCTTTGCCCGCGCCAGCGGGATCCCCTACGGCCAAGGCCTCGTGAAGAACCGTTACATCGGTCGCTCCTTCATCGCCCCGGATCAACAGGAGCGCGCTGACGCGGTGCGACGGAAGCTCAACCCGCTGCGCGACGCCATTGCGGGCAAGCGTCTCGTCGTCGTCGACGACTCCATCGTGCGCGGCACGACGCAGCGTTCGGTCATCAAGATGCTCCGCGAGGCAGGGGCGGCCGAGGTCCACCTGCGCATCTCGTCGCCGCCCTGGCGCTGGCCCTGCTTCTACGGGATCGACACCCCCTCGCACGAGGAGCTCCTCGCGACCGACCACACCGTCGACGAGATGGCTTCGATCCTCGGGGCCGACTCTCTCGCTTACATCAGCATCGAGAACCTGCGGGCGGCCATCGGGGCCGACGGCGGCTTCTGCGACGCGTGCTTCACCGGGGACTACCCGACGACCGTCCCGGTGGCGGCCACACCGGTGGTGATCGGCCGATCCGAGCCCGTCGCGTCGGCGCACCAGGCTGCGCTGCCCGGGGTCTGAGCGCAGTGAGCGAAGGCGGCGCCACGTACGCGGCCGCCGGCGTGGACATTGCCGCCGGTGACGCCGCCGTCGAGCGGCTCCGTTCGATGGTCGCCGGCATCGGCGGCTTCGGTGCTCAGTTCCCTCTCGACGTCACCCGCTTCAAGCGGCCCGTGCTGGTCGCGTCCACCGACGGGGTGGGCACGAAGCTTCTCGTGGCCCGCGCCACCGGACGCTACGAGACTGTCGGCATTGACCTGGTCGCGATGTGCGTGGACGACCTCGTGTGCGTCGGCGCCGAACCACTCTTCATGCTCGACTACATCGCCACCGGCAAGGTCGATCCCGAGCGGATTGCGACCGTGGTGGCCGGCGTCGCCCATGGTTGCACGCAGGCCGGCTGTGCGCTGATCGGCGGCGAGACGGCGGAACACGCCGGCGTCATGGCGCCCGACGAGCTCGACATCGCCGGCTTCGCCGTCGGGGCGGTCGAAGACGGGACGCAGTTGGGGCCCGAGCGGGTCGCCGCGGGCGACGCCGTCATCGGCCTGCCTTCACCGGGCCTGCGTTCGAACGGCTACACGCTCGCCCGTCACGTCCTCCTCGAACGTGCCGGGCTCGATCTCGGCGATCCGGCGTGGGAGGGGGCGGACGTCACGGTGGCCGACGAGCTCCTGCGGCCGTCGATCATCTACGCCCCTGCCGTCTTGGCCGCTCGCAGGGCGAGCGGCGACGCACTCCACGCGTGCGCGCACATCACCGGAGGGGGCATCGTCGGCAACGTTCCCCGGGCGCTGCCCGAGGGCCTGGGCGCCATTCTGCGACGGTCCGCGTGGGAGGAGCCCCGCATCTTCGACGAGATCCGCCGGCACGGCGCCATCGAAGAGGACGAAATGGATCGCGTGTTCAACCGCGGCATCGGCATGGTGCTGGTTGTCGGCAAAGCAGGAGTCGACGGTGTGCTCTCGGCGCTGGCCGAAGCCGACCTGCCCGGCGCCGTGATCGGCGAGGTCTCGGCCGGGTCCGGCGTTCGGTACGCATGAGCGGCGAGGGGCCGTACCCTGAGCTCCGCGCCCACCTGCTCGAGCATTCAGTGAAGACGGGCGACTTCACCCTCAAGTCAGGCCGCAAGAGCAGCTGGTTCATCGACTCCAAGCAGACGGTGTGCCGGCCCGAGGCGATGTTGTTGGTGGCCGACGCTGTGCTCTCGGTCCTTCCGCCCGAGGCAACAGCTATTGGCGGTCTCACTATGGGCGCCGATCCCGTGGCCTTTGTCACCGCTGGGGTGGCTGCAGCCCGAGGACGACTGCTCAAGGCTTTCAGCGTGCGCAAAGAGGCCAAGGACCATGGGGCGGGTGGGCGGATCGCCGGCGCGCTCGATCCTGGCGACACGGTCGTTGTAACCGAAGACACAGTGACGCGCGGCACTTCACTCCTCGAGGCTGCACACGCGGTACAGGACGCTGGCGCGGACGTTGTCCTACTCGTTGCGCTCGTCGACCGGGGCGGCACGGTCGAAGCCATGGCGGCCGCAGAGGGCTTACCGTTTCGTGCAGTCCTCACGGCGCCGGACCTTGGGTTCCCCTACGAAGGAGCCTGAGAAATTGTGAAAGAGGTCGTTGCCCCTCGCGTCCGCAGTCTCTAGATTGCAGACGTCGAGATCTTGGCGAGTCGCGGAGGTGACTGATGTCGAACGGCGTGAGGGCGCGCAACACTCGCAAGGGCTCTGGTCGAGTGACACCATCGAAACTGCGACGCTCTGCGGTCGTGGCGGCCGACGGCGCTCTCGCCATCGGTGCGGGCGCGTTGGGGGGACTCTTCGCAACGACGACCGGAACGGCATCGGCGATGGCACCGTCGACCGGCTGGGCAGCAACGCAGGCGCCGTTGCCGAGCACCCCGGACCCGCCGGCAACCAACCCGCAGGTGGGCATCAGCGACGAGTCGTGCGCAACCTCGACGTTCTGCCTCGCAGGCGGCGCCTACAACAACGTGTCGAGCAATTCACGCGGACTTCTCGACATCCTGTCCGGCGGGACCTGGAGTAGCACGGAAGCGCCTCTTCCTCACAACGCCGAACCCGGCTCCTTCTCGAAGGTGGAGTCGGTGTCGTGTCCGACCACGGGCTGGTGCGCTGCCGTCGGCGTCTACGACAACATTTCCGGGAAACAGGACGCCTTTATCGACATCCTCGCGGGTGGGTCGTGGACTTCAACCGAAGCTCCGGTGCCGCCGGACGCCCAGCCGGAGACGTCGGCATTCACCTTTCTCAAGTCCGTGGACTGCCAGAGCGGCAGCGATTGCGTCGCGTTTGGCAATTACAAGAACGCCGCCGGTTCAGGCCACCCCGTCGGCTTTTTCGACACCCTCGCAAATGGGAACTGGACCGCGCTAACGGCGCCACAGCCGAGCGACGCCGCCGTCCACCAGAACGTGATCGACCAGGTCGTTTCGTGCCCGGCCACCGGACCCTGTGCCGCCACCGCGAATTACACGAACGGGAACGGGAGGGGGCAAGCCGAACTCCTCACTCAGTCCGCCAGCGGCACCTGGTCCGCGGTGCCCGCACCGCTTCCATCCGACGCGGCAACGGGAACCAGTTTGTTCAGTCAGACGTTCGACATCTCATGCGCCACAGGCGTGTGTGTTGCGGGCGGCCACTACGTGAACACCGGAAGTCAAGGTGTTGGGCTTCTCGACCGGTTCGACGGGACGCAGTGGAGCGCAACGCCATCACCGGAGCCGTCGTCCAACGAGGGGACCGGAACGAACCAAAGCGCCACCATCGACGGCGTGTCGTGCACCTTTGACGGCTGTGTGGCCGTGGGATCGTACGAGGACTCCTCGACAGGTTCCCGACCACTGATCAACACGATCAGTGGCTCGGGGAGCGTGACGGCCACCGAAGGCCCGCAACCGGCTGACATTGCGAGCGCATCCAACGGCTTTTTCAACGACGTGTCGTGCCTGTCGTTGAACCAGTGCACCGCGGTGGGCGGCTATGCCAACACGGTTTCTCCGAACAGCGTTGCGCTCCTCGACTCGATGTCCGGAGGTGCCTGGACCAATACGATCGCGCCCATGCCGTCCAATGCGGCGCCACCAGCGACCGCGGCATCGGGTCTCGCAGTTGTCTCGTGCCCCGTCCGTGGGTCGTGCGAAGCGGCGGGTAGCTACTCCGATCCCGGCAACACATTCGGACTCCTCGAGGCCTACACGCCCCCCGAGGGCTACTGGTCCAACGCGTCCGACGGCGGGGTCTTCACCTACGGCAGCGCGACGTTCCACGGCTCAGCGGGCAACCTGAAGCTGAACCAGCCGGTTGTCGGGATGGCGGCCACTCCTGGTAACGGCGGCTACTGGGAGGTGGCCAGCGACGGGGGCATCTTCAACTACGGCGACGCGCCCTTCTACGGGTCGACGGGCGCCCTCAAGTTGAACAAGCCCGTTGTCGGCATGGCGGCCAGCCCCGATGGGGGCGGCTACTGGCTCGTCGCGGCGGACGGGGGTGTCTTCAATTACGGCGATGCGCAATTCTACGGCTCAACCGGGGCAATCAAGCTGAACCAGCCGATCGTCGGCATGGCGGCGACGACCGACGGGCACGGCTACTGGCTGGTCGCGGCCGACGGCGGCATCTTCAACTACGGCGACGCCGGCTTCTTCGGCTCGCGTGGGGGCCAGCCGCTCAACAAGCCGATCGTGGGCATGGCGGCCACTGCCAGCGGACAGGGCTACTGGCTCGTCGCCTCCGACGGAGGCATCTTCACCTACGGCGACGCCCAGTTCTACGGCTCGACGGGGGCGATCAAGTTGAACAAGCCGATCGTGTCGATGATGAGCACCTTCGACGGTGTGGGCTACTTCTTGGTCGCCTCTGACGGCGGCATCTTCAACTACGGCGACGCCGGGTTCTACGGCTCGGCCGGCAACCTTGTCCTGAACAAGCCGATGGTGAGCGGGGCGCCCTCCTAAGCGGCGGCGCTCCGTGCGAACGCGGCCCACGCGTCGACCCACTGCCGCCAGACCGGCGGTGGGTAGTCGTGGCCCATGCCTTCGATCTCGATATAGCGGGCTCCCGGGATGAGCTCCGCCGTGCGGCGCCCGCCGCTCGGGTCGATGAGCGTGTCCCGGCTGCCGTGCAGCACCAACACGGGCAGGTCGACCTTGGCCAGCTGCTCGGTCCGTGAGCCGTCGCGCCCGACGGCCTTCATCTGACGGACGATGCCGTCGGGGCAGAAGCAGCGGTCGTAGGCTGCGGCCGCCCGCCGACGAATGGCCTCGTCGTCGAGCCACTCGGGCTTCGATCCGTAGACATGGTGCGCCTCGACCTGGCGCTCGATGTAGGCCGACCGCTCCGGCGGTTGCGGCGTCATGAGAAGGGTGAGCGCCTCTTCGGAGCTCTCGCCGAACCCGGGCTCGCCCGTACGCGACATGACCGAGGTCACCGAGAGCAGCCGGTCCGGATAGTCGAACGCGAGCCGCTGCACGATCATGCCGCCCATGGAGCACCCCATTACGTGGGCTCGCTCGACGCCGACCGCGTCGAGGACAGCGACCGCGTCGCCTGCCATGTCGGCCAGCGTGTAGTCGACCTCGGGCAGCTTGGACGAGAGCCCGACGTCACGGTTGTCGAAGCGGACGACGGCGTAGCCCTCGTCGCAGAACATCTCGCACCATTCGGGGGCGTAATTGATGCACTGGGACCCGAGGCCGTTGACGAGGAGCAGGGTCGGGCGCGCGGGATCGCCGAACAGCTCGTAGTGGATCTCGACGTCACCGTTGCGCGCGACGGGCATGGGTCTCCTTCTCTTCCTAACGTCCTCAGAAGACGGCGATCGGGTTGACCGGCGAGGCGGTGCCGCGCCGCAACACCAGTGGCGCCACCACGAAGAGGAACCCCCAGCGGCCCTCGTCCGCACAGACCGCGGCAAGCGCGTCGAGGTCGAGGTTGTCCATCAGGTGCAAGCCCAGGGCCACGATGGCGATCTCGTGGATCGGCATGCCGACGCCCTCGACCCGCGACGGCATCACGTCGGAGACGGCGTCGGAGCCGAGCGTGGCCACGTCGCGCTCGCGGAGCCAGGCCAGACAGGCGGCATCGAGCCCGGCGGCCTGCGCCGCGACGTTCCAAGGGCCGTGCGTCGCGCGCCAGACCCATCGGCCCGTCCGCACCAGCAGCGCATCGCCCGGCCGCACCCGCAGGCCCGCCCGTTCCTCGGCGGCCTCGAGGTCCTCGGGAAAGATCGCTTCGCCGGGTTGGAGCGCGTCGACGCCGCGTACGGACGGGATGTCGAGGAGCACGCCCCGGGTGACAATCCCGTCCTGCAGGTGGTGGATCCCGAGGCGGGTGGCGCCGTGCGCGGTGACGGTGTCGGCGGCGTAGCCGTTGAAGAGCTTGCCTTCGTAGAAGATGTGGCACAGCGCGTCGATGTGGCTGGTGGCGAACCCGTGGGGCGCCAGGGCGAAGTAGTCCGCCCCCCAGCCCTCGGTCGCGGTGCCGATCATGTGGTGCGCCACCGGGGCCGGGTTGTCGGCCGCCGCCTCGGTGTTGAGGGGCCGGGCACACGAGACCGTCTGGCCCGAACGCACGGTGGCCGCGGCGGCGGCCGTGACCTCGGGAGTGACAAGGTTCAGCGCGCCGAGCTGGTCGTCGGGCCCCCAGCGTCCCCAGTTGGAGAGACTGCCGTGCAGAGCGACGACGTCAGCGGTGGCCATCGGGTCTCGGGGCACGGCACGGACGTTAGCGGCGCGCCTTTACGCTCGCCCCTATGACGACTCTGCAAGGTGATTACGAGCCAAGCCCCTGGGACTGGGTGCGCGACCAGGTGGCCGAGTACGAGGCCTCGGGCGGCCAGCGGGCCAACACGCTGCGGGACACGGAAATGCCCATCATCGTGGTGACGACCCGTGGGGCGAAGAGCGGCAAGGTGCGGAAGTTCGGCCTCATGCGGGTCGAGCAGAACGGTGAGTACGCGCTCGTCGCGTCCAAGGGGGGATGCCCGACAACCCCGCCTGGTACCACAACATGGTCGAGCACCCGGACGAGGTCTACCTCCAGGACGGTCCGGAACCGTTACGGGTGCATGTGCGCGAGCTGACGGGCGACGAGAAGAAGGAGTGGTGGGAGCTCGCCGTGAAGGCCTACCCGCCGTACGCCGAATACCAGCAGAACACGACGCGCCAGATCCCGGTCTTCCTCGCCACGCCGGTGGACGGGGGCTGAACCGCCGGCGATTCAGTCGGCTTGGGCGAACGCCTCGACCATGGCGATGCGCCACGGGATGAGGTTGTCCGACCGCTCGACGGGCGTCTTGCCCAGTCGCACGACGACGAGGTCGAGCGGCGGGCAGATGGAGATGGACTGGCCTTCGTAGCCCGCGGCGCGGAACGTGCCGAGCGGGTTGGCACCGGCCAGGCCCCACCAGTGGGCACCGAAGGGCTGGCCGTTCTCGTCGGTCGAGACCAGGGTGCGGCCGTAGTCCACCCACCCGGCCGGCAGGACGCGCACACCGTCCCACATCCCGTCGCGCAGATAGAAGAGTCCAAAGCGCGCATAGTCGCGCGCGCTGGCGCGCAGGAACGACGAAGCTGCCCAGGTCCCGGCCTCGTCGAATTCGGGGTCGGCGCTCGACAGGCCGAGCGGCGCAAAGAGACGGCCGTGCAGGAAGCGGGCGTACGGCTCGCCGGGACCGACCGTGCGCGCTACGACGCCCGAGACGATGTTGGACGTTGCCGACGAGTAGTTGAACCGCGTGCCGGGCGTCACCGCCAACGGCAGGTCTGCGGCGAAATGGGCCATGTCCGACTGGCCGTCGCCGAAGAGCATCCGCAGAGCATTGGAGTCCTCCGAGTCGTATTCCTCGACGTAATCGAGCCCGTCGCGCATGGCGAGCAGCTGGCGCAGCGTGATGGCGTGGCGCGGGTCGGCCGGGTCGGCCCATTCGGGGACCGGCGCCGGGGCATCGAGGTCGAGCCGGCCGTCGCCGACGAGCAGCCCAACGACGGCGTGGAGCATGGACTTGGCCATCGACCAGCTGAGCAGCGGCGTGTCGGCCGTGATCGGCGTCGGCGGGCGGTCGAAGTGGTCGAGCGCTCCGTGGTAGCGCTCAAAGACGATCCGACCGTGTTGCACGATGACGACGGCGTGGGTCGTCGCGATGGGGCTGGCGTCGTCGAACGCCTCGTCGATCAGCGGGGCGAGCGCCCTTGCCTCGCTGGGCGCAAGCTCTCCTTCGGGCCACGTTTCGGTCGGCCAGGGTACGCCGGCGGGCTGGGGCGGGAGGCGGACGAGCCCGCTCACCTCGCTCGACCGGCGGCTCACCGGGTCGCGTCGAGGAACGACAAGAGCGCGGCGTTCGTCTCGGCCGGGCGCTCCTGCTGCACCCAGTGACCGGCGCCGTCGACGACGGTGGCGCCGCGGAAGTCCGGGAGCTGCTCCTTCATGACGTCGACGCCGTGCGGCTGCATGATCACCACGGGGTCGAGCGATCCGGTGAGGAAGCCGGTCGGCATCGTGTAGAGCGAGGCCGGCAGGTCCTTCGAGCGTCCCCAGTTGGCGTCGAGGTTCCGGTAGAAGCTGAGCGGGCCGAAGAGACCGCTGCGCGTGAGCCCCTCGGTGTAGACGTCGACGTCGTGCTCGGTCAGCCAGGCCGGCAGCGCGACGGGGGCCGGCTGGAGGATGTCGAGGAACCGGGTCCCCTCCGCGGGCGCGTCGCCGACGAGCGCGCGGCCCTTCGCCATCCCTTCACCCCCGGCCGAGTACAACATCGTGCGCACGTAGAGCCGCGGGTTCTCGTCGAACTCCGCCTCGGCGGGTCCGACGTCTTGGAAATAGAGCATGTAGAAGAACTTGTCGCCGAAGATGTGGCGGAAGATCTCGGTGGGCGGCCCGGGTGCACTCGAGTAGGGGACGCTCATGGCGTAGATGGACGAGACCCGCTCGGGGTGGAGGCGCCCCATCTCCCACACCACCATGGCGCCCCAGTCGTGCCCGCTGAACGCGGCCTTGTCGTAGCCGTAGTGGTCGAGCAGGCCACAGAGGTCGCCGGTCAGCTTGTCCGAGCCGTAGTCGGCCACCTCCCTCGGGGCCGAACTGCCGCCGTAGCCGCGCAGGTCGGGGGCGAAGGCGCGGTACCCGGCGTCGCCCAACGCGGCGAGCTGGTGGCGCCACGAGTACCACAACTCGGGGAAGCCGTGGCACAAGATCACGGGCGGTCCCTCGCTCGGTCCGGCCACCGCCACGTGGAGCTCCACGCCGTTCGTCGCGACCTGTTCGTGCGTGACTTCAGCCACCGGGCGTCACCTTTGCACCCTCCTTGGCGGCTGCCTTCTCCGCCTTCTCGTCATGGTGTTTCTGGATGGCGGACATGATGGCGCTGCCCGCCGCGCCGATGAACTCGGGGCGGTTCTCGGCCGCCCAGTCGCGACTCGCCGTGGTCGTGCGCGCCGAGTCCTGGAAGTGCGGCGTCACGTAGCGGGCGAGCAGCTCGTAGGAGTGGCGCGTGGCTGCGGTGTCGGCCCACTCGTGGCCCATGCAGAGATAGGTGCCGAAACCGCCCGACTGCACCTGGAGGCGCTCGATTTGCGCGATGGCGTCGTCCGGCGTGCCGATCACCGCGATCCCCGACGCGTTGAGCGCGTCGACGAGCGAGCTGAAGTTCTCGGTGTTGGGCGCGATCGGCAGGGCGGCGACCCGCTGGAAGTAGTCCACCCACTCCTCGAGTCCGAACGCGACGTCGGCGATCGCTTGCTCCTTGGTGTCGGCGATGTGCATCGGCCCGACGAGCCGCCAGTTGTTGCGGTCGACCGTGGTGCCGAACTCCTCGGCGCGCTCCTCCATCACCTGCCAGTGCGAGCCGAGCACGTCGAAACCACCTTCGGTCGTGGCCCCGAGAGAGAGGAGGCTGCACCCGAAACGCCCGGCCAGGCGCGGGCCCGAGGGCGAGACCTGGGCCGCCACGCCGATCTCGGGGAAGGGGCGCTGGTACGGCAGCAGTTGCAGGCGCGCCTTCACCAGCTTGAACCACTCCGTTTCCATCGAGACGGTCTCGCCGGCGAGCAGCTGGAGGATCGCTTCGAGGCTCTCCTCCATCATGTCGCGCTGCTTGGCCGGATCGATGCCCATCATGAACGCGTCCGAGGGCAGCGCGCCGGGCCCGACGCCGAGCATCACCCGGCCACGGGTGAGGTGATCGAGCAGCACCATCCGGTCCGCCAGCATGAACGGGTGGTGGTACGGCAGCGACGACACGCCGGTGCCCAGGCGGATGTTGCGGGTGCGCTCGGCCGCGGCGGCGATGAAGACCTCGGGCGAGGCGATGATCTCGTAGCCGGCTGAGTGGTGCTCGCCGAACCACGCCTCGTCGAGGCCGAGCTCGTCGAGGTGCTCGATCAACTGGAGGTCGCGCTCGAGCGCCAGCGTCGGGTTCTGGCCTACCGGGTGGAACGGGGCCAGGAAGATCCCGAACTTCAGTCGGCCGTCGGCGGCAATCGTGGTCATGGTTCTCCGTGTCTGTGATGGATGGGTTGCTTGGCGCTCGGTGGGGTCGGCTGCGATCGGGTCAGGGCTTCACGAGGATCTTGCCGTGGTCGCCCGGGTTGCGGAGCGTCTCGAACGCGCCGGGCGCACCGGCGAGGTCCACCGACGAGGTGACGAGCAGTTCGGCTCCGGGTACGCCGGCGGCCAGGCGCGCCAGCGTGGCGGCGAACTCGGCCGGCGTGTAGCCGAAGGAGAAGCGCAGCTCGAGCTCCTTGGTCACCGCCATGAAGGGCTCGATGGCGTCGGTGTGCATGCACACCCCGACGACCACGATCCGGCTGCGCGGCGGCGCGTCGGCGATGAGCGACTGCAGCATGCCGGGCACGCCGACCGCCTCGAAGATGACCGGATCGGTCACGGTGCCCCCGAGCATGGAGGCGCCGGCGCGCTCCATCACGGTCTTCGCCACCCCGAACGCGGCCCAGCGCTCGTGGGGCGACTCGAGCGCTGGGTCGATGACCTCGTCCGCCCCGAACGCCTCGGCCAGCCGGCGCCGCGCCGGCGAGAAGTCGGCCGCCAGCACGGGCCCGTGGCCGCGTGCCTTGAGCGCGGCGATCACCGCCAGACCGACGGGTCCGCAACCCACGACGAGACACGGCTGTCCCTCCGCCAAGTCGGCGAGACCGACCGCGTGCTCGCCGACCGCGAGCGGCTCGGTGAGTGCGGCCAGGTCGGTCTCGAGCTCGTCGGGCACCGGCAGCAGCAGCATCTCCTGGAGAACCATGCGCTCGGCCAGGGCGCCGGGGTACTGGTTCGAGTAGCCGATCTGCTGCACGCCCGTCGGCCCCACGATGATCGGCACCGAGCACACCCGGGAGCCGACCGGCAGCGTGCCCGCGGTGTCGGGGCCGTGCTCGACGATCTCGGCGCAGAATTCGTGTCCGAAGACGCAGTCGGCCGCCGGGTCGAGCATGGGCACACCGAACCGGTCCATGAGGCCGGTGAAATGGGAGAAGTCGCCGAGCGCGTGGAGGTCCGATCCGCAGATCCCCGCCGCCAGCGAGCGCACGACGACGTGGCCCGACGAGGGCACGGGGTCGGCGACGTCGCCTACGACCAACCGCCCGCCCCGCGTCACCGCTGCCTGCATAGAAAGGCCAACCCCCCGCATTCCGAAGCTCTCCGGACGGCGCGGCCGCCCCGATTCGTCGTACGTTTGCCCGGTGAGTTTCCCACAGGCATTTTCGGAGCGCCCGTTCGCGGGTCGGGTGGCCTTGGTCACCGGCGCGGCCCGGCCCCGGGGCATCGGGCGTGCCACGGCCCTGACCCTGGCGCGTGGCGGCGCCGACGTGGCCTGCCTCGACATCGCCGGGCCGTACGACGAGGCGCCGTTCCACGGCACCGCAACCGGCGACGACCTGGCGTCGGTGGCGAAGGAGATCGAGGCCCTCGGCGTCCGCGCCGTCTCCGTCACGGCCGACGTGTCCGACGAGGCGGCGGTCGAGGCCGCGGTGGCCGCGGTGAGCGACGAGCTCGGCACCGTGACGCTGGTGGCCAACGTGGCCGGTGGGAGCGGCGGCGGCTTCGGCTTCGGCCCGCTGCTCGGTGTGCCGGTCGACGAGTTCCGCCGCGTGCTCGACGTCAACCTCGTCGGCACCTGGCTGGTGTCGAAGGCGTGCGCCACGCGCATGGTGGCGGAGAGCGTGGCCGGGAGGATCTGCAACGTCTCCAGCCAGGCCGGCAAGAAGGCCTTTCCGTTCCTCGGCGCCTATTGCGCGGCCAAGGCCGGCGTGATCCTGCTCACCCAGACGATGGCGACGGAGCTCGGGCCGCAGGGCATCAGCGTGAACGCGGTCTGCCCGGGCACCGTCGACACCGACCTCCTCAACAAGGACCGCGCGTTCGAGGGGCTGATGGGCGGCCCCGACGGCCTGGCCGCCTACATCGCCCGCGAGATTCCGCTCGGCCGCCTCCAGTCGGCCGACGAGATCGCGGCCGCCATCTGCTGGCTGCTCTCCGACGCCGCTGCCGGCGTCACCGGCGAGGCGTTGAATGTCAGCGCCGGACAGACCATGGTGTAAGGCATGCCGATCCTCGATGCCCGCCACGACCTCGCCCATCCCGTCGAGGGCGACACCGCCTGGAGCGAGTCGTACTACTTCAACGCCTACGACCCCGAGAGCGACTCGGGCTTGTTCACCCGGGTCGGCATCCGGCCCAACGAGGGGACGATGGACGTCGGCATGTCGGTGTGGCTGCCCGGCGGCGAGCTCGGCGAGTACCGCTGGGTCAAGGAGCAGCGCGAGATGGTCGACACCGTCCTCGACGTCGGCGCGGTCCGCTACGAGATGCTCGAGGCGCTCCAGTCCTGGCGCCTCACCATGGACGACGCCGTGCAGGCCCGCCCGACCGGCAAGAGCCGGGCCGAGGCTGAGGCCGAGGCCCACCCGGTCAAGGTGGCGCTCGACGTGCGCTTCGACGCCGTCACGCCGGCGGTCGGCACCGACGGCCAGCCGGGCGGCGGCCCGAAGTCCAAGGAAGCGGCGGCCGCCTCGGGCACCGTCGGCAAGGGGCATCTCGAGCAGGCCGGGCGTTGGACGGGCACGCTGACCGTCGACGGCGTGACGCACGAGTGGACCGGTGCGCACGGCAACCGCGACCGCTCCTGGGGCCCGCGCCGCTGGGGCGGGCCGAAGATGTGGCGCTGGTTCTCCATCAACGTCGGCGACGACCTGCACTTCGGGGGCATCCGACTCGGCACCGACGCGGGCGACCTGCACCGGGGCTGGGTGTGGGACGGCACCCGCGCCACGTCGGTCGCCGAGTGGCGGGTTCGCACCGAGCTCGAGGACGACGGCGTCACGCACCGCGTCGTGCACCTCGATGTGGCCGACAAGTCCGGGCGCACGTTCCCGCTGCGGGGCGACGTGCTGAGGATCGCTCCGATCGGCCAGGCCGGCGGCACGCTGGTCAACGAGGGCCTGGCCCGCTGGACCTACGAGGGCGGGGCCGACGGAGGGCCCCGCACCGGCTACGGCATCGCCGAGTACCTGCACCAGCTCGACGACGGCGGAAGGCCGGTCGTCCCCGTCGAGTAAGCGGCGTCGTACCCGCGCCGCACTCTTCGCCCATGTCGCCCCGGTTGAGCAATGAAGCGTTGATCGCCGCGCTCGGCGCGCGCCTCGGGGGGACGGCGCACGGCCTGCGGCGGCTCTCGGGCGGCGCCTCGCGCGTCACGAGCTCGTTCGACCTCGAGACGGCACAGGGTGGGAGCCGCCCGCTCATCCTGCAGATGGATCGCAGCGGCGGGACTCCGGGACGGGCCAAGGCGCGCCTCGAGTACGCGCTGCTCCATGCGGCCGGCGACGCCGGTGTCCCGGTGCCGGTCGTCGTCGCGGCGCCGGACTTCGACGCTCCCGACGGCGACGACGCGCTCGGTGGCGCCTGGCTCGTCGTGGAGCGCCTCGAGGGCGAAACGATCCCGCGCAAGATCCTGCGCGACCCCGAATTCGACGCCGCCCGTCTCGCGCTGACCGCCCAGTGCGGCCGCGCGCTCGCCTCCGTCCACACCATCGACCCCGGCACGATCGGCGGCCTCCCGCCGTCCGACCCCCTGCGCGACCCCCTCCCTCTCCTCGACACACTGGGCGAGGTCCGGCCTGCGCTCGAGCTCGGTGTGCGCTGGCTCGCCGCGCACCGCCCCGATGCCGGTCCGACGGTCACGGTGCACGGCGACTTCCGCATGGGCAACCTGCTCGTCGGGCCCGACGGTTTGCGCGGCGTCCTCGACTGGGAGCTCGCCCACGCCGGCGACCCGGCCGAGGACATCGGCTGGCTGTGCGCGCCCGCCTGGCGGTTCGGCGGCCCCGGCGAGGTCGGCGGCTTCGGCGCCGTCCCCGACCTCCTCGCCGCCTACGAGGCGGCCGGCGGTGCGCCGGTGGCGCCCGAGCGCGTCCACTGGTGGCAGGTCTACGCGACGGTGAAGTGGGCTGCCATCTGCGCGCTGCAAGCGTCCGTCCACCTGAGCGGCGCCACGCGTTCGGTCGAGCTGGCCGCGATCGGCCGGCGTGTCTGTGAGAGCGAGTGGGATCTCTTCGTCCTCCTCGGGGTCCAACCGCCCGCTGAGCTCCCCGAGCCGGTGGCGGCGGCCGGACCGGTACCGCCCTTCGGGCGCCCAACGGCGGCCGAGCTGACCGAGGCGGTGCGCGAGTACGTGGAGGGCCTCATGGAACGCGGCGAGGGCGCGTCGGCGTTCGAGGCAAGGGTGGCGCGGAACGCGCTCGGCGTCGTCGAGCGCGAGCTGCAGTTGGGTCCGGCCATCGCGACCGCACATGCGGCCCGCCTGGCCGAGCTCGGTTACGCCGACGACGTTGCGCTGGCCGCCGCGCTGCGGGCGGGTGACCTCGACACCACATGGAGGCGGGTGGCTCCGGCTCTCGCCTCGTCAGCGCGGGACCAGCTGCTGGTGGCGAACCCCTCCTACTTGCCGGCGACCACGGCGTAGGGGGGCGACGCCGTGGTCGTCGTCGGAGTGATCGCCAACGGGTCGGGCACGGTCTCGTCCAGCGCCACCGCGCCGGCATCGGCCGTCTCGGTGGCGCCGGCACCGATGCCCTGCAGCACCGCTCCCGCCAACAGGGCGCACCCGACCATGAACAGCCAGGCGTGGTGGAAGGCGCTGACGGCGGACGCCCCGGTCGCGGAGCCGACAATGGCCACGAGGCACGCCACTCCCAGCGCCACACCTATCTGGCGTGACATCGCGTAGAGCGCCGAGCCGGTGGCGAAACGTTGTGGCGGCAGCGGGGCTGTGGCGGCGCCACCGAGCGAGGGGAGCATCAAACCGACACCGATGCCCGTGAGGACGCTGCCGGGGAGATAGGCCGCCACCCAGTCGGGCGAAGCGCCGACCCGGACGACGAAGTACACGCCGCCCGCGGCGAAGAGAAGCGCACCCGCAGTGCCCACGATGCGGTGACCCCAGCGCGCTCCAAGCAGGCCCCCGGGGAAAGCGGTGAGACCGGCCAACAACGGGCCCGGGGCGATCATGAACCCGGCGCGCAGGACTGACTCGTGCCAGACGCCGGTCAGAAAGAGAACCCCGCCCAGCACGAGGGCTCCGAAGCCGCTGAAGAAGACGAGGGAGCTGATGTCGGCGAGGGCGACGGCGCGGTGGCGGATCACCGCCGGCTCGAGGATGGGGTTCGGGTGCCGGAACGAGCGCACAACGAGCCAGCCACCTGACGCCGCGGCCACAACGAACGCACCCACGATGCGCGTGCTCGTCCAACCCCAGGACGAGCCCTCCACGATGGCAGCAACCAGGCTCGCCACTGAGACCGACAGCAGGACGGCGCCGAGCAGATCCGACTTGTGAGCAGCCGGGTCGCGCACCTCGGTGAGAAGGCGGACCCCGAACACGAGAGCGAGCACGCTGAACGGCAGATTGACCAGGAAGACCCAGCGCCAACTCGCTTGCACGAGCAGGCCACCGATCGGAGGGCCGAACGCAGCGGCGGCGCCACCAACGGCCGACCAGAGGCCGATCGCCGCGCCCTTGCGCGCAGGCCCGAACGCGGGGAGAAGCAGTCCGAGCGACGTGGGCAGCATCAGCGCGCCTCCGACCGCCTGGACGACGCGTGCGGCCACCAGGACATCGAGCGAGGGCGCCAGCGCGCAGACCGCGGACGAGGCCGTGAACACGGCGAGTCCGATGAGGAAGGCCCGCTTCCGACCGGTCCGATCGGCCCAGCGGCCCGCCGGCACGAGCGCGGCGGCGAAGACGATGGCGTAGGCGCTCAGCACCCACGAGAGGGAGTTGGTGCTCTCGCCGTGGAAGCTGGCCGAGATGCTCGGGAAAGCGATGTTGACGATGAAGAGGTCGAGGGAGGAGAGGAACACCCCCGTCAGCACGATCAGCGCAGTCAGGACGGGGCGGCCGCCTCGCGATTTGCTCTCGACGCGGGTCGGTGGAGCAAGTTCTGTCACGAGACGTACTGTACAGTTAATGGTTTCATAAAACAACCCACTATGCTGAAAAGCGCGGTATGCTGGGGTGATGCTGAAGCGTGACTACGCCAACCAGTACTGCCCGGTGGCCTCGACCCTCGAGGTGGTGGGCGAGCGCTGGACGCTGCTGATCCTTCGGGACGTGTTCCTCGGGATCCGTCGCTTCGAGGAGCTGCAACGTGACCTGGGCGTGGCGCGCAATGTGCTGCAGGCACGCTTGGAGCGCCTCGTCGAGGAGGGGATCCTGGTGAAGCGGCCCTATCAAGATCGGCCGTTGCGCAGCGAGTACCGCCTGACCGAGAAGGGTGCCGACCTGTGGCCGGTGTTGGTCGCGCTGCTGCAGTGGGGCGACCGGTACGGGCTGGAGGGGGAGCGGCCGCTGGTCCTGCAACATCGAGGCTGCGGCGGAGAGCTCGACGACCGTCGTCGCTGCATCGCCTGTGGCGCCGACGTCTCGGTGCACGAGGCCGTCGCCGTTCGCACCGGCGCGACCCGTCCGAGTACGGAGGTCGGCGCCTCGGTCTGAGCCCGGCGCGCCGGTGGCCGAGCGCGTCGGACCGCATCTCGGTACGGTTCGTCCATGAGCGACGACACGGGATGGCTGGACGCGACGGGACAGGCGGAGCTGATCCGCAAAAAGGAGATCTCGCCGGCCGAGTTGGTGGCCGAGGCCATCACTCGGATCGAGAAGCTGAACCCGCAGCTGAACGCGGTCATCCACGAGCTGTTCGACCGGGCACGGGGCGAGGCGGTCGGTTCGCTGCCCGCCGGCCCTTTCCGTGGTGTGCCGTTCCTTCTCAAGGATCTCGGTGCTGAGTTGGCGGGCACACCGTTCAACGAGGGGCTCGCCTTCTCCGGCGACTACGTGTCCCCGGTGACGCAAGAACTGACCCAGCGCTACATCGACGCCGGCTTCGTCATTTGCGGCAAGACGAACACGCCGGAGCTCGGCATCCTGCCCACGGCTGAGCCACGACGCTTCGGCCCGTCGCGCAATCCGTGGAACACCGACTATTCGACCGGCGGATCGTCGGGCGGCTCGGCTGCCGCGGTCGCATCGGGCATGGTGCCGGCGGCGCACGCCAACGACGGCGGCGGGTCCATCCGCATTCCCGCGTCGTGCTGCGGCCTGGTGGGGCTCAAGCCGACCCGGGGACGCAACTCGTTGGCGCCCAACTACGGCGACCTTCTGGGGGGACTGGTGTGCGAGCACGTCGTCACCCGCTCGGTGCGCGACTCGGCGGCGATTCTCGACGTGACCGCCGGCCCGGTCGCCGGGGATCCGTACTGGGCGCCGCCGCGGCGCGGACCCTCCTTCGCTGCCGCCGCCGCCAGCGCGCCGCCCCGGCTGCGCATCGCAGTCATGGAGACGTCGCCGACCGGGAGCAAGGTCGACCGGGCCTGTGTGGCCGCGGTCGGGGAAGTGGCGAACCTCTGTGAGTCGCTCGGCCACCAGGTCGAAGCCGCCACCCTCGATGTCGACGGCGACGCCTTTACGACCCACTTCGTCAACCAGTGGGCCTGCGGCAACGCCTGGGCCATCGGCGACTGGGAGTCGCGGCTCGGCCGTGACGTGGCCGAAGCCGACGTGGAGCCGTTGAGCTGGGCGCTCATCGAGCTGGGTCGCTCGATCAACGGGGCCCAGTACCTGAAGTCGATCCAGGAGCTGCAGAAGATCTCCCGCCAGGTGGCCGAGTACTTCGAAGGCATCGACGTCCTGCTCACCCCGACGCTGGGGCAGACGCCCGCTCCCCTCGGTACGTTCGACTCGCCGCCCGAAGAGCCATTGACCGGCCTCTTCAGGGCGGCGGACTACGTGCCGTTCACCCCGCCGTTCAACGTCACGGGTCAACCGGCGATCTCGCTCCCGCTGCATTGGGACGATGCCGACCTCCCGAGCGCCTTGCCGATCGGCGTGCAGTTCGTCGGCCGCTTCGGCGACGAAGAGACGCTGCTCTCCCTCGCGGGCCAGCTGGAGCAGGCCGCGCCGTGGGCCGGGCGCCGCCCGCCCGTCTCGGCCTGAAACTTGAGGCCGCCGGCCTCGGCCTAGGTGGAACCGGGGCGGTCTGTCACCAGGACACAACGTGTGCCCGAATAGATCGTCGGCATGCACTTGTTGCAGTGGATGCAGAGCGACGACGTGGCGCTGCCGGCCTGCATGCGGTTGGGCAGATCGGGCTCGCGCAGGAGGGCGCGGGCCATGGCAACGAAGGCGAAGCCCTCCGCGAGCGCGGCCTCGATGGTCGCCAGCTCGGTGATGCCACCGAGGAGGATGATCGGCGTTGTCAGCGCGGCGCGGAACTGGCGGGCGTAGGGGAGGAAGAAGGCCTCCTCGTAGGGGTAGGCCTTCAGGAAGCGGTGGCCGATGACCTTGAAGCCGAGGCGCACCGGGGCCGGGAGTGTCGCCGCGAACTCCTGGAGCGGCGCGTCGCCCCGGAAGAGGTACATCGGGTTGGCGAGCGAGCTGCCTCCGGTGAGCTCGAGCGCATCGAGCGTGCCGTCGGCCTCGAAGAGGGTGGCGACTTCGACGCTCTCGTCGAGCCAGAGGCCGCCGTCGACGCCGTCGGCCATGTTCAGCTTCGCCGTGACGGCCACCTTGTCGCCCACGGCGTCGCGCACTGTGCGCAAGACGGTGCGGGCGAATCGAGCACGGTTCTCCACCGAGCCGCCGAACTGGTCCTTGCGCTTGTTGAGCTTCGGGCTCAAGAACGCGCTCAGCAGGTAGTTGTGGCCGACGTGCACCTCGATGCTGTCGAAGCCGGCGTCGACGGCGCGCCGCGCGGCGGCGCGATAGTCCTCGACGATGCGCTCGATGCCGGCGGCGTCGACGGCGTGGAGGCGCGAGCCCATCGGGGTGAACCCGCCGGACGGCGAGAGCGCGGCGGCGCGGTTGGACCGCGCGTTGGCGACCGGGCCGGCGTGGCCGATCTGGGCCGCGGCCGCGGCTCCCTCGGCGTGGATGGCATCGGTGAGCCGGCGGAGGTCCGTCGCGGTCTCGTCGTCGAGGAGCAGGCAGTGACGGTCGGTGCGGCCCTCGGGCGACACGGCGAGGTAGGCGACCGTGGACATGCCCGCGCCGCCGGCGGCGACCCGGCGGTGGTACTCGATCAGGGCGTCACTGACCTTGCCGCCCGGCATCACGCCCTCGAAAGTGGCCGCCTTGATGATGCGGTTGCGGAGGGTCAGGGGACCGAGCTTCGCGGGGGCGAAGACCTCCGGGGTGGCCTTCTGCGTCGTACGGGGCATGGCGCTCTACCTTTGCCGACCGGCGGTGCCGGCCGCACGTCCGGCGCCATCGGCGCCCAGCGGTCGTAGGGCGTCAGGACTCGGTCGCACCGGCCGGAGCGAGAGCCGCGGCCAGCGGCGGGCCCCCCACACCGCAGGAGTACGGGCACTCGGGTTCGGCGCCAGGTGCCGGCTTGCGGGCGGGGTTGCGGATCGTGAGCACCGCCAACAGGCCGCCGGCGGCACAGGCTGCGCCCGAGATGTACACCGCGGTGCGGAACCCAGCCGCCAGCTCGGACGGCGCCAGCGCGGCCGCCCCCGTCAGGCCCGCCGCCAGCGGAAGCACGGCCACCGCGAACAGACCGGCCGCCCGCGCCACCGTGTTGTTCACCGCCGACGCGATGCCCGAGTGCTCGGCCGGTGCGGAGCCCATGGCCGTCGCCGTGAGCGGCGCCACCGTGAACGCGAGGCCTGCGCCGAAAAGGAGCACGGCGGGGAACACCTGGGTCCAGTAGGAGCCGGTGTCGGTGGCGCGGGCGAGGAGGGCGAGGCCGGCGCCCACGAGGACGGGCCCGAGGCTCATCTGGAGGCGCGGCCCGATACGCGCCGAGAGCTGTCCCGAGCGGGCAGAGAACAGCAGCATGATCACCGTGACCGGGAGGAGCGCCAGCCCCGAATCGAGCGGCGTGTAGTGCTGCACGAGTTGCAACTCGACGGGGAGCAGGAACAACGCGCCGCCCAGCGCGCCGTAGACGACGAAGGTGACCGCGTTGGTTCCGCTGAACTGACGAGAGCGGAAGAGGTCCAGCGGGAGCATGGGGCCGTCAACGTGCCGCTCCACGATGATGAACGCGGGTGCGGCGAGTGCGGAGAGGACCAACGCAGTTACGATCACCGGGCTCGACCACCCGCGGGTCGGTCCCTCGATGAGCGCGTACGTGATCGCGGCGAGGAAGATCACAGCGAGCGCCGCGCCTGCCGTGTCGACGCGGCCCTTGTTGGTGGGGTCGCTCGATTCGGGCACATGCCGCGCCGTGATCAAGAGCACGAAGACTGACAACGGGACGTTGATGAAGAAGACCCACCGCCACGAGCCCACCGCCAACAGATAGCCACCGACCAACGGTCCGGCGGCGGACGCCACGCCACCCAGTCCAGACCACGCGCCGATCGCCCGAGAGCGGTCCTCAGGGCGGAACGAGGCCTGCAAGATGGCGAGGCTGCCCGGCGTCAGCAGGGCGCCGCCGATGCCCTGGACCACGCGGGCACCGATGAGAAAGCCCGAGGTGGGGGCCAGGCCGCAGCACGCGGAGGCGACAGCGAACCAGGCGATGCCGATGGAAAAGATGCGCCTGCGCCCGAAGCGGTCGCCGAGTGAGCCGCCGAGTAGGAGGAACGCGGCGAGGGTGAGCGAATAGCCCGTGATGACCCACTGGAGGGTGCCAACGCCGCCACCGAAGGTCCGGCTGATAGAGGGCAGCGCAATGCCGACGACGGTGGCATCGAGGAACGCGATGCCCGAGCCGAGCACCGTGGCAGCGAGCACCCAGCGGCCACGCGCTGTGCCGAAGGCGAGCTCCACGGGCGTGCCTTGAGCGGCCGGTTCGCGGGCCTGCGGCCCGGTGTCGGACGCCGTCATTGCGGACAGCGGTGCATGACGAGCGCAACGACAACGCCGGCTTGGACGACGGTGCCGGCCTTGGTGCCCTGACTGAGGACGGTGTTGGGCGTCGTCGTCGTGGTTGCCCGTGGCGCTGTGGTCGTGGTCGTGGTCGTGGTGGTTGAACTGGTCGGGGTCGTGGAACTCGTCGGGCTGGCTGTGCTGGTCGTAACAGGTCGCGTCGTCGTGGTCGTCGCCGGATGCGTTGTCGTCGTGGTCGGGCCACCGATCGAGTAGCAGGCCCAATTCAGGGCGGCCAGGTGCAGGAGGTGCACCGCGACGGCGAAGGTGTGCTCTGTCACAAGGGGAACCGTGGTGCCGGCGGGGTAGCAGCCGGACCAGGTGATGCCGACCCAAGTGCCCTTGGGCAAGAGCGTGCCCGGGGCCAGTGGCTGGGCGCCGACCGTCACGTTGGGCGGTCTACCCGGAATGGAAAGCGAGGCGACCACGCTCTGGCTGGGCACGGTGCCCCTGTTGCAGGGTGGGTTGAGAGGGACCGTCGAAAAGCCGGCCGTCCTCAGGTAGAAGCGGGCCAAATCGATCTTCATGCCGACGACGTTGGGGACGCCGACGCCCTGCGGCAGCGTCGTGGTGGGCGGCGCCGTCGTGGTGGTCGTACTGCTGGTCGTCGTCGTCTTCGGTGCAGCGCTCGGGGTGGGCGAGCCGGTACACGAAGCGAGGACGCAAGCCGCCGCGAGGAAGGCGCAGCCGACGAGCACAGGCCGATGACCGGGTCCCACGGGGCAAATCATGGCCGAGCCGCCGGGCGGATACCGGACTCCCCCGGGCGAGCTGTCGCGGAAAGGCGCTGATCTGCCCGGTCGCTCGTGCCTAGTCCTCGAATGCCGCGATCCTGCGGCTGAGGTTCACGGCGTGGTCGCCGATGCGCTCGTAGAAGCGCGAGATCAAGGTCACCTGAGCCGTGACAGTGGTCGGCATGTCGCCCTTGGCGATCTCGCCGGTGAGCCGGTCGTGCAGGATGTCGAGCTCCTCGTCCTCCTCCGCCAGCTCGAGGTTCTGCGCGTTGTGGTTGCTGTAGGCGGTGGCCACGAGTTGCCACATCTCGGCCGCGACCTCGGACATTCGCTGCACGATCCCGCGCGCGAGCGGTGTCATCTCCGCTCCGATGTTGGTGAGCGCGCGGTGGGCGATGTGTTCCGCTAGATCGCCGCTGCGCTCGAGCTCCGGCAGGATGAGCAGGATCCCGACGAGCGCGCGGAGGTCGCTGCTCGAGTGGTCGCCGGCGTCGAGCCGGGACCAGACGTCGACCTCGAGCTCGGCGGTCGCCTCGTCGATGTCCAGGTCTCCGTCGATGACGGCATGGGCGAGCTCGGTGTCCCCGTTGAGAAGGGCCCAGGTGGCGCGGGCCAGCGCTTCACGCACGAGCCCGAAAAGGCGGAGGATGGGTTGCTCGACCACTTGCGCCACGGCGGCAAAAGATAGCGGGCTTAGGCTGCTTGGTTTACCTTTTCGTCACGGAACGTTAGGAATCCCGTCACGGTGCTCCAGACCGCTGGGTTTCGCTCCCAAACCGCTGTGGCTTCAGGCGATCCGGCCTTCGCCTTTTTCGTCGGCTCCGATCTCATTCATCGAGCGCTCGTGCTCCGCGACGGACTCGGCCTCGCTTTCGTACCGGTCCCGGGACTCGTCGGCCAAGCGTCCTTCCTCATCCGTCGGTGCACGATCGGCAACGTGCGCGCTGCTTTCTTCGGCGCGTTCTTCTTCCTCGGTTGCCGGGTCCGGTTCGGTCTGGTCCATGAGGGATCCTCCCAATTTCGAGGGGCGCTCTCCGTGACGCCCGCGCGACACTGCCCAGGTGTTCTGAGCCATACGCAGGCTAGGCGTCTCTGGGCTCATCCGGCGCTGCGACCGGATGGTAATGCCGGGCAGACGGCGCCCCCCGAGATGTCACAATCGCCCCGTGCAAGAACTTCGAGGTCGTGTTGCAGTCGTGACGGGCGCCGCCAGTGGCATCGGGTTGGCCGTCTCCGAGGCCTTCGTGGACGCGGGCATGCGGGTCGTGATGGCGGACATCGACCACGAGCGGCTTCAAATCCAGGCAGAGCGGCTGCGGGGAAACGATGCAGACGTCCTCCCCATCAGCGCTGACGTTCGTGACCCCGAGTCCGTCGACGCCGTGGGCCGAGCGGCGATCGAGCGGTTCGGGTCACTGAGCGTGGCAGTGAACAACGCCGGGGTCGTCGGCGGCGGGAACTCCTGGGAGATCCCGCTCGAGGAGTGGCACCGGGTAATCGACGTCGACCTATGGGGCGTGATCCACGGGGTCCGGACGTTCGTTCCGCTGATCCTCGCCTCCGGTGAGGAGGGCCATGTGGTGAACGTGGCGTCGATGGCCGCGGTCCTCACGCTGCCCCGGCTGGCCCCGTACACCGTGGCCAAACACGGGATCCTCGGCCTGACCGACGTGTTGCGGGCCGAGCTCGAGGCACTCGGCGCCCCGGTGGGGACGAGCGTGGTGATGCCGGGAATGGTCAAGACGGCGATGAACCCGATCGGCACTTTGCAGCCCGCGACGGTCGCGGCCAATGTGCTCGACGCCATTCGACGCGACCGCCCGTACGTCTTCACCGATGACCACAGTACGGACGAGGTGGAGCGCCGCCTCCGTGCCGTTATCGCCGCGCGGACCGAGGTGGTCACGTGACTCAGGCATCGCCGTCGGACCAACTTGTCCTCGCCGTGGACGACGGTCCGGTGCGGACGCTCACGCTGAACCGCCCGACCCGGCTCAACGCCTTCACTTCGGCGTCCTACCGGCGCCTCGCTCAACTCCTCCACGACGCCGCCGAGAATCCCGCGGTCCTTGTGGTGGTCCTGCGGGGCCAGGGGAGAGCCTTTTGCAGTGGCGTCGACCTCGAGGAGCTGGGGAACGAAGCGGCACAGGGCGGGCAACGGCTGGGGGAGACCTTCGACGCGCTCGTCAAGGAGCTCCTCGGTTTCGGAAAACCACTCGTCGCCGCCGTCCATGGCCCGGCGGTCGGCTTCGGGGCAACGATCCTTTTGCACTGCGACGTGGTGTTGGTGGCCGACGACGCCAGGTTGCGGTTCCCGTTCACGTCGCTGAGCACCGCCCCCGAGGCCGGGAGCAGCGCGCTCCTCCCCGCCCTCGTCGGACCCCAGCGTGCGGCCGAGCTCTTCTTCACTTCACGCTGGATCGATGCCGCAGAGGCCGTTCGCTACGGGCTCGCTTTGTCGAGTTGCCCACGCGAACAACTCGATACTGAGGTCAGTGCCCTGGCCGAACGCATCGCGCAGCAACCGCG